>Ga0105239_10003540_pt1 | contig 19098 bp, 15 predicted proteins | sample KBSC44metaG_FD_92761 | JGI IMG/M metagenome (GOLD analysis project Ga0105239, IMG submission 92761) | Corn rhizosphere microbial communities from Kellogg Biological Station, Michigan, USA - KBS C4-4 metaG | ecosystem: Host-associated > Plants > Roots > Rhizosphere > Soil | place: Michigan, USA...
TGAGGCGGCGGCTATCAGGATTGGTTTTTATCTGTTTAATAACGTCGGTGATCTGGTCGATGATTTGTCCGTTAGGGCCGGCCCAGCTACGCCATTGTTTGCCATATACTGGCCCAAGTTCGCCTTGTTCATTGGCCCATTCATCCCAAATGCTTACACCATGATCCTTTAAATATTTGATGTTGGTCTCGCCTTTCAGAAACCAAAGTAATTCGTAGATAATGCTTTTGAGGTGCAGCTTTTTGGTGGTTACCAGAGGAAACCCTTTCTGCAGATCAAAACGCATCTGGTAGCCAAAGCAACTAAAGGTACCGGTACCGGTACGATCAGACTTAAAAACACCGTTTTCTTTTATGTATTTTAATAGCTGCTGGTATTGTTCCATGGCCGCAAGGTACGAAAATGGTAAATGACGAGCGGGAAGACCAGCAGTTTGGGGAGAAGCTGTTGAAATCGTGAAAGGTTAATGGTCAATGGCGGATATAAAAACCCTGCGATGCCTAGCTGCCCTGAGTCCTGCCTTGCGGAAAAGCGTCGAAGGATAAAGAGCAGTTAGTTTTGGGTATAAGTATCCTGTATAATACTACGGGGTATTAGAACAGAAAGTATTCGTCAATAATTGCTGACTACGAATGTTGCTGACCTGCCAGATTAAATCCGTTGCCGTTTACAGCATGACCATTGGAACCGTTGGTACCATTGGCGCCACCGTTTAATTTGGTGCCATTCTGCTGTGGTGAGGCAGGCGGATTACTCAATGACTTCGACAGATCGCCATAGATCTTTGATAACAACTGATTATTGGTTATCAGCTTATTTTCGAGGTCTTTTGTTTTTTGTTGTTCGCGATGCAGTGATTCCTGTAAACCAGTGATCATGTTTTGTTTATCATCCAATACCAATTGTAACACAGCCTGCTGCTGTTGAACTTCATGCAGATTGCGTTCGAGATTTTCGATATGACCTGTTTTCGAACGCAGGTTATCCTGGTACTGTCTGCTTTCTTCGCGGCTACGTTCTACAGCCTGTTGCCATGCATTTACCTCTTCACGTTGCTGCTGCAATTCTTCACGCAGGGCATGTATTTCGCGTTCGAAATTTTCTTTTTGTGATTGAGTTAACTGAACCTGTGCAGTTTTGTCGGCAGCTTCCTTTTCAACTTCACGGAAGCTTCTGATACGTTGCTCCAGCTGGTTTTGCAGAAATTCTATCTGTAGTTTCTTTTCCTGTAAAAGGTCTTGCAGATACTGCTGGTCGGTGATCTTGCTTTTTAATGTAACCTTATCATCTTCGGCTTTTGCCAGCAATAACTGTAATTCTTTTATCTGTTGCTCGTAGCCACCATGCTTTTGTTCCCCGCTGGTTTGCATTTTCTGCTGCAGGGCCAGGTTCTCTTCTTTTAACTGCTGGATCTGACTTTGTAACAGATGTACCTGCGAGCCCAGATCGGTTTTTTCCGTTTTGTATTGCTGACCGAGTTCGTCAACCTGTTTTGCATAATAGCGTTGCAGTTCTTCAGATTCTGTCTTTACAGATTTTGCAGAATGCTCCAGGTTCTTCAGCAGGTTTTCGAGCCGTGTAATTTCGGCGGCGCTCTTTTCCTTTTGTTCCTGCTGCTGACGTGATTTTTCCTGTAACTGCTGAATGGTATCCTGTAACTGGCGGATCTGTTGCTGACTTTCTATGAACGATTCCTGCATGGACTGATTGATACCGCTCTGAGCAGGTTTGCTGCTCTGGGCTTCTTCCAGCGCCTGTTGCAATTGGCTTACTTTTAACTTATAACCAGTGATCTCCTGTTGCAAACGGGCGGCATCGTCACCACTTTGCTTATCACTGCTGTAGGCTTTATTCATCAGGTCGGCATACTTTCCTTCCAGTTCACGAAAATCCTGCTCAAGGGTTGCATAGTTTTCCCGGTATCGCCGAACCTCCTGCTCGTATTTTTTTATCAACGGCTGATTGTCGGGATTGGTACCGCTCACCAGCCAGTCGGGAGCCTGTTGATTAATGGTTTCAGTGGCCACCACCGTATGGAAGCCAACACCTTCCATGTAAGCAGGTTCTGCAAGTTCGCCATCTTCGGCACCTCTCTTCTTACGTTTGTAATGAAAGAAGGTAGTAACCAGAAATGCGATTACAGTACCGGGGATAGCAATCCACAGCACTATCTGCAAAAACTGTTTTAACTCGTACATGGACACGAGCAGGAATCGCAACATATAGAGAAATTTTAGGTACACGTTTAGCTTACGAAAACGAAAAGACGCGTGGCTTCACTGGGACGGTGGATTAGAATTTACTACGGGGGGTATTGGGTGTGCTGTTTACTAACTATCCATTAAAAACTTACTTAATGCATCTGTTATTGTGCTACGAAAAATTAAATTTTATACGAATCCCTGATGTGCATTGGAAGATAAGTAAATAGCAACTGAATCCGGGCTCAATAATAATACCAAAAAAAGGTTAAAACAAGCATTGGGAGCTTGTTTTTTCCACATTATTGAATGAAAAAATACGGTCGTTTTTAACACATGAAAGCTTTCAAGCATATATCTCTGCTCTCTTTCTGGCAAAATGTTAAAGGCGCCGTAGGGGTATTTTAATTTTCAGTTGTCCCAATAGCTAAAACTTTATTGGAAGCATTTATATTTGAAGCGGATTATCAACGCATTAAAGTGCCTATTCCGAATACAACACCCAATAAATCGCTGTCGGTCGACAGCGAACAGGAATTTGAACGGCTTTTTAAAGAACATTTTAAAAGCCTGTATGCCTATGCCTTTACTATACTGAAAAACGAAGCGATAGCAGAAGAAATAGTTCAGAATGTTTTTTTCAAAGTATGGGAGAAGAAAGTTCCTGATACCATTCAAACCTCCCTTAAAGCATATTTGTACAAAGCAGTTTATCACGAAAGTCTGAACTATCTGAAGCACCAGAAAATAAAGGCCCAATACCAATTGCATGTTATGCATCAATCCAAAAACCAGATGGACCAGAGCGCATCCCGGAAAATGATGCTGAAAGAGTTGGAAGAAAAATTGCGTGATGCTATGAATGCTCTGCCACAGCAATGCCGTACGATCTTTCAAATGAGCCGTTTTGATGGTTTGAAATATCAGGAAATAGCTGACCAGCTTGGCATATCAGTAAAAACAGTTGAAAACCAGATGGGCAAAGCACTAAAGCAATTACGGGTTAAGCTAATAGATTATCTGCCGGTTTTTATCCTGGCATTATTCTATATTAAATAAAAATAGCAAATATCAAACGGAGCTTTAAAAATAGTCTTATTGAAAAATTATACGCAACATATGGATGATCTGCTGGTAAAACATCTCACCGGCGAAGCCACCAGGGAAGAAACTGACCTGGTACAACAGTGGCTTGCCGAAGATGAGGCCAATCAGCATTACTTTGATCATTTTAAACTAATCTGGGAAGAAAGCGTTCAGCTGGCTGCCACTACCCATGTTGATGAGCAGGGCGCCTGGGAACGATTTCAAAACCGCGTTCAGCAAAAATCCTTTCCCGTAGCGAAAGCGAAGGTTTGGTCAATGAACAATCCGCTGATGCGGGCCGCCGTTATTGCCGGCGTGGTAATAAGCATTGCCGTACTTACCTATGTGCTGTTTAATAACAACCCAGGTAATGTACTTTCTCTGGCTACTGTTCAGGCGACCAATACAGTTAAAACTGATACCCTGCCCGACGGATCGCTGGTAACATTAAACAAACACTCCCAGATCTCATATCCTGAAAAGTTTGTGAAGAACAGAAGAGTGTTGCAACTGAACGGAGAAGCTTTTTTTAAAGTAACTCATAATAAAGAGAAGCCCTTTGAAGTGCATACCAACAATGTTACCGTAACCGTATTAGGCACTTCCTTTAACGTTCGAAGCCGGGGTGATACCACTGAAGTTATTGTTGAAACAGGCGTTGTACAGGTAGCTACCGATAAGCAAACCGTTATACTGAAGGCCGGGCAAAAAGCGATTACCGGTTTAAATGAAGCACTGGTGCAAACACAGGCTAATACCGACCAGTTGTACAATTATTACCGAAGCAAAAAGTTTGTATGTGAAGACACGCCTTTATGGAAGCTGGCCGAAAAATTAAACGAAGCTTATGATGTACACATCGTTTTTGAAAATCCAAACCTTCGTGATTCACTGCTCACCACCACATTTGATAATGAACCACTAAACAACATTCTTAAAGTCATCAGTACCACTTTTAATATTTCTGTTACAAAAGAAAAAGGAGAAATTATACTACGCTAAATTGCAGCCAGAATTAACAGCCATGATAAAATTTCCGGGAACCTTACCTGCGGTATTGTTTTGTCTTATTACCATTAATGCCTCTTCACAAAACCTGCTCGACAGAAGGATCTCTATTGAGGTAAACAATCAACGGCTGGCAGATGTATTAAAATCAATAAGTATAAAAGGAAATTTCTATTTCTCCTATAACAGCAACATCATACAACGGGATAGCCTCATAAACTTCTCAGCCGTTAATAAACCCATAAAGCAGGTACTGGATCAATTGTGCAGTGGCAGGTATACATGGCAGCAAAACAACAACTATATCATTTTACATAAAGCAGTGCAGCAGCCTGTTGTAATTACCAGTCAAACGCCAAGCGCAGAAAAAATGTATACCGTAACGGGTTATATTGTCAATGGCGAAACCGGTGAAAAATTAGGCAATGTGAGCATTTACGAAAAACAACGGCTTGCCTCTACCCTGTCAGACGATAAAGGGTTCTTCAAAATAAAACTAAAAAGCCGGTATAGCACTGCATCTCTTACCATAAGCCGGGAAATGTTTGAAGATACCATCGTAACAATACAACCTAAATACGATCAGGAGGTAACCATTGTAATGACGCCTATTGCAGCCAGTGAGCCAATGGTTACCATCAGTCCCGTAGGCAGCGAATTGCCGGATACCATTGTTGTAAAACCACCCATTGAAACAGTTACCGGCACAGCATTAGGGCGCGAAGAACTAAACCTGGTTGAAAAAACACGCTGGGGTAGATTCCTGCTGTCGGCCAAACAAAACGTTCAAAGTATTAACCTGAAAAAGTTTTTTGCCGATCGTAGCTTTCAGTTATCACTTACGCCCGGGCTAAGTACTCATGGTAAATTAAGCCCTCAGGTGGTAAATAATTTTTCATTGAACATTCTCGGCGGTTATACAGCAGGGGTAAGTGTTGTTGAATTGGGCGGACTGTTCAATTTCGATAAAAAAGATGTACAATACGTACAGGCCGCAGGATTGCTGAATGCTACCGGCGGATCGGTAACAGGTACTCAGCTTGCCGGACTGCATAACAATGTGCTGAAAGACGTAACCGGCGTACAGGCAGCCGGTATTTCAGATTATGTAAAAGGAAATGTAACCGGTGCTCAATTGGCCGGCATCTATAATCATGTGGGCGGTTCATTTGCAGGGATGCAGGCATCGGGTCTTTTTAATCATGTAAATAAAAGTTTTGCAGGCGCTCAGTTAAGTAGCATAGCGAATCACGTTTCAGATACCGTAAACGGATTACAGGCTACTACTATAGTCAACTATGCGGGGAAAAATGTGAATGGCGCGCAGTTGTCGTCGATTGCCAATATCACACGCGGCGAAATGAAGGGTATTCAGATAGCACACTTTTTTAATTACGCCAGGAAGTTGCAGGGCGTGCAGATCGGCCTCGTTAATGTATCAGATACTTCAGAAGGGTATAGTATTGGCCTGGTGAATATCGTTTTTAAAGGATGGCACAAAATAGCTATTTCAAGCAATGAAGTGTTAGACATTAATGCCGCCTTCAAAACCGGCAACAGCAAACTGTACAGCATTTTACTTACCGGCTACCGGAAAAGACAGGAAGACAGCGCAAAAGTATTCTCCTTTGGTTATGGATTTGGTCATGAATTTAAACTCGGAAAAAGATTCAGCCTTAATCCTGAATACACTTCACAATACCTGTACTTCAGCAGCTGGAAGTATAGCAATTTAATGAACAAATTACATCTACAGTTTAACGTTAAATTGGGTAAATATGTTTCTCTGTTTGCAGGGCCATCGTTTACCGTTTATTATTCACAACAACTTAAAACCTTATCAGCATATAAATTTAATATTCCCTCTCACTCCTGGCACACCTTCGATTTATGGAATGCCGATGTAAAAGGATGGATCGGCTGGAATGCCGGCATTAGTATATTTTAGAATACGCACAACTTGCCGCCGCAATATGCCTCCCTATTGATTTCTGATTTTTGTTTTTTGGAATTTTTTGGATAGGGGTTTACGCTTCATCAATTGTCATAATTGAAATAACTATTTATGACAAAGTGGAGAATATGTGTATGCCTAAGCGTATGTTTTTTACTACATCAATTTGCATTCGCACAATCAAATACATTACACCCAAGAAATATTCCAGTTCCTGTACGGGTTGCATTTTTACCAGGGATAAGCACACAAGATAGAAATGACATATACACTACCAGCAATTTCTCACTGAATATATTGGGCGGTGTTACAGGAGGCATCAATGGTCTTGAACTGGGCAGTCTTTTCAATATCGATAAAAGAAACATGCATGGCGTACAGGCAGCCGGATTGTTCAATATGACAGGCGTCTCTGCAAAGGGTTTGCAAATGGCCGGACTATTGAACAACGTAAAAGGAAATTTTTCCGGCATTCAGTCAGGCGGACTTGTCAATTATGCAGGCAAAAATGCATGTGGTATACAGATGGCGGGAATACATAATCAAACCTCCGGCAGTTTTACCGGTTTACAGGCTGCAGGTGTCGCCAACTATACCCATGAAAAATTTAGAGGGTTACAATTAGCCGGTGTTGCCAACGTCAACAATAATACGGTTATGGGTTTGCAGGTGGCAGGTGTATTCAACTATACAAAACATTTGAAAGGTTTGCAGCTGGGTTTGATAAATATTGCTGATACATCAGATGGCTTCAGCATTGGTCTTATAAATATTGTAAAGAAAGGATATCACAAAATTACCATCAGCAGCAATGAAGTATTGAACACTAACATAGCGGTTAAATCGGGCAATGCGAAATTGTATAATATTCTGTTCGTAGGCATTAATGCAGGCCAGGACAAAAAGAGCTTTTCCTATGGATATGGTATAGGTCATGAAATAAAACTGGGTAGCCGTTTCACCCTAAATCCTGAAATCACTACCCAGTACCTGTACCTCGGTAGCTGGCATTATTTCAATTCACTCAGCAAACTGCAGGTACTGGCATCTGTTACTCTGGCGCCTGGCGTGGCACTTTTTGTAGGACCGTCATTTTCGGTGTATCATGCTGAACAACCGGCAGCTATTAAAGGTTATAAATTCAATCTTCCTTCTGATAATTATCACACCTTTGATCTGTGGAATAACAATGTAAAAGGCTGGATCGGCTGGACGGCAGGAATTAATTTTCTCTAGCCAACTGGCAATAGGTATTAGCAATTACACTGCATCAACTTCGCATATTGCTAGTTGACTATTGTCAGTAGGTTCTAAATGGAAGTGAAGTATTGCCGGTACACCAATGTGCGCTTCCAACAGGTGTTACCGGCATCTCACTTAAAGTAGTTGCTTTATTTACAACTTTTTTCAATACAAAACACCTGGTAACAATAAGATAATACAGACTTAACATTGCCTCTGAAAGCCGCGATAAATCACGCGTCTTTATGCACACTATATGTGTTTTTTCCACAAACGACTGGGTAATAATCCACATCGCACTTTTCTATGGTGATCAGGTATATTTTTGACGTACCTTAAATCAGAATTGCCAAATTTATTAACCCACCAATTGCCAGCGTATGAAATGGGTACTTGTGAATCAATCATCTCCTTCTATTAAGAAATATCAGTTAACTGAAGGCGATAACATCAAACTGGTATTAAAATATAATCCTGAACAACGGTCTGTACGCGTTAGCAGCGAAGAAAGTCACCGGTTGTTCTTTATTGATAAAACCGGATTGTGGCATAACAAAACCATTCTGAAAAATGAATATGGGGTAGAGATAGGCAGGTTGTCGTTCGATAAAGTGCAGCACATTGGCGCTATTGAAATTGAAGGCAAGAAATACTTCTATACTTTCGATAATAATAATAAGCAGCAGTTGGTAGTATTTGAACATTCTGTATCGCTGCCACTCGCTGTTTGTGATCTATCGCAGGCTCCTTCTTTCACTTCTCTGTCACCCGATAAATACAGCAGCGAAGAGTGCACCTGCTTTTTACTGGGACTTTGCTGGTACCTGTTCCCGCTTACAACTGCTGAACACCTTGAATTTGCGGAGGCTACTGTCGCATAAATTGCACCACAACTTGTCCCGACTTGTCGGGATAGCAACATAGGCAATAAAGAATTTCACATATCGTTACAAAGCTATGTGACTCCTATGAGCCCTATGTGGTGAAAATGAGTTTTACAGCTTTATTATCGCTGAGTAGATCTTCGACCGGCCGTATAGCGACGGCACTTCATGTATCTTATTAACAGATGTATATCCGCATTGCTGAAAAAACTGCTTCAATGAAATAAAGCTAAGCGGATACGGCACCCAGGGGTTAGGCGTGTCTGTATCATACTCCACTATTAAAAAGCTATGCGCCACATGGCAATAACCTGCCAGCTTTTTTATTAATGTAGTTTTATCCTGCACAAAATGAAGAGCATTAGCCATGAGTATGCCGTTGAGGTCATGAAAGGCCAGATCGTCTTTAACAAAATCGGCATATATTGGTTTGATCATAACATTCTCCTGCTGTTTTATTCGCTGCAGAGCGCTTTTGTTTTGATCAACGGCATAAACAGTACTGCCGGCAGCTAATAGCGAAGCCAGAGCTCTTGAGAATAGTCCTTCGCCCGATCCAAGATCGGCCCATACCTGTTTATCGTTTTTAATGAAGGCAGGATGTTGTAATAATGTAATGGCTTGATTTAATTCCATATGTAACAACGAAACAACAAATATCAATATCCAATGTTCGATATTCAATATTCAATATCCAATATTCAATTTTGAATATTCAATTTCCAAGTCACTTTAAAATTTAACATTGAACATTCAATATTCGATATTAAAAGAGACTTCTACTTCAATATTCATAATTGAACATTTGACATTCGATATTGACCGGGAGGCTTTAGAATTTCTTTATGTTAATAGCGATCATATTGAAAATGAATCAATATAACGTACCCCTGTTAATTGCTTTAACAATTAAAGAATTTATGGCACGCTTTTTCACCTGGTATATCTGTAATCAAAAATGAAAAACCTAAAAAAGAAACAGATGAAAAAGATTTTATACTCAACCACAGTAGTATTAGCAGCGGCAGTTATTATGACTTCGTGTAAAGACAATAACACACTTGCTTCAGGTGCAGCACAGGTAACACCGGTACCGGCGAGTGAATATGCCGAATTTAAAGAGTGGAAACAGCAACAACAGCAAAATACCACTTCATATACAACACCGGTAAAAACGCGGCCTGTTGTTATACATAAAACTTATGTAGTTAACAGAACTGCACCAACTGCAGCTGTTCAACCTGCCAGAAAGAAAGGCTGGAGCAAAGCCGCTAAGGGTGGCGTAATTGGCGCCGGTACAGGTGCTGCTGCAGGCGCCCTGCTGGTTAAAAATAACCGTGCTTTAGGTGCCGTAATTGGTGGTATTGTTGGCGGTGGTGTAGGTTATGAAATTGGCCGCTCAAAAGATAAACAGGATGGAAGATATTAAATGTTTCAAAAGCTACAAGTGAGCCATTCGCCGCTGGCAGATGACCCACTCTTAACAAGAGTAGCATTGCTTTCAAATAAACAAGCCCCGGCTTTTTGACCGGGGCTGTTTTGTATTTGGTTTAATGGATGGGCGTGTTTTGTATAATTTGGCGTACTCGTACCAGAGAAACAGTAACTTAAGCCACCTGGCTTTGGCTGGCTAATGAAACCAGCATATTGTTTAATTCGGCAAATGGGGCATCTTTGGCTACAAAACCATCTGCTCCCAGTTGGATTCCTTTATTCATGTAAATACTGCTGTCTTCCATGGAAAAGAAAATGATCTTTATACCAGGCCACGTTTTTTTCAGGTGTACAGTGGTTTCCAGACCGTCCATTACCGGCATGTTAATATCCAGTACACATATATCGGGAGCAGTATTGAGATGCAGCATATCAAGGAACTCTTGGCCATTTTCGGCTTCCATAACTACATTGTAGCCCAGGGAATTAAGCCGAAACTTCACACTTTCACGGATAAGGGCATTGTCGTCTACGATCGCAATTTTTACATCAGGCAGTTCTCTTTTCATAGTTACTACAATTTACTTTTCAAAAATTGGTACGGGACAATCGTTATTCTTTTCGTAAGACAGGGGTTAATTTAAGTGCCCGTGCACATTATATAAAAACACCGGACAGTACAGGACGACAAAAAGTTTTTTTCAGAAAGGTCAAAATTGAGCAGTTATTTGATTAAAATCTAAGTATTTGCCCTTAATAGAGAGGCCGTTTTAAACTGTTTTTAATTTTAAAGTGCTCATTTCGGTAGTAATCCTATTTTCTGCCCCCAGAAGTCAAATACCCGGCCAGCTTTAGGTTTTCCACATACTTTGTTGAGGTCTTGTTAAGGTCGTAGTAGGGTCTTGTTGCCCTTTTGTTGCCTCTTTCCCTATGAAAAGGGTAATAAAAGGGTAACAAAAGGGTAACGAGGTATAAAGAAGGTATAACCCCAATAGCCCTGATTGGCAGACCGGGGTTTTGTTTTGTTAAGTCTTTATTGGGTACTTGCTGGGTTCTTATTGGGTAAAACGGCCCCTTTTCCCAATGAAGACCGAACAAATACCCAACAAAACCCCAACAAGGTGTATGTAACATGTTCATAATCCGCCAATAAGGGATCGTAACTTGCCTATAACTTGCCTATAACTCGCCTATAACCCCGGTATAAGCATTTTAATTACTTGATCTTTAAATGTTTATTTGACAAAAACCGCATTACGTGTGACTATACGCCCACAGCCCTGACAAGTTTATCCTCTCCAAACCGCTTTTTTACACTGTCGATCGCCTGGTACAGGTTGATCATTTCCTGCGTATCGTCAAATAAGCTGATCTGGTAATTACCGGGAATGAGATGAGTAAACCGGATGCCCAGCAACCTGATTAGCAGCCTTCGTTCATATAGCTTATTAAATAATTCGTTCGCTGTTTTGAGCAGTACATGGTCGGCATTGGTGTATGGGATGGTGATCTGTTTGGTAAAGGTTTCAAAATTTGAGTATCGCACTTTAACCGTTACACAACCAGTTAGCTTGTTTTGCTGCCTCAGCTGAAAAGCAATGTCTTCTGTCATACGAACTAACTGGCTATGCAGAAAATCCATGTCGATAGTATCTGTTTGAAAAGTCGTTTCGGTGGAAATGGATTTTTGTTCGTGGTAAGGAATTACGGGTGATTCATCTATACCGTTTGCTTTGCGCCAGAGGTCGATACCGTTTTTGCCCAATAAATTCTCCATCATTTCCATGGGAATTTCGCTGAGGGTTTTAACGGTTTGTACCCCCATCTTTAATAATTTATAACCGGTTTCTTTTCCAATACCAGGGATCTTTGCGATACTTAAAGGCGCCAGAAAACCTTTTTCGTTACCAAAGGGAATCTCCAGTTGTCCGTTTGGTTTTACTTCGTTGGTTGCTACTTTGCTGATGAGTTTGTTGGAAGCCAGTCCCCATGTAATAGGCAAACCGCTTTCTTTATTAATTTTCTTTTTTAGTTGCTCGGTAAACTTGAAGCAACCAAAAAACTTATCCATTCCTGTTAAATCAATATAGAACTCATCGATGCTGGCTTTTTCAAAAACAGGAGAAGTATCTTTAATGACTTCAGTAACCAGTTGTGAATATTTGCTGTATACTTCAAAGTCGCTTTTTATAACAATGGCATCGGGACAAAGCCGTCGTGCAATGCGCATAGGCATTGCGCTGTGAACACCATATTTACGGGCTTCATAACTGCAGGCAGCCACTACTCCCCTGTCGCTGCCACCGCCAACCAATAAAGGTTTACCTGCGAGCTTTGGATTGCGCAGCGTTTCTACCGATACAAAAAAAGCATCGAGGTCAAAGTGTGCAATATGCCGGTCTTTTGATAGTAACATTGTTTAAATATTGTCGTAGCTACGTTTTTTAAAACCAACCTTTATCATCTTCTGTGCTTCAATGCTGAATACGCCAAAATCTTCCACAACTCTGCCGGTAATCTTATAAAATCCCCCGGTATGCATGGGATAGGTGCGAGCGGCATCAGGAAAGTGAACCGTATCAACCCAATCGAGATGTTTATCGATGAAGGTGCCGAAAAACATTATATCATTGTTTTTCGTTTGCACATGTTTGCGGGTAATAAAGTAAACAAGCACTGTAACCACTTTACCCAAATGATCGCCTATATCTTTTGCACGCATGTATTTATCAGCGTCTTCATCAACCATATCAAACGGGTTCGAGATAGTAAAACCAAGTATTTCTTTCTGATCGTACAGATCATCGACCGGACTATCGGTTAATTCAGGTAACTGAAATTCAATCGGCTTTTCTTCAAATAAAGAATCATTGGCCGCTACATGCGTTTTGTTTTTCTTCTGAAGAAAATTCGCTTCCCACAACAACTGCTTTTTCGTTTTGCCTGTAAACCGGAAAGCGCCAATGCTCACCAACAGGTTAAGCTGCTCTATACCAATAGCGGTCCGTTCAATAAAATCCTGCAAATGCAAATAATGACCACCAGTCTTTCTTTCTTCAATAATCTGTTCCATGATATTGTGCTGCAGCGCTTTTATATGAATAAAGCCGGTAAATACATCGTTGCCTTTTATGGCAGTGTATATTTCACTGCTGTTGATACAAGGGGCATGAATAACGGCGCCGGCTTTTAGCAGTTCCAGAAAATATAATTCGGTTGAATAAAAGCCGCCGAAGTTATTGATCACCGCTACCATAAATTCTTTGGGGTGATGAGTTTTTAAATACAAACTCATATAACTCTCCACGGCAAAACTGGCAGAGTGGGCTTTGTTAAAACTATACCCGGCAAAGCTTTCCATCTGTCGCCAAACCTCATGCGCCAATTCTTCCGGATGACCTATTTCGCGACAATTAGCGAGATACTTTTCTTTAACGTGCCAGAATTTATTGCTTGCGCGATATTTGCCGCTCATGGCACGACGTAACACATCGGCTTCGCCTAATGTAAGTCCGGCAAAATAATGCGCGATCTTTATCACATCTTCCTGAAATACCATTACCCCAAAAGTTTCGCTGAGATGTTCTTCAAAAAGCGGGTGCAGATAAACAATTTTATCGCTGTTATGAAAACGGGTAATGTATTCACGCATCATTCCTGATTGTGCAACACCGGGGCGAATGATAGAGCTGGCCGCTACGAGGGTAATGTAATCATCGCATCGGAGCTTTTTGAGCAGTTGCCGCATAGCAGGCGATTCTATATAAAAACAACCGATGGTTTCCGCCTGGCGAATTTGCTTTTTGATGGCTTCATCACGTCTGAAATTCTGAAAGTCGTGAATATTTATATCGATGCCTTTGTTGGCTTTAATTAAACGCAGGCTTTCTTTTATATGCCCAAGACCACGCTGGCTTAGTATGTCGAATTTATTAATGCCGATATTCTCTGCCACAAACATATCCATTTGCGTAGTAGCAAAACCTTTGGGTGGCATAAACAGCGCGGCGTATTCAGTGATCGGTTTTTCAGTAACAAGCATTCCACAGGGGTGAATGGAAATATTGTTGGGAAAGTTCTTTAGCAGGCTTCCATACTGCAGGATCATTCGCTGGATTTTATCCGTAGCCTGTGTTGCACGTTGCAGTCCTTTTATTTCTTCTACGGGTAGGCCGAATACTTTGCCAAGCTCCATAATAATGGCATCATGCTGAAAAGTAGTATAGGACCCCAGTAAGGCTACATGATTTTTTCCATAGCGTTTAAAAATATAATCAATGATGTCGTCGCGGTCGGTCCAGCTGAAGTCAATATCAAAGTCGGGCGGAGAAGTACGCTCGGGATTAAGGAACCGTTCAAAATATAAATTCAGTTCAATAGGGTCCACATCGGTGATGCGCAAACAGTAAGCAACGATTGAGTTGGCGCCGCTTCCACGACCTACATAATAAAATCCGCGTAACTGGGCATAACGGATAACATCCCAGTTAATCAAAAAATAGGAATTAAAACCCAGGTCGTTAATAATCTTCAGTTCTTTATACATCCGCTCCAAGGCAGCCTTGTTCTTTCTTCCGTAGCGTGCAATTAAACCATCGGTAGCCAGTTTTTCGAGTAAGATCCTGTCGTCTTCAGCAGAGGCGCTGAAGCATTTCTTATTCTTATCTGTACGAAAATCCATTTCAATGGTACAGCTATCAAGCAACTTATAGGTATTGGTAATAATAGAGGGATATTGCCTGAATTGTTCGAGCAATACAGAAGGATGAACAAAAGTTTCATCGGGAGCAGCCTGTGCATGGGCAGGCAATTTCGACAGCAGGGTATTTTTATCAATGGCCCGAAGCAACCGGTGCAGGTTAAAGAATTTTTTATTCTGAAAAGTTACAGGCTGCCGTACTACCAATTTGTGTTCGAATTTCTTCCAGTCTGTACCAAACAGCTTGTTCAGTTCTGTTGGCAGTATGGCTATATATTCATGAGGTAGCAGATCATCGGGAGCCTTTCTATCAAAGGGATAAAGAACATATACATCAGAACTGTGAAAATAAGCTGGTGCATCGGAAAAGTTTTTTTTATGCTGTAAATGGTATGACAGGTATTCGTTAATGGCTTTAAAGCCATTGTTGTTTTTGGCCAGCAAAATGTACAACAGCTCGTCCTCATTTCTTATTTCGGCGCCAACAACCGGTTTTATATTTTTTTGCTGACAATAATTAACAAAGTCCCAGCAATCGTAAGTGCCATTTATATTTGTTAATGCAAGTACATCAATCCCCTGTTCTATAGCTGTATTTACAAGTTCTTCTGTAGAATAAGTTCCGTATCGCAAGCTGAAATATGTTCTGCAATTCAAATACATCCCCTTTGATTTACATCAAAGCTACCCGTAAATACTAACAATATTAGCTTACTAAAAGCTAAGTATATTAGCAAATGTTTCAGAATAATAAAGGGATTTACTCAATAGAAAGTGATCATCAAGTTGTTCAAAATGAATTGCGTACTAATAAAAGATGTGGGTTTCAGAAAGTACGCTTTGGAATGAACGGTTGAAAACTTCATTCGGAAGAAAGGATACATCGTAACGGAGAAACTATGAACTGTCTTTTATTGCAATGAGGAATGAAAAATGAAGAATGAGAAAGTCGTTAGAGGTATTAACTGTATTTACTTTCTAATTTCTCATTCTTCATTTCTCATTTCTATTTTAATTGGTTTCTGCATATTTTTTAAAATTGTCCAGAATAGCCTGCCATCCGCCTTGTTGCATTTCAATAGAGTGCGTGTTTTCTGCATCAAAAGTTTCTGTTACTTTGGTTTCATTGCCATTGGCAGTAAAATGAACTATTACTTTACGGCCATCGCCGAGGGTATATTCGATCAGTTCGTGTGTTTTTACCTGGTCGTAGGTGCCGCCGAAGTCAAATCCAAAGCTGCCATCCTTTGCTTCCATTCTTGCCTTGAACTGACCGCCAACACGTAAATCGTTTTCAGCAGATGGTGTATGCCAGTCGTCAGAAGCAGCATTCCATTTTGTGATGTGCTCGGGCAGGGTCCATATTTTCCAAACTTTTTCAACAGGCGCTTTAACAGTTGTTTCTACTGTGATCTTTGTTGGGATTGTTGTTTCCATGATTTTGTGTTTAATAGTGATTAAGTGTGTTTAAATTGATAATGCAAACATAGACCAACTTGATAAAACCAAAGACCTGCAAAAGTGACAAATGAGGGGCATTTTGCGACATTTGTCACTTTGCCGTATATTAATTTCCACTAACTTAGCTTGATTGCTTAAGCCCTACCTATATCAGTATAACCACATCCTCACTAACCATTACTAAAAAAACGATTTGTCATGTGTGCGTATCACTCACCCAAATGTGCCTGCGCTTCCTGTTATGCTGATGAAATCAGTAAAGCCGAAAAAGAATTACATATTCAGATTTCTGAAAACAGCCGGCGTGAGTTCTTAAAAAAAGCTGGCCGGTTAGGTCTGAGCCTGGGAATAGGCGGCGGATTAATTACTAGTCCGCTGGCAGCCACTGCCCTGAATAATGATGATGCCGCTTATAAAGCCGCAGGCATGCAGCAAAATAAAGCGGTACAAAACGGCAAAGCTACCATGCTCACCTTATTGCACACTGCCGATATTCATTCCCAATTATTGACACACGATGAGTTTTTTGTGGAGCATGGAAAAGTAGTTTATAAAAAACGCGGCGGACTGGCTACGCTTAAAACAATGATCAATTCGTTACGGCAACAAAATGTAGCCAATACACTTTTGATTGATGGCGGCGATTGTTTTCAGGGTGCCGGTACAGCAGCTTTAAGCGAGGGCCGGGCAATAGTGCCATTGATGAACAATATCGGTTATGATATTATGTTACCGGGTAACTGGGAAGTGGTATATGGAAAAGAGATGATGATGAAAGATATGTTTGCCTACGATGGCATTAAGGTATGCGCCAACATGTACCACGACATAGAAAACGGACAGAAAGGCGATCTCATCTTTCCTCCTTATTTTGTTAAGTTTATTGCCGGAATAAAGATCGGGTTCATTGGTTATAATGATCCTCTTACACCAAAACGGCAATCGCCTGCTTATTGCAATGGTATACAGTTTACTACTCCTGAAACTAATGTAGCAAAGTATATAAAGCTTCTAAAGGAGTATGAACAATGCGAGATGGTATTTCTTTTAACGCATATGGGTCTGGCGCAGCAGTTCGATCTGGCTAATAAAGAGTTTGTAAAGGGAACCGATTATATTTTGGGCGCCGATACACATGAAAGGATAAGGCAACCTATTCAGGGAACGCATGCTAAAGTAACAGAACCGGGCGCATTTGGTTCTTTCATAGCAAAACTCGACATCGTTGTTGAAAACGGGACTATTAAAGATCATGTATATCAGTTGCTGGATGTTGATCCCAATAAATACAAGGAAGATGAAGAAATGAAGCAACTGGTAAATAAGGCACGTGAGCCCTATCAAAAAGAATTGCGCCGGGTTATTGGAAAGACCAAAACGCCGTTGCTGAGATATTATGTGATTGAAACGCCGATGGATAATTTTATCACCGATGCCATCATGTGGAAATTCAAACCGGATATTGCTTTGAGCAATGGCTTCCGTTTTTGTCCGCCATTGGTGCCCAACGCTTCAACAGGAACGGCAGATATTACCGTTGATTATTTATGGAGCATGTTACCGGTTGACAGTGAAGCCAAAGAGGGAACTATTACCGGTGAAAAATTATGGAACTGGATGGAAAAAGAACTGGAAAATGCATTTGCGAAAGATCCGGGTAATCGGTTAGGCGGTTGGGTGGTTCGCTTTAAAGGCATGCAGGTCAATTTTACACAGGGTAAAGAGCCCGGCAAACGGGTTAATCATATAATGATCGGTGGTAACCCTATTGATCTTAACCGGGAATACAGTTTTGTAGCTTGTGAGCGCGAAGGTGATCCCGACACGACTATCTGCCGAATGGAGGGCGTTAAAAAGCCATCACGCATGGGCCATACGATGCATAGCGTTATTGAAGAATATCTGGCAGAGCATTCCCCGATAGCGCCTGTAATTGAAGGCCGGTGTATCGCTACAGATGCACCGCCAGAGCTGTTAACACAGGTGGAAGGAATTGGATATGAATTCAGGTAAATTTGCGGTTGTACCGGCAGGAAAAAAAATATACTTTAGCGCCTGACCGAAAGTCCTAATATCTGAAAATCCGAGACAATATGAAAAAGTTTGATGTGTATGATGGTGAGCGCCCGAAAAAATCTTCACTCCGCTGGATACTGCTGGCTCCCGTTGTTATATTGCTGAGTTTAATGGCTGCCATGATGACCCATGAAAAGCAAGCGGCTATTAAAGGATCTCCCAAAGAAGAACCTAAGGAAGTTGTCAATAGCGATAATAGCGCAAAAAGAAAGATCAGGAATAACATAAGGGCCTATGTTAAGGCAGAAAGCAATACCTACCAGCACAGCAAATTCGGCGGAATTTCCGATCTAAAAATAAATGTAATAAATACAAGTGACTATACACTTGACAGAGTACGGGTTAAAATTACTTATGTTAAAGCTAATGGAGGTGTGTGGGAAACCAGGTATGAAGATTTTTATGCTGTTAAAGCCAACAGCACAGAAACCCACCGGATTCCCGATACGAAACGGGGTACGAGTGTTGAATATGAGATCGCTTCCATTAAGTCAAAAGCGCTAGGATTGGAATAAGACATATTAGCTGCGGGGCGAACGCTTAAATTCTGCGTATCAGATCTGTCAATATCGCTTTTTGCCTGCCAGGTTTAGCAACCCACTTCACCCTTCACCTTAAACATTACGAATGTTTTATCACTGAATATTTGCAGGGTTCCCTTATAAAAGCCTCCTTCGTCATGTGCTTCTGTTTCTCTGACTGTTAAAATAGCTTTATACCCATGCCCTTTATAAACTGAGATATAACTTTTGTCGTTGATTGTTTTGCTGGCGGCAGAGTCTCTGGTTAAATAAATGTCCTGACCATTTACTTTCATAATAGCGAAATCGCTGAGATTCGATAAGAAAATATATTTGTCCTTAACAGTAGTTGTGTCATACGTTATATATTCACCACAACCGTCAATGGTGTCGGGAATTGTTTTAAAATAATCGAGTTTAAAATTTGCGGCGCCACGGGAAGAAGTGCCCTCTTTAATGGTGGCGGTTTCTTTTGATGCTGCTGACGGAGCCTTATTACTTTTTTTGTCATTGCTGGTACAGGCTGCCAAAA
>Ga0105239_10003541_pt1 | contig 19098 bp, 16 predicted proteins | sample KBSC44metaG_FD_92761 | JGI IMG/M metagenome (GOLD analysis project Ga0105239, IMG submission 92761) | Corn rhizosphere microbial communities from Kellogg Biological Station, Michigan, USA - KBS C4-4 metaG | ecosystem: Host-associated > Plants > Roots > Rhizosphere > Soil | place: Michigan, USA...
AGGCTCTTCTTCTCTTTCTCTCTCTCCACCTCCATAAAGCCACTCTCTCCAACAATATCTGTATCCCGAGCTCATAGGAAAGGAGTCCTCGAAGCAAAATATACCTCCAGCACAAGTTCAAATACCTTATCAACGAACACGAACACGACCGCCCTCTACTTTTCCCCTCACCAATCAACATGCCAGCCAACGCCACAGTCCTCTATACCGGAGACGCAAAGTTTGATCTCAAATATTACCTGGAGTCCCACATGCCTCTCGTTGGCAAAGATTGGAAATCTTTCGGACTTCTAGACTGGAAGGTTATTCAATTCGAAGCCGGTCCTGACGGCAGCAAGCCCTACAGCATTGCCGCCATCCTCACCTGGGATTCGATAGACAGCATCCCAAAGGCACTTGCGAGCGACGCCGGCAAAGGCATTCTCGCTGATGTGGAGAACTTCAGTGACAAGGGTCCCATCTTCTTGGTTGGTAACATCGTGGGCGCATCGTGAGTTGGCAATCATCTCTCCGTCTTCTCTCGACTTTCGTCTCTCTCCCAGCAGGTCCAGCAGGTGAGATGAGGCTTTGGCGGGTTGATGACCTGATGCATTCTAGCAGGAAAATGAAGAGCTTGCTTTGAGCGAGATGTTGCGGTTGTGCCAGTGTGGATAGAAGGGCATAGCCAATGTCGGAAGGACGTTGGTCAATCATCCAAATCCGTATCCTGACCCAAGATGGGAACAGGACCAACTCGAGATAATTGATGATCGTTCCTTCTAGTATGATTGATGGCAACTTTCATCTTCTTGCCCACGCATCTCTCCTGCCATTGCGGCAATTCCTAATCCACGGCCTATACCAATTCTCCCTTAGCCCCATTCGCCATTCCTTCAGAGCAACGTCATTTTGGGGAGCTGGGTCACACTGATGCTCATGACCGTGCTGGATGAGGCATTTAGACGCCCTGTATAACAGATGTAGAGGCATTTGGTTCGAGTTGCAGGGCTAACCAGATAGTATGTCGGGATTTGGCATCCTCGCTCGCATTGCTGATTACCTTTGCATCAATGATTTCGCCGACACCAGTGCATTTCAATGCATTTTGTACGAATGGCCCACACCATGACTCTGCCTGTTCCAACAATTCAGCCCCAGATAGCCCTTCTAAGCTTTCTGCTCCCAGTCTACCGATATACACCTTGACATTTATCCTCCTCACAAAAGAGCGCTCCGTCACTCGCAGGCTCAAAAACAATGAATCTAGACACATACCACTGCAGACGGTAAACACCTTCGGCGCGCGTATCATAATTGGATGGACTTCGTCGTAGATGGCCCTGCACACCCTCAAGATTCGATTATCACTTTGCTTGTGGAGGTCGAAATCGCCGATGCATGATCCAGGATGTGTGATGGTGCAGTAGGACGGTGCGATCATACATCTGCAGGGCGTGACCCGACTTGGACCGAGCACATACTCCCATATCTGACGACGAATATCATAGGGAAGCGAGAGTAAGTCCTGAATCATGTTCATCCAGCCGCGTATTTCGTTGCTACCACCAAACTCTGGAATAGCCTGAACCGGGAGGAGTAGGTGCGACGTTAGATGTCAAATTGTTAAACAAAATACACTTGGCAAGTAGTCGACTGCCAGCAGCTCACCCAAGACAACTTGCTTTGTATATGTCGACCTTGATCAGCCTCGGGGAGGGGACTAACTTTTCTCTCTTGGGATGGTCAAGGAACAAGTGATGGTGGACCGCTGACTCACGTAGAGGCTGGATAAGCATCGACAATTGGCCATCGCGTCGGATCCAGATCTCATTGTCGGATCAGACGACTGATCAGACGATAGCCTGATCCAGTATTCCTGCTAGCATACGGGCAAACAGCATAACAAAGACGTTAAATGCGCGCAGTCAGCACTATCTCTCGGCTCATTGCAAAAGCTTCTTCGTAATGCAAACTCCTTACAGGGAATACCCGTACAGCGAGGGTGGATTGAATGCCAAATTAGTTCGCTCCTTCAAGCGCGACTCAAGAAGAGTAGTAGCACTACCCAATAGTGAGGTCCACATGATAGGTGGAGTTCAGCCGTTGATAAGCTGAGGAAGTCAAGAGTCAAGACTCGAGAGTCGGGAGTCGGGACACGTCAGAGCAACGGCAAACCAAAGGCAAGCCGGAATATCACCTTTTGGGGATAGAGGTCAGGGAGAATGCTTTGATGATCGCCCAGTGGAGCCGCCCCGCTGGCCTGATGCCACAAATCCACGGACTTTACTTAATAGTAGTTTAGGGAACACGTACCAGAGTAATTACCCGCAGCACTAATTTGTAAGGGAAGGCATGTGAGCCAGTACCCCCTGGATAAGAACCCATGAGTTAGAGAAGTTGGTAAATAACCATTGCTGCTCGTTGATGGCTTGAAAATCCCAGGATCCCAGGTGACTAAGATTTCTCTAGTGAAGCAAGACTGCTATGTAGGCATGAGGTGTTATTTACTTATGAAAGTGGGACATCCCGTGATGGGCAAGACGAGGTACCTCCCAAGCTATGTAATACATATTCCAAGGTGTCTGCAATAACAGTAACTGCTCAAAAACATGCCCCTTTCCTTCCTCATCCTCATCCTTTTCTGTTGAGACGAACGAACTAGCTCCAGTGCATTCGATGCTACAGATACATCTGTTCCACCATCTCAATCTTCACTCTGCAATGTAATCGGGTCCCTTAAGGCTGGTTATCAATGGCCGAGAAAATCACCTACAGAGCGGCTCGGATGCTCTCATCCGTCAATTACGAGTACGAGGAAAGCTTTGAATCGTTCCTACCGGGCTGCCTCCCTCGTTTAGGTGATAACTTTGACGCTATGTCATAATAGCCGTTCCTCGATCTGACTCACTCTCATTGCACGGTCGATGTTTGATCCTCTTTACACGGCGTGAAAGAAAAGCAACATCTCAATCAGAATGGGCGACGAAACATACCTGACCACACCAGTGCCGGCGCCAGAGCTGGGGATCCCAGACTCGCCTTCAACTGTCGACGTCCGCATCATCGACACGACAGGCTATGGAAAAGTCTCGACGGAATTTGTTTTCACTCAATTACCAGGCCACGAGACCTTCGTCTTCCCATCCCACTCGATCCTCATCAGCAACACTGAAAAAGGTAAGCATGTGCTATTCGACCTGGGAATGCGGAAGGACTGGGACACCTTCCTCCCCGCGCCGACCGTCGGTTTCATCAAACAGATCATGCCCTTCAGTGTGACATCCAATGTGGATGAGATCCTGGACGCTGACGCTGGGAACCTGGGCATCACGACCAAATCCATCTCGGCCGTCATCTGGTCGCATCACCATTTCGACCACCGTGGCGATCTGACGCCCTTCGACCCAAGCACAGAAGTGATCGTCGGCCCAGGGTTCACGAAAGCATACACCCCGGCCTACCCGACGAATCCTGAGAGCAGTATCCAGGAGTCGGAGCTCACGAGCCATCGGGTGCGCGAGCTCGACGATGCGGCGTTCACCCTGAAGCTGGGACAGGTGCCAGCATACGACTACTTCGGCGACGGTTCGTTCTACATCCTGTCAACGCCAGGGCACACACACGGCCACCTCGCGGCCCTCGCGCGCACCACGAGCAGCAGCGACGGCTCCTCGGGCAGCCAAAAACCATCGTTCGTCTTCATGGGTGGCGACTGCGCCCACCACCCAGGTATCTTCCGCCCGACGACCTACAAGCCCCTCCCAAAACACGTCCCCGAATCCCCCCGCTCAGCGTTCGGCACCTCCCCATGCCCGGGCACCTGGCTGCAGAACTACATACACCCGCAGAAATCAGTGACGGAGCCCTTCTTAAAACCCAATCCTCGCGTGAATGAGATACCCGAGAAGGCAATGCACAGCCTGGCCGCGATGCAGGAGTTCGACGCCAGCCCGGATGTTTTGGTTTGCATTGCGCATGATGCCGGGTTGTTGGGGAATATTGATTTTTATCCAGAGCGGTTGAATGGTTGGAGGGAGAAGCGCGTGAAGAATAAGGTGCATTGGAATTTTTGTGGAGATTTTGATGTCAAGGCTGGGAAGGAGAAGGTCAAGCGTGCTGGTGGTGATGCTTGACCTTGGGGGTTCTTACTGAAATTGTATTGATCTGTGATGGCCATTGATGCTAATATTTGATGATGACAGAATGAATCCATGATGACGAAGTTACATGAAAATTTAGCTAGCAGTCCTAAACGACCAGCTTCTGCGCATGCACTACTGCCTCCCACATCCTATGAAAGACCCTCTCATGGAGTCCTGCTACCTCCCAATAACTCCATCAATAATGTATCGACGTATGCGCACACTAGGAACGCCATTCCTGATACTTAAAATCATGGATTCTCTAACCTGTAGTAGCCCCCAAACACGAGGCTGTCAGTCTTATTGAATACTTCTCATATTCTCTGTGTGGAGAATGCCGAGGTCCATCAGGCTGTCAGTTCGATGAATGCAAACTCCAACTCCAACTCGACGTTTAAGATCAATTCATTCAGGGCGAACTTTAGTGGAACGAACCCCCCACCCAAGGACAAGCTATTTACCTACCTGTAGAGGTGAGACCAGTTAATATCATCACAGCAATCCCCGGCGGAATCAAGGCGAACTCACGGCACAATCGTAATCGCAATCGCAATCGCAATCGCAATCGGCCTCACCTTGAGGCGGCCACCACTATATTTCACTGTAGCCAGTACGTGCGCCGCCTTGTGAGGCGGAAGCCTATTCTGTCTTGACGGCTCGACTCCTCTCGGGGACCTGCTATCGTGGGACGTTCTTGGGCCTTTTACTGTTCCATGTGTTGAATCTTCGCTCGGGGGATTAAGCAAGAGTAGAGATGAATCGCTCGGGCAGTCTGCAAAGAACGCTGCTGGCTTCGCGATCATGCGCGGTCGGCTGCCATACTGGCGCTCTCCGCTCGCCCGGCTTTACCAGGCATGTGGCACAGCCTTACCTGTCAATGCAGCCCTCCCACTACAAGGCTGGCCATCGGCCCATCAGCAGCAGTAATAGGGGGAGCATGGGAAAGAAGACGGCAGTCTACAGTCATATCAGGAATAGCCCATGCGTGCAACATCGTCATGTATCCTCAGAACCACCCACGCCGTCCGCGAAAGGAGAAATATCCTGCGACATCAGTTCCGTCCCGGCTTCATCAGGAGCTCTCAGCGAGGGCACGTTCGCAACAATCACGATCCGTAATGCGTCGCGGCTGAACAGCCTGAACAGCACTCTAATCTCACAGCTCACCTCGATACTCCAGTCCCTCGCGTCCGTAGAGAAGCACCCAGAGCTGCGCGTGGTGATCATCAAAGGCGAGCGCCCTCCCGACTCCCCCAAGACCGCAGCATTCACATCCGGGGCTGACATCTACGAGATGGCGTCGCTGGCGTCCGCATCCGCAGCACGGGACTTCATCGTGCGCCTATCCGCGCTCTGCGACTCGTTCCGCAACCTCCCGTGCCTAACGCTTGCGCAGATCCACGGACTCTGCATGGGCGGCGGGCTCGAGCTGGCCGCGTGCGCGGACTTCAGATATGCAACGGCTTCATCGTCGTTCAGCATGCCCGAGACAAAATACGGGATCCCCAGCGTGATTCACGCGCGCCTGCTACCGCATCTGGTCGGGTGGCAGCGCGCGCGCGAGATGGTGTATCTCGCGAAGGTGTATGGTGCCGAGGAGATGCGTGAGTGGGGGCTGGTGGATGCGTTGTGTGCAGATGAGGCGCGTTTAGAGGATGAGGTGATGGGGTTTGTGGAGCGGGTTGCGCGCCACGGTGTCAGAACTATGAGAGCCCAGAAGGAGTTGGTCAGGGTTTGGGAGGAGCGAGAATTTAGGCTCGGCGTGGATGCTGGCGTGGAGAGCTTCGCTGCTATGTTTGAGGATGCGGCGCCTGAGCCCAGGAGGTTTATGAAGGAGTTTACGGAGAGGAGGATGAAGAAAAGGAAGGGAGGGGACGGGCAAAACGTGGAATGAGGAAGTGGGAGCCGAGTCCGGAAAGGGGGAAACAAAGGTGACGACTGGTTCGAGGTTCGACAAGGTAAAGTACTATTATAGGTGACGTGATAGTGGGAGTGGAAATAGCTAATCAGATAAGCCGCTGATGATATTGGGCATCTATAGTAGTGTTGATCTGGTGACAACCTTCTGGGATTGCGTGTTTAAAGGAAAAGATACCGTAGACTATGCGGGAAGACGTGAGAATTGGTACTGGCCGAAATAAAGAAAGATGCAGCAATGGCGGCTCATACCAGCTATAATTGGCAGTCTCCAGTGGTGCCCAACCATGTTGGGGAGGATGTTGAAGGATATTACATATATTTCCAGCGCAAGACGCTCATTTGGGTCTGGTGTAAACCCGATCCTTGCAGAAATCTTTAAAGTAGGACTGCTTGATACAATGAGCTGACTTCCATGTAACCCCTGAAGAATAGAAAACCCGAGAAACCAAGATATCAGTCGGGGCTCAGGGATGACTTAGTAAGTACTCTATTGCCCCATTGACACTGCCCCCTGTTCTTCGGAGAGCCTGAACATTGCGATCAAAGTCATAAAAGCCCATGTCATTTAATTGTCGCAGCTGAACTTCATATCTCTCCTCTGGTGGGCGGTTGTCTGGTGGCGATGTCGGTCGATCACCTCCGGCAAATAGGTTAAATAAATTGCCAAAATCTCCCGGAGCGTTTCCTTGTCCCTGTCCTTGGCCGAAGGCACCTGGCCCTGCTCCCCGAGCTGCAAGAAGCGCTTGTGCGAATCGATTTGCTGCTTCTGGGTTCTGTGCGAACGGCTGGGTTTGCATGAAGGGCGGAAGTGAGGGTATCTGATTTCCACCTTGCTGCGGCTGGCCAAACGCAGCTGGGTTGAACAAAGCCGCGAAAGGATTCTGTTGCTGCTGTTGAGTTTGTCGATCTGTCGTGGTAGGGTCGGTCTGAGTGCCTGGTGAGGAATTTTCTGTGGCGAGGTGAGGTGGTGGTGGGCCAAACAAACCCGCAAACGGGTTTGCGCCCATGTTCCCGAAGGCTGCAAAAGGGTTTTGCTGCTGTTGTTGCTGAGATGATGGCTGCTGGGTATTGGGAGTCTGGCCATCTCTCGTCTCTGTGGTGTTGGTGACACCAGGTGCAGGGAAAGCCTCTTGTCCACCCATGCCTTCAAAGCCTCCTCCCATTCCCATCTGCTGCTGCATTTGCATCATGGACCGTAGTGCCTCAGGGTCGGTCATAAGTCGCCGAAAATAGTCGGATTGGAGCACTTGTCTCGCCTGGGGTCCCAGTTGGCGCAGGCCAGGATTTGCGTTGATCATCATGTCGATGAACTGCGGGTTGTTCATCGCCTCTCTCATCATTTGTTGAAAGTTAGGATCTTCTAGCTGACGCACAATATCCTCAGGAGTCTGGGGAGTGTTGAACATGCTTGCGCTGGGCAATTGGGCAAAACCGGCATATCTGGCTCCAGTCAAGCCTGCTAGAGGGTCATTCCCTGTACCAGAGGCCAAATTCTGGGGGACACCCGTAGCTTGAGGGGTAGTAGAGGAAGGATTGGATGGGGAAGACTGGTTGGCTGGGTTTTGTCTCTGGTTGCTGGCGGCACTCTTCACCAAGTGCATGGTATTGCCCTCCTTCACATTATGTGTAGCCAGCGTATCGTTATCCTTCAAAACCTTCCCGCTATAGATCAAGCGCTGTGCAGTTGCTGGAACATTTGCGTACTCTTCAGTAGCGAGTTTGACTTTCAAGTCTTGGGTAGTGGTCGTGAGCGGAAGGGTAAGAGTCCATTTCTGGCCACCCGAGGACTTGATGTGGAAAGTGACGGTGTGATCTTCAGAGCCCGTAGGGTCGGTCATTGTGTCGAGGATAGAGGGAGGGGCCTAGAAGTGGCCGGTGAGTTGATGGTTTCTATCGCGATGAGAGAGAAGTGAATGGAAGTTTCAGATTGAGAGCCAGTTGCGATGACGTGGAGAGGTGGGCAGGCGGTGCGATGGTTGATGGAGTGGGGTCACAGAAAAGAAAGACAGGATGAGTGGAGGATGAGAGAATGGAAGAAGTGGTCGATGTTGATCGTACAACACAAAATATGGTAGTAGTTGGATGTCTTGGACGTTTCAATAGCCAGTGTTGGAGGAGTTCCATGAATTGAAGATTTGGCCTTGGGTTACAAGAGAGGCAACCTGGCAGGTCTTGACTTTGCAAGTCGCACCTGTTTGATCCGAACTATACGGAGAGGTGGCACTGGAACTTCTTTCCTCCGCACGGAAGACGGAGTAACTGGACATCTAAGGTGAGTGGTGCGCTGACAGTGCCAGTACCAAGTGGCAGCCACTTACTGAGTGAACCACAGAGCCATTTCCCGGCCTCGGGCGTCATCGTTTGGCTGCCTTGGTGAGGTGCCCCTCGGCTCAGGCACGAAAGCAAGGCCAAGTTCAACGCATCGGGCCCTCCTCGTGCCTTAGTAATAGTCTCCAACTATCTGGACTACCCACATCCAGCTGAATGAATACATATTAACGCGGCCAGACTTTTCTTACCAATATGGGAGATGTACCCCCTATCAGGACGAAAGGTCCTGCTGCTTTAGGTGTCCTTTAAGCTGTCTCGGATTCGGGTGAACTTAACCCCGCTCTCGCACGTGAAGTCGATCTTCATCTTGAACATTACTCTTTCCTCAACGGTCCTTCGATATGTCTTGTCTTGTGTATATCATGATTCATTACCTCACCTTCGTTTGAAGTGAGTGCCTCGTCATTATGTTAAGATATACAGCCTACTAATTAACCACCTACCAAGTGGGTTTGCCATGAGTGCGATTGCAAAACAATCCTCAACTCTAGTCGGCATGAAGAGGTTACTGACATACCTTCAATCGATAATACTCTAGACGATAGGAGCCAGTTGGATGGGATCTAGTGCAATCGCCATATCTCAGCATAGCTACATCCCAGTGATATGGAACAAGGTGTGATCCACGCTGATCCACGCCTTTTCCTAGTGAGCTGTCCCAAGAATTATGTACCTCTGGGCAATGAGTGGTCCCAGCCTTTGCAGTGCGATTGATCAACGTCCCTAGGTAGACCTGGAATGGGCTGTCAAACTCGGACAGCATTTCAGTATAAACCTCGAGAGGGCCGACCAAAAACTGGCACCAATTTTCGAGTCATACGAAGCCCTGCCTGTCCTTCTTTCTGAGACCACTGATGACTTCATTGCTATCGACAAGTTGCGTCGAGGTCGGCCAAGCGCCGTGACATTGGGCGATGACCGCCAACGAGTAGCATTCTTCACAGGTAATTTCAATGATGCGGCATGGAGTACGGAGTATATATTACGTATCGCTATGATCCGGCTATTTTCACCTGGCTAGTTCCGGTTATTTTGGCCCCCAAATCCTCACAAATCCTCCACTTCCTGGCCAGCCTGCGACAAGGCAGAATTGGGTCATGCTGATGCTAATACTCCTCACACTCCGGGATACTGACTAGTCATCCTCTTTTGAGGGAAGGGGAAACTCTCTAATAAGAATCATACTAATGCAGGTGCGATGGAGCCTGGTCTTCCTGAGACAGACGATGCTTGGCTTCACCCGCGTCTCTACTGCCATAGGTCTAAAGGTCATCGCACACACCCATGCACCATACTGAAATTAGGGTGAGGAAGCCTGTTGATCCTTCCTGAGTACTCCGTACTAATGATATGCTCCGCCACAACTGCCTACGGCTAAGTTGTTTCTCCCAAAAGGAGCATTAGATTCTGTGGCATTCACTGAAGAAAGTTATTTTGTGTGAAGTCATTGTCTGAACCTGCTGCGACAAATATCTGAGCTTCTCATTCTATTCATTCGCCCATCATTATGCTTGGGTCAACCATCAAATCCCCCAAATGCAACATAATCCGAAACGTCTTGCTGCATTAAGTGCAGCGTTCCTTCTGGTTGTAGGTACCACCCTTCTGTGTAAGTATCTGAGAGTTTCCATCGCGCCTCATTCCAACTTTCCTGATGGTTTTGTTTTCACGAAGTTATCCAGCGAGCGAGCCTCCTCTCCAAAACTATCGGCATCCCGATTACTGCACAGACATCCTCTGTGCAAATACCTCCGACAGATGTGATTGAAGAAGAGACGAGAGATGACCTCAACGTAACGCGGTATATCCGACGGAGGAAGAATGCGGCTTCCGATCTCCTCTGGCTTTCCCTCACTTATGACGAAGACTCCTGGGGACGGAATCGACTTCGATGGACCCGAACCATTGATGATTTCCTAAAAATGATACCTTCCCAGCACAATGTCGAGACGATTTCTCTAGGCCTTCTCACCAGCTCGATAGATGAGTATCGAAAATACATATCCGCCACTTCGCAGTATCCTTTCGCCAAAGTTGAAATATTTTTCCACCCGGGTTACCACCAGGGACAGAGGGTTGATCGGGATCATCGCCATGATGATGAAGTGCAGACCGTCCGCCGTGCTGAAATCGCCACCCTGCGAAACTATCTCATGCTCAAGACCTTACGCGAGGAGGCACACATTCTTTGGGTCGATGCCGACATCTTTTACTTCGACAACGGCATCGTGGAGCGAATACTGCAGCATATTCAAGATCAGGAAGAAGTAGGGATCATCACTGCGAGATGTTCACGGGATGGAGCTGAGGACTATGATCGTAACGCATGGCGTGGGACAAGAAAAGGACCTCGAGGCTGGGATCTAGATCAAAAGGAGATCAACCAGGGAGAATTGAAAAGTCAAGGTCAATTTCATGTCGATAAATTGATCGTTGGTACTACCGATGATGATCTCATCGACCTAGACACCGTTGGTGCAACTATTCTGTACTTGCGAGCCTCACTGATTTGGCGAGGTTTGAATTTTCCGCACCAGTTTGTTGTGGGCACGCGATGGAGAAAAGACGGCTGGGATGGGATCGAGTCAGAGGGTCTCTGCTACAGAGCAAGAGGCTTGAGCGGTGGCAAATGTGCCGTGTTAGGAGGGGACTGGCATGTTCAGCATACAGATTTTTGATAGGTATCGCGGGCACAGCCTACCTTCCCTAGAACTGGCACTAACTAGAAAGGCTGGGCTACCGAGCCATTGTATCGGCCATTGTATCGAAATGTGAAAAGGAGTGAACCCCGTATGTCAATGATAGGATACTGGTACAAGCACAAGACTTCTGCTTCCCTAGCCTGGCATCTGGTAGCCGAAGTCTTAACCCCCAATCCGAAGTAAATCATGCCGACAACCGCTAAACATTCAGCATGTTTGGTCCCGCGTAGTCGTAGATATTATGGCTGATCACTAGAATGGCGCTGGAGAGTGGAGATCGTTGAAACGCGAGTGCGGGTGAGTGCCTAATGTGATTCTAACTTTGTCATTTCTCAGGTAATAGCATCGCCCATCGACAACCAGCATCCAGTCAGCCACCTTATGAGCACGGGGAGTAGTTATGGAGTACGGAGTAGGGGGTAGTAGTCGGAGGGATAAGTTATGCCTTTATGCACTGCCCTGTCTGCCTAACAGTTTCGTCTGTAGGTAGCCAGTCGACAGAGTCAGGTTATGCTTCCCTACCCCATCCGAGAGAGGGGGGGGGGTATTCAGGGGTATCTGTGACTGAGACACTTGGTCTCACTCGGCATGGGCCTAAAAGGCCAACTTCACCTTCTAGGTAAGTAGTATTGCATATTAAGTGAACCATCCTGCACTTTAGAGCCTAACATTCCCTGGAGAATTGTGCCCTTCAGGCCTTTGACTTGGTAGCAGCTGCAGAGCCCATTGGGCCCAAGCATACCTTGTAGGTGGTACTCATCCGCCGTACTCGGTACGGAGTACTCCATAACCCCTTCCTACCAAGAAGTCCACTCAATGCGACATGTTGAAGCCACGCTATTTGGGATGTCAATTTTCTAGTTGACATGAAATAGATCCTGATACCATATATCATGATTCATATTCAGAAAATGCTCAGTGGAAAAAGTTCAAATCCCACCCGCTGCCCATGTCAAAGCGTGGTGCATAAATACTCGAGGATACTGTTATCCGGGAGCATTTTCCTTGAGGCCTCCGCTGAGTCCCCCGGAGGGACGAGCCGCCAGATTATCGGCTGCAGTCGTTGGTAATTGAGCCGGCTGTGTAGAATCATTGTCATCGTTTCCTCGGATTACCTGACCCTAGCTAAGGCCTTGCACCACATAACCTACGTGGCATTCCTGGGGATCTGCATTTTGGCATCCTGGATGTTCAACTCTAAGGCGCTTGCCTAAGGATATTGTGACTGGGCCGAAGCGAGGAATGGTGATTTTTGCATGATCTTCCTTGCGGAGCAAAGAAGTCTTCGGAACAAGGTAGCTTGGAAACTCTCGAACATCACACACCAGCCAAGGCACCAGGGTGGATGGCCTCGATAAGGACAGAAAGCTCAGCCCAGAGTTGTTTCTGAACCCTCCTGCCTTCGTCTGCCAATACCCACGCCTTGACGTGCGGCCTGGCTTGATTTTTAGTGTTTGTGTCCCAAGAGGGGGATTGTGATCTGACTTACAATTTGAATCTCCCTTCACTAACTGTATTGACGATGATAGCCGGATATTACGCTGACGCTCTTTCGGCAATCTCAAGTACTGCAAACAGTTGTAACAATTTGGTGTCCTGGTATCTGAAGCACAGTTAAAAGGTTTTCTGGGACATAATCGGTGGTGAGCTATGGCGACTCGTACCCTTCTGACACATCTCTCTTGGATATCTAGTGCTTCAATCATGTTCGACGCATTACGCTCGGGGAATTTTGACCATGTATAGATCTTTGATCCCGTGATGGTCGGCATCGGGTTGATTTTGAACCTCTCCGAGCTTTCCTGGAGCACCGGAATCAGCAAAGCTGCAAGAAGAGTAGGGCTGATGACATTGACAGTAATATGCCGTTGTGTTGCTCGAGAGCGTCATAGTTTCTACTCGCAACCGCCGGATTGAGGATGATGTTATCGACGCGATCCATCTCTGTAACCCTTGAGCAGAATGAGAGCACTGAGGCGTAGCTCCCATATTCGAGCTCCCATATTTCCAGCCTTCCTTGGTGCGGCGTTGCGGACTCAATTTCGAAAGAGTTTCTTTGCATTTGGAGACAGTCCTTGCTGTGCCAATGACCTTGCTGGCATTGAGGGGGAGGAAGTGCTTTACTGCTTCCTTTCCTATGCCCGTGTTGGCCCCTGTGACAATGATAGTTTTCCCAGAGAAATCATATGTTGGGTAATTAGGGAACTGGGTTGAGTTGGGTTGAGCAGTCCTGGAAGAAACCCATTCTGGGACGTTTGAACTTGCTCAATTCGTAGGATTCTGAGTAGCTGACTCCTTCATGCAGCCCAGTATGAGCCAAAGATCAGGGTTTTATATCGTATACCTTGTCCGGTAGTTTCTCCATCATGCCTCCCCATGTGGGAGGACCTAGGAAGTGAAGCAGGTGAATCCCCGAAGTTTGCGCGCCATTCCCCATCAACCTGGAGATGTCAGAGGGATTGCGGCAAGGGTCTAGCTTCTAATGCTAACAAATAAGAAGCCTATCCTCCCAAGAATCGGAGGTAAGGCCGTCTGTCTTCTTGAACAACTACGGAGGACAGGCCACAGCTTGAGGCTAGCTGATATGTCAGCTCCTGGGTTCAAGGCGGCGTCACAAAAGTCCCAAAACGCGTCAGGCTGGGGAACATATCAGACCCAACTGGGCTAGATGATTCTTGGCATACCTTGAACTTTTTGTCCCGCAACTGAAACTCGAAATCGCAAATGTTATGGTACTGGCGCCTGCAGAACGACTCATCCAAGGTCGAAGGCAGGTCGACTGCATATCCTCCAAATAGCTTAAAGAGTGTCTCCCAAGACCTCATTCCTCCCTCAGCCTCAACATGACGTTGTGAAGTCAACTTCTGTCATAGCACAACCCACCATCCTCAATCGCATTCAAAATGGCGACAACAAGTTCTATGTTCATGTATAGCTTGACTATACAACCGCCTTCAGCCATTACTCAAGCTGTTCTCGGTCAATTTGCTGGTACAAAAGAGCAACAGATAATCACAGCTTCTGGTTCGAAGCTCACCATCCACAGACCCGACCCTGCCCAAGGGAAAATCACCCCAATCTTCACACAGGACTGTTTTGGTATTATTAGAACCTTAGCAGCCTTCCGACTCGCTGGTAGCAGCAAAGGTCAGTCCTCCATGTACTTCATGTGCAGTGCAAGAATGCTAATCATTTACCTAGACTACGTTATTGTTGGTTCAGACTCCGGGCGCATCACCATACTCGAATACCTCCGAGATCAAAATCGATTTAACCGTGTTCACCTCGAGACTTTCGGCAAGTCCGGCATACGCAGAGTGATTCCTGGCCAATATTTGGCGGTAGATCCTAAGGGCAGAGCATGTCTCATTGCCTCGGTCGAGAAGAACAAACTTGTCTACGTCCTCAATCGGAATGCTCAGGCCGAATTAACCATATCGTCTCCTTTAGAAGCCCACAAGCCTTCGACCCTGGTCTTTGACTGCATCGCCCTCGATGTCGGATACGAGAATCCTATATTTGCCGCCCTGGAGGTAGACTACACAGAAGTTGATCAAGACCCAAGTGGACAGGCTATGGAGGACGTGGAAAAGCTCTTGGTATTCTATGAATTGGACCTTGGACTCAACCATGTTGTTCGTCAATGGGCTGAGACTGTCGCCAGAGGCGCCACAAAACTCTTCCAGGTGCCTGGAGGATCTGACGGCCCGAGTGGAGTGCTCGTTTGCTCAGAAGACAACATTACCTATCGTCATTCAAATCAAGATGCACATCGCATTCCAATTCCGAGGAGGAGAGGTATTCTTGAGAATCCCGATCGCAAAAGAAACATTGTGGCTGGGGTAATGCACAAGATGAAAGCCCAGTTCTTTCTTCTGCTTCAGACCGAGGATGGTGATCTCTTCAAGGTGACGATCGACATGGTCGAAGATGACAATGGCAAACCAACTGGAGAAGTCCAGGCTCTCAAGATAAAGTACTTTGACACAGTGCCCACGGCCAACAGCCTTCATATTCTGAAGAGTGGTTTCTTATATGTGACCGCCGAGAATGGAAATCACCATTTCTATCAATTCGAGAAGCTTGGTGACGACGATGAAGAGACAGAATTCACCAGCGATGACTATCCCTCGGATCCAACCCAGGACTATCAACCAGCCTATTTCCATCCCCGTCCCTTGTCGAATCTGAACCTGGTACAGAGTGTGGACTCCGCAAACCCGTTGATGGATAGCAAGGTTGCCAACTTGCTGGACGAAGATGCGCCTCAAATCTACTCAATATGTGGCGCTGGAGCTAGAAGTAGTTTCAAGACACTCAAACATGGCTTGTCAGTCACTGAGATTGTGGAATCCGAGCTTCCAGACAGACCAGAAGCGGTATGGACGACGAAAACGACTCGACAGGACGAATACGATGCCTACATCGTCTTATCCTTTCGTACCGGGACTCTCGTATTGAGCATCGGTGAAACAGTGGAAGAAGTCACAGACACCGGCTTCCTCTCTACTGCTCCTACTCTAGCAGTCCAACTGTTAGGAGAAGATAGTTTGGTGCAAGTTCATCCCCGGGGTATCCGGCATATAAGGGCTGACAAACGTGTAAATGAGTGGCCTGCACCTCAGCACCGATCCATCGTAGTAGCAACTACCAACGAGCGACAAATCGCCGTGGCGCTTAGCTCTGGGGAAATCGTCTACTTCGAACTAGATACAGACGGGTCCCTTGCCGAATATGAAGAACGAGCCGAGATGAATGGCACTGTGACCAGCCTAAGTCTTGGGGATGTCCCAGAAGGAAGAGTCAGGAGCTCATTTCTTGCTGTGGGCTGTGACGACTCGACTGTCAGGATTCTCAGCCTCGATCCGAACTCCACCCTAGAAAGCAAGTCGGTGCAGGCACTGACATCTGCACCGTCTTCACTCTCTATCATGGCTATGGCCGACTCTACCTCTGGCGGAAGCACGCTTTACTTGCATATTGGGCTGTACTCTGGTGTATACCTTCGAACAGTCTTGGACGAGATCACTGGAGAGTTGTCTGATACCAGGTCACGCTTCTTAGGGGTCAAGCCAGCCAAGCTCTTCCGCGTTTCGATCAATGGACAGACTGCTGTGATGGCTCTCAGCTCGCGATCATGGCTGGGTTACACCGATACACAAACAAATGGTTTCATGCTAACACCTCTCGATTATGTTGGTCTTCAATACGTCTGGAATTTTACGAGCGAGCAATGCCTGGAGGGAATGGTCGGGATACAGGGCCAGAATCTCAGGTGAGTGCAATATTTCTATCCCTTCCAAATCCACATGATGAGACCATATCGTTATTTCCCAAGAATCAACGATTGCTGCGGAAACAACTCTAAAATTCCAATTGTTCCTTCTGAAAAAATTTGAATACAATTACACGAATTCTTCCGAGTCTATGCTTTGGATTTCGCTAATTGATTCTTCTATAGGATATTCACAATTGAAGACTTGTCGCGGAACCTTCTACAACACAATATTCCCTTACCATATACCCCCAAAAAATTTGTCAAGCATCCTGATCAGCCATTATTCTACGTCATCGAAGCCGACAATAATGTGCTTGCGCCTGCCACCAGAGCCAAGTTGCTTGCAGAATCCACCGCAGTTAATGGCGACGCCATCATCCTACCACCAGAAGATTTTGGTCATCCCCGCGGAACAGGGCACTGGGCGTCCTGCATTCAGATCATAGACCCCGTAAATATGAAAGGAGTTGTGTTCACTCTCGAGCTAGAGGATAACGAATGTGCTACGAGCATTGCTATAGCTTCCTTTTCCGGTCAAGATGACGAGGCTTTTTTAGTTGTGGGCACAGCAAAGGACTTGGTCGTCAGTCCACGAAGCTTTACCGCCGGATTCATACATGTCTATCGTTTTCACGAAGAAGGAAAGGAACTTGAATTCATCCACAAGACCAAAGTTGAGCATCCTCCTACAGCTCTCCTTGCATTCCAGGGCCGACTCCTTGCAGGTATTGGGTCAGACTTGAGAATATATGATCTCGGCATGAAGCAAATGCTTCGCAAATGCCAGACGCAAGCAAGTCCGAATCTTATTGTGAGTCTTCAAACCCAGGGAAGCCGGATCATCGTTGGCGACGTCCAGGACAGCATTACATACGTTGTGTACAAGTTCCAGGAGAACAAACTGATACCTTTTGCCGACGATGTCATTGCTCGTTGGACAACTTGTTCTGCTATGGTCGATTATGAAACTGTTGCTGGTGGTGACAAGTTTGGAAATCTTTGGCTCTTAAGATGCCCAGCAAAGGCATCTGAAGAAGCGGACGAGGATGGGTCCGGAGCTCACTTGACACACGAGCGACAATATTTAAGCGGCGCGCCAAACCGACTTGGTTTAATGACACATTACTTTCCCGGCGATATTCCAACGAGCATTCAGAAGACCAACCTGGTGCCTGGTGGGCGCGATGTTGTGTTTTGGACAGGGCTGCAAGGCACCCTGGGCATGCTTGTCCCTTTCGCCAGCCGAGAAGATGTCGACTTCTTCCAGTCACTCGAGATGCAGCTGGCCTCTAACAATGGCAATCCGCCTCTTTTAGGCAGAGACCATCTCATATACCGATCGTACTATGCACCATCGAAAGGCACCATCGATGGCGATCTATGCGAGACATTCTTCTTGTTGCCCAACGACAAGAAGTTACAGATAGCCGGTGAGCTAGACCGATCAGTGCGCGAAATAGAACGCAAACTTTCTGATATGAGAACGCGTGTGGCGTATTAAAGGTAACGATATCCGAGGGAAGCAAATGATGGTCACAAACTGAGGTATTGCTTACTATTCACGGTCGACTCTACGTCGAAATGATACCCTAGAATTGTTGCCAGCTGTTTAAAACCGCAAAGAGATTGCAAAGCGCAATGATGCTTGTGCATCTCGAGGAGGAACAAATACCAATCGGTTCCACAACTCTCCCAACATTCCCATTCCAGCCCAGATTTGATTGCTTTCCCTTTTTGTTAGCCCACACAGGATGTCTCTTACCTCGCTCGGTCAACACGCCTCCTCAGTCGGTTGATCTTGAGCTGGATGCTACCGTTGCACATACGCGATGGTTTCATGAGACAAGAACGACATTTTGCCGATTTTTGAGTACGATTTCATCTGCTTCTCTTGCTTAGATTGCACAAATGGTGGACCATCGTAATTTATATGGCGAGACAATTTCTCATTTCCGCCAATTACCAAGGTATACGTGACACAAGCATAAGACTACAACGTTCTGCAATTTCTCTACAAATACTGGAGTTGAGGACATGTTGTTGTGGCAAACTCAGAAGGCAGAAGACCTCACATCCTCAAGGTGGTGGATTGAGATCCAGTCCTTCAACGGACAGCTTAAATGCATCAGGTCGTGAGTAGTGGCCGACGGCATCGAAGTCCAGGTGTCCACGCTCACAATCATCGAAGTCAACCTCAGTGTAGATCAATTCGTGCTCTTTCTCCCAAATCGGGGCCACAAGCGTCTTGCCGAGCGGACTGATGATACACGAGCCGCCCGCAGAGACGAACTGCTCGCCCTCCTCACTGGCGGACTGGCCTGGAGCCTTGGATGTAATAGCTGATTTTGTATCAACCACGGCGGAGGAGGAATCCTCCTCCTCGTCAATGGCACCATCCTTGCAACGCCATGCGATCTCGTGGTTCTCTTCCGTCCTCATCGACATGGATCGGCGACGTCCGGTTGGTGCAAAGCTTCCTGTTGTTGTTGACGTGCCGTTTGATAAGCCATGATTTCCACTGTTCGTACCCTCTTGCGCCTTTACACCTGTGATCCACTCGGGCAGACTCTTCCTCTTGATTGCCTGATTGGCGCTGAGGACGAAACATCGTCCCTCGCTCGCTACCGTCTTCATCAGGCTCTCCCACGTATCACGTGCATCCGCAGTCGGTGCAAGCCACAGGTTGACGCCCTGGCTGTAGATGGCGTAGCGGAGCAGCGGCATGTAGTTCTCCCAGCAGATAGCG
>Ga0105239_10003542_pt1 | contig 19096 bp, 22 predicted proteins | sample KBSC44metaG_FD_92761 | JGI IMG/M metagenome (GOLD analysis project Ga0105239, IMG submission 92761) | Corn rhizosphere microbial communities from Kellogg Biological Station, Michigan, USA - KBS C4-4 metaG | ecosystem: Host-associated > Plants > Roots > Rhizosphere > Soil | place: Michigan, USA...
ATTGTTTGGTTGTTAACAGCTACAGCCAGTGTGGTGTATCCGAGGTAGGAAAAAGTTAGCGTTGCATTTGCAGGAGCCGTAATCGTAAAGGCTCCGTTAACATCGGTTTGCGTACCGTTAGTTGTGCCTTTAACACCAACGGTTACACCTATCAGACTTTCGCCTGTGGCGGCATCGGTAACTTTACCTGTAATGGCAGAGCCCTGACCGAACGCAGTGTTGATGAAAAAGAAACATAACAGTACTAACCCTGAGATTGTAAAAATTCTCTTCATAGTAGTTAAATAAAATTTTGAGTAAGTAGGATTAAAAAAATTGGTTTTTCTTAGGTCGAAGGTGGTGAGATAATACGTTTTTAACAAAAAATTTAACTCAACATTAATACATCACTAAAGTTAGCACTTGCTCATTTAAATACACATAATTTTGTAATTATTTGTAAATCAATTGATTATAAATAGTTAGTGTATTTAATACATACTACACAGGCCTTATCGCCGGTACTACATTTAAAAAGTGCTATGAGAGGTAATGATGTAGTGTTAGAGCTCGATGAGAAACTCAACAAGGTTTTTGTCGTGCTCAAGGTTCAGCTTCTTACGCAACCTGTAACGCCGTATTTCAACGCCGCGGAGGGAAATATTAAGCAGGGACGCCATTTCTTTACTACTCATATTCATGCGCAGGTAAGCGCAGAGTTTAAGGTCGTTTGGTACCAGGTCCGGGTGGTCTGATTTTAGTTTTTTGAAGAAATTCTCGTGTGCCTCGTTAAAACTGCTTTCAAATATGTTCCAGTCACGGTCGTCGGTCATGCCTTCGTCAATAACCTTTTGTATGCGACGTAGTTGTTCATCGGCGAGGGGTCTGCCGTGGCTGTCCTTAAGGTGGGCAATTTCGTCGCTTATTTTTTGAAGCAATTCGTTTTTGTAAACAATATTCATGGCCGAATTTGCCAGCTCGCGGCTTTTGCTAGCCAGGTCGGCTTGTAATTGCTCATTTTTAATTTTTACTATCTGCTGCTCGTTAATAATAGCTTCCTGTTTTAAAAACTCTTCTTTTTCCGTCTGTAGTTTTTGGTGTATGCTATGCTGGTGCCGTTTCAGTTTCAATCGATAATACCTGGTTGCCAGTAAATAAGCAACGATAATCAGCACCAGGTAACAGAACACCGCAATTTTACCTGCGTACCATGGCGCCAGTATTGTAAAGGCAAGCGTAGTTTCGGGCGAGACATTTTCTTCGTTTATTTTCGCCCTTACCTTAAAAGTATAGGCTCCCTGGTTAAGGTTGGTAAACTCTTTCTGAGTTTGCGTGTTCCAATCGCTCCATTGTTTGGAGTATCCCTCTAAATAATATTGAAATTTCACCTTTTCCTGCCGGTAAAACGGCAGCGAATACGATATCCGGATGTTATTTTGTGCGTACGATATTTCAATATCTTTTTGGTCACCATCGTCGGTAATAGGCGTTACCCGGTCTGTGATATTCTCTATCCGCCTAATTAGCACAGGTGGCAGTTTAATGTCGTTACGTTGTAAGGCGTCTTCATCGTTTAATATTACAAAACCATCGTCGACACTTATTAAGTATATCGCGCTGTTTATCCGGCTGATGTTTTCGTAGCCTTTCACCATACGGCCGTCCAATATATTGAACCTGTTTGAGTCAATACTTAGTTTGCCTGCGGTCGAAAAATCGGCCAAAGCCACCCTGCCGTGGTTAATAAACCAATATTTTTTACCAAGTGCAGGTATTATTTTGTTCGACGATGAAAACGTACCCAACATTTTGTTAAGCTGCTGGTACTTGCTAAAGCGGTCGCTGATATCGTCGTATACATAAAAACCGGAATCAGACGAGAAAACAATCCTGTTATCCAGGTTAAACACATTAATATTATAGCTGCCGGGCAGACCCGCCTTTTTATCATAATACTTTACCGCAGCAGCCTTTTTTAAATCGGCAGTGAGCGTAACCCGGTAAATACCTTTGTAGGCATGGCTAACCCAAACCTCCCCTTTATTATCCTGTTCAACATAGCGCGACGGCTCGCCAAAACCTTCCAGCCTATGGTCAAAAGCCCAATTGCCGGCGTTGTCTTTTTTATAGAACACAAGCCCTGTGTAAGTTCCTTGTATTAATTGGCTGGCATTCAGTTTTTTTAGCGTCCAGCCACCGCTAATACCGGTAATTTTTGATATGGTATTGCCATTAACCTGGAAGGTGCCTGTGTTGTGTCCGCAAAGCAAACGTCCATCCTGGAGCGAAAGTTCCCAAACCTGCCCCTGTGAGCCTGGTATCAGGTTAAAATCGAACGATTGGAAAAGGCGCTTGTTGCCATTCTCCACCCAGTCGCTGTAAAAAAGGCCCTGGTTGGTGCCCAGGTAAATTTTATTGTTAAAAATTATACTGGAGTAAACGGTACCGAAACGACCACTTTTATCAAAATAAAAGTACAACGGCGAGTTCACCTCAATACGGTCGATACCGTTATCAAGCCCGGCCCAAAGGTTTTGCTCGTTATCAATAAATAAACTTAAAACAGTATTGTTTTGCAAGCCGCTGCTTTTGTTGATGTGCTGCACCACATTGCCGGCGGTATCTATAATAATAACGCCGTTTAATATGGTACCGTAGGCAATGTATTTGCCCGAAAACATTACGCCGTTATTAAGTTGATAGGTTTTCAAAAACTCGTCGGCCTGGTTGGCCCATGACTTTATTTGTTTGCCATCATACATAAACAAGCCATTACGAGCAGTACCGATGAGAAACTTATTATGCGGCAATGCCAGTATAGAAAGGACTCCGCTGTTGCCAACCTTGTCGCTGCCTTCAATGTAGGTTAGCCTGCTGTCTTTAAGTTCAAATAACCCTTTGTTCACCTGTTCAACAAAATAACGACCGTTTACTTTATATAAAAACAAGAAAGGATAGAGCCCTTTTACAACGGTTATTTTGCCATTGCTATAAATATAAATAGAGCCGAACGATTGAAAGATAACTTGTTCTTTATCGATGTAAATTTTCCAGACTTCTCCGTTTAGCGGCTGGTATTTTTTGGGGACAAGCTGTGTTAACGAGTGATATTTTAAAGAGCCATTTTTGTTGTTCTCCCAATATCCAAACTCACCAAAGCCGCCGGAGTACACTTTACCTTTGCCATCGGCAGCAACAGAGCGCACGATCAGCCCGTTTGGCATGGGATACGATTGCCAGTATTTACCATCGAAGGTTAACAGTCCATCGGAATTGCCGAAATACATTATGCCATGTTCATCGCGGGTGATGGACCAGTTTTGGTTACCCGATTGATACAGCGCCTTGGTATAATTTTGCACATAAGGCACGCCAATGCTTTTGATATCGGCAGCATGGGTGCATACAGTAAATGCGATTAAGGAAATAAATACCAGGAGCGCTTTACGCATAGGAGTAATTAACACTAATTGCACGAATTTAATCGAATTACCCGAATTAAGATTTAATTAACACAAATTGAATTTCATTAAACACGAATATTTACGAATTAGTGTTTTATAAATTCGTGAAATTCGCCTTAATTCGTGTGAATAAGTGCCTTATTTTTTTTCGCCGTGTTCACCGGCTGCGGTATTTTCACATAATAACCTGTGCCATCATAAACCCTTTTGCGCGGATGCTCCTTACAGACAAGGCTACAGCAGCCATCCATAGCCGTGCCACATTCATCGCACTGGGTAAAATGCTCGTTGCATTCGGGGTTGGCGCAGTTAATCATTTTCGGGGTTACCTTGCCGCAATTAAGGCAGGTTGATATTACCACCGGGTTAACGCTGTTTACATCTACCGAAAGCCGGTTATCAAACACATAGCATTTGCCTTCAAAATCCTCTCCCCCGGCCTCTTTGCCGTATTTAATAATACCGCCGTGCAATTGGTACACATCTGTAAAGCCTTCGTGCAGCAACAATGCCGATGCTTTTTCGCATTTAATGCCGCCGGTGCAATAGGTAACTACCTTTTTATCTTTGTATTGAGCAAGCTCATTAATCATGGCCGGAAAATCGCGAAAGTTCTCGATATCCAGCGTTATGGCGTTTTTGAATTTGCCCAGGTTATGCTCGTAGTTGGAGCGTACATCCAGTATCACCACATCTTCGGCATCTTTCATCGCCAAAAATTCTTTCGGCTCCAGGTGTTTGCCGGTTTTTTGTTGCGGGTTAATGATATTCGGATCGCGCAGGCCGGAGTGCACAATTTCTGATTTGTAGCGCACATGCATTTTTACAAATGATGGCGTGTCCACCTCATCAACCTTAAAATCGATAGCTGCAAAGCGCGGATCGGCATGCAGGGTGTCCATGTAAATTTTACAGGATTCGGGCGAGCCGGACACAGTGCCGTTCAAACCTTCTTCGGCAACTATAATTCGCCCGGCCAGGTTAAGGGTTTTACAAAATTTTAAATGGTCGGCAGCAAATTGCTCCGCATCGGCTATTGTTGAATAACAATAGTATAGTAGTGTATTATATTTTGCCATAACATTCATTGATACCGCTGCAAACGGTGTTAAATGAGGTGCAAAGATAGGAAATTTTGAGAAAGTCCGAAAGTTGGAAAAGTCCGGAAGTCCGAAAGATTAATATTGGCAATAAATAAAAAATCAGCACAATCATTTTAACCCGCCAAAATCAGCGCTCAAAAATCCGACATCTAACATCCGACATCCGAAATCATTTCCCTAATTTTGCACCTTCAAAAACCCACACATTATGTATAATACACTGAAGCCGGTTTTACAGCAGGAGCTTACCGAAATTGAAAATGCCGGTTTATATAAACGCGAACGCATCATCACATCGCCACAGGGCGCTGATATTACCGTACAGGGCGGCAAGGAAGTAATAAACTTTTGCGCCAATAACTACCTTGGCTTATCAAACAATCCGAAGGTAATTGAAGCGGCAAAGGCGACTATGGATACCCATGGCTACGGGTTATCGTCCGTACGTTTTATTTGCGGAACACAGGATATACATAAAGAACTGGAAAAAAAGATCGCAGAGTTTTTAGGAACTGAAGACACTATTTTATACGCCGCAGCATTTGATGCCAACGGTGGTGTGTTTGAACCATTGTTTAACGATCAGGATGCTATCATATCAGATGAGTTAAACCATGCATCAATAATAGATGGCGTGCGCCTTTGCAAAGCCCAGCGCCAGCGTTATAAGCACGATGATATGGCCGATCTGGAAGAAAAGTTAAAAGCTACGGCCGGCTGCCGTCACCGTATTATTGTTACCGATGGCGCATTCAGCATGGATGGCACCATTGCCCAACTGGATAAAATTTGCGCGTTGGCAGAGCAATACAATGCTTTGGTGATGATTGATGAGAGCCATTGCTCGGGTTTTATGGGTAAAACCGGTCGCGGTACACATGAGCATCATGGGGTGATGGGCAAAATTGATATTATTACCGGCACGCTGGGTAAAGCTTTGGGCGGTGCCTCAGGTGGCTTTACATCGGGGCGTAAAGAAATTATCGATATGCTGCGCCAGCGTTCAAGGCCGTATTTGTTTTCGAACACGTTGGCGCCTTCTATCACTGGTGCATCCATCGCTGTTTTAAACATGCTTAGTGAAACCACCAACCTGCGCGACAAACTGGAAAGTAACACCCAATATTTCCGCCAAAAAATGACTGAAACTGGGTTTGATATTAAACCGGGCGTACACCCTATTGTACCGGTTATGCTTTACGAAGCCAAACTGGCGCAGGAATTTGCCGCCAAAATGCTTGAGGAAGGCATTTATGTCATCGGTTTTTACTACCCGGTGGTACCGCAGGGAAAAGCGAGGATAAGGGTGCAAATATCAGCTGCACATGAGCCTGAGCATCTGGATAAGGCCATTGCGGCGTTTACAAAGGTGGGGAAAGAATTAGGGGTGATAAAATAACTCAGCAATTTCACCATCACATGTCATTGCGAGCGAGGAACGAGCGCGGCAACCGCGAACTTTACAGAGCAAATAGTACAGCGTTAAATTGCATATCGGTCGTGCATAGTTCGCGATTGCTTCGTACCTCTCAGTGACAATCTCAAATTTTACCGTAATTTTGTAATTCATTTTTTGATAATGCAAGCCCAAATAGATCAATATACTGCCGAGATAAACGCGTTTTCGCCTGCCAATGCAGATGAGCTGGAAGCGTTCCGGATAAAATTTTTAGGCACCAAGGGAATTATTAAGGACCTGTTCGAACAATTCAAATCTGTAGGCCCTGAAGAAAAACGCACTTTCGGTAAAGTGCTTAACCAGTTTAAACAACTGGCCGAAGCAAAATATACAGAGTTACAGGAAGGACTTAAATCCGAAACCGTAAATGCGAAATCCGAAATCGATCTTACCTTACCAGGTGATGGCTTTGCTGTTGGTTCGCGTCACCCATTGTCGTTGATCCGTACCGAGATAATAGATATTTTCAAAAGGCTGGGCTTCGTGGTAGCCGAAGGGCCGGAGATAGAAGACGACTGGCATAATTTCTCTGCATTAAACTTCCCGGAAGAACACCCGGCACGCGATATGCAGGACACCTTCTTTATCAAGAAAAACAGCGGTAAGGATGATATCGCCCTGCGTACACACACCTCCTCGGTACAGGTGCGTATGATGGAGAATGGCAAACCGCCGTTCCGCGCCATTATGCCGGGCCGGGTTTACCGTAACGAGGCGATTTCGGCACGCGCTCATTGCTTCTTTCACCAGGTTGAAGGTTTGTATATTGATGAGAATGTTTCTTTCTCCGATTTAAAACAAACCCTTTACCACTTTGTGCAGGAACTTTATGGCGAAGGCACCAAGGTACGTTTCCGCCCCTCCTACTTCCCGTTCACCGAGCCATCGGCCGAAATGGATATCTCGTGTACCATCTGTGGCGGATCAGGCTGTAACATGTGCAAGTACACCGGCTGGGTGGAGATTTTAGGTTGCGGTATGGTTGACCCCAACGTTTTGGAGAACTGCGGAATAGACAGCGCTAAGTTCACCGGCTTCGCTTTTGGCATGGGTATAGAAAGAATTGCCAACTTAAAATATGTGATACGGGATTTGCGTTTATTCTCTGAAAACGATGTTCGTTTTTTAAAGCAATTCCAGGCTGATATTATATGAAAAAACTGCTGCTTTTATTGTTGGTGCCGATCGTATTCCTATCCTGCGGTAAAAGCGGCAACGTGGTACCCAGCGTACCCGTAAACTTTACCGCATCATTATTCGATCCACGGATAGCGCCGTTAAACGCCAGCGGCGGCTACGTTGTAATAACAGGGTATGGTGTTGCCGGGTTAATCTTGTATCGGACCGCGGACAGGCGTTATGTTGCGTATGACCGCTGCAGCAGTTACCAACCGGAAAAACATTGTGCAGTAAATGTTGATGAATCGGGTTTTACCGCCACCGATCCGTGCAGCGGCTCAAAGTTTTCATTAGCAGATGGCACACCGGTAAAGGCGCCTGCCACCAAATCTCTCCGAAGCTATTATGTAACTGTGAGTGCGTCTGAAATATATGTATCAAATTAACGATATGTAAATTTTAAAAGCCTTTACTATTAAATTCCTCAAAAAGCCATACCGCAAATGTCAGTTATTTTGAGATATTTGTACCTGATTGATACATGGAAGCCGATAAAATAAAAGAAAGTATAAAGCGGGCAGCGCAGGAATTGTTCCGGAAATTCGGTTACCATAAGACCAGTGTAAACGAAATTGCCAAAAAGGCAAAAATTGCCAAAGCCACTATTTACAAATATTTTGAAAGTAAGGAAGATGTTTTACACTCCCTGCTGATGGATTATATTAAAGTAAGCGTGGACGACCTGATACATACCAACGGGCCGGAAATGGACGAAGAGGCGCACCTGAATATGCTGATTATGAAAACCTGCCGGCTAAGCTACACCGTGTGCAATGAATTTATCGGCTGGGATTTTATCCGTGAATCAACCAACTCACAGGATTTTCTAAAAAACCTCTCGAACGAACTGGAAGAAATGCTGGTGAGCGTGTTCTCGCAGCTCACTGAATTACGCAAGCAGGAAAACTACCAGCAGCGCCTGCGCTTCCTTATCAAATGCAGCAAAAGCATCGTGTTTAGCTTTGCCTTTACCTCGGTAAGCGACAGCGACGTGCGTAAGAACTTTGTATCCTTTCAGAAGGAAATTTTACCCTATCTGGTGAAAGCTGCGATAACTATTTGATTTCGGAAGTCGGATTTTCAATTTCGGATTTATTTTGAATTCGGATTGCGGAATGTTGAATGCGGACGTATTTGAATCATTATTGCTGCTTTTCTATTAAGTAATAAAAAAATCGACATGAAATACGCAACGATATTGTATTTGGCTGTCTTGTTTTCTATTGTTTCCTGTAACCAGGAAAAGAAGCGAATGATTAAGGGACTTTCCAAAACATATCCAATTGATACTTCGGGTTGCGATGCTCGCGTCTTTAAAAGTATGGGTATCGATAGTTTGAAAGTTGATTCTGTCTGAAAATGGTAATTATCGGTTTACTCCGGAACTTTCAATATTGAAAGGGTACGATGGAACATGGGACCTTTCCGACGACGACGAATATTCAAATTTTGTATTTCGATGTAAAAACGGCGTTTATGAACAAAATCGAACATTGTTTATAGATATTAAATTTAAAGGAAGGGATTACAGGATTTGCTTTAAGTAATCATATGTAGTTACATTTAATTTTTTATTTCTTGGAATTTCATCGACTGGAGATGATCACCGATTTTTTTGTTAATCGCAGTACATTGTTACGGATTTTCCGTCTCTTTTATGCAACCTGTACTACTCTTGCGTTTTCGCATTCCGGGTTTGAATTTAAAAGACCTGCAATCGCATTTTTCATTTCAGTAAAAGATGGCCCATAAAAATAGAAGCCAGTTTCTGTATTTCCTTGCCAATACCTTACCCAATCACCACTTTGTATATTGAGCAGTTTATTAATATCATTTATTAGTGCATCAGGGTCAGAGTTTTTGTAAACCTCATCAGGAAGGTTTATCCCATCAAGGTAAAGACCCAGTCCTTCCAATTTTCCAAATGCAATTTCTTCATTTGTTTTTTCGATTATAAGCTTTGAGCCTTTCGGAGCGCCGAGGCCTTCAAGTTTATGTATTAAATCGGTTATCACCTGTCTGTTTATTTCCTTTTCGCGAAGCTTTATTTCCAGGTCGCAATACTTAATCTCGCCGTCTTTGGTTTGCAATGTGCCCCCGCCCGTAACTTCACCATACCATTTCTGCTTTAAAAATTCTTCAAGGGGTTGTTCGTAAATCTCATACCTGCCAATTGGCTCGAGTTTATCGTTTAACTGGGCTATAATATAAATATCGGGCTGCGGCTCCGCCGGGCCGGTAAAAAGCTTATTCCAAATATTCTTTAACATATCGTGTTCTTGCGACCAATTTCTAAATAATATTTGCAAAATCAATTTATTATTCTTTACTTTGAATAACAAAGTACTTTTACGTGGAAGAAAAAGAAATTCAAAACGAGCTGGCCTCCATTCGCAACCTGATGGAGCGGTCGTCGAAGTTTATATCCCTTAGCGGCCTGTCGGGGATATTGGCCGGGGTGTATGCGCTGATTGGGGCGGCATTAGCCTACCATGTTATTTACGACCATACGCCTATCACGGGCAGGGGTTACGTGGATAACGGCACGCAGTCATCCGGGCTTTTCTTCGGTAGTAGTTACCGGCTGCTGGAATTGGAGCTTATAGCCATAGCCTTTGTAGTGCTGGTGCTTTCGGTGGTTACGGGTATCGTCCTATCATACCGAAAAGCAAAACGTAAGGGACAGCCCATATGGGGTAAAACCAGCAAGTCGCTGTTATTCTATATGGCTACACCCTTATTTACAGGCGGATTGTTGATCTTAATTTTCATTTACCGCGGCCACTACAGCATAGTAGCACCAGCCTCGTTGATCTTTTACGGTTTGTCGTTAGTGGGCGCCAGTAATTTTACCTTTACCGATGTAAAATACCTAGGGCTATGCGATATTATATTAGGTCTGGTTACCGCTTGTTTACCCGGTTATGGTTTACTATTTTGGGCCATTGGTTTTGGTGTGCTGCATATTGTTTACGGCAGCATAATGTACTTAAAATACGATAGGTGAAAGTCCCCTTTGAAAAACTTGATAAAGCATTTGAGAACCGCTTAAGGTTGCAAATAATGAGTGTGCTGATGGTGAACGACCGGTACGACTTTAACTCGCTTAAAGAACTGCTGGACACTACTGACGGCAACCTGGCTTCACATTTGAAGGGCCTCGAGAAAGAGGAATATATTGTGGTACACAAAGCTTTTTTGGGCCGCAAGCCGAATACAACCTATGAATCGACAGAAAAGGGAAAGAAAGCCTTCAAACAGCACCTGGACGCATTGGAGCAGTTAATTAAACAGCAAAAAATAAATTGATTTTATCACGCCAAATTCATTAACCATGCAAAACAAAAATTTAAACTTCTTACTGCGTTTTGCCGCCATAAGCGGCAACGTCCTGTTTGTTTTATGGGTAACCTATAACGGAATTAACGAGGGTTTCCGCGGCACAGTACCTGAAAAGATATCATATGTAGCGCTGATGTGCCTGCTGCTTTTTAAATTGCTATCTTATACTTGCCAAATCGAAACAAAAACAAATTATTGAACAATAAAATCAACCTATATTTTTTTGCTTATTTACTTTGAAATACAAAGTACTTTTAAATAGATAGATCATGAACGAACAACCCTTAAACCCCGGAGAATTCCCACATCCTAAACCGCCTGCAAAATGGCACACCGACTCCGTGTTGCTTAAACTCGGCATTATTACGGCCCTAATAATTTTACTGCTTATCCCCTCTGCATGGATACAAAGCCTGGTAATTGAGCGCGAAGGCTACCAAAAAATAGAACGTGGCGGTGTTGCAAACACCTGGGCAGATACGCAATTGGTACAGGGCCCGGTGTTATTATTGCCCTACAAAAAACAGGTAACCGAAACCGACGCCAATAAAAAAACCAGCACCCACGAGGTAATTAACACGCTGTATGTTTTGCCGCAAACACTGCAGGCAAAAGCAGTCGTTAAAACACAACCATTTACAAAAGGCGTTTACGATGCTACCGGCTATAGTGCAGATATTGCCATCACCGGCGATTTTGATAAGCCCGACCTGGCACTGGCAGGCATAGACCCATCGGCAGTGATGTACGATAAGGCAAGGCTGGTTTTCAGCATATCGGACAATAAGGGGTTGATGAACAACCCAGGAGTAAAAATACAAAATCAAACCTACGTGCCCCAACCCACCGTTGAAGATGTGATACCGTTTGATAAAGGCCTGCAGGTAAAATTTAATCTGCAGCCCGGGCAAGGCTTTGCTTTTAGCTACCGGCTAAACCTTAAAGGCAGCAACCAGCTAAACTTTTTGCATACCGGTAAAACCACCGATGTTGAAATAAGCAGCGACTGGAAATCGCCCGATTTTAGTAGCCATGAGCCGGATAGTAAGGCTATAAACGCGCAGGGTTTTAACGCCAAATGGCACATGGTATATTATAACCGGCCCTTCCCGCAGCAATGGGTAAATAACAACCAGGAACTGGTTAAAAAGCGCGACGGCAACGACGCGATTTTTGGCGTAAAACTGCAATTAGCCATCGACCAGTACCGCAAAGTATTGCGCACAACCAAGTATTCAACCCTCATTATCCTGCTCACCTTTATCTCCCTGTTTTTAGCTGAAATGGTTAAAAAGCAGCGCGTGCACGTATTTAACTACGTACTTATTGGTGCTGCAATGGTGGTTTATTACACGCTGCTGCTCTCGTTTTCGGAGCAGGTGGGTTATAACTGGGCTTATTTTATCAGTTCCGTATCAACGATCGGGCTGATCGCGGTTTTTACCGCATCGTTACTAAACAACCGGATGGTAGCGGTAACCTTCTCTTTTATCCTGGGGATATTTTACGGATTCATCTTTATCATCATCCAATTGGAAGAATTATCGCTGTTGTTTGGCAGTGTCGCATTGTTTGTGATAGTGGCAACGCTGATGTATTTCTCGAGGAAAATTAGTTGGGACAGGCAATAGACAATACGGGGCAGGTAGCGCCTGCCCTTTTTTACCTCTATAAATAAATGGAATATAGCGAATTTAAATATAGCTTAAAAGTGTGGTTAACATGCGTTGTTGTGGCGCCTGTAATTATGATGATTTGTGATTATTCAGAAAACAGCATTCGTCCACCATCGCCATATCATGATAATTTCGAGCTACTATCTGCATACCCGGCCATAGTGTTCTTTGGTAGCATATGCTCATTACCCACCTACTTATTTTTCTTCCTGTTTGTAAAGATAACCGTCAATTGCACCACCTCGATAGTCAGAATGAAAAGTATAATTTCCGCTTTGGGCGTCGGACTGGTCGCGGGTACATTCCAGCTTTTCTTCTTCCTTATGGGTGGCGGTACACCAAATGTGTTCATTTATTCGATGATTGCAAGTTGCCTGTGTATTGCTTGGTTCAGTTGGTTTTATCGATTGGGGGCCAACGAAAAGTTTAATTACTGAATAACCAAGGGCGGTCCGGGAGATGAAAAAGAATTCAATTATAAATTCAATGGTAACTAATTTATTATACAGCCTTAAAGTATGGCTTACCAGTGTAATGATTGCACCGGTATTTCATTTGGTCATTATGGGTATTAAACATTCTGATGGTACCGAGCAAGCCGGTGAGATATGCCGAACATATATTATGTTGACAATTTTCGAACTTTTATTTTCATTCGTAACATGGTTCATCTTCTTTATCATAACAATACTGATAGGCAGCTATGCAAAGAATGAAATAGCCGCGCGCGCGATAATTTGCGCCATCGGCGTAATAATGGTACCAGCGACTTTTATGCTTACGCTACCCGATTACAGATTGACTATTATTGGCGATTTTATATATCTCATCGGAGGCAACTGCCTTTGCATTGCCGCATGCTCCTGGATATACAAATTAAAGCTATACAGACATCCTGAACCAGTAGAGTAGTCATATTAACTTTTGTTGTTCATAACGCCAATTTCAAATCAAATAATCATGAATTCAAATATCTTCCAATATTCCTTACGCGTATGGCTAACCAGTGTTGTTGGCGCCGCGTTGGTTTTTGTACTTATAACCATTGTTAAAGAGCCAAATCTTTCACAAAGCTTCTGGCAAGCCATAAGCTCATTCTTTTCCGATTGGCTATTTTTTGCCGGATTCCAGTTATTGTTTTCGATAGCAACCTGGCTGGTATTTTATGTAGTTATATTACTGCTTGTAAAGCGCATACACAATCACCGCACCCGGTTATGGACAATTTCAATCGCCGGCATAGTGCTGACTCTAATAACATTTAAACTCACCTTATTGCAGGAAGGATTATTTAATGATAACAGCGGCTTTGCTTACTTAATGATTGCCAATTGCTTTTTTATCGGTTCAGGCAGCTGGTTTTACGAGTTGCGCCCGCCTGAGTATTTAAATTGGGCGTAAGATGCCATACATTGAATTTTCTAAAAAAGATAAAATAACCAAAACCTCGTCATATAACTGGCCGGTTGCAACCATGGCAATTGCCGTGGTTGTATACCTGCTTAATTTCAACTATTTCGCCGCATGGTGGATTGTGCTGATATCCGTTAACCTATGCGCATCTTTATTGTATATAAAGGTTTTGTTTAAAAGCATTGTTTTTTGGGTAGCACATGCCAAAGTTTACCGCAGGCCTTACCTGCCTTTAGGTATTAACGTTGCTACGGCATTGCTGATATTTATTCTCCCTTCCCGCAATCTCAGCAAGCATTACCACGACGACTCTATCGATTTAAGCGAATATCAAAAAGGATGTAATTGCAAATTATACCTTGAAACTTACATGGTATTTGGAGGAGGAGCATGGGGTGGCGATGTAGATTCAAGGTATTTAACGGATTCCGTCACTTTCAGAAAATACCTGGGCACTTTTGATGAGGAGGACGGGTTGATAATTACAAGATGCAACGGCGATAATATAACGGTTGAGCGACTGGAAAGAACCGAATTACCCGCGCCCTCAGGCACCTCGCGGTTGAAGCTGAGTGCAGATACGGTTGGGCATATAAGTAACGGATTTAAAATAAAAGTCCGCACCAGTTACAGTTTAAAGCACTTAAAAACAGACCAGGGATTTGAGTAGCTGAAAAAACAGAAAAATTAAAATACATAATACCAATTTGGTTTTTAGTATATAAATACTTTAATTTGTATTACAACGCATTATTATATGAGCCGGGAGCTGCTTGAATTTTCAGAAATGATTGATGCACAGTTTGACATGCCCGCTATTGAGCCTGACGATTTTTGGCAATTGATAGTAAACATGTTTATTTAACTGCGGTCTGTTTACGCTTGGTGACTGACCTTGCACAGTCACCCATAACTTGCTGCGCCATGATCTCCGCTGTTTGTCGGTGTTATCCAGGATACGACATGGTTGTCCGCCGATCGCTCGCACACTCATCCACTCTCCTCATGTTGTTCACCACGCTTACATGGACGAAAAACTGCAATAACCACTACAACTCTTACAACCTCTTCAACATTTATAACATTTCCCTACCTTTGCAGCCTGATGAATCAAGTTGCTAAGAAAAGGTTTTTTGAAGATGTTGCCATTATTGATATTGCCGAAGAAGGCAAGGGCGTAGGCAAAGCCGATGATTTTGTGCTTTTTGTGGAAAAAGCCGTGCCCGGCGATGTGGCTGATGTTGCTGTTTACCGCAGCAAGAAAAACTTTGGCGAAGGCAAAATAGTTACGCTTAAACAAGCATCCGAATATCGCACACAGCCATTTTGTGAACACTTTGGCACCTGCGGCGGCTGCAAGTGGCAGCACATGACCTACGAGGCACAACTAAAGTTCAAGCAAAAATCGGTAGCCGATGCACTGGGTCGGTTAGCAAAGATTGATGTGGACCACATGGATGCCATTATTCCTTCGCCTGCCGATAAACACTACCGCAACAAGCTGGAATATACCTTCAGCAACAAACGCTGGCTGTACGATGGCGAAAACCGCGACAACGAGGAATTGAACATGAATGCCCTGGGTTTCCATATCCCCGGCAGGTTTGATAAAATACTGGATGTAAACCATTGCTGGTTGCAGGCGGAGCCATCAAACACCTTGCGCAATACCATCCGCGAGTTTGTGATACGTGAAGGCTACAGCTTTTACGATTTAAAGCGTCATGAAGGGGCACTTCGCAACCTGGTAGTACGCACTTCTTCAACCGGCGAGGTGATGGTGATAGTTGTTTTTGCTTACGCGAGTGAGGAGGAAGTGAATAAGCTGATGAGCTACATCGACAGCAATTTCCCTGAGATAACTTCACTGTTGTACATCATCAACCAAAAAAAGAACGATACTATTTTTGACCAGGATGTGGTCGCCTATAAAGGCCCGGAGTTTATCCATGAGGAAATGAATGGCATAAAGTTCCGCATCGGACCAAAATCGTTTTATCAGACCAATTCCATACAGGCGCTAAAGCTTTACGAAATTGCACGCGATTTTGCAGGCTTTACCGGCAACGAACTGGTGTACGATTTGTATACCGGTGCAGGCACCATTGCCAATTTTATAGCCGCTCATGTACGCGAGGTCGTAGGTGTTGAGTATGTGCCGACGGCCATTGAGGATGCTAAAGTAAACTCGGCCATCAACAACATCGCCAACACCAAATTTTTCGCCGGCGATATGAAGGATGTACTGGTAGCCGATTTTGTGACCCAACACGGCAAACCCGATGTAATCATAACTGACCCGCCGCGAGCCGGCATGCATCCAGATGTGGTTGCCCGCCTGATGGAAATTGAAGCACCAAAAATTGTGTACGTAAGCTGTAACGCCGCAACCCAGGCCCGCGATTTGCTGGTATTGAAAGAGAAATACGATACCGTAAAAATTCAGCCAGTGGATATGTTCCCGCATACACAGCATGTGGAAAATGTGGTGTTGCTGGTGCTGAGGAATGGTTCATAGTTGATGGTTCATGGCAGGAAGAAGTCCATGGACCATGGACGATAGACCATAGTCAAAATAAAATATCTGCGAAATCAACGTAATCAAAATAATCAGCGGTAAATATGGAACCGGAAGAACTTTTAAACGAAGACAGAACCAACAGTGATGGGCCAAAAAAAGAGAGTCCGCTGTTGAGTTTGGAGAAGGATTTGAAATTTTTTAATGAGTCTATCCGCGAGGTGGCGATGGAGATAATGGTGGAGGGGTTGTCAAATTATCCTATTTTTATCGCCCACCAGCATGAAGTGGCCTTAGGTGAATTGATATTGGACCGTTTCGATTTAAACACCGAGTGGAGCATACACGCCAGCACGCTGGAAGAGTTTGTGGAAAAAGGTGTGATCAAAGAAATACTGAAAGACCGCTTCATCAACAGCTACAAAAACCCGAATGATTATATGTGCGTATTTGTGGTAGTGCCTGAGGGTGCGAATTTTGTGTATGTACCGTATATCAAATAACATTTGTTGGAAGGTTGTAAAGTTGAAATGTTGTAAAGTTGCTATCTTTACAATGGAATTGAACGACGCCGACAAGTAACATTTCAACCTTCCAACTTTACAACGTTTCAACAGCATGAGCGACAAACACCTCCTAATATTAAACCACCTGCAAATACAGCAAAAAATTGACCGTATTGCATACCAGATACTGGAAGATAACTTTGAGGAAGAAGAGATTTTAATAGCCGGCATTTTGCCCAGTGGCGATAAGATCGCCAAACGCATAAAAGCCGTTCTGGACGATATTGCACCGTTTAAAAGCACTTTCATCGGCATCGAGCTTGACAAGCAGAGCACCAGTCTTAAGGCGACCATTAACTTTGATGTGCAGGATTGCAGTAACAAGGTTGTTATTCTGGTTGATGACGTGCTGAACAGTGGCAAAACACTGGCTTATGGCTTTGGTGTTTTTCGCGATGTTCCGCTTAAAAAACTACGTACAGCCGTACTTATCGACCGTAATCACAAACGTTTCCCCATGATAACCGATTTTGCGGGGATGGCCTTATCCACCGTGCTAAAAGAGTTTGTTGATGTGGTGCTGGATGAAGAGGGCGAAGAGGATGGGGTTTATTTGAGATAGGTGAATAAAATATAAAATCTTGTAATTGCGAGCGCAGCGCGGCAACCTCGTCGCCTGCTAAGTATACAACATATGAGTTCAATACTTGTAAGTTCGAAAACCTAACGACGAGGTTGCGTCACTAGTTCCTTGTTCGCAATTGACAAAGTGGGTTATGGCTGTAATAATTTCTCCACCTTCTCCGCGGTCAAACCCAACCCATTGGTAACAATCGTTGCCTGTTTATAAAACACTTCCCGCTCAACCAATTTATCAGCGATAAAAGCAATCAACCCATCGCCATGTCTGCCTTGCAACACTGGCCGGGTGACTTTTTCGTGTTCCAGCCTGTCAGCAAGGATTTTAGGGGCAAGTTGGATATATATCGATCTGCCGTGCCTGTTTATCCACTCCATATTATCAAAAAAACAGGGCAGCCCGCCACCGGTTGAAATAACGGCATTGTCGGGATATGGTGTTGTTTGTAATATTTCAGATTCAAGCTTACGGAAAGCAGCCTCACCATGAGCGCTGAAATATTCGGCTATGGTCATCCCTACATGCGCTTCCAGCACATGGTCAAGGTCGATAAACATATAGCCCAGCCGCGAGGCCAGTTTGCGCCCCAAAGTAGTTTTACCGCAGCCCATAAAGCCGATAAGAAATATCAAACCCAAACCTTCGGAATCTTCTTTTAAATTATCCATTCAAATTATTTTTCACTATGGTCTATCGTCCATGGTCTATGGACTTCTCAACCTTGAACTTCACGCTAATTTCACCCTTGGATCGACCCAAACGTAAATCAAGTCCACCAATATGTTTATCACGACAAAAATAAAGGCTATAAACAGGATGCTACCCATTACAACCGGGAAATCCGACATTTCCAGTGCATCAACTGTGGTTTTGCCAAGGCCATTGTAGCCAAATACATACTCCACAAAAAACGAACCTGCCAATAGTGATGCAAACCAGTTGGCAATAGCCGTTATAACCGGGTTTAAAGCATTTTTCAGTGCATGGCGATAGATGATGGCGTTATTGCTTAATCCTTTTGCTTTCGCTGTGCGGATGTAATCCTGCCCCAGCACATCGAGCATGGCGTTGCGGGTAAGCTGCACGATGATGGCCAGCGGCCGTAGCCCAAGCGTCACCATGGGTAGTATTAAGTTTTTCCAGGTTATTACCTCGCCTCTAAAAGGGTCGTAACTGTACAAACTGCCCGACATATTGAGGCCTGTATATTTACTCAACTCAAAGCCGAATATCCAGGCGATAATTATTCCCGCAAAAAATGACGGTGCCGATACGCCCAATGTAGAAAAGCCTATTGCCAGCTTATCAATCCAGGTGTTTTGGTTTACGGCGCTTACAACACCTAAAAACACACCGATGATGATAGCAAAAATCATCGCCGTGGTAGCCAGTACCAGCGTGTTGGGTATAACTTCCATCAGCAGCCGGGCAACTTCTTTATGAGTTTGGTATGAGCGCCGCAGGTATGGCCATTTAAGCGCAATTACGTTGTTACCGGGCACGCCGAATAGTTTTACGTAATGATAGCGTTCGCGCTCCTCTTTGTTATTGGCATGCAACCCAATCGGCGATAGATCATTCAAATAATAGGCAAACTGAACCGGAACAGGTTTATCCAGTCCAAATTCTTTGCGAATGGCCTGTAACGATTGTACATCTGCGCGCTGGCCTTGTGTCATCCGGGCTGGGTCAACCGGTAAAATATTGAACAGGAAGAACACCACCACCACGATGCCGAGCATCACAGCAATCCCGTAAAATAGCTTTCGGATGAGGTAGCTGATCATTTTATTGTTGCTGAAAATATTTCTTTACCA
>Ga0105239_10003543_pt1 | contig 19092 bp, 17 predicted proteins | sample KBSC44metaG_FD_92761 | JGI IMG/M metagenome (GOLD analysis project Ga0105239, IMG submission 92761) | Corn rhizosphere microbial communities from Kellogg Biological Station, Michigan, USA - KBS C4-4 metaG | ecosystem: Host-associated > Plants > Roots > Rhizosphere > Soil | place: Michigan, USA...
AATTACAAACTTGCGAGTAGATACATACCTAAGATATGTAATTAGTGTTTCCCCAACTTTGGAGCTTTTGGCTCGGAGATAAATAAATACGGCGGAGCAGAGAGGTGGATGGATTGGGGGGGGAGGAGCCGGTCTTTTCCGAGAGAGGCCACGTGACGCGAGTTCAGAGTTTGCGGGTTTGGGTTGGGTCCCCGAGGTCCCCGGGTCAGGAACAGAGGAAGAAACCTTCGTTGACTAACTAACTATTACGGGCCCAGGTTTATTATTACTTGGTCGTTACTAGGAGGGCGGCAAGTTCAATGACAAAACTCAGGGAAGTATTTTACAGAAAGTTCGGTTTCAGCTCAATATGAGGAACAAGGTAAATATTCGTTATTTCGTGATACTATGTATGATACTGCTGGATACACACACAGAGAGAGTGAGGGACCGAAGGGAATGGTTTTTCCCTTCTTCTCTCCTCTCCCTCTCCCTCTCTCTCTTTTGCTCTTTGCTCTTCCAGTTTTGATTCCCACAGCCGCCACCATTTCTTTCCTTTCCTTTCCTTTCCTCTCCATCTACCTGTCCGGACAAAACGCCGTGCATCCATCCACTGGTACAAAAAATCGTAAACAGAACAGACCAGGGTACGTACGCCGCGCCGTACAGGGGGATGGATAAATATCCAAAACAGACCAAAAGGACACACGCTCTCGTCTCTTACAACGAACTACAATAATGCATGCAATCTTTCCCATTCCAGTATTAATTACCATACTCCTTTCCTTCCTTCCTCAAACTCCGGAAAAGACGGAAAACAGAAGCAAGGGCCCAGAAGGAAATTCGTTTCTCATGCCAAACTCGGGGACTGACTGATGGGTAGGTAGGTAATCGGAAGAACGGTGGCGGTAGGGGTCTGTTGTCTTCTCTCGTGGATGCCCCCCCTTCAGTGTGAATATCCGTACCCGTTTCCAACTCGAGGATCTGAGTGATAACTATTTCCATGGTGAGGCTCCGAAGGTAGATACTCCAGGTTCAGCGGCTCGGACAAGATGTGGTCGACGCTGGGAAGACTCGTCGTGGTCGAAGTAGTAGCAGTAGCAGTCATGTGTGGTTGAAGGACGCTCGTTCCCAACTCACTCGTCCGTCGACTATGTCCACCTTGACCTAGCGCAATGCCACTGTCATCGGTATGCTCGAGTTCGTCTTGGGACGATTGATGTTCATACTCGCCATACGCTGCCGGATTGGAACTCGCACGTGACATGGTGCGTCTATGCTGTCCAGGACGACTTCCCACTTGCAGATGTCGAAGTCGTTGTTGGAGGATCTAACCGTGCGCTGGGGTTAGCTTGGAGACCATATCGCTCGCTTGGAAAGGAACAAGGCTTACCACTCGCTCAACATCCTCCCATTTCTCTCCCGCTTCGTCCGCCACCGGCCTCCACACACTCTCACGGTGACGACTGTAGATACTCAGCAGTTTGTTGATTCTGCCATCGTCCCAGCTGGTATCACGCGCCTTGATCGACAACCTCTCGTATCTCTTTCGACAAGCATTTCCTGATTTCCCGGGGAAGTGCATTTTATGGATATCATCCCAACCTGACCCGCGACCTCGTTCTGCCTTGAGGATTTCATCCTCCTCATGTGTCCACGGTCCACTTTGACCTGGGCGTGGCACCTTGTCCCGCTGCATGTGAGGAGCTGGCATCGATGGAGGTCTGACTGGTTGCATGAAGGTTGGCATTAAGGGTTGTTGGGTATATTGCATATTAAGGTCTCCCCAACTCATGTTATGAGTGGGTTGAGCTTGCGGCCAAGATTGAAGGGGTGGGTTCATAATTGTGGCCATGTCCGTGGTCGAGTGCGTGAGATGTCTGAGGTTGTATGGTGCTGGTCTCTGTACAGTCTGGCGTGGTGCTGTTTGCTTCTTGGGCATTGATTCCAAGTTAAGACGCCTGGTCATGTCTTGGGATCGAAGAATAGGTCTTTGAACGCCAGGCTCAAAAGGTCGAGAAACCGGCTCGGTTCTGGATATGGGTAATAGAATCAGGATTATGATTAGAGAAAGGGGGGGAAATGGTCAAGTACAACGAGAGTACACGAAGAAAGGAGGACAATGAAAAAACGACCGAGGTGACCTCCTTGTAAAAGGACGAGGACTGGACACAAAGAAAACTTGTTGTTCCGGATGATTCGAGCCTGACCAGCGGCTTATGAATGTTTGTATCCAGTGCACATTTGCCTTGCAAAAGACGTGAAACCCTAGGGCGTCAATTTCAGATTGAAAGAGTAAAAAGAGACGCGAAACTCGATGCCCTCGGAATCAAGTTTCACATGGACATAAAACGAACAATGAGCCTTGCTCCAAGCGCGCGATCTGGGAACAGCGCCTCAAGGGCAGCCCGATATTGCCTGGTTCATTGGCCAGCAACCATAGTCATGGTCAAAGGAGCCCGCCATGCAGCCAACGTGAAACCCAAGCCTTGCGCTGCGAGGTTGTTTGTGTGGATCTCAGCCACCATGGACTGGGCCGGATGTAAATTTGGTACACATCCTCGATCATCTCAAGGCGCGAGCCATTAGCAGTAGAGAACGACAGCGGCTCTCCACCAGGGGAATCTCCAGTAGCCGCCGGGAGACATGGGTGAGGTATGCATGGAAAGGCTGACTTTATACCATCCCGGCAAATCGTGGCCCTCAGGTAGACCGCGTCTGGTTAGTGGAACTCCTATTGCCCCAGAGTACCTGTCATAGCATGGGAAGTCTCGGTGCGTATTGGTCAGACCATCAACGTCATAACATATCGAGTTATGAAATGTAGCCGCCTGGCCGGAGCATGATGTAGGCATTTCCCTTTGATACCAACCCGTGACGGGTTTGATATCTGTCATCAGAGACCAGACAAAACCAGTGTCCAAGTCAGAACAGACAGCAATGTCGATCATTTGCTGCATCAGTCAACCCTTTCCACTCACATACATACACAACCCAGAGTGTCTAACAACCAAGTCAACAACCGCTTGGATGAAGTTCGAAAATTTCAATACGTAGGAGGTCTTGTTTGCAAGCGCTTAAATGAACTAATTAATACGAGTTTGGGGCATCCTACCTAAAAATAGGCAGGGCGGCTGTCTCCAGCCATTGGGGTCGGGTCGTCAAATGTACAAACCCCTCTCCACGCGCCGATTCGTTGTCCTCCCATCGACGACTTTAGCTCAGAGTTCGGGTATTATTGAATTGGCAATCTCTAATGGTGGATGCGGGACGAAGACATGTCTGTCCGTGAGAACAACATGCTGCGCGGGATTTGGTTGAGGAGGGAGTTCTGAGCGGAAACAAGAACTTGAGGGCTTGCCCAGCCCAGAATTGCTCTTCCTCCACAGGCACCTCCGCCATGCCTTGCGTAGGCAGGAGTCAAGGGCAATGTTGGAAACGACATCCACCCGCATCTAGGGATGAGCGACCACATGCTCTTCGTGATCTGTTCGGCCGTCACATACCCGGCGTGCAGGAACAGACGTCACAATCTCACGCGTACGCCATATTCAGGATCAATTTGTGGAAGGCGCAAAAAAGTTCCCAGGTTGCTGGGCAAATCGCAGTATTATTATTGCCTACTCTTGAGGGATTGTGGTGTGCTGTTCTTGTAAAGTTGTCAGTCCCTTGTCGATAGTTTTGTCTTCTATGTACACACGAAATCTGGTTCTAGCCTCGAAATTCCACCCTGTGGATGAGATCGACGCCATGCATCTAGCTTGTTCCATATCCCTTGTCCAAAATGCCGTGGGCCTGTGTGCCAACTCGCCCTCTTCTTGGTGGTGGTGGTGTCATGATATCATCAATGTCTTCAATATAACATAAAGTGGATCGCTGTAAAGTCAATGTAAGAATGCGTCACCCCGGAGGGTCATCTCCGAGCCCATCTCCGTTCATCTCGGGACATCTTCTTGTTGTTGCTTCCATAATAGTCTGGTTCCTCGATCGGGGTCACGCAGTACACGATTGGAGTCTCAGAGAAAGACAGCTGTCGTCGTGTGGAGCTGGTGCTGGGGGTTGAGCGAGAAGACTTCTTCAGGATGCTTCTTGATGTGCTAGGGTTAGCATATGCATATGTTGGCTGTTGCACAATATTGGTTGAGTAACCCCGCTGGTTCAGCCTCGTGTTTCTTCTTGTCGGGCTGATGGGAGATGGAGACACGGGAGCTGGGGAGATGGGTGATCGCATAGGTGCCATGGTCATGGGTGACTTGAGCGACAATGTTGGTCGGCTTGTTGAACTGGTTGCTGATGAGATGTTCAAGGATAACTTGGGCTTCACGGCTCTTGAGGCAAGCATGTCGACTGTTTGTTGATATTGAAGATTTGGGAATTATGATATGAGTCTTTGGGGTTGAGTTGTTGATAGTGACCAGCACAATACGCTTTCTTTGACAAGGCTTGAGACCTTTGAAGATATAATGATATTTCAAAAGTTGATATGGAAAAGTAATGAGGACTTGTGTATCCGTATAGCAGAAGCGCGGGGTAGTGGTTGGGAATAGCACGGGTTGTTGCAAAAATAGAAAAGTGGACCAGCCAATTTTAGAATTTGCGGATATGAGATAAGCAAGAATAGAGAAGTATACGATTAAGAAACACTCCAGAACAATCAATGTTTTGGGATGGAGAAGGGAGGAAGGAGAGGTTGCAGAAGTGGTCGAGGTGGGCGGTTATAGATATAGATGAAACTCGGGTAGATCCATCGCAGGAGTCGAGGGTCTGTCCATTCGCTCCCATCACCCAGGTGGCCCGAGCGTCACTCCACCATTTCACCAATCATCGCTTCCGCTCTCGCGCCCACGATGTGATTAATACATGCATCGTCCCGTCTATACCCAATCGCAGTTGCAGCTGTGTACGAAAAGCAGTGCTATTCCAATGATCTCTCCGTGTGATCGTCCCTTTGGAAAGGCCTCGAACCAATATCACTACCCTCAGAATGACTTGCCATCCCTCCGATAGGCCCAACCAACAATTACGCTCTTTGCTAAGTCTGATAGCCTGCATAGCATTATTGAATTTCAATGGTTTCTATACCCATTCAGGGCAGCTGCAAGGTGCTCCTCGGGTTGATGCTGCAAGTGAGTCTATAATTGTTGCGAACACCTGCATGGTGTATTCCTAGCGAAACGATGCATGCGCAACTCCCTGCGATTTCATATCGAGAAGGGATAAGAGCTTAGGAAATGATGCAGCGAAGATCCCTGTACATGTTCATTTCAAATTCGACGTTCACTAGTCAGTCACCGCGAGGTCTCCTCGGTTGTGTGACATAGCTGCACCCGAAGAACGGAAGTGATGATGGGAGGCCCTGCGTATGGTGGTTAGTGTCAAGATGTGGTCCGCTTGTCCAGAAGAGGCAGATTCGGATGCAACCGACAAAGGTGGAGGGCGTTGAGAACGTGATCATCACCAGCAACCAACCTTATCACGTAAAAACTAGGCATTAGATGATGCAAGTGCGTCCTGACCAGACGGTGAAGGGTCTTTTGGGGGATATGATCCATTATCATTACCCATGCAGAAAATGAAGCCACAGTCGACGGCAGAAGTTACCTTCGAAAGAGTAATCATAACCCTCTTCATGACTTTTCCTTGTGATTTGTTGATCTTGACTGGCCGTGGTCATCATTTGCTTAGCGATCACTAACCGTGACTGTTCAGGTGAAACCGCCATTTCCATACAGGTATTCCCCCCAAAACTACGTTGTGCTCAATGATGCAGAAATCGATCATATTTCGTAGTCGAAAAGCATGGGATTAGTGTCAGGGCCATCGCAGATAAGACATACCTTTGCCATGATCTCATAGCTTCTATGTAACCTGATCAAGGTCGCTGCGATGAGGGGCAGAGCTCTTAATGGGAAGGTGCAACATGCAGATATTTCAGTTTCATGAGTCTCAAAGAGTTGGAGCTGACATGCGCATGGCATGATTGGTGTCCCATCTGGAAATTGTTGAAAATCAAAGATGACATCAGAATGTGTGGCCGACAACATCGTCTTTGTAGAGGCAGCAAAGCGCAGAATTCTGATGTACGTATTGGATTTTGGAGTGTTGAAATGTCATCCACGATGAGCGAGTACTTGTGAGTAGCTGAAGTCTGCAGGTATACTCGTTGAGACCTGTCAATAGGGTTGATGGCGGTCTGTGCTGCAGTTCAAGAAAGTCGGATTATGATGCTGTCAACGGGGTTTGTATGTTGGCATGTACTGATAGGGGTGATTAATTGAGCGATGGGCGGAACTACTGGCGTGTGAAGTCATGGCGTTCATGGCGGTTCATTGTTATTTTGGATTGCAAGATGCGTAAGGCACAGACTTTGAGTCGATCTTGACGCCGATTCTTTGGGCGGGAAGGCCAACTAAGGTGAAAGCAGGCGCTGAATGAAAGTATGCTGACAGCCGCAAAAAACCCCATAATGATTTTAGTCGAGTACGAGAAAATGAGGCAGGCGAAATGGTTGTGATACATGTCGACAATCATACCGTCGATTAGGAGCAAATTTTGACCCTTGGGTCATTGATCAACCATGAACCGATTCCCTGCTGCGCCGCGAAGAACATGGACCATAACCATTCTGTCTCGAAATAACAAGTGTGCTTTTGGGGTCGCAGCTGGATAGAGCATAGCGAAAATACATCGACCGGACCGAGAATACTTGTCAAAGCTGGTCGAGGCTTCACATGCGTGTGAAGAAAGTGGGCTGACATGAGCGTAGATCGACGTCTCTTTACCTACCGCCACCATATCGGTCCTCGCGAGGATAATCACGTCCACCGGAGTAGTCACGAGGGCCTTCTTCGCGGGGAGCGGCTCCGTAGTTGCGATCTTCGCCGCCACGATAGTAGCCACGACGCTCGCCGCCACCGCTGCCGCCACCACCACCACTACCTCCTCCTCCATAGCCATCATCACGTCGACTCTCGTAGCGATCTATGCCGCGACCGCCGTATCCGTCATCTCGCTCACGACGACCGCCACCTCCGTAGCCTCGTCGCTCATAATCATCATGTCTCGAGCCACGATAATCATCACGGCGGGGAGGATAGCCACCGCGGCGATCGTCGTAGCGATCGCGATACCCGCCGCCACGGCCACCACCAGGAGGTCCACGGAAATCGCCTTGGTCAAGTTAGTGTTGAGTGTCATAACTGGAAAAAGCTTGCTTACCGCGCTTAGGAGGACCGAAATATTTGCCTGGGGTAGGGGTACGAGGACGAGCACGACGAGCCTTTTCAATGCTGAGAGTGCGACCTTCAATGGTTTCGCCTTGTAGGCCTTCCTTGGCAGCTTCTGCTTGCTCAGTGGTAACCATCTTCACGAACCCAAAACCACGAGACTCCTTTGTGTGAGGATCCAACATGATTGAGCAGCTTTCGACATCGCCATATTTTTCGAACAAGCGAGAGACATCACCTTCGGTGAGACGAGGATGAATGCCAGTGACGAAAAGGTTGGAACCTGTATTGACCGCACCCTCGTCTTCTGGAGCGTCTTTCATTCTCGTGTCTGGCGGTGGAGGGCTGAGAGGAGAAGTCAGTGACAGTTGAGCTAGGAATGATCTTGTACTAACGGTCTCTCACGGCCATTGGGTGAGCGGCTGCGGTTTCGATCATCACGGTCACCTCGTGGCGAAGCAGAGCGATCACGGCGTTCGTAGCGTTGGTCATCTAGATGAGAAGGGTGAGAAACGATGGTGAATCGATGGAAGGCTGAGTCTAATTACCTTCATAGCGAGCGGCAGAGTCTTCGAAGTCGGCCATAGTGAGAGCTGACGGTAGTAAGGCGACGGCCAAGCAGAAGAGTTTTTATGAGATGATGATGGTAGTGGTGGTGGTAGTGATGGCGTGAAAAGAAAGAGAGGTGGAAGGTGATAAAGAGGAGATGAACAAAGAAACCGGCCTAGCAAGACACAGCAAGAAACAGAATCGATGGGGATAAGGCTGGAAGGCGATGGATGATGGCTGATGGGCAATGAGGCCAGATGAGGCCTGATGCTGATGATGCTGATGGTTGATGCGAGACGCAGACGCAGGACTGGTAGGCGAAAAAAAGAGTAGACGCGCCTTTTGGGGAATAACGGGAATAGGGAAGGTGGCACCTGAACTTTCACCTTGTGGGTGCCTTGATGCGCCTTCCTTGAGCGTTCCAAGTCGCCAAGTGGGAATTGCGCTGGCGCTAAACCCAATGCGGCCCACGCTTTCACTCTTCCGACTCTCCCTTCAATGCCAAGCCAACAACATCCCGGTGAAGGCGTACCAGACAATCTGTCAGATTCAAGGAGATCCTTTTGGTTGTGTATCTACGGAGTTCGGGGTACGCCTTTTCAATAGCTTGTGCCTGAAATAGGGGTTTATCTGACAGGAAGTGACAGTCCATCATGTACAGAGTACAGGTCGAAGGATTTAGTAGTTCGTGTCCTGAGCATCCAGTCAGAACTTAGAAGTCAAAGCACTGGCTACTGACCGAGGAGCGAGATGGACATGGAAAGACTGAGGGCGCCCACATGGAGCTGGACTCTTGCGGCTGCATTATTTGTGGAGCTACAGGAAGGCCCACGTAGCTAAGTAGGCCACATGGGTTTGAGCTTCAAGTCCGAGTTGCAGGTAGGGGGATAATTTCCATTCCAGCTAGCAAACAGAAGACAGCCTGACAACTGACAAGAACAAACGCTAGGATTCACCTAAGACCTCAAAATGATATTCGACTCTAGGAACTTTCATACATTCACCTGTAGTATGCGGTCACAATTTTAATATCCTGCTTGTATCAGCTGGCTGAAATGAAAAAAATGTCAAAAACTCCTGATGTAGGATAATGTCCGCAGCCTTGCACGTGATGTGGATCGCTTGACTCAGCCTCGTCGATGACGGCAAGTAACCTCGCCTGCACCCTCACGGCCACGGTAAACTCAAGACTTCGAAGCAGTGCAGCCTCCATCCTCGAGATGCGTGTCTTCTCCTCTGATCATTTCCAATGACCTTCTGGCTGACGATAATATACTTGCAATGTCTATGTTTGAAAGCCAGATGTCATTTGCAATGGCCAGCGGCTACAGCCATCATCGGCCGACACTGACTCGTTCTCGATCACACACCGATCCATCACGACCAGACGGTTCTCCCGAACAAGCGCAATCCTTAGAGCCTCCCAGTGCAAGGCACTCCTCAACGCGACCGCAGCACACCCGATCCAAGTCTTACCTGCCACCCAGTGACTCCAAGTCTCACTCGCGAACTGCAATACTCGCAGCTCCAGCGACGGCAGCATTTGAGAAGACTGCAGAGAAGCTCCCTCGGCTGCACCTACCAGGCTCTAGCCACCGACACCAGCATCACCAGCATCACCAGCATCACTCTATATCTCACTCGAATCCCGGGCCGAACAATGCCTCAACCAAGGGTACATCCCAAAGAAGGCATCGCCATACACAGAGCGAAGCCCATCCTCATAACAACGACTCGAAGCACGACAAGGACAAAAACTCCGCTTCCACATTACCACATTTATTGGCAGGGTTGAACGCCGAAAGAGAACGACGTTCACTCCAGGTGACAAGATTCAACAACAGCAATGGCAACCCCTACCACAACCACCAACCCTCATCACCACAACCATCCAGATACGGCGACCTCCACCGCAACTTCGGTCCATCAGAAACTACCAACGCCGATTACATCGGTGGCGGACGATATGATCTGCACCGCCGAGCAACCAGTGACACCGAGCGACTTCCGCTGGTGCCAAAAACCTCATTCGAGCTCCTCCTCGAGCGCGGAGATCAAACCCGCTTCGCCAGACGGCTTCACGTCAAGAAGGACGACATAGTGCGACGAGACATCGAGCTAGCCGAGGCAGAAGATGAGATGCGCAGTAAAGTGAACGAGATCACCACCACAGGCGTCGAAATGACACGGCGCCTTGACTACGGATACTACAACCTGCTCGAGAAAGTCAACAACCTTGTCGGGACCATCACCTCATTCCAATCGCTGTCCAAACAAACGGGACAGTTGGTGCACAACTTCGACAAAGAATCGCACCGCCTGGACACTGACACGCGCCACCGCGCCCACGCCTTCCACGAAACCTTCCAGGCGCGCGACAAGCGAGCCCAAGCTCTGACTGAGCGCGGGAAAACCGCATCACGCCGCGCCGAGGACCTATCGCAGCGCCTAGAGAACGCGCGCACGATCCTGGAGAACTGGGAGCAGCGGGAGGCCTCGAACCGCCGTGCATGGCACCGCGTGAACACGGTGTGCTTCTACACGACGATATCCATCGGCCTTCTCCTCCTCGCTCTGGTCATGGCGAAGGAAGGGTGGTTCCACGGCGACCCCGTGCAGACCGGGCTCGGCCTGCACCGCCGCGAGGGACACTGGAACAAGAGCCTCCGCCTGGGCGCGGAACCCAGCCACGGCACCGCCGCCGCTGCCGCCGACAACGAGCGCATGCTCCTCGCCCACCAGAACATCCCCGAAGAAGTCAGGTCGTTCCTCCTCGACGTCGCAGACCGCAACCGCGATCGCGAATCCGTCCTTTCTGACGTACCTCTAGAACTGTCAAGCCCAGGCTCAGGCTCAGGCCTGCCCAGCGGTAGCCCCAACAAGAAACCAGGCGGAAACCTCCTGGAGAAGCTACAGCAGCAGCAGCAGCAGCAGGAATCGGAAGATCCGCGCCTCACGAAATTCGACGAATTATGACCGGAAAAATGAAATCGCAGCGCCTGCCAAACAAAAGGCAAAGGTGTTGGAATACTGCGTACTATATATATTATATTATTTTATTATTAACAATTATTATATGTTGTGTGTGAAAATCAGTGACGAGTCGTACATATACCTGGTAGTAAGTAATAAACTAAATATCATGGTATCTCAAATAGAATTCCTTCAGCCCTGGTTAATCTTTACGTGGGCACTACTATACCTTATGACATGTTCTGTATTGCTTTGCCACCTCAGGCTTCAGCTGTATCTCTTGCGCTGCCCGCCTAAAATGGAAACGGAGATGGAATATTAAATAGAATCACACACTTCATTCAAGAGCCTTCGCTGATATTTGGAGGTGATCCAGTCCCACGGATTGGGGAGAGGAATTAAACATATTGATTCTTTCCGCATTTACTGTTTAAAAAGGGCAGTCATGCATGACTGCCAATAATCCCTCAACACAGGCCATGTAGCTGGCTGGGTTGCTCCAGCCGGTCCAGGTAGGTATATACATGTATATACCTGTGGTCGCTGTTCTAGCTTCCCCCCTTGAAGAAATAAAAAAGTCGAAATCGAGAAAATGAACCAATCCCGAGCGCGATTAATTTCCAGCCTATGAGCTCAAAAACCGAGTATCTTGCTGCATATGAGCATGACTAGGCTGCGGTACTAACTGACTACCTCTCGCATTAACTTTTGTGGGCATTTTATTCCCTTGTAGGCAGGATAGAAACACCCAGAGTGGTGTGGCGCTGGGAAGTATCCCAGTTATCTTTGATTTCTTGCTTTATTATCGATCCCCTGTCTGGTCGCATATCATTTTTCATAATGATCGTAAATAGAGGTGGTAGCCTTCACTGCGAAGTGCAGGAGGTTCACGCCACTAGGAAGACGCCAGAAATTGGTGCATAGCCTGAATATTGCAATGGATCCCAGAGCAACCTTTGCTAGGCATCATCAAGGCATCTTGACGAATAGGAACAGTAGTAGTAGTAGAGCGTCGGCTAGGATGACAGAACAGAGTTCTGGGATATAGGGACCCCCACGAGGCCTCTCAAAACGACAAGTTGTCTCTCTCGAATAAAAGAATTGGATGACATCCACAATTTATCTCCTAGACAGTGTTGCGCCATTAGTACGATAGCTGTTGATAGTACCATTGAGAGCGTTATTGATCTTTGGACCAACAACAGCCTTCTCGATAGCTTGTAGGACATCCTTCTTCAAATCGGCAGCATCCTCGACACCGCAGCTAAGACGGATCAGATCGTCAAAGACGCCGATAGCCTCTCGCTGTTGCTGAGGAATTCCGGCGTGTGTCATTGCACTGGGAACTTCGCACAAACTCTCGACACCTCCCAAACTCTCAGCAAGGGTGAATATCTTAGTAGACTGGCAGAATCTTTCAGCAGCGGCGTGGCCACCTTTGATTCTAAAGCTCAGCATACCACCTCCCATGCCGTTTCGGTGTTGTTTAATAGCAATGGCTCTTTGCTTGTGGGAAGCAAGACCGGGATAGTTGACGGCGATGACATTTGGCGAAGCTTCTAAGGCCGAGGCAACCGCCATGGCATTCACACTGGCTTCGCGAGCTCGGAGATGCAGAGTCTTGAGACCTCTATGTGCGAGCCAACAGTCGAAAGGAGAAGGAACCGCACCGATGGCGTTTTGCAGGAAAGTCAAACGTTCCTTGAGCTCATCTGAGTTGAATGCTGCGACGCCCATGACCACGTCTGAATGGCCGTTGATGTATTTTGTGACCGAGTGAATGACAATATCAGCACCATGGTCAAGAGGGTTCTGGACATATGGAGACAAGAAAGTGTTGTCCACGACAACAAGGATACCGTGCTTGTGGGCTGTGGTAGCAACTTGTCTGATATCAACCAAGCTCAGTGTCGGATTAGAAGGACTCTCGATCCAGATCAATTTTGTTTGTTCTCTAATCAACTCTTCGATATCGAGCTCGATGGACGGAGAGAACGTGACCTCGACGCCGTGGGCAAGGGCCACCTTCGTAAAATAACGATGAGTTCCTCCATAGACGTCGGAGACAGAAATGACGTGGGATCCAGCAGCTAGAGATTGAAGGATCGTCGCAGTGGTTGCAGAGCCAGAGGCGAATGCAAGGGCGTACCTCGCATGTTCTAGGGCAGCCACGGCCTCTTCAAAGTTGTCTCTGTTCGGGTTGGAGCTGCGGCTGTACTCGTACAGACCGACAGGCTTTCCCACGGCAGTTTGTGCAAAAGTAGTAGAGAGTGAAAGGGGTTCAATCACAGCTCCTGTGTAAGGATCGTGAGGGGAGCCTGCGTGGACAGCCAACGTGCCAAAATTGTGGACTGGGGAGGGGGCACGGGCGGGCGTGTCGATGCCACCATCTTCGTTGGTAAGAATACGTTCATCAGGACGCAGAGGTCGAGGCGACAGAGGGACAGTCATGATGGCAGCTCCGAGAATCAGTGTCGTGATCTAGAGAGTGTTTTCGAGACGTGGAGGGGTGGCGGGGTTGGAATTTGACTGCGCGGGTGTTGTGGACGCGAGGCACGGCAAAAGGGAGGAACAGCTCGAGCAAAAGGAAAGGAGGGTGAGTCCTCTCTTTATCTATAATTGTGTCGTTTTGTTGTCACACACCCTCGCCTAAGAATAGAGGGATTGGTGAGCGTGTGCGAATTTTATCTCTCGGTAGAAGGTCAATGACGAGCGGAGAAAAGATGGAATAATCAATTTTCGAAGTTGCAGGGTCTCTGGGTCGGTGACGATGACGTGCTTGAGCCTAAACTGCCTGCGCCCCAGCCCCGGGTTTGACGAATTTGGGGCGCTGCTTTTAACTGGAAAGTCGTACGGGCCCCAATTGTCTAGGCGGGGGCCCCTGTGGAAGTATCGCCCTTTTAAGTAGCCCCTTCGGCTGGGGACTCCAGGAGGAAGGCATAGAGGGGCAAATCACAGGGCGTCGGGCGACGCCCCCGATGGTCCCCGAACGAGGCCCCTTCGACCTCGAAGGAACACGCCCGGCCATCCTCCTGCAGAATCCACCTGCTGACAAACGGGATATTCTTCTTCTGAGGCAATTCAGATAACCTCATCGTGAAACTTGAACGTCAATTACGTACGAATACGACTGAATCTCTCGTAGGGAGTCTCAAGGCTGTGAGCTAGTCGACTATGTGACTGGACTGATTGGTCCTCCATCGACAACTCCCACTTTCAGGTATCAAAATATCAATAATGATATAATAATAAATACCAGGCCACTGGCCAACTGGCAGGTGACAGGGTATGTCGTCTTGACTCTTGACCGCCTCGGATCGCTGCCCCTGCATCACATGGCAACCTTGTGGTCTACGAACACCCTTGAGAGTTGCTGCCCGTGGTATTCCGTAGTCTGGGGAAGCGAACAATTACCCCTGTCAGAACTCAACAGAGAAAGTAAACAATCGACAACTGGTGGTTCGTGAAAGGAGGTACGAATAAACTGCTGATGAGCCTTTGAAATTCGAGATTCATAAATCCGATGAAGTCATATGCTGAAAGTATATAAAAATTACCTATCTAAGTTACTAACTTAGGTATCTATACCGGGTCCCATATAAACATCCATCAGAACATCCACCAACATCTGCGAAAGGCATATTTATTTACATACCACCGTTTCCCCAAGGTATGCCACTATTCTGTTGGCACTGGTCCCGGCGGACGGGGCCCCATTTCCCACTGATTTCCTCTATGGAGCGACTTTTCAGTTTTCACATGAATTGCAGAGGAGGCATATTGCTCAAAGCCTTTGCTGACACCCCATCCTCCCTAGCCGGTCGTCCTTTCAAATGTTCCCTCCCAGGGCGCAGCGAAGGCTTTGTCGTTTTCCCAACACATATCCAGATACACGTAATCAGCGTGGTGCAGGTGCTTTGTGAATCCCCCTGGTACTAACCACCCGGACAGGCTCTAGGTGATGGCTTGTATGCCTGGAGCATGCTTTACCCTGCGGTGGCGATGCTTGTTTTTCAGGTCCAGTCTTCAAAGCAATATTGACTTCGCGTATTTCATGATGCTGTGTTGATCAGATGTCGTTACCCATCTGGATCGTATATCCAGCCATATCCAACGATGGCGACCACCTAATATCTTCCCTTGAAAGGCCTGCGCCCAACCAGTTCCCGCGATTCATGTCTGCACCGCTGACATCTCAGCTCGCTAAGCCCAACTCTAGTGGAACTTTTCCTCCCGCAAATGAACATCATTCGATCATTCAGACTGGGTCAAGGTCAATTAGCGCATCACTCATAATTCGTAAAATGTGACAAAACTCCCCCACGTTCCATTTCCCTACGTCTTCCAAAAGATAGACGAAATCAAGCAGCACCCTCCGGGCAGAGTAGTATCCACCGTGAAGAAGCACACCTGAGAATGTGATCGGACCATTATCCCTGATCCAAGTTCTGGCCGGGCAGGTTGTCTTGGCTTCTGGAAGAGGATATTTCCCAAACCCTTCCTCACCAACCAGGTTCCAGTTGACACGATCCAGAAGTTCCAAGGCTTCTATATCTTGTGGTGGGTTCGGATGGTCGACCTGGGGCATCACAAAAACATACAAGCCAAGGACAAGAGCCGAGAGTACCAGCGAGATCTCCGCCTCGAACGAGGTTCCGCTATTCACGCTTCGCTTGGACATGATGAAGAACGTCTGCGCTGCATGGACACATGCCCGGCGTGCAGCTGCCGATGCTGACCATGTCACAATCTTTTCAAGAGCACTCTTAGCACTGTCAGCTCCACCTCGCCCAGCTGCGAGTTCAAAGATTCCAAGATCTGCTGTCACTGCCAGGCAAAGATGGTGCCAAAATGCTTCGCAATTGGGATTGATCGACCCTATGGATTCCCCATAGGTCTGCCACACCTGTAGAATCAGCGGGATGATGGACGCTGCCTGGTTATCATTTGCGAAAACTTCGGCCGGGATGAGAAGGCCCGTGTTCTCGGGTGTGCCAATGTTGAATCTGTACCTTGCTTCTCCAATACGAACCCAAATCGTAGCGAACAGGCCGAAAAATCCAATTGCGCTGGCATCCGATGGGGGAGGCAGTATCGTAGATTCCAATTGTGGCGTAAGCCAGGGCATGATCGTCGCTGCTCCGCCTGCTATCATCTGAGACCACCGTCTCCCATTCGGAGCTTGAAACAACTCAGTCTTGCAGGGGAAGTAAAAATGGAGAAGCTCTGGGTGGATTAGAGGATTATGGCCCTCGAGATGAGAGTAGAAGCTGTCGGTCATGATGAGCGTGACAATGAGTCGCTTGACGGATTCGACCCGCGACCATGCCTTCCACACGGCGTCGTCACCACTAAATGTGGAGAACGTTGCTGCGGAAATCTCTTCTCCCTGTTGAGGGACGAATAAGCCGTGGCGATCTGAAATCGACATTGTCTCATTGTAAAGAAGGCGAGTGTACTCTGCAAGGGCATGCTTGAGACTCACGGCAGCCAGAGCAAGAAGAAGAATGGAGGACGCCAAAGCCGTCAGGAGCTCCCCCAATTGGCCCTCGCGGCGAGAGCTCAGGACTAGGTCCTTTCGACATCTCTCAATCGCGTCTGGCAACTGGGCATCCACAAACTTTTTGGCACGAGCCGAGTCCAGGAGAGTTAAGCCGAACAGGCAGAGAGGGAACAGTAATGTGCTTGACGTCTTTTTAGCTGAAAATGTATGTTGATGAATGAATGGCATCAGTGGGTGAAAGCGACGAACTGTATGCACATTGAACGTGCCATGTTAGCGATCTGATTGGATCTGCGACTTTTCACGAGCTGGGTGAAAAATGCACTTACAGTATAGGTCAATGCTAATGTCTAGAATCTGGGTCGATGGAAACTTGGTCCCGAAACTCTGGACATCTTGACCGCTGGAGCCCGAGTCACTTCTCGTGTCGTTCGAGACGCGTCTGTCGATATTTGACTTCTCTGATTGAGGCTTATTTATGGGACGGCAGTCATTGATAAGCCTCGCTCGCCTTTCATTATCAAATCCCCACCTGGACTCTCCTCCGACACCGTCCTCGGCAGACGTGATCACTTCATCTGCCCCGCTGTCGCCTTCACAGTAGATATTGTCCACGTCGAAGTTCGCAACATCTCGCCACAGAGTTTGGATTAAGCGCCGGGAAGCTTGCTTTCTTGTCGGCCACAAGCTTGCGATTTTTGCGTAGCGTTCATCCGAGATATTGTCCTTTGGTGGTGACGGCTGCATAGCGCGAGACGCAGACGGGGAAGGGTAGTAGCCGTTAGGAAGCCCCATAAAATCTAACTGTGGTAGCTCGTCCCACATCCCGCTATTGCTGGGGACAGAAGCAAAATCTTGCGTGTACCCATCAAGCCAGGGGTGAATGTTGTTGAGTGGCTCAGGAGCCATTCTCGGCCCCGTCTGCATAAACTGGTAATTCAGCATCTCTGGCTTCTGATTAGAACGGGGAGTTGCCTGATATATCATATTCGCCCGTTCCTGATCCTGAGGACTCTGGCGCATATCTGGAGGGTTCATGGCGTAGTCTAGCCTTAGATTAGTTGAATGAGGAACAGACATTGCCGGATCAGTTATTGTTTGTTGGCTCGTCTTGAAAGCAACAGTTGCTTGATGGCCAGACTTTGCTGGCTGCTTCGGCATGGCTTGAACAGATTCAGTCGAATCCACGATAGCTGCAGTTGCAATTGCCTCGTCTTCGGCAACACTTTTGTCTGAAGATTTAGTATCCTGTTCGCTCTCGGCATGGCAGTGATGATTTCGAATATGCCTCATAAGCACATCACTTCAACAACAGAAATCAGCTTCCTGGTCGCAAGACAGGAATGTCCGGAGCATATACCTTCTCGCATATTCCTTCAAACAGTACTTGCATTGAAATGGTCTCTCCCCCGTATGAGATCTTTGATGGCGACGAAGGTGTTCGGCCTTGACAAATTTTCTGTCGCAATAAAGACACTTCTTGTTCCTGGCACTCTTGGACGGTCCTGCTGAGGCGGGCTCGCCACCTGCTAGAGGCATCATGCTGCCCAATGCATGGCAAAGGGAAATCTCTGGGCCTTTGATAAGGGATACGACCTCGACTTTGCGGTCGCTGAACGGATCGTTGATTTACTGCAAGTGGCGGTCTTCGGTGGTTCCGAGGTCTCAACGTCTCAGGCAAAGGCCGCTAATGCCGCCCTGCTAAGAACCCCTTGTCCTTTCAGCTTGTGGCACAGACTGAGGACGAAAGCCAGGCTGAATAAGCCCCACTATTCAATGCGAAGGGCACATCCAATCAGAGCAATTTCTTCATTCGTGTCAAAAGAAAACAGAGCCACTGCTGCGGGGAATTGCCTTGGACGATTCACCATCAGCCGACCTTGTAAAGCACCCCAGACTAGGATCTCTCGGCCAAGTTTGAATGATCGAGATCTGCGGCATCCCCGCTCGCAACTCGTCGCGGGCCAAATTGACGTGCCTAAGTGCGTACCAATGGGAAGGCTAGGGGAGGGCTAGGACTTGCCATCACATTCTGCTATTGATGCATGAGGGTCCAACGGAACTTCGGAAGACACCCGACAGTTGCGTGCCAGCCTTAGCTTGCGTTAAAGCATCATCTAGCGACAATTCACGCTACAACAAGCTGCATGTGCCAGCAAAGAATTGATCGACGGGATTGGCAGTCTTAGAGACGGGAGGACCTAGGTAGCATTCCCGGAGTGCTGAAACGTTGCCACCAATTAAAGTAGGCTGTTCCAATAGTTTCACCTGTCGACTTGGGTCGACGAGAACAAACTGGTACTACACTGGCATTGATGTTACGGGCCTGGGGTAGCTTTCATCATTTTTAAACCTTCGAGGCGAAACACACCACGGACACTCCCTAGATCCCGGCAAGGAACCGTTGTTGACGTTCAGAGTACTGTATTCTGGGCAATAGGCCGACGAAAGTCCTTTACCACCTGGCTACCAGCTTCCTTTTGAAACATCTGTCCCATGAGAATGACGAGTAAATGGCTCTCAAAAAAAGCGTACACGTGAGCGTCAAATTCAGGACTTCTTTCAGGAGTTGAGTCCTGCTTTCCTCGTGGCCTCCTCTTGCTATGCCTTCGATCACAAAAGCCACCTCGCTTAAGATGCCTTGTCGGTGTCAGAGCTTGAAGGCTCCTCCGAGTCTTGATATTGTCCGTTGCTGTTTTCAATATGTCGAGTCTCCGATCCTCCCACCACTTCCTTGACCATGTGAACAGCTGTATGGTTGGTGAGATACTGCGAGGGGTCCTTGATAAATATCGCACAAGCGATCGCAAGGATTCCAAAAGGGATGGATGCGTAGAACACCCGTGAGAAAGCATAAGCATA
>Ga0105239_10003544_pt1 | contig 19090 bp, 24 predicted proteins | sample KBSC44metaG_FD_92761 | JGI IMG/M metagenome (GOLD analysis project Ga0105239, IMG submission 92761) | Corn rhizosphere microbial communities from Kellogg Biological Station, Michigan, USA - KBS C4-4 metaG | ecosystem: Host-associated > Plants > Roots > Rhizosphere > Soil | place: Michigan, USA...
CTTCACGGCGAAGTCGCGCACGTCTTCAGGCCAGTCGGCAATCAGCTGCGCGAACTTCCGCCGGTCACAGGCAAAGAGCGCCCGTGTGGCTTCCTCGAATCCTTGCAGATTGCCAGCCGCGGCCGACATGAACCGATATGCTGCTTCCTGCGCGGCGCGTACTCGATCACGATCTCCGCTTGTTCGCCTAGCCTCGTCCACCAGCTTTCTCAGGGCGACGGAGGCACCGCCCGGCTGCAGATTCAGCCAGTCCCAGTGCTGCGGCAGCATCGTCACCTCTTTTGCGATGACCCCGAGCCGGGGACGCCCGCGACCGCGCGGCTCGGCAGCCTGGTGTTGTTCCGCGATTTTCAGTGATTTCCCTCGGACATCAAGATCAATCTGGGAGCCTGTGGTGTCGTCGAACACAAGCACCTCACCCTGTGGACGGCGCTTGACCACGCTTAGGAGTTCTTCGGCACTCCCCGACGCCAGCTTTCGGAAACGATGAAAAGCTGTGAGACTCACGAATTAAATATACCCGGATAAAATTAGCGTGTCAATATTTATCCGGATAAAAAGTGCGGCTGCCCTTTTCGGGACCAACCCGACTATGCCGGCTTGTTCGTCGCCTTGTTGCGGATCGGTGCGGGGATCGCGGGTCGTGACTTCGCACGCTGCACCAAGGTAACCTCGGCAAACTTACGCCCTTGGTCGTCTTGGAAAGGTGAGCCAATCTGTTCGGTGAAATAGCCAGGCCCGCTAGTCGCGTAGTGTAGGCCAACCTGGAATGGCACTTGGACGTGTAACGCGCGCAAACCGTACAAGTGGCGAAGTCCTCGCTCGATAAGTCCTTGCATGTCCCGATATACCAGCCATTATCGACATCCCGCGCCACTGCCGCGCTGGTTGGCGTCGAGTCCGCCAAAGCAACCGGCTAAACGATTCTGTTCCAGGGGACAATATATTCGACATTCGCCAACTCCTGATCGCTCGGCTCCCATTCGTGATCACAGAGGTTGCAATAGAAGTGGAGCTGGTCCTCTCTGAGTAGCCTTTTAACCTCATCTCGATCATGCGGGTCTTGGCTCACTTCGTTGTGACAAGTGGGACACAGGGCGGAGAAGCTCACGGCATTGGGCATTACAAAACCTCAATTACAGGGGCGCGTCCACTGTGCTTTCAGAATGCAGTATCGACACGATCCGCACAAGAGATCTAACCGTTAGCTCACTGCAGGGCCTACGAACAAGGATGGATTCTAGACAATCTGGTCGGTACGCCAGCGACTCTACCCCAAGCGCATGAGATGGCCTTACTTGCACTTGGACGTATAACGCGCAAACCGTACAAGTGGTCAAAGTTCCCGCTCGCTAGGGGGTGCTTGCGCGCCCCGATAATCTGCATTATCGGTAGCGATCCTTGGCGTCACTTTCGAGCCGAAGTTGCTTTCACGATGCACTTGGACAGTTTGCCGGCTCTACGTCCAAAGGAAATTCGCAAACACTAGGCATATTCTCTCGCCGCGTGTGGACGGCACTTGCATATTGAACTGTGCTCAGGCGGGCATTCATTCCGAGCGGCATTGTTCAGTTTGGCTCTTTCAACTCTCTGGACCCGGCAACTCTCGGCCCAAATAGATCTTTCGGGGAGAATGGGCGAATCGGGTGCAAGGAGACCAACCCTGAGCCTGGTCTTGAAATTGGAGAATTCGAAGGACTGCCGATCAATAACGCGACACGTTTGAAGGCGGAGAGTTGGAACGCGTGGGTCTATACCCTTCCCGAACGCCAGTGCTTCCCTTCGCTGCAGATATGGGATTGACCATCGGGAATGTCCGGATTTGGAGCGATGTCGATTTATCAAGCCAGCAGGTAATCGCCTAGCATATTCATCATTTTCTCGTGAAACCTTTTTCGCCGGCACGGCCTCCAATGTGCAGAACGGCGGATTGATTAAGGGGGAGCCGTCGACTGGAGGGCGACACCAAGTGCTCTTTCTCCGGGTCTGGATCGGGCTCGGGAAATTTCGGTTCTTTTGGTGGATCCGGGAACGGGAATGGCGGGACTGGATTTGGGTACGGATGCTGTTGCGGCGTACTCATGCGCTAGTTGTCCTTCCTGCCTGCGGTTTCAATCCATATCGCCGCCTAGGAGAGGAACCGGCATGCCGCCCGTAGGCATTATGAGCCCGATCAGCGCTTCAGTTTCCTGATCTGAAAGCTTGATGGCGTGTTGAAGTCCGTTGATTTTAACTTCGCTGCCGTTACCGGGTCGATAAACCTCGATCGACACAAGCATGCTGGCATTGATAACAAAACGTCCTACAGTTATGAATTGCATCCGAGTTCACCTTCCCTTCTTCTTCGATGCCGCTTTTTGGGGATTGTCCAGCTTAGATGCCAGCAGCGCCTGGGCCTTCGATTGCTTGCTCCCGAAGACCTTGACCGGTGTCATGGAAGCCATTTTATTGGTGCCCCTTTCTTGCCGCCCTTCTCCCCGAGCTTTGACAAAAAGCTCGGAGGAATGTCTTCTTCGTTCATTGTCTGGATCCTAGAACGGCCCAGGAGAGACCCATTCTGCATAGTCGATTCCAGGCCGACTATTATGGACATCGGGGAATCCTTGCGTGTCGGCAAGCTTTGCATCCGTGCGTTCGAAATTCGCGGGGTGGCGCTCCTCCGAAAAGCAACCAACCCGCTGGATGGTCCGCCAGCGGTACGTCGGGCCGTCCGCTCGTTAGACTCATCCGGCGCCCGCGCATTTCATTATCTTTTGTACAAGTGTTGCGGGGCGGGGTCTATTCGCAACCGTCGCCCCTGGTTAATTGGAGCCGTATGACCGCGCCCTTGGAGGTTACGAACATTTTGGCTTCTACATATGCTGTGTTTGTCCTCGCCCATCGTATGTTTCGGCCAAATTCCGACTACCCCAGGCGTCTATGTGAATCTCGGCTTGCACAGCGCCGCGCTCAGCGTGGGACCGCGGCCTGGTGAGCAGCGGGACATAACAGGCCCAAGCGTCCGGACAGTACAGCCCGAACGGTAGTTGACTCCCAAACATGACGGGAATAGCTTTACAGTCATGGCCCGATGCACTTACTGCGGGACCGAAACTGAGTTGCACGAAAGCAACACGCCCATTTGTGTCCGATGCGCTGATCTGACGCCGGAGAGACGAGCCGTGAGAGTTAAACTGTTTCACGAGTGGAGCGAAGCCGTGAAGCGAGCCGATTCGGCAAATGATGCGTTTAGGCAAGTGATGACTGCCATTCCTAGCGGACTACCTCATTCGGATGGGATGCAGCGCGTTAAGAACGTCTCTCGACAGTTAAGCGAAGCCCGCGACCATATGATGACAGCTCACGAACGCCTTACCGATTTTCTGGAGCGTGGGATTATCCCGCGCGATCTGAAGTCGAGCGGATGAAATTTTAAGGTCGTCCCAACCCCCTGGATCTTCCGATTCCCACAGCCTTGGCTCTCACGCTGTTTTGTGACCTTCCTTATGGACCCTAAGCGCTTCCTGGCTATAAGGCGCACGGCTCTGGCTGCTTCAATTTGAATTTCAAGCTTTCGATATTGCAGCGATAGAGGCGTAGTGGTCGCTGGCCATGAGATATGCCGTTTCGAACGCCTCGCATTCCGTGCAATGCACGGCACCGATGATAGCGCCTAGCGCAGCCCGAAGGACCCCGCATCTTCCGGTTTCGCACGTACAGCGTTCCCGGTTTACTCAAGTCTAGGGCGGCCCCGCGCCCTCACAATGGGAGGGGGTTTTTCGCCAGAGCCTCTTACGTTTCCCGTACAATCCCAAGTTTGGTCAGCCCCAAAAATGACTGAAAATACCGGCTAGTTTTCAAGCAGTATTCATGATGCTGGTCATTGCGTCACCTGCTTGCCAGTTACGGGGATGCGCAGCCGCATGCCAGGCTGAATCTTATTTGGATCAGTGATTTTGTCCCGGTTAGCTTCAAAGATATTCATGTAAAGACTGGCTTCACCATAGAATTGCTTGCTGATCTTGGAGAGCGTATCCCCGGCTTCGACCGTGTAAGTCTGCTCATCGCTTAGATGAGGGGATGGAGGCAAACTCGACGACTGGTTGCCTACAGTGTTGGAGTCGACGGTGATATCGGCTTTCAGGTCCTTATAAGCCGCGTCTACCTTTTTGATGCCAAACCCTGTTCTTGGCTTCATCCGATGGCGCTTTAGCAGCGATAATCAGCTTTCCGTTTTCTTCATGCAAGTGTCCGAGTTGAACGCCTTCCTCTTGGATCGCACTCAATACCGAAGCGTATTTGTGTTTGAGCATTTCGAAATTCTGTTGATTCATTGTGTCCTCGCAGGTGTACTGGTTCCTTTGTTGGATTCGTCCGGAGGGGAACTGTTCCACTAATTCTGCGCGTCTTAGGAATGCACGCCGATAGTCGGCGCAAGCGTTCTTCTTTCCGCTTTCCGAAGAATTCTCGCCGGTCTTCAACTCCGAGCCGCGCGGCTTCTCGGGCTTGAAACAGGTCTCGCCAAGCTTAAGCGATTCAAGCGACGGTATAAGTTGTCTCCGGCCATCGGGCCCCCCCCTCCTCGCGAGTCTATGGGCGCGACCATACGACAGGTAGGAGAGTACCCGTGAATTCTATGGCCTAAGCGAAGCAATCGAGCATCCGGTATCCCAGCCCCCTATCGGCCGAGCAATCATTGCGCGGGAGGCTCCTTCGACTTCAACGGCTTCGGCAAGACCTATAGCCGATTGCCAAAAACCAAGTAGAGAATCAGAATCAGGAGCAAGAGTCCCCCAATCCCGCCCCCTAATCTGGGGCCGCCATAATAGAATCCTCCGCCCCCACCGAGGAGAAGCAGTACGATCAATACGATCAAAAGTGTGCTCATATTAATTGATTAAGCTCCTGAAGCTAGCGATTGTCCCGATAATAATCATTTTGCTTGTACCAGTCATGGTAATGATTGCCGTCCCGATCAACTCCGCGGTCAATTACACCGATCGCAAGCGGCGTCAGAACGCGAAAGTTCAACACGGAATCACGGGGACTACGAACAGCCCGCCCTTGCAACTGCGACCCATTGATGGCGCCAAGAATAGTACCGACCAAGCTGTTATCCCGCTGCGATTCGACTCGGTTTTTATCGGTTTGAATGGCATATCGCTCGCCGTTCACGTTGACGGATTCCAGATCTAAAACAAGATCATTGTCCCGCATTACTCGGACAATCAACTCCACACGTGAGCCTCGCGGAATAGCCAAGCGGCCGTTTCGCCCTCGTACATCTTGGTCAACCATTCCGTAGTACACCCGGTTATCAAATCTTTCGACATCAATGCTGCTATTTGTGCGTACCACCAGGTTCGAGGCGCGTGACTCTGTCGCCGCCGTAGCGACCGCGATCGCCGTCTCTATCCTGCGAAACAGCTGACGATACTTAGAGACCCCAGAAGGGCCAAACCAGCAATTATCGTTCTTTTGTGCATAAGTTACACCCCAAATTCTAACGGCAAGTTAAAGACCAAAGCTAGAAAACGAACCGACGAAACAGAGGGCTTGACGTGGGGCGTACACTCCTGCCGACCTTTGTGCGCGAAAACAATGTGACATAACGGACTTCCACGAGCGCAAGCGTTCCGGCCCGAGCGAGCGTTTTCTCACGAAGTTACGCTCAATTGTGTGTTGTCATCAGGGTGTGATAATGCCTTTACGCACTGCGTATAGAACGATTTCAGCTGTATTATGGAGCCCCAGTTTTTGCATCATGTTGGTGCGGTGTGTCTCAACAGTGTAAGGACTGAGGTTGAGAATCGCAGCTGCTTCCTTATTCGAGTTTCCCTCCGCCAGAAGTTGCAGGATTTCGCGTTCCCTCTCCGTCAATAGATCATACGAATCCTGAACGCCGCGCTTGCGCATCAGCCGTACGTCATCCGCTAGCAATGCCCGGGCAATCGCTGGAGAAAAGTACGGCTTTCCGACGGCGACCGAGCGAATGGCGCGCTCGATGTCTTCGTCTGCGTTGTCCTTGAGCAAATAGCCGCGGGCTCCGGCATCGAGAGCTTTCACGATGTAGCTCTCGTCGGTGTGCATACTGAGGAAGATTACACCCGTACGTGCGTTCTCGCGGATCATTTGTGCCGCCTGCAAGCCGTTCAGCAAGGGCATGGCGATGTCCATTATCACAATGTCCGGCTGCAGTTCCGCGGCGAGACGTACAGCTTCCCGGCCGTCCGCTGCTTCCCCAACCACTCCCATCCCGGAGATACGGTCAAGCAGAAGTTTCAACCCGGTCCGTACGATCCCGTGATCGTCCGCGATCAGGATGCGAATCATCGCTCATCTCCTTTACAGTGTCCTTCGCTGCGATTCGCCCCTTCGCTTTTGGTATCGGCAGACGGAACTCAACCCTGGTGCCATGCCCCGCTACTGAGGTCACTCGAAAATGTCCGCCAAGCTCTCGTATACGTTCCTCCATACCCACGAGGCCCAGGCCATCGCGCCGCAACGCTCCGGTGTCGAATCCGCAGCCGTTATCGGCCACGGTTCCCACGACCCATCCACCAGTTGCCTTCAGCGAGACTTCGACTCTATGCGCTCCGGCATGCTTGGCGACATTCGTGAGAGCCTCCTGAACCACTCTGTAGAGACAAGTGCTGTGGGTGTCGGGAAGGTGATCGAGCGCGGGATCCAACGCAGCCTCGATCTCTATGCTACTCGATCGCGAAATTTCTCTGATCAGCCACGCCAGGGCCGGAGTCAGGCCCAGATCGTCGAGCATAGAGGGCCGGAGCAACATGGCTATGTCTCGAACCACGCGAAGAGTCTGCTCGACGATGCTCATCGCATGCGCGATCCGGGAGGGAAACTCACTTCCGGAATCGCCGCACGTTCGCGCTATACTCGACAACTCCATGCGTAGGCCAGTGAGCATTTGGCCGACCTGATCGTGCAATTCGCGCGACAAGTATTTTCGCTCCTGCTCCTGGGCTGTGCGCACCTGCGCGGATAAGCGCCGCAATTCCGATTCGGCAATTTGGGAATGGCGTTCGAGCGCGACCATACGAGCCAGCGTCACGCCGGCAATCCCAAACCCAAGCAATAGAGCCAATCCGGTGGTCCAGGCCAGCGAGGCGCGAAAGTCCTGGTCGGCCCTTGTGATCCGTTCTCTCTCTCGAAAGAAATTATCGGTCATCATCCGTTCCACTTGGTCGGCGAGGGCAACGATCTCCTCGCGGCGCCGGAGCCTCTCTTGCAGAAATACCGCGCGGCGGGCGTTCTTTTCTGCAAGGGTCAAGTCCAAAGCAATCCGGGTGGGATCCAGATAGGTTTCGACTTCCAGGCGAAGGCGCTCCAGAGCCGTTTTCTCCAACTCGCTTTGAGACGACGCCGTCAAGATCCGGAAGCTATCGTTGGTGCTGATTCGAATCTTTAAAAACTGGTCAGCGTACTGCTGCGCGTGGTTGGGGTCGGCGTCAAGCAAGTAGTCGCGCGTAAGGATTCCGGTGAGATACACGTTGGCGCGCAGGGCGGCAAGCGCGTTCCCAGCCTCAAAATGGGCGTTGTGAAGCGCCGCGACGCGCAGTTGGGCGGCAGTGGCATTTCGCCAGATCGCAAAGGCTGAAGCGCCGATGATCAGCAGTAGGCCGGCAAACGCCGCGGTGAGAAGAATAGACCTGCGTAAGCGCACAGATGACTCCAGGTTCAGTGTCTCTCGAAACGCACGGCTGCGGGAAATAGTCACTCTTGCCGGGCGGAGAGTTGTGCTCGCTTGAACTGAAAGGTTTCAGTTTTTCCACTGGGAACGACGGGAATGACTTCCATTTCCATGACGTCGCCCTGAGGGAGAATCTTGAAGCGCCGTTTGACGACATCGGAGCCTTTGGTTTCCATCTCGACAAGCCGAGGCCCATTGAACCACATCGACACCATGGCTTTTTTCCCGGCGGTCTTGATCTCGCAGGTTGTACCCTCCGTGCTGCACGCAAAGTCTGCGACCTTGCCGCCAGCGTCCAGTTGCATGACTCGGATCGAGTTTTTAGCGGTCGAAAAAGTCCAGGACAAAGCTGGGCTGTTTTCCGCTGCGCCCTGCAGTTCCCATGAACCTAGCAACTTCTGACGGTCACTCTGGTCGTCTGCCAGTGCTTCTCCGGACAACGACAGTAGCAGGATTACGATAAGGTGACTTGGTTTCATGGCACGTTCGCTCCTTTTGAAATTTATCTTAAAAACCTCTCTCCGAACTTGCGCTAAAGCCCAGAGAGAGGATCGCCGAGGAGAACCATCAACGGGCAGCGGTAATGTGAGCCCGACGGTTCTTCTGCCAGCAAGCCTCTGTTTGATCTGTACAGACGGGGTGGTCTTTACCGAAGCTGATCACTGTCAATTGAACGTCAGGAATGCCCATCGTGGTCAGAAACTCCCCCGCCGCGCGCGCCCGTTTATCGCCCAGAGCCACATTGTATTCCTCTGAGCCGCGCTCATCGGCGTGGCCCTCGATCACCAGTTTTTGTCTGGGATAGCTGGCGAGAATATCGCGGATCACACCGACGTCGTCCTTGAGCACGGTGGTGGCGTCAGAGCGGATGGTGGCCTTATCGTAATCAAATAGCGCGTCTTCCAGACGCGCGAGGCGCTCATTGAGGGTCGCGCGTTCCTGTGGAGTCATCGTGGCTGCCGTGCGTGTCGTATTCGCAGCCTGGCTAGGTGTCATTGTCACAGGAGCAGCTCTGGGGGTAGCTCTAGGCGCTGGCGCCTGCGTAGCGACTGCGGCCGGAGTTGGCGCAGGCGGCACGGAAGCGACGGGAACGGCCTTATGGCAAGCGGCGATGGAAAGAATCCCCGCCAAGCCGATCGCTACAAAAAGTTGCTGCCTCATGATCATGATCTCCTCTTCCAGGTATCCGGCAGCCACGAAGCTTTTGAAATCCAACCGCGAAAGCCAGCAAGGCCGGATATGGTCTCTCTATCCATCAAACGCCAATCTAGCCAGCGGAACCATCCCGTAAAGGCACCAAAGATGGGCCACCTATACACCGAAGCTTTTGGTGGTCATCCTTTACTTTTGACTTTCTTGAGGCCGATCCCGTGTGCAGGAACTTCCATGGCCGGTGGAGCAGCCGAGGGAGGGCATGGGGACTGGTGGCAGTTCGTATCTGGCGTTAACAAGCGCCCAAAAAAGAGAAGCCCTTGGGGAGCTTTTCCTCTTACTTGCGACTCGATTTAACTCAGAATACGAATTTGGCCGACACCTGAAGAATTCTCGGATCGTATGAACTGGTGATGGTCCCAAACGGTCCGGCCCCGAAAGTGGAATTCACCGGAGCTGAAACCGTGCCCGCTCCTTGGTTCGCGCCCCCTGGACGCATGGAGTTGGGCAGGTTGAATGCGTCGCCGCGGATATCCATCCGCAGAGATTCGCGAAGCCGGAAGCTTCGCGAGATCGACATATCGATCTCGGAAAAGCTAGGCCCGTAGATCGAGTTGGCTTGCAGATTTCCGAGAACTCCCAACCCTGGAAGGGCAAATGCTTTGGCGTTCAAGAAAGGTACGCACGTGCCCGTGGGCGGACAGGCGGTCGGCGAAGAAGTGGTGTCGGACAAAACCAAATTCGGCCGCTGGCCTCCAAAGCCGTTCGCAAGATTGTCGGTTGCGTCTACGATATTGAGCGGCGCGCCGGACTGATAGCGGATGATGAATCCCAATTGCCAGCCTGAAGCAATCCAGCGCAATCCGTTATTTTTGAAGCGCGGCGTCTGGGCAACGCCCGACAGATTGAAGATGTGCCGACGGTCCCAACCGCAGGCTCCCTTGTCGTAATCGATGCTGGCCGGATCCAGGTAGGTGTTGTTCACGTTCATAGTTCCTCCGCCATGGCCGAATCGGTCCGTGGTAAGGCAGTGGCTCCAAGTGTAATTGGCGTTGAAGCTCACGCCTTTAGCCAAGCGGCGATTGACCGAAAGCAGCAGAGCGTTGTAAGACTGAGTGCCGCCATCGTTGACACCGTCGACGGACCCATAAAACTTGCCCTGGGTAGGATTCACGAAGTTGAGCAGACGTCGTTGGTTTACTGTGGTAGTGCATTTCGTCGGGAACGGAGCGGTTGCGCCCAGTGGGCAATCGGAAGTCAAAACCGATGGGTTCAGCGCATTCGTCAACCAGAGGTGTGCCGTTTCGCTTCCGATATAGCTGGCCGTCACCAGCCAAGGTACGCCGATCTGTTTCTGAATGGTCAAATTCCAGGAATTGACGGCGGTATTTTTCTTTTGAGGATCCAGACTTAGATAGGGTCCGTTGAGTACAAATAGAGCATTCTTGGGATCTGGCGAAACCGGGAAGGGATTCGGTATGGCCGTCCATGGATTGTCCAAGCTATGCGCTAAGCCCGCGTTGGTCCGAGTTTCGTCACCGAATGGCGGGCCGATCGTCATATTGATGAGGGTCTGGCCATTGGGGTAGTCGAAGAATTCTCCCCAGGAAGCTCTAATGGTCATTCTGCCATCGCCCCTGGGATCCCAGGCCAAACCTACGCGCGGTGCTATATTTCCCCACCTCTTATTGACGCTGGAATCGGGGAAGCCGGGATCACCTCCGAAGTATATTCCCGCCGGCGCCTGCGGAAACACTGTGCTCTTCGTGCCACTTGTGAAGCGCGCCATATCGAACCACATGTTGGCGCCGTTGGTGACGGATACCGGGAACCAGGGCTCCCAACGCGCTCCATAGTTCAGAGTCAGGTGCTGCGAAATCTTCCACGTGTCTTGCGCGTAAATACCCAGGTACCACTGCCGGGTGAACAGCGTGTTCGGTTCAGCCTGATCCAATCCAGCGCCGCCGAGCGCGCCCAGCAAGAAATCCGATAAAACTAGCCCGGTAAGATGGTTGTCGAAGTTATAGGTGCCGGGAGACCGGACGTTGGCATAGGACACCGAGTTCCACAGTGCGAAGTCCCCGCCAATGATAAATTGGTGAGATCCGCGCACCAAACTTAAATCGTTGCCGATCTCGTAGGTGTTACCTCGGAAGTTAGAGTTACTTTCAGTTCCATTACCAATATTGAAGCCACCGGCTGTGCCGCCGGCGCCCATGCTGATTTGCATGTAGTGGGGCGTATAGCTGAAAGCATTGATCCCCACGTCAATGGGTCCGAAATCGTCCACGGCGGACCGCTGGATCGCTGTACGGTCATAGGCAGCACGGAAGGAGTTGACCGTAGTCGGGCTGATGAGATACGTGTCCCCGTAGGTATAGGTCTGCGCTAGATTATCACGCCCGCCGGTGACAGTCGCCAGAATATTCGCATTCAGCGTATATGGAATCGGCTGATGATAGGTGGTCGCGATATAGCGCGCGAACATCGTCTGTTTGTCGCTCACCTGATAATCGCCGCGTCCGACGCCCTGGATTTCGTTCTGGGCGGTAACGATGCCGAAAAACGACTTGCCGCAGGGATCGCTGGTCTTCGGCAGATACTTGGTAGCGATCGCCACCGCCGCCGGGCTTAACAGATTCGGGTTGATGTGGTTGTTGACGTCGAACCCCTGGGCAAGCGGAAGTTGTTTTCTGGTTCCCTGGCACTGGGCGGAAGCGTAAGAGCTGAAGTCTCCTGCGATCATGGCCGCGGTCGGTACAATGCCGAAGTTGGTGGGGGGCGCCGTGCGGGTAACCGTGGCCTGAAGACCAGCGAAGAAGAACAACTTATTGTGAATCACCGGACCGCCGACCGTTCCACCGAACTGATTCCGCTTCAGCGTGTCGCGACTGGCCGCAAAGAAGTTGCGTGCGTCAAACACGCCGTTGCGGATGAATTCAAACGCATCGCCGTGAATACTGTTGGTGCCCGACTTGGTGACCGCGTTGACTGACGCTCCGGAGTGCACTCCGTTTTGGGCAGTCAAGGCGCTGGTTTCTACTTTGAACTCTTGCAAGGCGTCTGGAAACGGCAAGGGCATGTTGAAATTGTCATAGGGGTTGTTGTGCATGGCCCCATCCAAACGATAGGTGGTTCCGAAAGATGTCCCGCCCGCGACCGAGATTCCTTCACCGCCGCTAGCCCCTTGCCAGGAACGGCTGGAAGAGGTCGAGGCCACAACTGCCGGCCCGGACAGCGTGATCAAATCAGCCGCGTTGCGCCCGTTCAGCGGCAATTCCAGAATGCGCTGGTTTTCCAGCACTTGCCCGACGCCTGTGGCCTGCGTCTCCACCTGCGTAGTATTCGCTTCCACCTGCACGGACTCCGACGCGGTCCCGATCTTTAAGGAGACGTCCACTGTCGGATTCACCGAGACTTGCAGCACGATCCCTGTTTGCGCGAAGGCGGAGAAGCCGGCCTTCGTCACATCCATGCGATACGGCCCGATGGGCAGATTGGCGAGCACATAGACTCCGTCGGCACCGGTGGTTGTCGTGCGAACCGCACCGGTGTCGGTTTGCGTGGCCTTCACGTCGGCACCCGGAATGGCTGCGCCAGTAGGGTCGCGAACCGTACCCTGAATTTGAGAAGTGCTCTGCGCCCAACCTAAGGCTCCGATGGCGAGCAGCAAAAATACGCGAACCTGAAACCTAAATGTTTTCATTCGAACCCCCTCGGCGACTCTTGAAATCCAGCAAGGCCGGATTTAGTCTCTGCATCCATCAAACGCCAATCGAGCCCGCTGGACCATCCCGTAAAGGCACCAAAGAAGCTTCAGCCTGAGCTGGAATACTCATAGTGACGTGACCTCCATAAACCGTCCGAAATGGAATACGATTTTGGACGAACGAAAGGGGAAAGCGGATGAGCAAGAGCAAGCACAGCGAGGCGCAGATCATCGCCGCGCTGAAGCAAGTGGAAGATGGCCGGTCGGTCGAGTACTTGGCTCGGGAATACGGTGTTTCCAAGCACACGATTTATGCCTGGAAGTCGAAGTATGGGGCATGGGTGTGAGCGAGGCGTAGTTACACGGCAATCCGCCCGCGGCGCTCCTACGCGAGCACGCAAATATATAAGCGCCAGTAGCCGTGGCTTGCTGTTGATTCTCCGGGTTTCAAAAGACCTCGGTTTTCCAACAAATCACTGGGCAGGCCCGTCAGTACCCGGGCGGATCGCTTGCCGGGAAAGACTCTTCCGACGCTTCATCGATCATTCGTTCTTCCGCCTCGCGAATGTCTTTTTCGGCTTGGAGCCAATCGTCCATGGCCGAACCTGGTCGGTTACCACGCCGCCTATAGAGTTCCTGAGCACGCAGGCGGACCCTCTCTTGGTGGGGAAGGAGTTCCATACCGCTCTTAGTTGTATCGGCTGTTGGCATCTCTTCACCTCCACTTTGTTAGACGGAGTTTTGGGTAGGTCGGTTCAGGCCAAGTCCCGGTACCAGGTCGCAAACTACTGTATTACTGGTAGGGTTAACCGATGGGCAGGGGCGCATACTTGTTGTATGCTTGCGAAGGACTTTGAAGTGGGTGATTGGGTGACCGTAAATGGCGAAGGCGACACACTCTGTAAGGTCTGGAGTAGCATTGCCGGGACCGCCTTTATAGTGCCGTTGAAACGTCCCTCCACGGAAGGATGGTACGTCGGGGTAGGGGATTTAACGGATCGGAATGCTTTACGGAATGTCTCGCGCAGCGATTGATCCGAAACTCCCAGTCCGCTGATAAATGAAGAGAACGCCTCTATTACTTTGTCAGTGATGACAGCCCCAACGTCGATGTACCTCTCTTGGTTCGCCTTCGCCGGCGACGCACGGGAAACTGCAGGATCGAATCAACTCATCCGGTAGCGTTCAACTGCGGCGACATCCCATTCGAAGCCGGCGCCCGGGCGATCCGATACGATCGCCATGCCGTCGACTATCTTGAGAGGCTCCTGCAAGATCGCGTCCCCCCAATCGACGTACTCCAGCCAATGGGCTGTCGGCGTCGCCGCAAGTAAGTGTGCGCTCACCTCGGGAAAGAGGTGAGATGACATCAGGATGTTACGTGCCGAAGCAAGGGCCGCCGCATCCATCCAACCCGTGATGCCGCCGATCCTGGCAAGATCGGGCATGACGAGATGACAGGCTCGGGCCTGCACCGTGGCGGACATCGCCTCGACGCCGTTGAAGTTCTCGCCGAGTTGCAGAGGAATCTTGCTCGTCGCTGCAATTATGGCATTTCCCGCCAGATCGTCGTGGCGGATCGGCTCCTCGAGCCAGGTGATTCCCTCCGACGCCAGTGCCTGGGCGCGCAACATGGCTTCCTCAAGCGACAGCGCCTGATTGTAATCGACCATCACGTCGATGACCGCACCCAATTGTTCACGCACCGCCTTCAGAGCGGACAGATCCTCTTTGAGCGTCGGATAACCGAGTCTCAGCTTGACCGCCTTGAAGCCCCGCTCGGTCAGTCGCATCGCCTCGTCTGCAACAGCAGCAGGAGTCATCAAACCCAGGCCACAAGAATTGTAGGCCCGTATCGGGCGCGGTGAACCGCCGAGCATGGATGCAAGCGGAAGGGCCGCGGCCCTAGCGAGCGCATCCCACATCGCCGCGTCGAGGCCTGAGAGCGCCATCCTTACCGTTCCGGTGACGCCTATCAGGGCAAATCTGCGCGCCAATTTGGCCGCGAGTTGGACAGGACGCACGTATTCGCCTGCGATCAGCGACGCCGCATCCTCAATCAAGAGCGTGAGGGCGCGTGCACCGGAAGGCCGATAGCAGAACAAGTATGTTTGCCCGGTGATGCCTTCCTCGGTCTCGAGATCGATCAAGAGCAGCGGCGCCTCGGTGACGCGTGCTGCGCTAGTACCGAGCGCATATGTCATCGGTACGAGAACGGGTGTCACGCGGGTGCTGCGGATTGTCAGCACTAAGCCTTCCTGGCTGGCTGCCTCGCTCATTTCACGAGGCTCTCATAGCCTGCCGCATGCAGGGCGAGGATGTCGGCAATCGCACGATTGAGCGGAGTGGGTACGCCTGCGGCTTCACCCAGCTCCACCACACCTCCCGACAGCCAGGGCACTTCAAGCCGATTTCCACGCTCTAGATCGTGGTGCATCGAAGAGGTCATATCGTAAGCCTGATTGTCCGCGAGAGCGAGGCGATGATCGGCATAATCGGAAGGCAGATCGATTCCATGCCCGCGTGCGACGACAACGACTTCCCGCATGACGTCGCGTAAGAAGGCACGTGTCTGCACGTTCTCTCGTATTGGTCCGATGGGCTTGCGCATCGTGGTCGTGGTACCCGATAGGCCCACTAGGAACACGTATTTTTGCCAGATCTCGCGCTGTATGTCAGTGCTCAGCTGCGCAGCGATACCACCTTTCAGGCAGGCTTCGAGAAGGCGCTGTCCGCGTTCGGAAGTTGTTCCATCGAGCTCCCCGAACAAGAGCCGCTGCATCCGACCAGTCTGCCGGATCACGCCGGGCCGATCGATCGTGGTGGCGACATATCCGACGCCGCCCATGACGCGTGATGCGCCGAACGCGTCGATAAGATACCGATCTTTCAAGACGCCGTTCTGAAAGGAGATAACCGTCGTGTGGGGGCCTACGATCGGCTTAACCGCTTCGATTGCGGCCGCCATGTCCCACAGCTTTACGGCGATCAACACGAAATCGGCGAGGTCAATCGACGACGGATCGTTGGTCACTGGCACCTGCGGGAGGTGAAAGGGCGCCGGTCCCCCCTCGATGGTCAATCCCTGCGAGCGCATCGCCTCCAAATGAGCACCACGCGCCACGAAATGTACGTCGGCCCCGCCGGCAGCCAGCCTACCGCCGAAATAACCGCCAACCCCTCCCGATCCCATGATCACGATCTTCATGCCATCACCGATTGAATGAGCTTCGCCTTACGTCGTGCAACCTCTACCGCCTGTTTTGAGTGGCTTTTGTTGAGCACGACGCGTGGTCTCCAAATCCACGTGTTTACGGCAAAAGCCGAGAAATCTTCGCGTTTTGCCAAGTGCTCGGCCGATTCGTTGGTCAGGTTCATTCGCCTGAATGTGCCGCGGATTTTCTCATATACCATTTGCGCGCTCCCTCCTGAACTATTTTCACGCGGATCAGATGCGTCGCGAGGCGGCACGCGCGATGCTGTTCCACAAATGCGTTTTTGCTTTGCTTATCACCGGGCAACCGCGAGCGCCTGCCATAGTCTAACTCCAAGCCACCACTCGTTCCCGCCGATTATGAGTATTAACGGGCTTCCATCCGAATGATTTGGGAAGCCGCGGGATTGTGCCGGATGACCCAGTAAAGTAACCACCCAGGGTATCCGATAGACGACTGATGACCATTGCCTTCAGACTCCGGCATTGGCGGGAAACCCACGGCCATGACATGATCGAGTACGCCTTGATGGCCGGTTTTCTCACAGTAGCTGCCGGAGCCGCGTTCCCACCGGTAGGGAACGCGATCCGCGCGATTTTCTCGCAAGTAGGCTCATCATTGAAACGTTTTTGAAGCGGACTTTATCTCACAGCCAGCTCCCCCCGAAAACCGTGCGGGTCCAAGTCATAAAGTCCCACCAACCCCCCATGCCCCTGCTTTGGTAAAGCGCGGGAAGGCGCGCCTTGGGTAGTGAGATCAGTGTTAGCGGGGACCATTCAATGATCTCATTTAAGTTCGAGGATGGCACCTAGCCCAGCGGTACCTTCGACCAAAGCGCCACAATCACCAAGCCAATTAACGCTGTCCAAACAATTGCAAAGTATAGTCGTCTCACATTTTGACCTCACAACTTAGCTCAAACCTTTGGCCACACTCCGATCTTTATTGGGTGCGGCCGCGATGCTGCAGCCTCGTTCGGGATAGTTAACCGACAGGCACAATCAGTTTCGCCGCCACCGTGGGGTGATTGCGCGCAGGATACGAAAGACGCCCTAGGTCTGCTTTCGGTGTTTGCCCTGTGGTCCCGGGGACTTTCCAGCCCAAAGACTCCGAACGCCATCTGGAAGGTAGAGTTGCATTGACAGAGGTCCGAATGGTTCGAGTAGGTCCCGCACACGTTCCGCTTCGTCCTCCCGGGGACAATAGGCAGCAAGGAGGCCAGCTCCTGCGTGCGACTCAGCGATATCGATATCTGCGAAGACTTCCTCGGTACCGAAAAAGCGGGAGAGAGTTGTCATTAGCTCTCCCCAAAGACCTACATCCGCCCTCATTTCCTCAAAAAACCGCAATGTCTCTCCGGCCGTCACAGCCACTACCTCATTCCTACTGAAACCCACCTCCCGTAACTTTTCAGCTGCATCCTTGGCGAGTTGAAAGGTGGAAAATGCTGCGAAGATGTAGTGAGTGGGATAGAACACCCCGAGTTTTGTTCGATAGCCGTGAAAGAAACGGTAAAGTTCACTCTTACCGACATTAGCGACTATCTTAGAGTTGGGATCTCGCCGAGGCCGATGCCAGCCGACCAACGGAGGCTGCCTTTGAACATTGTCCCCGAGCAGACCTGTGAGTTCCAATAAAACCAACCGTTTTAGGGATAAGTCAGTCAGCCCGCCGGCGGTTTCTTTCGCCCGATGCAGGCTGAACTCATACTCTTCTGGCATCGCACCAAGGAGATAAATACGCGCACTCTGTAAGTGTTCGAGGAGCAGATCGTCTTGACCATGGCGCAATTGCGTAATGAGATAGTCGAGCTTGGCTAAGCCGCGCTCGCGTAATTGCTCATCTAGAGCTCCGCGCACTATATTGTTCCTCCACTCTGCGGATGCTTGGTACCAAGGACATGTTACGCAATTCAAGGCGATCGCGCTGCATGGGCCATCCCAGGACCATTGAAACCATCGGATCTATTACGGAATCATGTTCAAATGGAATAACAAGTGCTCCACACAGAGAGGCAATGAGAGGATTGATGAGCGATGATTCTCTTTTCGCAACACTGAATCAGCCTGTCGTGGAATCGGCCTGTCGTGGAAGGCGAACAGTTAGTTCTACATAACGCCTCGACTGGCTCGATGGATTTGGTGTCCATAACCGACATCCCGCACAGTGACGCGGCTTTGGGCCAACCCCGCAAGCGTACGTTTTTGCAGAGAATCGCGAACAGTTCTAAAAATGTTGCAGAGGGTTCCCCTCCCATCGCGACGGTATTCGTGCCATCGGGGACTTATCTTATGCTGAAGGGCATTCAGACGTCTCTGCAGCAGCGGTACGGAAGGGGATGAAGGCACGATATTCGTGTGACCTGACACCGGAGAGAACACCGCGCGATGCGAATTGCGTTTCAATAACGGCGCTCTGGTCCGGCTTCAAGACATGCGAATTGGCCAGATCATGGAGGTGCTTTCGCTAGCGGGAACTCACCCAATACTCTACGAACCAGGGCTCAAAATAAGTGAGCGAGAAACATTTCGGAACCACCAACTGACGACCTGTTAGGATTGGTCCTCAAACTCAGAGGAAGACAATGTCACTACGCATCATTGAAAACGACGACTCCAACATTATAGAAATAGAAATCAGTGGAAAACTGGTTGCCAGCGATTTCCAGAGCCTGGAGTCTATCTTTCGGAGGATTGTGAAGCAGACTGGGAGGATTCGGATACTCTTCAGAATGCGGGACTTTCACGGTTGGGAACCCATCGCGTTCTGGGACGAGGTCAAGTTTGATCTAAAGCACTTCGGCGATATCGAGCGTCTTGCCATGGTGGGCGATAAGCAATGGCAGAAATTCCTCGGCGTGTTCGGCCGCCCATTCACTGCCGCGGAGATACGCTATTTCGATGAGAGTGAGCTTCCTGCGGCGAGAGTATGGCTGGCGCGCAATTCTATTTGAGACTTGCTGAGACGCAATGCTCAATCTTCACTCGTCTTGGCCAAGACATTGATCCGAAAGCGCTTTGAATTTGAAACAAGCGCTAGAGTGAAAGCCAAGTAACGATTTTGGGCCATCCGGTTCATCCGATGCTCATTGTGTTCCCTCTCGGCCTCTTAGCTGCTTCCGTTGGTTTCGACATCGGCTATTTTAAGGCCGGTAACTCGGAGTTCGCAATTGTCTCGTATTGGATGATTTCCGCCGGTATTATCGGAGGTTTACTCGCCGCGATATTTGGCGCGGTCGATTGTTGGGCGATTCCCTCCAGCACGCGAGCTAAGGCGATAGGTCTATGGCACGGTATTGGAAATGTGATTGTGACGCTACTC
>Ga0105239_10003546_pt1 | contig 19082 bp, 16 predicted proteins | sample KBSC44metaG_FD_92761 | JGI IMG/M metagenome (GOLD analysis project Ga0105239, IMG submission 92761) | Corn rhizosphere microbial communities from Kellogg Biological Station, Michigan, USA - KBS C4-4 metaG | ecosystem: Host-associated > Plants > Roots > Rhizosphere > Soil | place: Michigan, USA...
GTCCAGGCCTTGCGCACTCGCGGCCAGTTTCTCGAGAACGACGCGGATATCCAGCGGCTGAATACGAAAACGGCCCACCACGTCGCGCACCTGATTCAGCAAATCACCGGCCACCGATCTCGCCAGCGCAACGTGTTCTGCGGCGGCGCCTTGCGTCAATCGCGTTGCGACGTCCAGGTGAACCGAAAGCGTTGTCAACGAATGACCCATCGTGTCGTGCAGATCGCGCGCGATCCGTAGCCGCTCGCTGAGCCGCGCGCCTTCGCGAAGTATCGATTGCGCCGCCTGCAGTTCCGAGTTTGCACGCGCCAACTGATGACGCGCGATAATTTCGCTGCGTACGAGTTGCGCGGCGCACAGCGCAAAGAACTGCAATCCCGCACAGGTTGCAACGACCAGAAGCAGCTTCCCACTCGTCTCGTTCTCGCACTGAATGAGCCCCATGCTGACGACCAGCAACACCGTCGCAGCAAACGCTGTCCAGAAATCCAGCAGCAACGCCAATTGCCAAACCACGACGATAAGCAGGAATGTCACGACGAAATTCGGGAACAGCCAGACCAGGACCACGCCCGAAACGGCCTGAACGAGCAGCAGCTTTGCACGTCGCGCCGTCATCGTCGTGACCGCGTCGGTCGGCATCAACGCATACGAAATGACGAACGCGGCGTACGCCACGATCCATTTGAGTATCCAGTACGAGGTATGCGTGAGTCCGGAAGGACCGACGACAACCGCGTAGCCGGCCCGGATCGCCGCCGCCGCGATCAGGCAAATACAGGCGTACCAGAAAAGCGTGTGTCGGGAGGCTGTGCTGTCCATACGCGGGTCTGTTGAATCGAACAAAGTTTAGCGGCTCACGCGCGTTCCCATGCATGACCCTGGTCATGGCCAACATCGTGACCGTGGGGACTTACCGCCGATGTTTGGCCGCCACACACTGCGGCACCTCGAACGGACTTCAAACAGGACTTTTATGAAATCGCTGGCATCATTGATCGCAGGTTGCTTGTCGCTTGGCTTGAGCATTCCGGTTTTTGCCCAATCCCATGCTTCGTCCGACTGCGCCGCTATCGCCACGCCCGATCAAAAAATCGACGAGGACACGATCCGCCGCATCGAGCAAGGCTGGCTCACGGCGGAATACCGCGGCAACCCCAAATTCCTGGATTGTTTGCTCGAAGCCGACTATCGAACAAACGGCAAATCAGGCCAGATCCGCACGCGGCAGGAAGTCATCGATCACGTGCCGCTGACCACTGACTCGTCGCGAGCGGTGCCCACGCTCGAAACGATCGTCATCCTGCACGGCAACAATGCGACCGCGCATTCCATCATGCATACGACCGACAAATCGGGAAATCCAAAAGAAGTGCATTTTGTCGATGCTTATACTTTTCATGACAATCGATGGTATGCGTACAGCGGCACCGATTTCTGATTTGACCGCGTTGTCGCGAACTCGGACCGACAGACTTTTCGCGCTTCAGCGCGAACGCCGTCCGTTGCTTTTTCGACGTTAGCTCAACACAGGCGTGCCGCGATGTAAGCTTGGCGATCATGACCAATCGCCGAACATTTTTGCGCGCCACCTCGCTCGCCCTGCCAGCTCTCGCCATGGCCGACTCTGCGTTCCCCAAAACACCGGCAGCGCGCGGACCTCGCGTCGTTTCGACCTGGGATTTCGGCATCGGCGCCAACCACGCCGCATGGACCGTGCTCGACAAAGGCGGCACCGCGCTCGACGCGGTGGAAGCCGGCGCGCGCTGGGTCGAGAGCGAGTTGTGCAATCCGACCGTCGGCCACTGCGGCAATCCCGATCGCGACGGCGTGCTCACCCTCGATGCCAGCATCATGGACGGCGACGGCCGCTGCGGGGCCGTCGCCGCGATCGAAGACATCGCGCATCCGATTTCAGTCGCGCGCGCCGTAATGGAAAAATCGCCGCATGTTTTGCTAGCCGGCGCCGGCGCGCAGCAGTTCGCGTTGCAAAACGGATTCGAGAAAACGCCGCTGCTCACCGACACGGCGCGCCAGGCTTGGCGCGAATGGCTGAAGACGTCGCAATATCAGCCGCAAATGAATATCGAACGCGGCCAGCCCGGCGACGCGCGCAACCACGACACCCTCGGCATCCTCGCACTCGACGCGAAGGGACATCTCGCCGGCGCCTGCACCACCAGCGGCATGGCGTTCAAGCTGCACGGACGCGTCGGCGACAGCCCGATCATCGGCGCGGGTTTGTATGTCGACAACGAAGTCGGCGCTGCGACGGCCTCAGGTGTCGGCGAGGAAATGCTGCGCAACGCGGCGAGTTTTCTCGTCGTCGAATTCATGCGTCAGGGACATTCGCCGGCGCAGGCGTGCCGCATGGCGATCGCGCGCGTCGTGCACAAGCGGCCCGATGCCAGCAAGCATCTGCAGGTCTGTTTCCTCGCGATGAACAAGGAAGGTGAGGTCGGCGCCTCCGCGCTGCACAAGGGTTTCGTCTACGCCATCTGTGACGCGAAGAAACAGGATGCGTTGCTCGATGCGCAATCCGTTTACGCGAGCGAACAGAAATGACGAAACTGATTCTCGAGATCGCCGCGAACTCCGTTGCGTCGGCACTCGCGGCGCAAGAGGGCGGCGCGGATCGTATCGAACTCGTCAGCGCGCTCGAACTCGGTGGACTCACGCCCTCCTACGCGACCATCGCGATGGCGCGCGAACGTCTGCGCATACCCCTCTATGTGCTGATTCGCCCTCGCGCCGGGGACTTTCTGTACAGCGATCTCGAATGCGAGGCGATGTTGCGCGACATCGAGGCGTGTAAGGCGTTGGGTTGCAATGGCGTCGTGAGCGGTGTGCTGGATGCGGATGGGAACGTCGACGTTGCGCGCTGTCGTGAACTGATCGTCGCGGCCGGAAGTCTCGGCGTGACGTTTCACCGTGCCTTCGATCTGACGCGTGATCCGCCGAAGGCATTCGAAGATGTGATTGCGCTGGGTTGCGAGCGCGTGCTGACTTCCGGTGCTCGTCCGAGCGCGCTCGATGGGGCGAAGGTGATTTCCAATTTAGTGAGCCAAGCGAAAGATCGCATTATCGTGATGGCTGGTGCTGGAATCGATGAACACAACGTCGCTGCCGTACAGGCGGCGACGGGTGCACGAGAATTCCATTCTTCTGCTAAGCGTGCATTGCCGTCAGCGATGCGTCATGCCGCCTTCGGAGGGTCAGGTATGGATGCAGGCGAGCATCGCAGCGACGTAGAGAAGATTCGTACGATCGTCGCAACGTTGAAGTCGGTTTGACCCGCGCGGTGAGGTAAAATCCAAGACCAATTTTTGCTCGACGCTCGTTCAACACGAGCACTTCAATGGATTTCGAATCACATGATCACAGGTGACATCAAGAATCAGATCGACCGGATTTGGGACGCGTTCTGGTCTGGTGGCATCTCTAACCCCCTCGAAGTGATAGAGCAGATCACGTATCTGCTTTTCATCCGTCGCCTCGACGATCTTCATACTCTCGAAGAAAACAGAGCCAACAGGCTCAAACAGTCTTTGCAGCGACGCGTATTTCCGACAGGCAAAGACGGAAAAGGGCGCACCTACGATGACTTCCGCTGGTCGCGTTTCAAACACTTCGCTCCCGTCGACATGTACGAAGTGGTAAGCGAACACGTGTTCCCATATTTACGCGCCGATCTCGCGCGCCAACTGGGAAATAGCGATTCCACCTACGCACATCACATGAAGGATGCGCGCTTTACCATCCCGACGCCGGCTCTACTGGCAAAGGTGGTGGACATGCTCGACCACGTGCCGATGGACGAGCGCGACACCAAGGGCGACGTGTACGAATACATGCTCGCCAAGATCGCCAGCGCGGGCCAGAACGGCCAGTTCCGCACGCCGCGTCACATCATCCAATTGATGGTAGAACTGACCGCACCGCAGCCGCGCGATGTGATCTGCGATCCGGCTTGCGGCACCGCGGGCTTCCTCGTTGCCGCCGGTGAATATCTACGCGCGCGGCATCCCGGCCTGCTGCGCGACAAGAAGCTCAACGAGCATTTCCATCACGGCATGTTTCACGGCTTCGACTTTGACAACACCATGCTGCGAATCGGCAGCATGAACATGTTGCTGCACGGCGTCGAAAGCCCGGATATTCGCTACCGCGACTCGCTCGCGCAGGATCACGCCGGCGAGGAGGAAAAGTATACATTGGTGCTGGCCAATCCACCTTTTGCCGGCAGTCTCGACTACGAGAACACCGCGAAAGATCTGCTGCAGATCGTCAAGACCAAGAAAACCGAGCTGCTATTCCTTGCGTTGTTCCTCCGCCTGCTCAAGCCCGGCGGACGCGCTGCAGTGATCGTGCCCGATGGCGTGTTGTTCGGATCGAGCAAGGCACACAAGGAACTGCGACGCATCCTGGTCGAGGAGCAGAAGCTCGATGGCGTGATTTCGCTGCCCGGCGGCGTGTTCAAACCATATGCGGGAGTTTCGACGGCGATTCTGATTTTCACCAAGACCAATTGCGGTGGTACGGATTTCGTCTGGTTCTACGATCTCGATGCGGATGGTTGGAGCCTGGACGACAAGCGCACGCCGCTGTTGGCGGAAGACAAACTCGGTTCCGTGCCGCGTTCACCGCTCGCCGAAGGTGAACATGCGAAGAACAATCTGCCCGACGTGCTGGCGCGTTGGGTGCAGCGCGATGGCAGCGAGCGCGAGCACGCGCGCACGGCGCAGAGCTTTTGTGTGCCGAAGGCTGATATCGCCGCGCAGGCATACGATCTTTCGCTCAATCGCTACAAGGAAGTGGTGCATGAGACGGACGAGCATAAACCGCCAAAGGATATCCTGGCGGAGCTTTGGAAGTTGGAGGACGAGATCCAGCGGGGAATGAAGGAGCTGGAAGGGATGTTGGGATGATCCGCGGCCTGCCCGTCGCTCGCCTGCAAGATGTGGCTGATCTTAACCCGTCCTTACCGGTAATACCTCTTGATCATGAGGAGGTGTCATTCCTTCCCATGTCCGCGGTAGACGCCAGTTTGATCGATGCTGTCGATGCAGAGACGCGCCTGTACCGCGAAGTACGCAAAGGCTATACCCCCTTCGCTACTGACGATGTGTTAGTAGCGAAAATTACCCCATGTTTCGAGAACGGAAAAATAGCGCAAGCGAAGCTCACGCGCCTCGTTGGATTCGGCTCCACTGAATTCCATGTCGTGCGTCCTCATGTCACACAACTCGATCCACGTTTCCTCGTTCACTTCCTCCGGCAGCAGCGCATTAGGAAAGAAGGAGAGCGAAGGATGACTGGAAGTGCTGGTCAGCGCCGCGTGCCTGCACACTTTCTCGCGAATCTCAGCATTCCGGTACCGTCGCTCCCAGAGCAGTGGCGAATCGCGAATATTCTGGACAAAGCGGACGCGCTGCGCGCCAAGCGCCGCGCCGCTCTCGCCCAACTCGATGCACTCACTCAGTCTCTTTTCCTCGACATGTTTGGCGATCCTGCTACGAATCCGAAAGGTTGGCCGATATGCCCAATCTCCGAGTACGTGCAAGAATTCCAAGGCGGGAAAAGTTTCGAAACAGAAGCAGGTGAGAACGCGCCAACCCGCAATCGCATCCTCAAGGTCAGCGCAGTAACAGGGAACAAATATCGTCCTGATCAGAGCAAGCCCGTCCCAGACAGCTATCGTCCCCATCAAGAGCACTTCGTTAGAAATGGGGATCTTCTGTTCAGTCGCGCGAATACGGCCGAATTGGTAGGGGACGTTGCGCTGGTGGATAAGACACCGCCAAACATCTTGCTCCCAGATAAGTTGTGGCGCTTTGTTTGGTGTGACCCGACGCAAATTGAGCCAGCTTACGTTTGGTCACTATTTCAGTCAGAACATCTTCGGCAGGAAATTGGTCGTCGAGCCACAGGGACGAGTGGCTCAATGAAGAACATCTCTCAGGAAAAGGTTCTTGGGATTCGTAGCATGCTTCCGCCGATAGAACATCAGCGAAAATTTGGCGCTCATGTTGAAAAAATTCGCCAGATCAGTTCCACCGCAAAGCGAAATGCGCGAGTGCTGGACGCATTATTCGCTTCGCTTCAACATCGCGCCTTCCGTGGCGAACTTTGAACCTAAAACAACGCCACCCGTTGATTTACGTTATTGTTACAACCTAAAATAACGCCCACGCTTATTTGAGGTTCCGCCGTCCATGAAGCGACCCGCGCCCGGCAGGTATGTCACTGTGTCCACGGCGGGCGAGCCGTTCAAGGCGTTCGTGCCCAATCCACTTCCGCCGCAGCCACCGATCGAATGGTCGGCGAAACTGCGGCATCGCTTCGACGAGGCGCACCTCGCACTCGGCCGCCTCGACGCTGTGACGGCGCATCTGCCCAACGCCGCGCTCCTGCTCTACAGCTTCGTGCGCAAGGAAGCGGTGTTGTCCTCGCAGATCGAGGGAACACAGTCGTCGCTGTCCGACCTATTGCTGTATGAAATTGCCGAGCAGCCCGGTGTGCCGGTGGAGGACGCGCGCGAAGTAAGCCGCTGCGTGGCGGCGCTCGAATTCGGTCTGAAAAAGTTGCGTGGTGGATTACCACTCTCGATGCGCCTACTGGGCGAGATGCATCGCGTACTGCTGGACCATCCGCGCGCGCGCGGCAAGACGCCCGGCGACGTGCGTCGCTCGCAAGTGTGGATCGGCGGCACGCGTCCCGGCAACGCCGCGTTCGTGCCGCCGCCGGCCGATGCGCTAGCCGATTGCCTCACGCCGTTCGAGCGCTTCCTCAACGACGTGCCGGAGCCCACACCGCCGCTGATCAAAGCCGCGCTGGCACACGTGCAGTTCGAAACCATCCATCCGTTTCTCGATGGCAATGGCCGTATCGGGCGGCTGCTTATCGTGCTGCAACTGGTCGCCGACGGCGTGCTGCGCGAGCCGATGTTGTATCCGAGTCTTTATTTCAAAACACACCGGGCGTTGTACTACGAATTGCTCAACGATGTTCGTCTGCGCGGCGACTGGGAACGCTGGCTCGATTTCTTCGCCGAAGGTGTACATGTGAGCGCGACGCAAGCCGTCGCTACCGCCAATGCGTTGCTGGCATTGGTGAACAAGGATCGCGACCGCATCGCCGGCCTGGGTCGTGCGGCGGAGTCGGCATTGGCGGTCCATCAGGCGTTGCAGCGGCAACCGATCGTGACGTCTGCCGCGCTCGTGAAGGCGACCAATCTCACGGCTGCCACGGTCAACAAGTCGCTGGCACATCTGGAACGGCTGCGTATTGTCGGCGAGTTGACCGAACGTCAACGCGGCCGAATTTTCAGCTATCGTCGCTATGTGGCCGAGTTGAGCGGCGAACTGGAGCCGGCGGTGTGAGTCAATTCACCTTCCTCCAACGCGAGTGGTCCTCAATCTTCGAGGCATCGTCGAAGGCGGAAGCTGCCGTTCGCTCCGATTCACGCACCGCGTGCTTCTACGCGCGCCGCGCGCTGGAACTCGCGGTGAGCTGGGCATACAAGTTTGATCCCGGCCTCAAGCTCCCCTATCAAGACAATCTTTCCGCACTGATTCACGACCCGAGTTTCAAACTGACCGCGGGCGAGGCGGTGTTCAACAAGGCGCGCGTGATCGTGACGCTTGGCAATCGTGCCGTGCATAGCCATCGACCGATTCCCGAATCCGATGCGCTGGCGGCCGTGCGTGAGTTGTTTCACGTGGCGTATTGGCTCGCGCACACCTACGCGCGCGTGGAGCGGCCCGCGCCAAATCTCACCTTCGATGCCGCTGCACTTCCTCGGCCCGCGTCCACAGTCGCGCAGACTGCCGAACAATTGCGCACGCTTGAGACGCGACTTCGCGAAAAAGACGAAAACCTCGCAGCGCTGCTGGCCGACAAGAACGCGCTCGATGACGAACTCAAGCGTCTGCGCGCGGAAGTCACCGCGGCAAAGAAGGCCGCGGAAGCGCAGCCCGACACGCACGATTACTCCGAAGCCGAAACGCGCGACTACTTCATCGATCTGCTGCTCAAGGAAGCGGGTTGGCCTCTCGATCAGGCGCGCGATCGGGAATTCGAAGTCAGCGGCATGCCGAATGCCCAGCGCAAAGGCTTCGTGGACTATGTGCTGTGGGGCGACGACGGCAAACCGCTGGCGCTGATCGAAGCCAAGCGCACGCGCCGCGATCCGCGTGCCGGACAGCAGCAAGCGAAACTTTACGCCGACTGTCTCGAGCAGCAATTCGGACAGCGTCCTGTCATTTTCTACTCCAACGGCTACGAGCATTGGCTGTGGGAGGATGTCCGATATCCGCCTCGACGCGTGCAAGGCTTTTACAAAAAAGCGGAACTGGAACTGCTGATCCAGCGACGCGAGACCCGCCGTTCGCTCGCACAGGCAAGCATCAGCACTAGCATCGTCGAGCGCTACTATCAGACGCGAGCGATTCGCCGTATCGCTGAAGCGTTCGAGCGCGATCACGATCGCAAGGCGTTGCTGGTGATGGCGACCGGCAGCGGCAAGACACGCACGGTAATCGCGTTGTGCGATCTGCTGATGCGCTGCAACTGGGTCAAGCGCGTTCTGTTTCTCGCCGATCGCGTCGCGTTGGTCAACCAGGCGGTGAATGCGTTCAAGGCGTTCCTGCCCGAAGCCTCGCCCGTTAATCTCGTAACGGAAAAAGTCGTCGAAGGCCGCGTGTACGTCTCGACTTACCCAACGATGATGGGCCTGATCGACGAATCGTTAGAGGGCCAACGGCGTTTCGGCGTAGGCCATTTCGATCTCGTCGTCATCGATGAAGCTCATCGCTCGGTGTTCCAAAAATATCGCGCGATTTTCGACTACTTCGATTCCTTGCTCGTGGGGCTTACTGCAACGCCCAAGGACGAAGTCGATCGCAACACCTATAGCCTATTCGATCTCGAAGACGGCGTGCCCACCGATGCCTACTCGCTCGAAGACGCAGTACGCGACGGATTTCTGGTACCGCCGAGAACGGTTTCGGTGCCGCTGCGCTTCCAGCGAGAAGGAATCACCTACGACGAATTATCCGAAGACGACAAGGACCAATGGGATGCGTTGGAGTGGGATGACGACGGCAGCGTGCCCGATCGCGTCGAAGCGGAAGCCGTCAACAAATGGCTGTTCAACAAAAACACCGTCGACAAGGTTCTCGCGCACTTGATGAAGAACGGGCAACACGTGGCAGGCGGAGATCGGATAGGAAAAACGATCGTCTTTGCCAAGAACCAACTCCATGCCGAGTTCATTGCTGAGCGGTTCGACGCCAACTATCCTCACTTGAAAGGTGCATTCGCACGCGTCATCACGTTCAAGACGGAATACGCGCAGAGTTTGATCGACGACCTCTCCAGTAAGGACAAGTCGCCGCACATCGCTATTTCGGTGGATATGCTCGATACCGGCATCGACGTACCGGAAGTGGTAAATCTCGTTTTCTTCAAGCTGGTGCGCTCCAAAACCAAGTTCTGGCAGATGCTCGGCCGCGGCACGCGCTTGTGCGCGAACCTGTTTGGACCGGGACAGGATAAGAAGAGCTTTTTCGTCTTCGACTATTGCCAAAATTTGGAATTTTTTAGTCAGGACATACCTGGCGCCGACGGTTCAAGCACGAAATCGCTGGCCGAACGGCTATTTGACGCCCGTCTCGAACTGATCGCCGAATTGGACAGCTGTGCACAAGCCGATCGTTCGCTCGGAGTAAAGGAAGCGGCGGCAATCTATGGAGATCCACGGACCGATACCGAGGTAAGACTATCTGTCTCGGAGCATTTGCAGCGCGAGGTGGCGGCGATGAACCTCGACAACTTCATCGTGCGACCGCATCGTCGTCTGATTGAAAAGTACACGACACCTGAAGCGTGGCAGGTGCTGTCGGCCGATGCGCGGACCGAGCTGTCACGCGACGTAGCGGGATTACCGACGGAACTCGATCCCGAGAACGAGGAGGCCAAGCGATTCGACATGCTCTTGCTGACACTGCAGCTTGCATTGCTGCAGTCAGCGCCAGGCTTTCAGCGGTTGCGCGACAAGCTGAAAGAAATCGCCGCACTTTTGGAAGAGAAAGACACAATTCCACTGGTACGCGAACAGATGAAACTAATTCAGGATGTGCAGAATGACGACTGGTGGCAGGACGTCACAGTAACGATGCTGGAACAAGTGCGGCGCAAGTTGCGTGGGTTAGTGCAATTCATCGACAGGCATCAACGCAAGATTGTCTATACCGATTTCGAAGACGAGATCGGGAACGAGGGGGAGGTCGCGTTACCAGGGTTTGCGTCGGGGCCAGATCAAGCGCGATTTCGCGAGAAGGCCCAAGTCTTCTTGCGTCAGCATCTTGACCACGTGTCTGTTGCTAAATTGCGTACTAACAGGTCGCTAACGACTTCCGATCTATCGGAATTAGAGCGCTTGCTAGGTGAGAGCGGTGCAGGCAGCGCTGATGACTTGCGTCGCGCCGCGGAAGATGCGCACGGGCTCGGACTTTTCGTGCGCGCGCTGGTCGGGATGGACCGTGCAGCGGCGAAGGGTGCGATGACGAGATTCACGGGCGGCAAAACACTTTCCGCGAATCAGCTCGAGTTCGTAAACCTCATTCTCGATCATCTGACTGAGCATGGGGCGATGGAACCATCCCGGCTGTACGAGTCGCCGTTTACCGATATATCCCCGCGCGGTCCGGATGCTCTCTTTGCTCCGGCAGAGGTGGATGAACTCGTGCGTAGCCTCGAAGCAGTGAGGGCCTCAGCGTTGGCAGCTTAGCGAGATCTACAGTTCCAGCGCGTCTTTGAATTGGCTTAGAACTTGGTTGGTATAGAAGTAGTCCGGTTCGTGTTTTGCCGCCCGCACCATGACGGAGAATTTGGGATTTTTTGGATCGGTAGGATCAAAAGTGACCAGCCCGATGCCAACGACGGAGGCCAACGCGTCCAATCGCTTGAGCTCTTTCGCCGAATTCGGCACGACGATATACACTCGATGCGCGAAGAGCTTGTAAGCACAGGCTTGTCCGAATGCGACGATCAACTGCTCATTTGCCACCTTGATCTCGGCAGCAATGACTTCTTCGGTGAACTGAATAGGATCGGTTTTTCGCGGTCTAAACAGACCGATGACATCCGGCGTACCCCATTTTCCGCCAGCTGCATTTCCTCCCAGCGGTTTTGCGATCGTCGCTTCTTCCAAGTCCCCTTGCAGCCAGTCGGCAAAAGGCTCGTAGAACTCCTGCTCTCGCCGAGAAGCTGGAGAATCCGTCGACGACAATCTCGCGATCCCTTCTTGCGGAATGCCAAAAGCGTACATCCCGCGCTCGGGACGTGTGAATCCTGATGGTAAGGAATTTTGGAAGTGATGAAGCGCGCCGCGGATGGTATTGGTATTTTCGTCCGGGAGCGCTCTGACGACTTCTCGATGCAAATCGCTCCATCGAATACCAGCCGCTCTATTTCTTATAATCTGCATGGCGATTTCGGCGATACGCTGGCGTTTTGTATCTTTCATCGCTTTCCCTTAAATAGCCTGACGCATTTTACTGGGGCAGATTTAAACCAAGCGGTCTATCCATCGGAACATCATCGGAGTCAGAGATGTCTGCGAAAGAAGATATTCTTGAGCAGTTGGTCGAGGAATACTTGATTCATCGTGGGTATTTCGTTCGCCACAACGTGAAGTTCCTGCCACGTCGCGATCATCCCGATTTTGTCAGCAATCAGGATTCGAATCATAGCGACATCGACGTCCTGGCGATTGATCCAAGGCGCAATGGGCCAGATCGTGTTCTCGCGGTGAGCTGCAAGAGCTGGCAGGCCGGTTTTCATCCGAGGAACAAAATCCTTGAAATCGAAGGCAGCAAGGTTGTCAGCGGACGGCTCGCCTGGAAGGGTTTCCGTGAGCTTGTTCGGCCGAAGTGGTCGGAAGCGTTTATTGCGGCGGTAAAGTTGGCGACGGGAGCGCAAAGTTTTACTTACGTCACGGCCGTCACAAAGCTGCTGGGCGACGCGGCTATTTGGGAAACGCATCCTCCATTTACCGTTGCCATGCAGGGAAACCCACTTAAAATTCTGACGCTTTCGGAAATGCTGAAATCCGTAACAGCGGAGCTTACGACGACGATGGCCGGTACGGAGCTCGGCAGAACACTTCAGCTATTTCGTGCGGCGGGTATCAGCTTCTGATAATTCAATTTCGGCGCAAGGAACTGCGACAAAGGACTTGCTTTCAGTTGGAATAGGTTTCTACCCCAAGTTCCCGCAGTACTGCCATCCTCAACTCCTGCATCGCCGCACTCGCCAACTTCCTCGGTTGCGCAAACGGCACCTCGAACGTCGCCTTGATCGTCGTCGGTCTGATCGACAGCACGATCACCCGATCAGCCACATGAATCGCCTCTTCCACATCATGCGTGATCAGCACGACGGTGTGTCGCTCCTTTTCGAGTATCCGCAGCAACTCCGTTCGCATGCGCAGATGCAGTAGCGCATCGAGCGCGGAGAAAGGCTCATCCATGTAGAGGATTTCGGGCTTCACGACCAATGCGCGCGCCAGTTCCACGCGCTTGATCATGCCGCCCGACAACTCATGCGGATAACGCGTCTCGAAGCCTTTCAGGCCGACCATCTCGGCATAGTGATCGGCCAGCCGCTTCTTCTCGTCGCGGTCGTTGCCGGTCAGGCCGAACATCAGGTTCTGCTGCACGGTCAGCCAAGGGAACACGGAGCCGTTTTGCGAAATCAGGATGCCGCGCGAACTGGGTTTCATCTGTTCGACGCCGTCGACGCGCACCGTTCCGCGATCGGGCCGGTCGAATCCGCAGATGATGTTCATCAGCGTGGATTTGCCGCAGCCCGACGGTCCGACGATGGCGACGATCTCGCCGTCGCCGACGGTGAGGCTGATGTCGTCGAGCACGCGCAGCGAGCCCTGGTCGGTGGCGAAGCTTTTGGCGACGCCGTCGACGACGATCTTCGGCGGCACGGCGTCAGCGGACATAGCGCCACCGTACGACTTTCAGGCTTTCGAGCAATCGCATCAATCCGTCCAGCAGTAAACCGATGAGCCCGATGATGATCATGCCGGCGACGACGAGATCGTAACGATTGCCGGCGTTGCGCGAGTCGAGGATGAGATAGCCCAGACCCGAATGCAGCGCGATCATCTCCGCGGCGACGACCACGAGCCACGCCACGCCCAGGCCGATGCGCATGCCGACGATCATCTGCGGGAACGTGGCCGGTATCACCACTTGCTTGAACAGCGTGACGCGCGAGACGCCGAAGTTCGCCGCCGCGCGCAGATAGCGTTTCTCGATGGTGTGCACGCCGGTGATGGTCTGCACCACCATCGGGAACACGGAGGAAATGAAGATGAGGAAAATCGGCGAGACATCGCCGACGCCGAACCACAGGATCGCGATCGGGATCCACGCGATCGGCGAAATGGGGCGCAGCATCTGGAACAGCGGGTTGAGCGTGACGTACGCGCCGTGCACCCAGCCCATCCACAAACCCAGTGGAATCGCGACGATCACGGCGAGCCCGAAGCCGACGCCGACGCGGAACAGCGACGCGCCGATGTGCTGGAACAGCGTTCCGTCGCGAATCAGTTCGGTTGCGCCGGTGACCACCTGCCACGGCGTCGGGAACACCACGCTATGCGTAGCTACAACGGTGATCCACCACGCCGCAATGATCAATGCGAGTACCGCGATCGGCGGCAGCGCACGTTTGAGTGCAATCATGTAATCGCGTTCCACAAGGCCGTCGCGCGCCAGCGCAGGCGATCCCATGCGGAAATCGGCTGCGCAGCCACAACGATCGTCATTTGGCCACTGAGATGGGCCGTGCACGCGAAAGAATAGCTGGAAGCGACTTCGAACGGGAGCCGGAAACTCTGTCCGGGCATCATCACGGTGGGGCCGAACACTTGCGGCACGTCGTCGAGATTGCGCAGCAGCAGCACGTCGTGGATGCCGAGCGTGAGGTCGATTCGCTGTGGCAGGATTTCCACTTTGTCGCCGGACATGCGGCGCGCCCAGGTGCCTTTCGGGATTTCGAAGAGTTCCTCACGCGAGGCGAACGTGACCGGCGTGATCGCCGCCCACGCGACGACGCCGAGCAGCGCGACGATCGCCGCAAGTGCGATCCAGCGCAGCGCTTTCACTGCTCGGCCAGCAGGATGCGCACGTCGTGGACGTAGTCGTCGGCGACATGGCCGAACGGCATCAGCGCACGCAGTCGGCCCGCGCGATCGATGAGGTAGATGAACGACGAATGGTTGTAGCTGCCGTCGGGTCCGGCGACTTTTTCGGCGGCGATGCCGTAATCCTTGCGCACGGCCGCGAGCTGCGCATCGGTGCCGGTGCCGCCGACGAACGATGAATTGAAATGCGAAAGGTAGGTCTTGAGGTGCGCGGCATCGTCGCGCTCCGGATCGACGGTGATGTAGACCACCTGCAGATCGCGCGCCTCATCGCCCAGTTTCTTCTGCACCTGCGCCAGCGTGCCGAGCGTGATCGGACACACCGCCTGGCAATTCGTGAATCCGAATCCGAGCAGCACGACCTTGCCTCGATACGCGCTGAGCTTCAGGTCCGATCCGTTCGAGCCGCTCAGCGTGAAATCCGGTGCGGCGCGTGGCGGATCGAATGTGCCGGCCTTCAACGCTTCTTCGGCATGCGCGGATGCAATGCAAAGCAGGAAAAGCGCGATCAATCGATTCACAGGCGCTTCCTCAAAGCACGATTTGCGACGCCGTCGCGTTGCGCGCGAAGCGTTCGTCGACATAGGTTTCGTACGCGATCGGATGCTTGATCGTTCCCGCAGCGATCGACAGCTGCATCAGTTCTTCGAATTCGTCGCGGATCATGCGCAGATCGCCGTAGGTCACGCGATCGCTGGGATTGCGCATCACGAAATCGAGGATTTTCGGATCCTGGTTGAAGTAACCGCGCCCCGCGGCGATGGCGACGGCTTTGTCGCGATTGGCCGGTGCCGCATCGAGCCACTGTCCCGCACCGAGCACATGGTTGACCAGATCCTGCACCAGCTCGGGTTTTTCGTTCAACAGTTCCTCGCGCACCGTGAGCACGCAGCAGATGTAGTTGCGCCATTCGTCGCGCGTCATGCTGAGCGGACGCGCATAGCCCGCACTCTGCGCGGAAGCGCCGAACGGTTCGCCGGTGCAGTACGCATCGACCGCATTCGCGTACAAGGCGGCCGGCATGTCGGGCGGCGCCATCTCGACGATCACGACGTCCGCCGGCGTCATGTTTTCGCGCGTGAGCATTTTGCGCAGGAACAGGAAGTCGACGGCGAAGCGACTCGGGATCGCGATGCGTTTGCCGGCCAGTTGCTTGAAATGTTCGTACGGCGAATCGGTGCGCACCATGATCACCGCGCCCGAGCGATGGCCGAGCGAAACGATTTTCACCGGAATTTTCTTGTCGGCCAGATCCATCACCAGCGGCGCCAGCATGTACGCGGCCTGGATGCGGCCGGACATCAGCGATTCCTTCACTTCCGGCCAGCCGTTGAATTTGCTGTATTCGTACTGGAAACGCGGTGCGTCGGCGGCGAGCGATTTGTTGGCGGTTTCGCGCGCCACGCACGCGACGGGCAGGGTGAGGTTGCAGGTGACCGGCAATCCGCCGACTTGCAGCACGTTCTTTTTAGCGTCCGAACAGGACAACAGGCCGAACGGCAACGCGCTTGCGGCCATCGCGGCTTGCAAGAACTGTCTGCGTCCGATCGTTGCCGTGGTCACTGCGAAAATTTCCCGTCCTTCGAAGTCCTTATTCTAGCGGACGCGTCGGACGGTGCGCGGCGATAAGGCCCGCGCGGGTGCGGGCCTTCTTCATACGGTCAAAAACTCTCGAAGCCGCGATCGGTGAAGATGGTGTCTTCGTAGGCGCCCACGTCGAAATATCCGTTGGTCGGGAACGCATACGTCTCGCCGACCAGGTCGTAGGCTGGCGCACTCTGCGCGGGATACGCGCCGAGCAACGGTGAGTTGCCGGCCAGGCGGAAATTGCCGTTGGCGGGATCGGCGAATTGCGGGTTCACCGAGAAATTGGTGCTGTTGGGTGTCAGCGTGCCGGTCACGGTGCCGTAATCGTTGTATTCGAACGAATAGTCGGGCGATTCCATGTCGATGCCGTAATTGGTGTTTTGCCACAGGATGTTCGCTTCGACGGATGCAAACCCCGGCGTGCCGCAGCAATACACGCCGCCGGTGCCGCCTGCGGCAGTGGTCGTGTTCCTGCTTATCGTGTTCGCTTCGAGGGAAGCCTGCGGTCCGCTGCGCGAGAAGAGAAAGCCGGCGCCGTAATTGCCGTCCGCCGAATTTCCGGTCACCACATTGCCTATTGCATCGACCTGGTTGCCGGCGCCATCGATGGCGAAACCGCCGCCGATGCTGGCGGTATGGTTGTTGACGATGAAGTTGTCGCTGAGATAAACCGTTCCCCCGGTCACCGCCGTGTTGATCGCCACGCCGCCGCCGGCGGTGGCCGATTCGCCGTTCTGGATGGTGAGGAATTCGACGTCGACTTCGCCGTTCTTGCTCTGGATGTTCAGCACCTGCGTCTGGCTCCCGCCGTCGAGGATGGTCACGCTGGCGTCCCTGAGGAATGTTCCGCAGCCGGTACCCCAGCCGCCGGCAATGATGATGTGCCCGGTCGCCGCCGTCGAGCTGTAGGCGAAAGGTCCGTTGCCGGTCACCGTGCCCGTTTTGTAAGTGCCCTGGACGAGGTTGATCTCGACGTCCTGTCCGGCGTACATACCGCCGTCGGACGCGGCCTGCAGGTCGTCATGAAGCTTTTTCGCCGTGTCGGCGCACAGGCTGACGGCATCGGCGGTGCCGACGAACGCCATGAAACCGCCGGCTGCGACCGCTACAAACAGGCGCGAGCGGCGGACGCGGCTAAGACGCAAAATAGTATCCATATCGACTCTCCCGTGATTGGCGGCAAGCAATACGGCAGTTGCGGGAAAATCCGGGCGACATTTTTCGACTTGGCGAAATCCCTCAGGGCACACAGGGCCTTCCCGGCAAGCTGGTATGCTGATCCGGGGCGGCAACGCTGAAGCACCGATGGCGACCGAGGCTGAGATCACGGAGTTGTTGAACGCCGCCACTTCGGGAGATGCGGCCGCGCAGGACGCCGCCTACGCGCTGGTCTACGACGAACTCAAACGCTGCGCGCGCCGCCAAGGCGCCGCGCAGAACGGTGCCGCGTTCACGCCGACCGCGCTGGTCAGCGAGCTGTATCTGAAACTGCAGCTCGGCAATCTCGGCCGTATTGCCAATCGCCGCCATTTCTTCGCGCTCGCTGCGCGCGCGATGCGGCAGATCACCATCGACGACGCGCGCCGTCGCGCCTCCTCGAAACGCGGCGGCGGCGTCGAAGACTTCGAAGTGAACACCAGCGATCTCGGCGCGACGACTGCCGAGCAGACGCTCGATCTGGATGCCGCATTGAACGCGCTGTTCAAACGCGATCCCGAACTCGGCCAGCTGGTCGAGTGGCATTTTTTCGCCGGACTCACTTTCCAGGACATCGCCGACGAACTCGGCTGCCACGAGCGCACCGTGCGGCACGATTGGGAACTGGCGCGTTCGTATCTGCGGCGCGCCATGGACGCCAAATGAGCGGCGAGGAAAGCTGGTCGCGGATCAAGGATCTGTTCCGCCAATGCCAGACGATGCCCGACACCCAGCGCGACGCGTGGCTTGAAGAACATTGCGACGGCGACGGCGAATTGCGCAGGGAAGTCGAAGAACTTCTCCGCGCCCAGCGCGCCGAACCCGGCATTCTCGCCGACGACGCGATCGGCGTGCTGTCGCAGCTTCGCAACCAGAAATCTGCGAGCGACCTGCTTGGCCAACGGATCGGCGCCTATATACTGCTGCGCCTGATCGGCGAGGGCGGCATGGGCAGCGTGTTCCTCGCCGAGCGCGACGACGGCGATTTCGTGCAGCGTGTCGCGCTGAAACTGGTGCGCGCCGACTTCGTCAACGCACAAACCCGCGCGCGGTTTTTGCGCGAACGCAATTTTCTCGCACGCCTGGTCCATCCGCACATCGCGCAACTGCACGATGGCGGCGTCGCCGCCGACGGCACGCCGTATTTCACGCTCGAATTCGTCGAAGGCGAACCGATCACGCGCTACTGCGACGAGAAATCGCTCGGCCTGCACGCGCGCGTGAGGCTGGTGCTGCAAGTCTGCGCGGCGGTGAGTTACGCGCACCGCAACCTCATCGTGCATCGCGATCTGAAACCGTCCAACATCCTGGTCACGCCGGAAGGCGACGTGAAACTGCTTGATTTCGGCATCGCCAAGCTTCTCGATGTCGACGCCGGCGCGGACCGCACCGCCACGCAGTCGCGCATGATGACGCCCGAATACGCCGCGCCCGAACAGGTGCTCGGCGATGCGATCACGACGGCGACCGACGTCTACGCCATCGGCGTGCTCCTCTACGAACTGCTGTGCGGCCGCTTGCCGTACGCGCGCGCGGATGCCGGTGCGGTCAGCTTCCAGAAAGCCGTCGTCGAGGAAATTCCCGAGCCGGTGCACCGTGCGATCAGCCGGCCGGTGCGCAACGGCGACGAAACGACCGGAGGTGCGGCCGCCGCCGCGGCGCGCGCCACCAGCGTGCCGGCGTTGCGCCGGAGCCTGCGCGGCGATCTCGACCGCATCGTGCAGCGCTGCCTGGCCAAGCGGCCCGAGGCGCGCTACCAGAGCGTCGGCGAGTTGGCCGAGGACCTGCGCGCGTTCAATGCCGGCCGTGCGATCAGCGGCAGCAGCCGCCGCTATCGCCTGCGCATGTTCGTGCGCCGGCACTGGCTGCCGCTTGGCGCTGCGGCGACGCTGCTGCTGGTGCTGTTCGCCAGCGGAGCGGCGGTGTTGTGGCAGTCGCGCCAGACCGCGCGCGAGGCGCAGAACACGCTGCAGGTGAAGAACTTTCTGTTCGGCCTGTTCACGGCGGTCGATCCGCACGAAGCAAAGGGCCGCGAAGTCAGCGCGCGCGAACTGCTCGATCGCGGCGCCGA
>Ga0105239_10003548_pt1 | contig 19076 bp, 18 predicted proteins | sample KBSC44metaG_FD_92761 | JGI IMG/M metagenome (GOLD analysis project Ga0105239, IMG submission 92761) | Corn rhizosphere microbial communities from Kellogg Biological Station, Michigan, USA - KBS C4-4 metaG | ecosystem: Host-associated > Plants > Roots > Rhizosphere > Soil | place: Michigan, USA...
AAGGCGGCCTCGCGCGAGGCCACGACTAGGTCGCAGGCTAGGACGATCTCGAACCCGCCAGCCAGCGCATAGCCCTCAACGGCGGCGATCAGAGGCTTGGTCGGCGGGCGCTGGACCAAACCGGCGAAGCCGCGACCAGGGACGACCGGCCGCTCGCCCCGCGCGAAGCCCTTCAGGTCCATCCCTGCGCAGAACGTACCGCCGGCACCGGTGATCACCGCCACGCTCAGGTCGCGGTCGGAGTCGAGCAGGTCGACCGCCTCCGCGATCTCGTGAGCCATGCCGAGGCTCATCGCGTTGCGCGTCTCGGCGCGGTTCATGGTGAGCACCAGGACGCGCTCTCGCCGCTCAACAAGCAGGTCGCTCATCGCGGGCTCATCCGAATGGCACCGTCGAGCCGGATCGTCTCCCCGTTCAGCATCGCGTTCTCAACCACATGCTCGGCCAGCGCGGCAAATTCCTCAGCCCTACCGAGTCGGTTCGGGTGGGGTACTTGGCGACCGAGGCGGTCCTTGATCTCCTCGGAGAACCGAGACAGGATCGGGGTGTCGAAGACCCCGGGCGCGATGGTCGACACGCGGATCTTCTTGTTCGCCAGATCACGTGCAGCCACTAGTGTCATCCCGACGATGCCGGCCTTGGACGAGGCGTACGGGATCTGACCGATCTGGCCCTCAAAGGCTGCAACCGAGGCGGTGAGCACGCAGACACCCCGCTCTTCATCAACGATCTCGTTGGCAGCCATTCGCACAGCGGCCAGGCGTAGGACGTTGAAAGTTCCGATGAGGTTCACCCGCACTACGGTCTCGAAGAGATCCAAGGACCCAGGCGTTCCGTCGCGCTCGACCAAGCGCACCGTTGCGCCGCGGCCCGCGCAGTGCACCAAGATGCGCAGCGGGCCCGCGGACCCCGCGACCTCCATCGCCTCGGCTACGTCCTGCGGGCTGGTCACGTCGGCCGCGGCGAACTGGCCGCCGATCTCGGCGGCGACGGACGCGCCGTCAGAGGCCGGTAGGTCGAGAATCGTCACATGTGCGCCCCGTCGCGCGAGGCGGCGTGCGGTCGCGGCACCGAGGCCCGAGGCGCCGCCGGTGACGACTGCCGCCGCACCTTTGATATCCACTGCGGTCTTCTTCCTGTGCTCTTCGCGGTCAGAGCCGCTCGATGATGGTTGCGTTCGCCATTCCGCCGGCCTCGCACATCAACTGCAGGCCGAACCGATGCTGGTTGTCCTCGAGGGCGTGCAGCATCGTGGTCATCAGGCGAGCGCCAGACGCACCCAACGGATGACCCAGCGCAATCGCCCCACCCCGGGGGTTGACCTTCGCGGGGTCGACGTCGAACTCGGACATCCACGCTAGGGGTACTGGGGCGAAAGCCTCATTGATCTCGATGTGATCGATGTCGTCCAATTCGAGTCCTGCGCGGCGCAGCACATGCCGGGTCGCCGGGATCGGAGCATTCAGCATCAACAGCGGATCGTCGCCACACACGGCCATCGCATGAATCCGGGCGCGAGGGGTCAGGCCCAGTTCCGCCGCGCTTGTCCCGCGCATCAGCAGAACGGCACTCGCGCCGTCGGCGATCTGGGAGGAGTTGCCTGCGGTGATGCTCCAGGAGATCTCGGGAAAGCGCTCCGAGATCTCGGCAGCCTCGAACGCCGGGGTCAACCCGGCAAGGCCCTCGGTGGTCGTCCCTGGCCGGATCGTCTCGTCTCGCGAAACAACACCATCGCCCACCGCCACCGGCACGATCTCCCGATCGAAGTGGCCCGCTGTGCTCGTTCTCGCGGCCAACTCGTGGGACCGTGCGGCGTATTCGTCGAGGCTGACCCGGTCGAGGTTCCACCGGGCGGCGACAAGCTCGGCAGCTACGCCCTGCGAAACCAGGCCCGGGGAGTATCTAGCACTCACCCCCTTGCCGAACGGGTCAGCGCCTTGGCGTGCAGAGCCCATCGCAACACGGCTCATCGACTCCACTCCGCCAGCAATTGATATGTCGTAACTGCCCGCCAAGATTCCCTGTGCGGCGAAGTGGATCGCCTGTTGGCTCGAACCGCACTTGCGGTCAATCGTCGTCGCTGGCACGTGGGCTGGCAATCCTGCGCCGAGCCAAGCCATCCGGCCAGGGGTGGCGCTCTGCTCGCCGACCTGCGAGACGCATCCCACTACGACGTCGTCGACCAATCCGGGATCCAACCCATTTCGCTCAACGAGACAGGCGAACACACCCGCGAGGAGGTCGACTGGATGCACGGACGCAAGCGCCCCAGTCGATTTACCGCGGCCGACCGGCGTCCTCGCCGCATCGACGATCACGACGTCGGAGGAATCGAAACTCACGGCTATTGCTTATCATGATAGGCAGCGTGTGCGCTAGTTCGTTGCGTCTGTACGTCGCGATCTCAGCCGTGGTCCGTCCAAGTGATCGGCGCGTCAAGCACCTCAGGGAATTTCCGCTCGGCGTATCGAACGTACTGATGGATGTGGTCGGTCATGGCTGCTGCGGCGGCGTCCGGGTCGCGTGAGGCGATCGCCTCGTAGATCGTCAGGTGTGCCTTGTGCACCGCGCTGCGGCGCATCTCCGGGTAGTCAATGCCTATCGCCGAGCCGTCCAGAATGCCGAGCAGCGCGTCGACCAAGTAGCCGAAGAGGGCGTTGCCCGACCCGTGGGCGATAAGGTCGTGGAACCGCTTGTTCTCCTCAAGGAAGACACTCTGGTCCTTGAGGTATTCGTGCATCGTGTCGACGCTTCCCTTCAACGAGGCGACCAACTCGTTGTCCATTCGCTCGGCAGCCAGCTGCGCCATCATCGGCTCCAGCCCGATCCGTGCCTCTGCGATCGTGCGGAACGGGGCATTGGCGAACTGGAGCAGCAAGGTCAATGAGGTGGCCAGGCTGGAAGCGTCTGGTTGTTGGACGATCGGGCCACCCCCGGGGCCGGGCCGCAGCGAGATGACTCCTTGGAGCTCGAGGAATCGCAGTGACTCGCGTAGCGTCCCCCGTCCGACGTCGTATACCTCAAGCATGACCCGCTCGGGCGGAAGCCGGTCGCCGACGGTGTTGCCGCGCCGGTTGATGTCGGCGACGATCCGTTGGGCGACGAGCATCGCGGTCTTCTTGGGCCGCAGGTTCATGGATGTCATGTGTCAGCTCCTGTCTGGCCGATGAGAGCCGTCGCACGGCTGGCGAACCCCTCGACAGCCACAAATGCTACACATCATGAGCCCGAACTCGGGTCAGCCAGTTGCGCTCCAGCTTTCGAGGTCTATGATAATGGTAATCAGATCTTTCGGAGAGGGGCGCACATGCTTCGGCTGCACTTCCGATCTGTTGTCGAGGTTCTGGGACTCCTCGCAAGTCGACGGAGCCGCGTAGCTGGTGGACCATCGGGCGGAACCGGGTGGACTCGCTGATGGATCTGGGGATCATCTTGGGTGACTGCCCTCTCGAAATCAGCGAACGTGATCAGTTCAACGGCATGCTGCGGCAAGTCGAGGCGGCCCAGCAGGCAGGCGTGAACTACATCGTGATCGGCCAGCACTACATGTTCTCGGGCGCCCGCTGGCTCCAGCCCGTCCCCGTACTCGCCCGCCTCGCCGCCGAGGTGGATCCATCGACGCGGTTGTGCACTCAAGTTCTCGTGGGGCCGCTGCATCATCCGGTCGCGCTCGGTGAGGAACTGGCCACTCTTGACGTCGTGACCGACGGCCGTCTGATCGTCGGGCTCGGGCTCGGGTATCTGCCGAGAGAGTACGACGTCTTCGGGGTTCCCTTCACCGAGCGTGGCCGCCGCCTGAGCGAAATCATCGAGATCCTTCGCATCATGTGGAGTAAGGACTCGCTGAACTACGACGGTCGGCACTACCAATTCCGCGACGTGCCGGTGACCACCCATCCCGTCCAGGAGTCGGGACCTCCGATCTGGGTTGGCGCAAGCGGTGAAGCCGGCGTGCGCCGCGCCGCGCGGCTGGGTGACGGATGGCCAATACGACCCCAGGAGAAGCCCGAGGACCTCCCAGGCATCGTGGGCGCCTACTACGCCGCCCGTCGCGAGGCCGGTCGTTCCCCTGGCTTGCCGGTGCCGCTGCGTCGAGAGGTCATGCTCGGGGCGGGCCACCAAGACGCCCTCGCGCGAGCTCGCCGGCTCGCGGGCCCGTACTACGCGACGATGGCAACCGCTCGCGCCGACGGTCGAGTGGACGTGATCGAGGACTTCTGGGTCCTCGGATCACCTGACGAATGTGTGGCGCAACTGCGTCAGATCAGCGGCTCGGCCTCGGTGAACCCGGTCATCACTCGGGCCAACTGGCCGGGCATGTCCGCAGACGAGTCCGTCGACTACATCCGCGAACTCGGCCGTAACCTCGTGCCCGCTCTTCGCGAAGTCAATCCAATGGCTCCTCGCTAGTTGTGGCCTGTCGCGGGAACCTCCGCGCCCACGCTTAGCCCGCACGGCGCGGACCCTACGCAAGACCGGAGTCGAACAGCTGACGGAAAGGGACGACATTGAAAGACATCGAGGAGCGCCTCGCGCGACTGGAAGCGCGCAACGAGGTGCTGGCGACGATTGCCCAATACAGCTCGCTCAACGACCGATATGGTGCAGTGGAGGCGTTACTAGCGATGTTCCGCGAGGACGCAGTCCTGCGCAATCCCTCGGGCGCCCGCGAAGGGATCGACGCCATCAGCGAGTACTACCGTGCGACAGCGGTCCAGCAGGACGGCTTCGCACGCCATCACGTCATGAATCAAGTCGTCACCTTTCCCGAGCTCGACGTAGCCCGCCATGAGGCCTATTTCCTGGCGATCCTTGGTCGCGACGGGGAGTCGCGCCTCGCCTTCGGTCGATACGACGACGTGCTGAAGCGAGACGACGGGGGTTGGAAGTTCGCCACGAAGGTCAACGATGTCACGGGGGTGACGACCCTCGAAGCGGGCTGGGCGCACGGATTCCCGACCGCCGCCGGCTGATTTGGCCGCGACAGCTGACGCGGACCGCCTCTCGATTCCTGCACGCGCAGATCCTGCCCAAGGCTTGTCATACGGCCTTCACGGTGTAATCATACGCATGATTATCCCTCACTATAGGAGACGCCAATGGCCGGGACGAGGCTGCGCACCATGCGCCGCACACTGATCACTACTGCAGCGCTACTGGCCGGGTTGACCGCGCTGACCGCGTGCGGAAGTAGTAGCAACTCTTCCGCGTCCGCGAAGGGCCTCCCAGACCAGATCAAGCTGGTCGCCATCAACCCGATGACCGGCCCGGCGGCGTTCGCCGGGTTGGCGGCGAACAAGGGTTATGAGCTCGCGATCAAGGAGATCAACGACAGTGATCTGCTCGGGGGAAGCAAACTAAAGCTGGAGGAGGTCGACACGAAGGGGGAGGCACAGGAAGCGGCGAGCAAGCTCACGACGGCGATCTCGGACAAGAGCATCCCAGCCGTCTTCGGTTCCGTGCTGTCGCAGGACGCCTTGGCAATGTCCCCGATTGCACAGAAGTCTCAGATGCCCATCATGTACACCCAAGCGGGCAGCGACGGTGTCGTGATCGGTGACTACACGTGGCGCGCAACGCCGCTGATGGGCACCTACTACTCGGTCATCAAGAAGTTCATCGCAGACAACGGGTACAAGTCGACCGGCATCATCTACACAAGCGTGAGCCCCACTCTCACCGACGTCGCGACCAAGACCATCCCCGAGCTGGGAATGAAGATCACCAAGACCATTGCAACCTCGGCAACAACGCAGGACTTCGCGGCGCCGGTTCAGCAGATCCTCGCGACCAAGCCTGACGTAGTGACGGTGCTCCTCCAAGGCGCCGCAAACCCGAGCACGATGACAGCTCTCCGGCAGGCCGGTTACACGGGCAAGGTCCTCGGCAATAGTGCGGCGAGCGCAGGAAACCTGGACCCGGCCGGTGCCGCCGGCGTGGGGATGGTCTGGCCGGTTGACTTCAACTACGAGCAGAAGGCCGCAAGCAGCCAGAAGTTCGTCGCCGCCTACAAGGCCGCATACGGGGAGGACCCGCTCAACTACGCGGCGGAGGCGTATGACGCGGCCTACTTCGTGGCTCGTGCGATCGCCGCGGCGGACTCCACTGACCGCGCCGCGGTAAAGGACGCCATGGTGGCCGAGTCGAAGAAGTCCTTCGACGGCGCACTCGGGGAAGGGCTGACCTGGAAGGACGGCACGATCGTCCTCGACGGCGTTGTCGTCGAGCACACGGCCGACGGCGAGAAGCTGCTGTACGAGGGCAGCGGCCAGTAGGGATGTAGCCGGGAGCTGGGTGTGGACGGACTGCGAACGTGGGGCACGCCCAGCTTCCGACGAAGGTCTAGCCAGGGAACGGAGCATTGACGTGCAGGAACTCTTGAATGCGGTGACCCTCGGGTCGGTGTACCTCCTGTTTGCCCTTGGGATGAGCCTGACCTGGGGAACGATCGACATCCTGAACTTCAGTCACGGTGCGATCTTCATGTTCGCCTCGTTCTCGGCGTATCTCATGCTTGAGCACAGCGCGCTCAGCCTGGGTCTGCTGATCCTTCTCGGCATGATCGCGGGTGCGGCTCTGTCCTTCCTGGTCCAGTTCGTCGTCTTCGAGCCAATCCTTCGACGATCCAAGGACAAGGGTTCCGCCGAGATACAGGTACTCATCGGCGGAATCGGGACGGGGATGATCCTGCTGGCGATCGCGCAGCACAAGACACGAAGCAATCCGTTCGGACTCAACGGCTCTTCCACCGAGTCGACCACGTGGCACTGGGGCGGTGCGCATATCACCGACGTTGCGGTGTTGACCACCGTCGTCGCGATCAGCTTGTGGCTCGTCGTGGGGTGGTGGCTGCGGCGTTCGCGTCAGGGCCTTGCTCTCAGGGCGATCGGTGTCGACGCCGACGTCGCCGCTCTGATGGGCATCGACCGCCGTGGGCTGGCCATGGTCACCATGGCGATCTCCGGTGCGCTGGCCGGCCTTGCCGGGATCCTCTTCACGTTTCTGCAGGTAGCAATCACGCCCGAGAGTGGCGACACGCTCCTGCTCAAGGCGTTCGCATGCATCGTTCTGGGCGGCGTCGGCAGCATGGCAGGTGTCGCTTTCGGCGCGTTCCTGCTCGCTGGCGCCGAGACTGTGCTGCTCACCCGCACCGACGGATCCTGGGTCGACGCGATCAGCTTCGGCCTCATCGTGCTGGTGCTGCTCATCCGCCCGTCGGGCATGTTTGGACGGGCCGAGGTGCGTCGCACATGATTGTCTACTTCCAGACTCACGAGGTGCTGGTCCAAGGCACGTGCATCGCCCTTGTACTCGCGCTGTCGATACAAGTGCCGATGCGCATGGGCGTGTTCTCCTTCGCCGGTGCAGGCTGTTACGGCATCTCCGCATACCTATCAGCCATCCTGGTGCTCGAGCGGGGCTTCTCGCCCTTCGCGGCGATCGCAACCTCCGTGGTCACCACGGCAGCGGTAGGGCTGGTGCTGGGCGTGATCATCCAGCGCCTCACGGGCCTATACCTGGCGATGGTCACCTTCGCCTTCGACCTGATCATCGGCGTGCTCGTGATCAACGGCGGCAACAGGACAGGAGGATCTACTGGCCTGTTCGGCGTGATCACCAACTTCACGACCTGGCACATGCTCGTCCTCGCGGCGGCCGCGGTGACTTGTGCCGCAGTCAGCGAGCTCGGCCGGGCGGGTCGTCGTGTCGAGGCTGTGCGAGAGGACCCGGAACTCGCATCTTCGATGGGGATCAACGTATCCCGCTATCGGCTTGTTGCCTTCACCGCAAGCGGCGCGCTCGGCGGGCTCGCCGGCGCGATGACTGTGATGATCCGGACCACGATCGCGCCCAGGGACATCGGCTTCAACCTGATTGTCCTCGGGCTGACGATCATCGTTGTCGGTGGCACCCGCTCGTGGAAGGGTGCAGTTCTGGGCGCGGTGATCATCACCTGGCTCCCGAGCGCCCTCACGTCCATCGGCGAGTGGAACACGCTGGTGTACGGGGTGATGACGGTGATCGCCTCCATCTTCCTTCCCAGGGGGCTCTACGGCCTCTGGCTCAGTGGTGTGCGTTGGTGGCAGAGGCATCGCCGAGCGCCTGCGCCTGCGCCTGCGCTGCCTGATGACGCGCCCGACGCGACGTCACGACTCGCCTTGGCGTCTCCCGGCAGCCCCGGCGCGGCGGCTATCGAACTCGGCGAAGGTGTGAAGTGATGAGCACCGCCGTTCCATCAGCGGCAACCCAGCCGGCCGGGCCGATGCCGACCATTCTCGAGCTGCGTGACGTCGCAGTTCACTTCGGCGGCGTCAAAGCGGTCGACGGGGTGTCGATGGCGCTCGCGCCCGGGCTCATCTACGGCATCATCGGTCCAAACGGCTCAGGGAAGAGCACTCTGATCGCCGCGATCACCCGGCTGATCAAGGCAACCCGTGGTGACCTGATCCTCGATGGCCAGCCGTACAGCCGCCTCAGTCCCTCGATTCTCGCTGATCGAGGAGTTGCCAGGACGTTTCAAACAGTCCGGCTGCTCTCCGAACTCACCGTGCGGGCGAACATCCAACTCGGTGCCGACGCACGGGCCGGTAGGCGTCGCGACCGCGAAGCCGTGACACAGGCGATCCGGGCGACTCGGCTTGAAGGGTACGAGGAGTTCTACCCCAACGAGTTGTCCTATGGAACCCAGCGGCGCGTCGAGATCGCGCGCGCCTTGGCGATGGGGCCGCGACTGCTCTTGCTTGATGAGCCCACTGCTGGCATGAACCAGGCAGAGCGGGCCGAGATATCCGCGCTGCTGAGAGATCTTCGCGCCGACGGTCTCGGACAGCTTCTAGTCGAACACGACGTCCAGATGATGGTCGACACCTGCGACTACGTGTTCGCCATGAACGCAGGCCAGCTGATCGCGCAGGGCCCACCGGCGGATGTCGTCCGGGACCCACTCGTGCAGGAGGCCTACCTCGGACGGAGGTGGAGAAACGATGCTTGAGATCGAGGATCTGCGGGTCAGCTACGGGAAGGTCGAAGCCGTTCGCGGCATCAGTCTCGACGTCCGGCCAGGCAAGGTCACGTTGGTGCTCGGGGCCAACGGAGCCGGCAAGTCAAGCACCTTGAAGGGCGTCTCGGGCATCGAGTCCCCGGTCGGTGGACGCGTCAGGTTGGCCGGCGAGGACATCACCGGCCAACCAGTTCACAAGGTCGTCCGGAAGGGCGTCGCGCTGGTGCCCGAGGGGAGGCGCGTGTTCGGTCCACTCAGCGTTGCGGAGAACCTGCGGCTTGGCGGGTATACCGCATCGAAGGAGCATCGAGAGCAGGCGCTTGGCCGCGTCTACGACATGTTTCCCGTCCTCGCAGACCGCCGCTCCGGCGCTGCCGGTCTCCTCAGCGGAGGCGAGCAGCAGATGCTTGCTTTCGCACGGGCGCTGATGTCCGCTCCAACGGTGATGTTGCTCGACGAGCCGTCGATGGGTCTTGCGCCGGTCTTCGTGGACGTCATTCTTGCCAAGGTGCGCGAGATCGCGGACTCCGGCATCGCAGTGCTGATGGTCGAACAGAACGCAGAAGCCGGCCTCGAGGTCGCCGATCACGTTGTGGCTATGGCGAGGGGGGAGGCCGTGTACTCGGGTCCGGCCAGCGAAGCGCGCGACCATGCCTCCGTGTTGCGCGCCTTCCTCGGCGAGGCGGCGCTCGAGGCCGACTGGAGCGCCGATGCGTGAACTTGATGGGACTGGGCGGACGTCAGCACAAGCGGTCGCCCTCGGAAGGGCGATGCGGGATCTCCGCGAAGAGGAAAGAGGGTCAGGCAACCATGTCAATGCGTGAATACGATCGGCTCCTGGTCGGCAGTCAGTGGCGAAGGCCGACGGCGGCCTCGAAGCTCGAGGTGGTGTCACCGAGCACTGAAGAGGTGGTCGGTCGGGTCCCCGAGGCGACGCCAGCCGACGTCAACGCGGCCGTGGTGTCGGCACGACGTGCGTTCGATGAGGGCCCGTGGCCGAGGATGAGCATCAAGGAGCGCGGGGAGTATCTCCTGCGCATCGTCGAATTGCTCCGACCCTATGTGGAGGAGGCGGCGCACGTTCAGGTCGACGAGATGGGCTCACCGTATTCGTTCGCGCTGCCCAACACCGTCGGGATCCTCGACATGGTCGCCAGCCAAGTCGAGATGGTCGGCTCCATTCCAACCCGGATGGTGCGGGAGGGTTCCGGTGGGCCGATCGTGGTATCTCGGGAGCCGATCGGAGTAATCGGCGCCATCATCCCGTGGAACGCGCCGGTGCCACTGATCATTGCGCGCATGCTCCCCGCCCTGCTCACCGGATCTCCGCTCATCGTGAAGCCAGCGTTGGAGTCCCCTCTGTCGGCGTACATTGTCGGCGAGGCTGTGGTCGAGGCCGGGCTGCCGGAAGGCATTCTGAGTCTGATCCACGGCGACGCAGAGGTGGGCGAGGCCATGGTGACCCACCCGGGAGTCGACAAGATCTCATTTACCGGCAGCACTGCCGTCGGCCGACGCGTCGCCGCGCTGTGCGGCGAGCGGCTCAAGCAGGCGACGATGGAACTCGGCGGCAAGTCGGCGGCCGTCGTTCTCGAGGACGCCGACATCGACAAGCACATCCCCGAACTGTTGGGCACGTCGATGACCAACAGCGGTCAGATCTGCCACACCACCAGTCGCATTCTCGTGCCCGCTTCGCGCTCGAAGGAGATGATCGACGCCTACGTCGGCGCCGTGGCCTCCATGAAGGTCGGCGACCCGCACGACCCAGCAACTCGTGTCGGCCCCTTGGTGTCCCGCGTGCAGCGCGACCGCGTGGTGGGATACATCGAGTCCGGCCGAGACCAGGGTGTCCAGATCGCGCTGGGCGGCGGCCGCCCGGCTGGGCTCGATGTCGGCTGGTATGTCGAGCCGACGGTGTTCACCCACGTCGACAACTCCCTGAATATCGCACAGGAGGAGATCTTCGGCCCGGTCGTCTGCATCATCGACTACGAGACCGAGGACCAGGCGGTCGCGATCGCAAACGACTCTCCCTACGGACTGGGCGGCGGAGTCTTCACCGAAGATATCGACCGCGGGCTCGAAGTTGCATCTCGAATCCGGACCGGCACCTGCGTGATCAACTCTGGCGTAGCTGGGGGTGGCGGCGGACCCTTCGGTGGCATGAAGGCCTCAGGGCTTGGACGTGAGCGAGGCATTGAGGGCTATGAGGCTTACTACGAACTGAAATCGGTCGCGCTCCCCAAGGACGCGCCGCTTCACGTTTCCTGACCGTCGGCGACAACCGAGCAACCGAGAAGGAGTAACCCACCCATGGTCCAGGTCGGAATGCTAATCACCGACGTTCCACGTTCGGTGCCTCCCGCGCAGCAGTTCAACGACCTTCTGCGCATCATCGAGGCTGGCCAGGACGCCGGGATGACCTACTTCGCTATCGGCCAGCACTTCCTGTACGGGGACCTCCGCTGGCTGCAGCCGGTCCCCCTCCTGGCCAGACTTTCTGCCCACGTGGAACCGCACGTACGTCTGGCGACTCAGATCCTAATCGGACCCCTGTATCACCCGGTGATGCTGGCCGAGGAGATCGCGACGCTAGACATCGTTACCGAGGGCCGCGCGATCTTCGGGGTCGGCCTCGGCTACCGTCCCGACGAGTACGAGTACTTCGGCGTTCCGTTCAGCGAACGAGGGAAGCGCCTCGACGAGACCCTTGAGATCGTCAAACGGCTGTGGACGGAGGACGAGGTGACTCACCACGGCCGGTTCTGGCAGCTGGAAGGAGTCAAGCCGCACATCCAGGGAGTGACCCAACCCCACCCGACGATCTGGGTTGGTGGCTTGGCCACCGCCGGTGCCCGGCGGGCTGGAAAGTACGCCGACGGTTTCGCGTGCCCGCCCGACCCGCCGCCGCATGAGATCGCCAAGCGATACCTGGCGGTTCAAGAGGAGTTCTACAAGCGGGGGAAGGTGTTCACGCCGCAACCCCTGCGTCGTAACACGCTCATCGCTGAGACCGAGGAGAAGGCGATGGAGGAATACGCGCGACTCGCTCAGGGGCGATACATCGCCTACGCCGAACGTGATCTCGAGTCCTTCAACCGCGACGCGTTGACGCGTGAGTTCCTCAACACAGTTGCCGACCACGCAATCATTGGTACGTCTGAATCGGTGACCGAGCGCCTGGTTTCCTTGGCGACGACGCTTCCGGTGGATCCGATCCTGTTGCGGCCCCAGTGGCCGACGATGGGCGCGGAGGAGACGATCGCGGCGATCGATGTGATGGGCAAGGAACTGATCCCCACTCTGCGTGCGGTCGAACCACGGACCTCAATCGATCCGTCGCTCCTATCCTCGGTGTGAGTGCCGACTGGCTGCGCGGCCGCGTCGCGCTAGTGACTGCGGCGGGCTCCGGGATGGGTCGGGCGATCGCGGTGCGGCTCGCCCACGAAGGCGCTCACGTTGTGATCACGGGCAGAACGCAGGATCCGCTCGACACGACCCTGGAACTCATCGTCGAGGCCGGTGGGTCTGGCCGCGCCGTAGCGTGCGACGTCGCCGACCTCGACCAGATACATGCTGTCGTCGAGGGAATCAGACGAGACCACGGTGTCCTCCACGTGTTGGTGAACCACGCGGGGGTGCTCGGCGGGTCTGGTCTTGACGTGAGCCTCGAGGACTTTCAGTACACCGTCGACGTGAATCTACGGGCTGCCTTCTTCACGACGACCTATGCGCTCCCGCTACTTCGCCGGACCGAGGGCCGTGCCTCAGTCGTGTACACGTCCTCGGTCTCAGGTGCCGTCGGCTCTCCGTACAGTCCGCTGTACTCGATGACGAAGAGCGGGGTGATTGGGCTGATGAGATCGGTCGCGGTCATGCTCGGACCCGAAGGCATTCGCGCCAACGCCATCCTGCCGGCGATGGTCGACTCACCCACTCTGTGGGGCGCGTTCATCAGAGACGGAGCAGAGGACCCTGTTGCGGCTAGCGAGCGTTACCGGGCGAGCGTTCCGCTAGAGCGCATTGCCACGCCGGAGGAGGTCGCCGGGGTAGTGGCCTTCCTCGCTAGCGACGATGCGAGTTGGGTCACCGGCGCAGCCATCCCGGTGGACGGTGGCTTCTTGGCGTAATAGTCGTCGGTGGGACTCAGCTGAAAACGATCTGCTCGGCCAAGACGGATTACTCACGACCAGGCGCCGTGGCGCCTGCAACCGACCCCGAAGATGTGCGGGTCGGGCACGCCGTCCAACGAGTTCGTCGTACGGCGACGAGTTCGAGACGCCGCGCAGGCGAGCAAGACTGAGTCGACTCCGGTCACGACCCGTCTGCGGAATGGAGTAGACGTTGCGGGTCCACCCTGGTCGGACGTGGTCGCAATGACCTCCTACATGCACACGATGCGCGCACCGGGCCGCCGCGTTCCACAATCCGCCCTCACCGACCGCTGCGCGCTCGGACGCTGGCATTTCTGTTCATTAATGAATATGATTAGTTTCAATAATGGGGAGCCCGTTGAAGAGGGAGTGTGCGCATGGCCGGTCGACTTGCTGGCAAGAACGCGATCGTTACCGGAGCGGCCTCTGGGCTGGGCAGGGCATCCGCGGAGCTGTTCGCAGCCGAGGGTGCGACTGTCGCCTGCGTCGATATCGATCATGCCGGGGCCGAGAGCACCCGAGAGGCGATCACTTCTCAGGGCGGCCGAGCTATCGCGATTCACGCCGATCTGACTGTGCCCGAGGACGCCGAGCGCATGACCAAGGCGTGCTTGGACGAGCTCGACTCAATCGACGTGGTCTATGCCTGTGCTGGCATCGCTGGTCCAGGGGATGCCGCATCGACACCCGTCGACCGCTGGGAACACGTGATTGCCGTCAACCTCACCAGCAAGTGGCTCTCGTTCCGCTATGCGTTACCGCACATGTGTGAACGTGGCCGAGGATCGGTGATCGTCCAGGCGAGCATCGGCGCCTTCGTCGGAGCTCCGCACAACTTCGCGTACTCCGCTGCGAAGGGAGGCTGCATCTCGATGATCAAGCAAGCCGCGGTCGATTTCGGACCGCACGGCGTCAGGGTGAACGGTGTTGCACCCGCCTTGGTTCCCACCCCTTTGACTGACGCGTCGTATCGGGCCGGCGGTGCGTACGTGATCGGGGCAACCCCGGAGGAGGGCTATCGCCGCGCCGTCCAACTCTACCCTCTGGGCCGCGTGGGCACTGGTGTCGATGTCGCACAGGCGGCGTGCTATCTCGCCAGCGACGAGTCCGCGTGGACGACCGGCCATGTGCTCGTCGTCGACGGGGGATTCACTGCCGGACATCCACGGGTTCCGCAGCCTACTGCGGGATCGAGCGCGGAGCCTGCGCGGTGACCGTCAAGGCGCCGAGTCAACTCGATGACCGTGAGCAGTCTTTGGCACCTACGGGAGCTGTGGTCGTAACCGGCGCGGCCCAAGGGCTGGGTCTGGCCATCGCGCGACGATTCGCCGCTGAGCGCGCGCAGGTCGTTGGGCTGGACTTATCAAGCGCGATCGAGTCGAAGATGGCCGAGCTTGGCGACGGCCATGGCGCGATTCGCGGCGATGCGCGGGAGGCGAGTCTGGTGGAGCGCGCTTGTGCGCTGGCGGTGCAATTGGGCGGTAGCCTCGACGCGGTCGTCCTCAATGCTGGCGTCACCTTCCCCGGCGAGACGAGCGGCTACCCCATCCAGGAATGGGACCGCGTCCTTGATAACAACCTCGGAGCCGCATTCGTAGGAGCTCAGGTGTCGCAACCGTTCCTGAGATCAAGTGGCAGCATCGTGATGATCTCCTCTATCTGTGCATCGCGCGGATTCGCGGCACGCGCGTCCTACTGCGCTGCGAAGGCCGGCATCGAGGGACTTGTCCGCTCGCTCGCCATGGAGTGGGGACCGACAGGCATCCGCGTCAACGCGGTGGCTCCGGGCGCTATCGCCACAGACATGCAGGTAGCGATGATCGCCGAAGGTCGAGCCTCGACCGAGCAGTACCTCGGCCGAATCCCGATGGGACGAATCGGGCAGCCCCATGAAATCGCAGACGCCGTCCACTATCTCGCCTCCCCTCGGGCAAGCTACGTCAACGGCGTCGTGCTCCCCGTTGATGGCGGGTGGGCGGGTGGCGGCCTGCCCGCTCGGGTCTGAAACTGCCTCCATGTCGCGCGTCCACGTGCCGACTCACAGGCGCGGGCTGATCGCTCCCTGCTCCGCAAGTTCGTCCAGGGTGCCAACGTCGACGCCTGGCAGATCTTCGAGTACGTCGTACGTGTGCTGTCCGACCGCGGGAACCCCGTCGTACAGCGGCTCGGCTCGTTCGGCGACGTGCAACACCGGTCCGGGCATCAGTGCATCGCCGAGGGGCGTTCCGGTGAGCGCGACCAGGGTGCGCTCAGTGAAATGGGGATCGGCGACGATGTCGCTGGAGTCGTTCACCGGCGCGGCTACGACCTCAAAACTATCGAGCACATCGAGGACCTCATCTCGCGACCGCTGACCGACCCACTCGACCACGAGCTTCTGCAGTGACTCGTTGTTCCCCATTCTCGCCTGATTCGTTGCATAACGCACATCAGTCTTCAGCTCTGGCTGGCTCATCGCATCGAATAGCCGCATGGCTATGGTCTGGTTGGACGCTGCGATCGAGAGCCAACGCCCGTCCTTGGCCTGGTAGATCCCGCGTGGCGATGCCGCGCCGGAGGTGTTGCCGTGACGCTGCATGACCTCTCCGGTCACCGTGAAATTGAGGATGGCGTCGCCGAGCATGAACATCAGGGGCTCGTACAGCGCGACGTCGACCTCAGATCCACGTCCTGTTCTCTCGCGGTCGAAGAGGCCCATCGAGATTCCAAACGCGCCCGCGATGCCGGTGATCGAATCAGCGAATCCAAACGGCGGCGAGGTGGGTGGTGTCTCCGGCCAACCGTTGAGGAACGCGTAGCCGCTGACCGTTTCGGCGACCGTGCCGAAGCCGGGTCTGCTGCGGTACGGACCGGTCTGACCGAATCCGCTGACCCTGGCCATCACAAGTCCCGGGTTGTCGGTCGCGAGTTCTGCGTACGACATACCCCAGGCCTCCATTCGGCCTGGACGGAAGTTCTCGATTAAGACGTCGGCCTCGGCGATCAGTCTCATCGCCAGATCGCGCCCTTTGGGCACCCGCATGTCGATGCCGACCGACCTCTTGCCGGAGTTGAGTCGTGCGAAGCCCAATGCGACACCGTTGTGCCGCGGCTCCCACTGACGGGCGAAATCCCCTTGGCGTGGATCTTCGACCTTCACAACGTCGGCGCCGAAGTCGCGCAACATCCGCCCGGTCGTAGGTGCCGCGTACATAGAGCCGAGCTCGACCACGCGAACTCCGGACAGCGCGGGCATGGCCGAGGTGGTACTTGAAGCCGTCATGCGGTGAGTCCTGACTCTCGGAGATCCTCGAGGTGCCACGTGACGTGGCCGGTTCCTTAGGGGAGATTAGTATATATCAATATTAGCAATATCTGCCGCGGTCACGCACCAGTTACGTCAGTTCACCCTCGGGGTTCTTCCCAGCCATCAGCATGGTTCCGACTGCCGCGACAGTCCAGATCGTCGCTGCCACCGCTAGCGATGCTTGAAAGGCAGAGGCGGTCATCTCGCCGTCGTCGGCGAACTCCTGTAGGAGGGTGAGGGTGAGGGCGCTCCCGGTAGAGAAACCGAGGAACCGCAACACCTGATTAAACGCCATCGCGCTCCCTGTCTCGTGGATCGGGACATAGCGAACGAGCAGACCTGGCATGGCGGTGAATGTGCACCCGCTGCCGAGCCCTGCCAGCGCCATGACGAGCAGCAGAGCAGACACATCAGTGTGGGCGAACAACAGCATGACGGTTGCCAGGAGGTAGATCGAGCAGCCAACCGGGAGTACGTGGTCAGGTCGGAGTCGATGTGAAAGGAACAGGAACCGTGTGATGCGGTTGCCCAGCACACTGAACACTGCGTAAGGCGTAAGGAGCATGCCAGCGACGGTGACCGACTTCCCGAGCCCGTAGCCGGATGACGGATCCGCCTGAACCAGGAGCATGATCAGGGACTGGACCAGGTACATCGCGGTTCCGGCCGCGAGGGCCGTGACATTCGCCGCCGCAACGCCCTTGCGAACCGCGAGGCGCAGGTCGACGAGCGGGTAGCTGACATACAACGTGCGAACGACGAACGCGGTCAAGGTGCATGCCGCGCATACGGTCAGGCCGACGAGCGTCGGGGACGTCCAGCCCCAATGACTCCCTTGGGTTAGTACCAGAAGGAGCGTCGCGGTACCGATCGTGAGCAGGAGTCCACCGAGCCAGTCCACCGTGTCGGTAACCGTGGAGGTTGAGGGTGGGACTACGACGATAGTCGCAGCGAGGGTGAGCGCACTGCATGCGAAGCCGAACCAGAATGCCGCCGACAGGCCGAGCCGATCGGCGAACAGCGAGGTCACTGGGTAACCGAGGCCAGCTCCGGTAACTGCTGCGACGGACAGTCGGCTGATGGCGCGGTGCATGTCGGCGGGCGCGACGAACTCTCGTGCCACGCCCAGCGCCAGCGGCGCCAAGCTCACGCCGACTCCTTGCATGGCGCGGCCCACGAGAAGTCCTGTGAAGCCGATCGGCAATGCCGCGAGCAGGTTTCCGCTCGTGACGACGACCATCCCTAACACAAGGCTGCGCCGCCGCAGCCGGTTGTTGCCCAGGCGCCCGACGAGGGGCGTTGACACGGCTCCCGTCAAGAGGGCAATCGTCAGCGTCCACTGAGCGGCGGAGATCGAAACGTTCTCGGTTCGGGCGATTGTGGGGACGAGTGGGGCGCCGAGGCTGCTGACGAGTGCAGTGATGACGGACAGGAGCGCAAGGGTTGGAACAAGCAGCGGATGGGGATCGGCCGGAGTCTCGTCTTCACTGTTATCCGTCAAAATCGCATGACCCCATTCATGAACTACACGGTCCAGGTGTCGCTGCCGGCGATGAGCCGGGCGAGGGCGTGCTGGCGGTCGTCGGTGCCCTCGCTGGCGGTGGTGATCTGCTCACGCGCCTGGTCGTCGTACGTCGGCCGCTCGACGTCGCGGAAGATCCCGATCGGTGCGCGGTGAAGCACGCCGGCGTCGGTGAGCCGGGAGAGCGCGAAGGCGGTGGAGGGATCCGGGTTGTGGGCGTCGTGGACCAGCAGGTCGGCCTCGTTGGCGTCGGCGACCTCGACGGCGAAGATCGAGCCGGTCTCCTTCTCGCGGACCACGCCGTACTGCCCCTCGGCGCCGAACCGGATCGGCTCACCGTGGACCAGCGGGATGATCGCGTCGGCCTTGGTGTCGTTGTCCTTCACCGCGTCGAACGCGCCGTCGTTGAAGATCGGGCAGTTCTGGTAGATCTCGACCAGCGCGGTGCCGCGGTGGGCGGCCGCTGCCGACAGCACCGAGGTGAGGTGCTTGCGGTCGGAGTCGATGGTGCGGGCCACGAACGACGCCTCGGCGCCGAGCGCGAGCGAGACCGGGTTGAACGGCTGGTCGATCGAGCCCATCGGGGTCGACTTGGTGATCTTGCCCGGCTCGGAGGTGGGGGAGTACTGCCCCTTGGTGAGGCCGTAGATCCGGTTGTTGAACAGCAGGATCTTCAGGTTCACGTTGCGGCGCATCGCGTGGATCAGGTGGTTGCCGCCGATCGAGAGCGCGTCGCCGTCACCGGTGACGACCCACACCGACAGGTCCTCGCGCGCGGTGGCGATGCCGGTGGCGATCGCCGGTGCACGGCCGTGGATCGAGTGGATGCCGTAGGTGTCGAGGTAGTAGGGGAATCGCGAGGAGCAGCCGATGCCGGAGACGAACACGACGTTCTCCCGGCGCAGGCCGAGCTCGGGCAGGAAGCCCTGGACGGCGGCGAGCACGGCGTAGTCGCCGCAGCCCGGGCACCAGCGCACCTCCTGGTCGGATGTGTACTCCTTCCGGTTCTGCGGGGCGTCGCTGGTCGGGACGCCGGCGAGGCCGGGGAAGGGCAGCTCTTGGGTGGTCACTTCACGGCCTCCATGTCACCGGTGGCGTCGGTCGGGACCG
>Ga0105239_10003550_pt1 | contig 19072 bp, 17 predicted proteins | sample KBSC44metaG_FD_92761 | JGI IMG/M metagenome (GOLD analysis project Ga0105239, IMG submission 92761) | Corn rhizosphere microbial communities from Kellogg Biological Station, Michigan, USA - KBS C4-4 metaG | ecosystem: Host-associated > Plants > Roots > Rhizosphere > Soil | place: Michigan, USA...
CATCCGGTTCATCCGTCTGTATTTCCTTTTCGCCGCATTCATCCTTGCCTGCGGGGCTACTCACTTCCTGGACGCCATTGCCTTCTGGCTGCCGGTGTATCGCTTAAATGCCTTGACACGACTGATCACAGGCATCCTAAGTTGGACAACGGTCTTTTACCTTGTTAAATATCTGCCACTGGCCTTCTCCCTGAAGTCTTCAAAAGAGCTCGAAATAGAAATAGAGCAGCGAAAAAAAGCCGAGGTGCTGAGCCGGGAGTCCGAACGGCAGGTACAGGATCTGTTCGATGCAGCGCCCGACGCCGTTATTGTAATAAATGAAGAAGGATATGTAGTAAAATGGAATCCCAAGGCAGCATCGCTTTTTGGATGGACGGCAGAAGAAGCCGTCGGTCAACCTCTAAGCGGCCTGATCATACCTGAGCGGTACCGGGCAGCCCATCAGCACGGCATGGTCCGTCATGCCAGGACCGGGCGGAGCGATATACTGGGCAAGGCCCTCGAATTGCAGGCCTGCGCTAAAGACGGCAGAGAAATGGATATCGCGCTCAGCATTTCCCCCACCTTTACCAACGGTACACGTCTGTTCGTCGGCTTCATTCGCGATATCACCTGGCAGAAGAAGTCGCAGGAAGAGATCAGAAAACTCAATACCGATCTGGAGCAGCGCGTTTTGGAACGCCTCCGGGAGGTGTCGGACTATAAATTTGCCCTGGATGAGTCGGCCATTGTCGCCATCACTGATCAGAAAGGGATTATCACCCACGTGAATGATAATTTCTGTAAAATATCGAAATACAGCCGGGATGAGCTGATGGGACAGGACCACCGTATCATCAATTCAGGGTATCACTCCAAGACAGTGATCCGTGATCTTTGGGTCACTATCGCACATGGGGAAATATGGAGAGGCGAATTGAAGAACAGGGCTAAAGATGGCAGCTATTATTGGGTAGACACCACCATAGTTCCGTTCCTGAACGAGTCGGGTAAGCCCTATCAATATGTCGCTATCCGGGCGGATATCACCCATCGCAAAAAGGTAGAAGAGGAATTTCATAAATTGAATGAAGAGTTGGAAGACCGGGTCGACCTGCGTACCATCCAGTTGGAGTCCGCCAAAAAAGAAATGGAGTCCTTCGCCTATTCAGTCTCTCATGACCTGCGCGCGCCCCTCCGTGCCATAGTAGGTTTTACCAGCATCCTGGAAGAAGAATACAGCAGCAAGCTGGATGATGAAGCCCGGCGGGTCACCTCTGTCATCAAGAAAAATACCCTGAAAATGGGGCATCTCATAGATGACCTCCTGGCTTTTTCACGCGCGGGAAAACAAGAAATTGTCAAAACGACCATCGACACCGAAAAAATGGTCAGGGAGGTCATCAATGAGCTGACTGCCGGGAACAGCACGAACCATATTGAATGGGTCCTGCATCCTCTTGCTTCGGCTTATGGGGATATACATACGATCCGGCAGGTGTGGGTAAATTTTATTTCCAACGCCATTAAATATTCCAGAGGCCAGGAACCCGCCCGCATCGAGATAGACCATTTTATACAGGATGGGCAGCTGGCCTTTTGTGTAAAGGATAATGGGGTGGGATTTAATAATAAGTACAGGGACAAGTTGTTCCGGGTATTCCAACGGCTGCACAATCCGGAAGAATTTGAAGGCACGGGCGTAGGTCTGGCCCTGGTGGAAAAGATCATATCCAAACATGGTGGCAGGGTATGGGCAGATGGAGAGCCCGGCAAGGGCGCACAATTCTGCTTTTCTCTCCCCACAGGCCGCGACGGAGATCAGTATATTTAAAAATTGCAACGCATATGAATCATGATCCTGTTGATATTTTATTGGTAGAAGATAATATTGATGATGCGGAGCTCACTATCCGGGAACTGAGAAAACACCGGCTGGCCAATAATCTCGTTCATCTCAAGGACGGGGAAGAAGCCCTGACATTCCTCTTTGGCTCCGGGAAGGTCGGAGGAACCCTGCCCAAACTGGTCCTGCTCGACATACAAATGCCAAAGGTCAATGGCATCGAAGTATTACAGCAGATAAAATCAAACGAGCTCACCAGGGCAACACCCGTCGTCATCCTCACGTCTTCCAAAGAGGACCCCGACATCCGTCGCTGCTATGGGTTGGGCGTGAACAGCTATATCGTAAAACCTGTAAATTTTGAACAGTTTACTGAAGCCATCCGGAACCTGGGTCTGTATTGGCTTATATTGAATCAGCCACCCACCTGAAGAAAGGACGCTTATATGACCAAGCCGTTAAAAATATTAATGCTGGAAGACGATCCCTTCGATGCGGAAATAATAGAACGACTGCTCCGCAAAGAGCAATGGGATATTGAATTCACCCTGGTGAACACCCGGAATGGTTACGAGACAGCCCTGGACCGATTCCTCCCGGACCTTATCCTGGCCGACAACTCTCTGCCCCAGTTTGATGCAGGCGATGCCTTACAGTTTGCCCGGCAGCAGTCACTCTATATTCCCTTTATTATGGTGACGGGCACCGTATCCGAGGAATATGCAGTTGAAATGATCAAAGCCGGGGCAGATGACTATATATTAAAAGACAGGTTGACAAGACTCCCTGCCGCGATCCAGGCGGCAGTCAACCAGCAAAAGGTAAAAAAGGACAAACAGAAAGCACAGGAAGAGATCAGACGTTCTAACGAACGGTTCCAAACCCTGTCGAAACTGACCAGGGATGCCGTGTGGGAGCTTGATCTGGTGACCAATAGTTTATGGGGGAACGAGAGCTTTCATCAACTGCTGGGTTTTACAACGCCCATTGCCCCGGCCCTGGAAGAATGGATAAGCCGGATACATCCCGATGACAGAGGAAAAATGGCCATACGCCTGGAAGAAATAAAAAAGGGGATCATTGTTTCCTGGGAAGATGAACTGCGTCTCCAGTTGCCCGCTGGCGATAGCAGGACGGTGCTGGACAGGGCCTATGTGCTGATGCATGACGGGAGACACCCCGTCCGCCTGATCGGCGTCCTGGTGGATATCACGGAAAAGCGAAAGATGGAAGAAGAACGGATACGGTCCAGGATCAGCCAGCAGAAAGAGCTGACCCGGGCCATTCTCGAAGCACGGGAGCTGGAACGTAATGCATTGGGCAGGGAGCTTCATGACAATATCAACCAGATCCTGGCTTCGGTCAATCTCCGCATAGGATACTACCTGGACGAGCCGGAGGATAATATGTACATTTTAGCAGACTGCCGTCAAATGCTGCTGGCCGCCATTCGGGAAACACGTAATCTCTCCCATCAGATGGTCATGCCCGGGTTTTCTGAAAAAAACCTGCTTGATGAACTGCGGCTGCTCATAGAAAATTATATTCCCGCAATGTCTATAAGCCTGGATGTCCGGAAGCTGAATGAGAAGCATATCCCGCCTCTTATCAAGGAGACACTCTATCGCATCGTCCAGGAACAATTAAGCAATATCCACAAACATGCAAAGGCCAGCTCCGTCCAGGTACGCCTGTCCTCTGGACCCAGGTCTGTAGAATTGCTGATCCGGGATGACGGCATCGGATTTGATCCTCAGCTGAAAAAGAATGGTATCGGCATCTCCAATATCTACCATCGGGCAGAGTCCTATGATGGAAAGGTAGAAATTGTCTCCAGTCCAGGCGAAGGTTGCTACCTGGTGGTGCGCATTCCCTTATCTTGATACCCGGGTGTACGATACAGTCTAACTCCGAAAAGCCAGCGGGGACAGCGTAGTCCGTCTTTTAAAAAAGTTGGAAAAATGAGCGAGCTCCTCAAAACCAAGGCTCCAGGCAATTTCTGAGACATTCCAGTCTGTCTGTTTGAGAAGTATCTTCGCTTCCTGGGTGATACGATTGGCGATAAGGACAGTAGTGGTCTTACCTGTATTCTCTTTTAATACCTTGTTGAGATGGTTGACATGGACGGCCAGACGATCCGCATAATCCTTGGCGGTACGCAGCTTGAGCTGCTGCCTGGGGTTTTCGATGGGGAACTGCCGCTCCAGCAGCTCGATGAACAGGGATGCTACACGCGTCGATGCATTGTGCGTGGAATAAAGGGCGGTAGCGGGTTGCAGCTTTTGGCCATAGTGGATAAGCTCCAGCACATAATTGCGTAACAGATCATATTTAAAGGCATAGTCGGAGGACATCTCCTTAAACATCTTCTGGAAGATATAGGTCAGCTCCTGCGTATTTTCTTCCGTCAGCTGGAAGACGGGATAGCCCCCAGACCTGAAAATAGGGAGATCATCCAGGATGACGCCGCTCTTGGTCTGTACAAGGAAATCTTCCGTAAAAATGCAAAAGAACCCCTTTTGCTCCTCGTCAAGCGGTATATATCGGTACGGTATCTTGGGTGTGCCAAATAAAAGAGCGCTCTTCTCGATATTTATCACCTTATCGGCATACTCCGCCCTGTTAGGGCCATTGATAAGGCTGATCTTATAATAGGTCCGCCGGTTGTACGGCATATGGGGCTTTTCCCTCAGCTTCGCATACAGCTCTTCCGTATTGAATACATTGAAATGCCCTATTTCCCTGGTAATACCTTCCGGCAAGAGGGTATCCACCGCTGCCTGGGAGGCCTGCGACGCATGTTGGTAGAATTTGTCTAATGTCGTGATTTCCATAGTAAAGTCATACCTTGCTCCAAACTAATAACTATGTCACAGGTGAAATGGTTCGATAGGCAGTTTGATTTTTCTACTACCCAAAACATTTTCCCCTCTATACTGGAAAGGTTAAGGGGTACCCCGGTGCGGCTGGAAGATAAATTCAGGTCCATCGACCCTGCCCTGCTGACACGCAAGATAGACAATACCTGGTCCATCAAGGAGAACCTGGGACATCTCAGCGACCTGGAGCCGCTGTGGCAACGGCGGCTGGACGATATCCTGGCAGGCAGGGACGAGCTGAGTCCCACAGATCTTCAAAACACCCGGACGACAGAGGCTGGGCACAATGAGACGCCGGTGGAGGAATTGCTAAAAAGGTTCCGGCAGATGAGAACAAAAACAATAGTCCTGCTGGAAGCCATTGACGAGCAGGCGGTATACAAATATGCGTTGCATCCTCGACTCAAAACGCCGATGCGTACCATGGACCTCTTCCTTTTTGTAGCAGATCATGACGACCATCACCTGGCAAGGATCACGGAGCTGACAACAGCTCATCCAATCCTTCCTGCCGGAATATAACCTGCCCCAGCTTCAGATCTGACCAGCCCGGCTTGAGCTTATACGTAAAGATGGGCCGCCCTCCTTCCAGGTCGCAGCCAATACAGCAGGCATGGATGCCGTCCATTCTAGTGACCTCCTCCAGCCGGTGAAGATGTGTCGAAATAAAAAAGAAGGAACCCTGGTAGGCAGTCAGTCCCTTGATGGTCATTTCTGATATAGCAAGGGCATCATCGATATTGGTGCCCCTGAACAGCTCGTCGAAAATGGCAAAGCAACGCCGGCGCTCCCGCGCCTGAACGACCACTCTTTTCAAGGTCTGTATCTCCGTCATAAAATGGCTGTAGCCATGCTGCATATCATCATTGAGATTGATGGCCACGGAAATGACATCGAAGAAGGGCAGTACACATTTTTTCGCAGGGACAGCCAGCCCAAGATGCGCCAGGTATACGCAAAGCCCTATGGATTTTAGCAAGGTTGATTTCCCGGACATATTGGGACCCGTGATCAGTGTGACAGGACTCTTTACCTCGAGGGTGTTCCTGACAGGATATTTTAATAAGGGATGATAAAATTCGGAAATGATCAATGCGTCGTTATCAAAAGATGGAAAGTTCAAACCAGGGACACGGATCCCTTTTGATATGGAATACCATGCTTCAAAAGTGAAAAAATCCTTCCAGAAACGATCCATTTCTCCTTCATTCATTTTCTCCTGCAGCAACTCCGCCAGACGGGCTGTTTCCGGCAAGGACAGTCCCCTGTCACGGGCAATCGCATAATACTTTTCGACCTGGAGCTCGGACAGCATACGCCGGATATTTGTAAGCCCCTCCCGGAAGGGCGAAGGAAAGACGTCTATTTTCAGCCGGGAAAAGTAGAGCTGGTTGATCTTATAAAAAAAGTAAAAGAACTGGTAAAGACCGCCTGATTCCTTATTGCGGGCCGATGATGAAAAGAGAAGATAGACCTGCAAAGAAACTCCGGTCAGATCTCTGCCACGGGTTCTTTTCTCTTCAATATAGCTGTATACCTGGTTGAATTCAACCTTGGAGTATGAGATAGGAACATACAGATGATCATGCTGTAATAAGGCTTTCAATATATCCTGCCGAAGATAGATATCCTCTACAGATCCAGGCATTTCTGTCAGCACCTGCGCGAGTATATCCCTCGAATGCTCGTTGTATAAGTAGTCGAACAGGGGAAGTATCTCTTTCTTAAAATGCAGGTCGTAGACATTTACCATCCCTTAAATATAGCCTCGCCCAAAAGAAATACTATAACGATGTATTGGATTTAAGAAAATTTTGGGAGATGACGGAGAGCAGCCCACCCTTAAGTACATCGAGCCGCAGCTCCCAGAAAAAGATCCCGGCGAGGCCCTTCTTCTTTACATATTCAGTCTTCGCAGCCACAGACTCACTATTGTCATAGGTCAGAAATGATCTCCGTGCAGCATTGTACAGATAAGGCGCTTTGGCGCTATCATCCCAATACTCCTGGTATCCATTGGCGGATGTATAATGCTGACGTATTTGTCGCATGGATATAAATCGCGAAAACTTCCCGGGTTGATACAAACCATGCTCCTTCCCGGGCACGCCAACAAACATCCGGCCATAAAAAGCAGCGCCAACAGCGATCTTGTGAAGGGGTACACCCAATGAGTCGAGGTACCGGACGGCATTGTCGACAGACTCCTGCTGTCGCGCAGTGGAATACAAGGGGCTGTGGTGACCGGTGATCGGGCTGCGGCTGCCGATCATATCATAGGTCATGAGATTGATCCTGTCTGCAATCCCGGCTGCTTCCGCGACATTCACGGAGCCTCGCAAATAGGGAGAGAATCCGGCCAGGATAAAGCTGATCTCTTTCGATGTGCCCAGCGAGTCGCGCAACGAATGCAATAAGGCTGTAAAATTCGATGCATCCGCAGCAGAATAAGGATGCCCGGGATAGCCGCCGAGACTAGGGAATTCCCAATCGATGTCGATACCATCCGTCTGAAAACATCGGGTAAGGTCCAGCACCGAATGGGCGAAGCGCCCTCTCCCCTCACGGGTGGAAAACACTTGCGGGCATGTCCTGCAACCTCCCCACCCTCCCAGGGACAGCAAGATCTTCAGCGAAGGATGAGCTTTCTTCAGGCTGACAAGCTTCCGTAGAACAATGCTGTCTGATCGTGTTGCATAAAGACGATCGCCCTTTAAATAACAGAAACCAAATATGATATGAGTAAGCTGTCCGACGGGGCAGCGGTCGACTGTCCGGGCATCGCCGGAATAATAGGCAATAACGGCCTGGCCCCGGCTGTTGAAAAACGTCCCCCAGGCAAAGAATAATAGCAGCAGACGCCGGATCATCGAAATTTTTACCACAAAAATTAAACGCTTTGCCACAAAGTATGCAAATCAGGTGCCTTTGGCCGGCACCCTACACAACCCAGGGGGAGCCAGTTCCGTATTTTTGCTGAATATGAGGCCCCTGCTGTTCTGCTTTTGTGTCTTTTGTGTCTATATTTCCACTGCACAGCCTAAACTATTGTCCGGCAAGGTCATAGACGCCCAGACCAATCAGCCGCTGGAAGGAGTTTCGGTAGTGCTGCAGCCGCTAAAGACATCGGCCATTACAAATGCGCAAGGCAGGTTCCAGTTCAGGCAGCCGGCGTCAGCCATCACAGGCATCACCATCTCAGCCATCGGGTATGGAACAAGGTTCATTGCTGTACAGGAACTGGAAAACAACCAGCCTATACCGTTGAATGCCCAGGCCATCGAGCTGAATTCCGTGACAGTGGCTTCCCATACGGAAGACCCTTTCAAACCCATCGGCAAGATGGACATTGCCACGCGAGGGATAACCAATTCCCAGGAAGTGCTGCGCATCGTCCCGGGTCTTTTTATCGGTCAGCACCAGGGCGGCGGCAAGGCGGAACAGATATTCCTCCGCGGTTTTGACTGCGACCACGGCACAGACATCAGTCTGAATGTAGATGGCCTGCCGATCAATATGGTGTCGCATGCACATGGACAGGGTTTCGCCGACAGCCATTTCATCATTCCCGAGACCATCGAAGACACCCGTTTTAAAAAAGGCCCCTATTACGCCGAAAAGGGAGATTTCTGTACCACGGGCTATGTCGACTTCCACACAAAGAACGCATTGACCTCCGATATGGTAAAGGTCGAGGGCGGCATGTTCAATACCTACAGGGTCGTAGCGCTGGCAAACCTCCTAAATGAAAAGGCAAAAAAAACTTCCTGGTACGCCGCCACAGAATATAGATACTCCGACGGCTATTTTGATAACCCACAGCATTTCAATAGACTCAACCTCTTTACAAAATACAATAGCCAGCTGTCAGACAACACCAACTTATCCCTCTCCGCCAGCACCTTATACAGCAAATGGAATGCTTCGGGTCAAATACCCAACAGGGCAGTCTCGGAAGGGATCATTGGCTGGTTTGGGGCGCTGGACCCTTTGGAAGGCGGCGTTACCTCCCGAACCAATCTCAATGCTCAATTATCTCATACGCTGCCCAACGGTGATCTGACTAAACAGCAGTTGTATTATACGTACTATACCTTCGACCTGCATACGAACTTCACCTTCTTCCTGGTCGATACGGTCAATGGCGATGAGATACGGCAAAAAGAATCCAGGAACCTGTACGGATACAAAGGCAGCTATGAGCATATAAGCTACATAGGTGACACCCGCCTGACCACCGAGGGTGGTATCTCCCTACGCGCCGACGCTACCCACAATACAGAGCTGTTGCATACAAAAGATAGATACACCACTTTACAACAGCTTAAGCTAGGCGATATCACGGAGGTGAACGCGGCAGCCTATATCAATGAGACACTGCGGCTCAACGATCGTTGGAGCATCAACGCAGGACTGCGCTTCGACCAGTTCAGCTACAGATACAATAACAAGCTGGCAGGGGACACGACCCTCCATGGGGCGGGGATCTACAAGACCGGCGATCATACGGTCAGCCCCAAGCTGAGCTTTAACTATCATGCCAGCCCCCGGATGGAATTATATCTCAACACGGGCAAAGGGTTTCATTCCAACGATGCACGGGCCGTGGTGGCGCAGCAAGGCACACAGGTGCTCCCGGCAGCCTATGGCGCTGACCTGGGGACGGTCTTTAAGCCGGCCCGCAATGTCCTTATCAATGCAGCCCTTTGGTATATCTATCTTCAACAGGAATTCGTATACGGCGGAGACGGAGGCGCCGTGGATTTCAGCGGCAGGACAGCCCGGATGGGATTCGATCTTTCAGGAAGATATCAGCCCACAACGTCCCTGTATTTTGATGTGGACGTAAACTACGCACACGGTCGCAGCCTTAGCGACCCGAAAGGCCAGAACTATATCCCATTGGCCCCGGTCTGGTCAAGCACGGGCGGAGTGACCTATACTGCAAGCAACGGTCTGAATGGAAGTCTGCGTTACAGATATCTCGCGGACCGACCGGCCAACGAAGACTATAGCCTGACAGCCCAGGGATATTTTATCACGGACATGGTGCTCAATTACACCCGCAAAAAATATGAGATCGGGCTTACGCTCAACAATCTTCTGAACAGACGATGGAAGGAGACCCAGTTTGCTACAGAGACCCGTCTGAAAGGTGAGACTCAGCCGGTGGACGAGATCTGTTTTACACCGGGCACTCCTTTTGCAGCCACCTTGCATTGTACGTTGTATTTTAAATGATCAATCCCCGTCAGGATGTGGCTTCCCATTATGACAGGTATTACACGTAACAACCAGTGGCCCATTCCCAAGACTGGGATGTTTTAATTGAAAGAACTGTTTATTGACACGCAGGGTCATCCGCATCATCATTCTTGCCATTTCCTTTTCCGGCTTGGCATCGCTGGCATAGTCTATGCTCAAAGAGTCCTTCGCCTGGGCATGACAGAAGCCGCATCCTACACCCAGCGCATCCGAAAACTCGTCGACCATTATCTTTGAAAGAGCCTTGGAACTGATACCCCTCGGCAGCACTTTCAGGTTCTTGTATTCGCTCTTCGACGAGGCTACTCCCACACTGCATATCATGGTAGTTACTATCGCGATCACTATAACACATAGTTTTTTCATGTCGATTAATTTGCAAATACGCTGAGGGACACATCCATTTCATCGGAAATAGTACTGGTGCCCCCCACTTCAAAGTCTTTTCTCTTGATCTTGAACGCTCCCTTGAAAAGATAGCCTCCCATGGCCGCCGTTGCCGAAAAGGGAAAGGAGATATCCTTTGTATGCCCCTTGATAGTAAGCTTTCCTGAAAGGAACCAGATATCTTTCTTATTGGAAGGAATGACCTTTGTTGAAACAAGCCGGATCTTTGGATAGTTCTTTATATCCAGGTAGCTCTCCCCCCTGAGATGATCATCCCTCAGGGAGTTGTCGGTATTGACGCTGTTGGCATCCAGGCTGATATCAAAATTGGCCTGATCCAAGTGCGCAGGGTCAAAATGGATAGTTCCTTCCATCCCTTTAAAAGTGCCGCTGACACGTATGCCAAAGTTCCGGATGGAAAAGTCAATGGTGGACTTGTCATCTACAGGCTTTATCTGCGCAGATACATCCCCCGCGGCAAAAAGGATCAGGACGTGCAATAAGTGTGCTTTCATATAAGTGGGGTGTCGGTGACAGCCAGAGAATGGTCATGCTCTACATAATGTACGCTGGTAAGACCCAGTAGCTTTTGCAGCTGGTCCGCCGGCACTTTCATGGGCCCGGCAGAAGGGGCCGCACCGGGCTGCGGTTGCGGGAAGGCAGTGGACGTCGCGGTATGAAAGGTTATATTCCCTTCCACCTTTAGCATGGTCTGATGAATATGTCCATTCAATACGCTTACGGATCCAAAACGCTTGAGATAAGAAAGAGCCCTGGCGCTGTCCCTCGTACCCCACCCCCATTGCGGGTAGACGGACCAAAGCGGAATATGCGCAAAGACTACTATGGGAGTACTGTTCGACAATCCTTTCAGGTCGTCTTCCAGCCATTCCAATTGCTGGTCGCCCAGTACGCCAAGACCTCCTTCTCCTGTGCCCACAACATTGACCAATCCGATAAAGTGCACGCCGTTGGTATCGAAACTATACCAGCCGTTGCCCTTGGTGCCCTTTCCGTACCGGTCTAAATATTGCTTGCCATTATCATTCAGTACGTCGTGTTCACCGGGTACATAGAATATCCTGTCTGTTTTTACTGATTTGAGCACCTGGTCGAGGGTGTCGAACTCTTCTGCCTGCGCGAGATGGGAAAGATCCCCCGTATGCAATACAAAGGAGGGAGCCTGGGGCATGGCATTGATCTTCCCGATGGCGGACTGCAACGTGCCTATTACATCGGGGTTGGCAGGCTTATTGAACCCGATGTGACTGTCGCTGATCTGGGCGAAGGTAAGATCACTGCTGGGCAGGATGAGCCCATCCTTGATCCTTCCTGTATCCTTGTCCAATAACTGGCTCATGCCCATCGCTTTAAGGGTACCGCCGCTCATTAGCCAAAGAACCCCTGTGCCGGCCCAGGCCATGCATTTGATAAACCCTCTCCTGTCGACGCCGTCGTCATTATGGTCGTTGTGAATGATATCTTTCATATTCGATGTTTTTTTCAGACACAAAAAAAGAGGAAAGTACCCAGCGTGAATAATCTTTTACATGAAACAAGCCCATAACCTGATCTCCCAGGATTATTCGTTCATCAAGGTTTTTCCCTACATGGTGTAAAAGGGGGAAAAGGAGACCGGAAAGCCTTTAAATTTGGGGCCGTATGAAACGCTGGTTCGATATTATATGGTGGGCGGCGCTATACCTGTTCTTTGTATTCATACTACAGAACAGGGTTATTACATTGTCCAGGTCGCTGACCGTACAGTTTTGTTACCTGGTCTTCATAGCCGCCAACTATTATTTTCAGGTATTGTATGGTATCCCACGATTCCTTCATCGCAAACAATACCTTCTGTTCGTCACGCTCCTCATTACTGGCATCGCTGTCACGGCGGCCCTGCGGGTACCGCTGGTAGTGTATATGAATAGCCATGTCTTCCCCTCCGGTAATAATAACCAGGGGCTCATAGACATATTTTATTCTTCCCTCCTGAACATTGCCATCTGGACCATTATTATACTCTCGATCAAGCTGATGCTGGATCGCATGCGTCTGCAACAGCGCCTGGACAAAATGGAAAAAGAAAAGGCCAAGGCAGAGCTGGATTTTTTAAATGCACAGTTCAACCCCCACTTTCTGTTCAATTCGATCAACTCCATCTATGCGCACATCGATAAACACAATCCCACGGCGAGGAATATGCTGCTGAGCTTTTCCGAGATGCTGCGATATCAACTATACGACTGCAACACCAATTATATCAGCGTTGATAAGGAAATGAGCTATATCAGGAATTATGTAGCTATCCAGCAGGCAAGGAAGGAAAGGGTACAGGTCTGTCTGACCGTCGGCGACAGCGTGACGGGCTTTTTTATAACGCCCCTGCTATTCATCGCCTTTATCGAAAATGCTTTTAAATATGTCAGCGATCATGAGGAAAAGGACAACAGGGTGGTCATCGCCTTTGAAAGAAAAGATAATGAGCTGCTTTTTTATTGCCATAATACAAAAGAGACAAGGAATGGCAGCAGCATCGAGCACAAAGGCATCGGCATCGCGAACGCCAGGCGTAGGATGGCCCTCCAGTATCCCGGCCGGCATGCGCTGAATATTGTGGACCACGAAGACATTTATGAAGTGACCGTAAACCTGCAATTATTATGAATTGTATCATCGTAGACGACGAGCCGGGCGCCCGGAAATTACTGGAAGAATACATCGGGGACATCGACTTCCTCCAGCTGGTGGGCAAGGCCGAAAACCCATTAAAGGCAAATGCCCTGTTGAGCAGCCAGCAAATAGACCTGCTGTTCCTGGATGTCAACATGCCGAAGATGAGCGGTATCCAATTCCTCCGGTCCCTTCCGGCGGTGCCCCCCACGATATTGACAACGGCCTATACGGAATATGCCATCGAAGGTTTTGAGCTGAATGTGCTGGACTATCTGGTAAAGCCCATCTCTTTTGAAAGGTTCCTGAAAGCCTGTAACAAGGCGAGGGTGTATCATGAATCACCCACACCGGCAGCGTATTTCTTTGTAAAATGCGATGGCAGGATAGAAAAAGTTGCATACGATGAGCTGGTGTACGTCGAAGCCATGCTCAACTACATCATCCTCCATACGGACACACGAAAATTGATCGTCCATCTCACCATGAAGGCCATCACGGAGCAGCTGCCATCGGGGCTTTTTGAAAAGATCCACAAGTCCACGATCATCAATGTCAATAAGGTCAAAAGCATTGACGGCAATGAGGTGGACCTCGGCAAGTGCAAGGTGGTCATCAGTCAAAGCCTGCAGGAGAGCGTGATCAAAAAGATCATTCGGGACCGGATGCTGAAAAGGTAGTCCTCAATGCAGAACTGCCTGTCGATTGACTTGAGTCTCGGTGTGGATGCTGATATTAGTGCATACCTTCTCCTTTCCACCTATGACGACGACCTGGTAGTCCCCGTCTTCCATCTGTGAGAAATCCAGCACGCTGGCATATACGGGCCCGGGTATGTTCTCGGACATATATACGTCGTCCTTCTTACGGATAGTGATGACGGCGCGGCGGCCATTGGGATTGGTCACATCGATACGGAATTTCATATTGCTCTTATCCGGCTGCTGGATGTTGACCCTCAAATGGGGTGTTTCTATGGAGTCCAGCAGGGCATTCAATCGTTGGGCAAATTGCAGGCGGATCGTGGGGCGGAAACTTTGCGAGAAACTTTGAGCAGAAAAGGCTACGATAAGGATGATGGTTCCAAATAAAGTACGTGTTGTCATAGTTATTGTTTGTCGCCGCAAAGATCATAACAGCTTATTACCTCTGTGTTACGCAGTAGTTAAGTTTGCTTTAACGTGGGAGTCCGCCAGATCACCAGCCTCCAGGCCAGCTCCGCAGAGAGCAGCATCCCAATGGAGACCAGCGCCGGTGTGGCCATACTGTCTGAGCTGACCAGCGCCCCGGACAGGGCAATAGTATATACGCCGATTGGCAGCAGGATCATCAACAGCAATCCGGTATTGTTCAGCGGTATCTTAAAGGGACGGTGGGCCAGCGGCTGACGGACACGCATGATAAAAAGGGCGATAAACTCAAGCGCCATACCCGCTCCATACAATACGATATCCATCACTACAAGGTCAGAAAAGGTCCACAAAATGAGTATGCTGACAACGGCGGACGACGCAATAATGGAGAGATACGGTGTCCCGAACCTCGAATGCAACCTGCAAAGCCAGTGCGGCAGTAGACTGTCCTCGGCCATAACCTCGGGTATGCGGCTGACGGAAAGCAGTACGGCAGAATAAAGCCCCAGAGAGCTGGCCATGCCGCCGATGGCTATTAAAGCCCCCAGCCAATGACCACCCACCAACGTTCCTAAGACGGGGAACTTGCCCTTATCCAGCTCATCTGCGCTGATGCCTGACTGGTGGACGGCCAAAGCTGCCACGATATATATCAGTACGATGAGAGCAAATGCCAGGCTGATGGAGAGAAGATAGGAACGCGCAGGCCGTCGCACTTCACCGGCGTAGGTGGTGGCGTTGTCCCAACCGATAAAATTCCACATCACGGTATAAAGCCCCATGGCGATGGGCGAGAAACCCAGCCCATGCAGGGATGGAGCCGGTACGGAAAATGAATGAGTATGCTGCGTCAGCTGAACGCCAAAAAGCACAAGGAAGGGCACCAGCACCACGATCCCCAGGAAAATAGACGTCTTCCCCACGGGCACAATGCCAAGTATGTTCAGCAGGGCGGAAGACCAGATGATCACAAGACAGATGGCTATTTTATAAACGGCTATCACGGGAAAGAAGAAGGCGGCATATCCGACAAACATAACAGGATAAATAGCCAGGTCCACAAAAGTATACAGCCAGGTCCACCACCCTTCATAAAAAGCCCAGCGCAAGCCAAGGGCCCGTTTCACCCATTGATAATACCCTCCCGTCACGGGCATGAGGCTGTTCAGCTCCAGCACCGTAAGGATAACAGGCACATCCCAAAGCAAGGGGGTAACCAGCAACAGCAGCAGGGCGCCGTGATCGCCTACATAGGAAAAAAGAGATTCCAGTCCATAGGGTCCTCCCGAGACAGTGAGAAAAATGATGGCAGCAAGCTGCAGGGGACGAAGTTTTTTGGCCATGGGCTTAAAAATAATGTATATAAGTTTATTTGTAAAAGAATGAACATTCATTTATATTTGCAGATGTAACCTAATCTAATGGATCATGGGGTCAACGCTTATATTTGCATTCATGAGAACAAGGGATGAGAATAAAATAGAGGCTATTTACCTGGAGGCATTGCAAATGATTGTCCGTGAAGGGTTTGACGGATTCAGTATGCAAAAGCTGGCCCGGGCGGCAGGCGTCTCTCCCGCAACGATCTATATTTATTTCAAAGACAAAGAGGATCTGCTCCTGCAGCTACACCGCCGGGAAGTAGATCGTTTCTTTACTTATCTCCTCGATGATTTCGATCCCGAATCCGATTTTGCCACAGGTTTGGAGATCCAATGGAAACGCAGGGCGCAATATGTATTGGACAATCCCGAGATAACACACTTCATGGAACATTTTTCATTCACCCCTCTCCAGCGCAAGACCTATGGCCCGCAGGACAAACGCTTTAAGGAGATAATGGGTCGGTTCGTCCACAAGGCCATTGAGAATAAAGAATTGGTTGTCATGCCCTTCGAAGTATACTGGTCCATTGCTTTCGCTCCCCTGTACAACCTGGTGAAATACCATAAGGGAGGAGTGAATCTCGCAGGGGAAAAATTCGAGCTGACAGATACCATGCTAAAGCAGACCCTGGCCCTGGTGCTCAAGGCCTTAAAGCCAGATGAAGCCGGTTCCTCCGAAATAAATTCTTGATTTTTTTTGACGATTTAAATAAACGAACCTTCATTTTATTATGTCTACCAAACCAACCTTTACACGCTACCAGGTATTCATCATCGTGTTGATATCCCTGCTCCAATTCACGGTCATTCTGGATTTTATGGTGATGGCGCCCTTAGGCGCCATGTTGATCCGCATCCTGAAGATCACCCCTTCCCAGTTTGGCTGGGTAGTCTCGGTCTACGCCTTCAGCGCAGGCATCTCGGGAATACTGGCGGCGGGTTTTGCCGACAAATTCGACAGGAAAAAAATGCTCCTGTTTTTTTACACGGGCTTTGTATTGGGCACACTGTTATGTGGCATCGCGCCGGACTATTATTCTCTCCTGGCAGCCCGGATGGTGACAGGGATTTTTGGAGGCGTGCTCTTCTCCATCAACATGGCCATCATCGCAGATCTTTTTCCCCTGGCGACAAGAGGAAGGGTCATGGGCTTTGTTCAAATGTCCTTTGCCGTGAGCCAGGTGGCAGGCATTCCGGTGGGACTGTTCTTTGCCAACCAATACGGCTGGCATATGCCTTTTCTTATCATCGTGGGTGTCTGCCTGGTGACAGGCTTTTGTATCATACGGTGGATGCAGCCGGTAACTGCCCATCTGAAAGAGCGGGCGGCTCAAAAACCTTTGCTTCATCTGGCAAGGACAGCCTCACGGAAAGAATATATCATTGCATTCCTGTCAACGGTGTTCCTTTCCACCGGTGGATTCCTGATGATGCCCTATTCCAGTACCTTTCTCGTACGCAATGTAGGAGTAGGTGAAAGGATACTCCCGGTGGTATTTATCGTGGCAGGCGCCTCAGGACTGATAATGGGTCCCCTCATCGGCAAATGGAGCGATAGATTGGGAAAATACCGCGTGCTCATTTTCGGGAGCGTACTATCAATAGTGATGGTGTCGATATTCACGCATCTCTCCATCTCGCCTTTATGGGAAGTGCTGATATTGAACACGCTGACCTATACGGCTGTAATGTCACGCCTGATACCATCGCAGGCCCTGATCTCGGGTGTGCCGGAAATGAAGGACCGGGGGGCATTTATGAGCATCAACTCTTCCGTACAACAGCTGGGCGGCGGCATCGCATCGGTGGTCGGAGGCTGGCTGATCGCACAGGATACGCGAGGCCGGCTGCTCCACTACGATGTCCTGGGATACGTGACCATCGGCGCCTTTATCGCCTGCGCCTTATTGATGTATTATGTCAACAGGTATATGACGCAAAAGACACAGCTATCTGCTCAGCGAGTCTAAAACGCAGAAGGGAAGCCCCTGGCACTTGTGCATCTGATAAGCTCAACGACATCACCGTTGCATTACCCCGGCATACGCTCGAAGAAATTCGTGTCGAGTACCTGCACACCTTGCAGATTTCCATCCTTATCTTTTACGATCTGAAGTGAATAGGATTGGCCCTCATTATAAAAATAGGTTTCCGACCAGGGCACGACTACGATCTCCTTGCCATCCCAAAGTTGTTTCACGATTATTGAATTATTGCCGGCCCTGATCTCCACCTGGTTGTCCGGGTCATCCTTGGAGCGATATTTTCCTTCATATTTTTTTAATACGCCCTGTGACAGCTCTATCTTAGACACCCTTATCCAAACATCATGTTTAAATGCCAGCACACGCGATATGGAACCATCCTTTTCCTTTGTAAAATCGAGCACAAAGGCAGGGATCACGGGACTGTAAAAGTTCAGTTCGGACTCCGGCAGAAAGAAAACCTCATCACCGGCCCAGCTTTGCTTTAATATCAGCCTGTTATCCCTTTCTACAAATTGAATGAACCGGTCTTCCCTGTTTTGCAGCTTGTACAAACCCTCAAATGGCTTTATCTGCTCCGGGGTATGTGCCATTTCCTTATGTCCAATAGGTTTATAGTCTTTGACCCTTTTCCAGATGCCGATCTTCGCCACATCTACCTGGTCAGCGGACCCCGAGGAATCTTTATGAAATACGATATGGATAGGACCGCCTTCTTCCGCTTCCTTACTGTTAAAGACCAATTCCGACTCGGGAATAAAATGCAGCTCCGCATTGTTCCAAAGCAATTTGGCAACGAGCTGATTTTCCCTGACAAAGAATTGCACATACTGTTCTTTGTTGTTTGCAGACTGATAATACCCTGTTATCGCCTGCCACTGCTGAGCATTAAGACTGGTTGACACCAAAAGAATGAATGATAATACAAAATATTTTTTCATGAGCCAAGGTTTGATTGATTGACAAATTATTTTATCCAGATGGTATAAATGAGCCAGAAAAGGATCAACCCAAAAGCAGCTACCAGCAGGCCGCTGGTCCTTTTTTTCCGGAGGAAGAGCAGCAGCAGCAGCCCCGTGAGGGAAACCAGCGCAAGCAGTATAGCAGATACATCGACAAACACAGACCCTGCCATACCCGCGTCCCGGCCCTTGTGCAGATCATTGATGATCCCTATGAATCCTCCGCTCGTTTCGGTCAGCTGGTACTCTCCCGACCCCCGGTTGATAAAAACATCCGCTTCATATCCGGGCCCTTTAAAAGAAATACTTAGCTGTTCATCATCGATTCGCAGATCACGCAGCGGGGCCGTTATACCATTCTCCCTGCGCAGCAATTCCACGATCTCCAGTTTCGCAATTTTTAAGGTATCCTGCACATTCGTCCAGCTCTTATCGACCCTCCCCTTTTTTTCCCTGACATGCATCTGGCCGTTGAACCGCTCCGCATGATTTAGCGTAAGCCCCGTTACTGCAAAAAAGAAGACGATGGCAAAGCTCAGCATCGAGAGATAGATATGCAGCCATCGCGTAAGCCGCGG
>Ga0105239_10003552_pt1 | contig 19067 bp, 13 predicted proteins | sample KBSC44metaG_FD_92761 | JGI IMG/M metagenome (GOLD analysis project Ga0105239, IMG submission 92761) | Corn rhizosphere microbial communities from Kellogg Biological Station, Michigan, USA - KBS C4-4 metaG | ecosystem: Host-associated > Plants > Roots > Rhizosphere > Soil | place: Michigan, USA...
CAGCTTTGTAATGGCCGAATAGATGGATGGATAATAGAAATCAATGAATTCACTGAATAAAAGCAACTGATCCGTCCTTTTTTCGCTCATGATTTACTTTTAATAAGGTACAATGGTTAAGAATAGTCAACACCGCCGGTCAAAACGTAATCGCAAATGCTTGTTTTTTTCACAGTTGTTTTTTGTCCTGTTTATACAACAGTTGGCCGCCCAAGATATTGTTCTTCAGGCAGATAAGACGGTTGCGGCCATTCAGCCCACGATGTGGGGCATCTTCTTCGAAGACATCAACATGGCCGCCGACGGCGGCCTCTATGCCGAGCTGGTCAAGAACCGGTCCTTCGAGTTCAACAGTCCGCTGATGGGCTGGACGGAAAGCAGCGCCACCCCCGGCAACGGCAGCACCCTCGTCGTCAACCGCGCGGCCGAAAACCCCGACAACCCTCGCTATATCCGCGTTACCCATTATACCGACGGCCCGTATAGTCTGTCCAACGAAGGCTTCCGCGGCATGGGCATCCGGGCCGGCGAGACCTATCGCTTCTCCGTCTGGGACCGCCCCAACGCGCCCGTCACCCTCCGGCTCGAGCTCCAGACACCCGAGGGCCGGTCCATCGCTGCGGCACAGCTCACGCTCAGCCCTACCCCAGACTGGAAAAAGGACACGGTCTCCTTTATCGCTACCACCACGGAAGCCCACGCCCATCTCTCCATCGCCTTCGAAGGCCAGGCCACCGTCGACCTCGACATGATCTCTCTCTTCCCCGACCATACCTGGAAGCATCGCCCGAACGGCCTCCGCCCCGATCTCGTTCAACTCCTCGCCGATATGCACCCCGGATTCATCCGCTTTCCGGGGGGCTGTATCGTGGAAGGCCGCGATCTCACCAATCGCTATCAATGGAAAAATACGGTCGGCCCGGTCGAGCACCGGAAGGGGATCATTAATCGCTGGAACACCGAATTCGCTCACCGCCTGACGCCCGACTATTTCCAATCCTTCGGCCTCGGCTTCTTCGAATATTTCCAGCTTGCCGAGGACATCGGCGCCGAACCCCTGCCGATCCTCAACTGCGGCATGGCCTGCCAGTTCAACACCTCCGAAGTAGTGGCCCTGCCCGATATCGACCCCTATGTCCAGGACGCCCTCGATCTCATCGAGTTCGCCAACGGCGACCCCTCGACGAAATGGGGCGGTCTCCGGGCGGCCATGGGCCATCCGAAACCCTTTCACCTGAAAATGATGGGCGTGGGAAACGAACAGTGGGGAACCCAATATATCGAACGCTATAAAGTCTTCCAGCAGGCCATAAAAGCAAGATACCCCGGCATCCTCCTGGTCAACAGCACCGGCCCCGACCCCAACGGCGGGAGGTTCGATTTTCTCAATGACACCCTCAGACGGTTGCACGCCGATATCCTCGACGAACATTACTACAGGAACCCAGAATGGTTCCTCCAGAACGCAACGCGCTACGATCACTACGATCGCAGCGGACCCATGATCTTTGCCGGCGAATACGCCGCGCAAAGCGACAAGGTGGTATCCGTAAATAACAGGAATAACTGGCAATGCGCCCTCGCGGAAGCCGCCTTCATGACCGGGCTCGAACGCAACGCCGGGGTGGTCCGCATGGCTTCCTATGCCCCGCTCTTTGCCCATATCGACGGCTGGCAGTGGGCCCCCGACCTGATCTGGTTCGACAATATCCGGTCCTATGGCACCCCCGACTACTATGTTCAAAAGCTCTTCGCGACAAATAAAGGCGATGCCACGCTTCCCCTTACCCGCAATGGTCAACCCCTAACGGGACAGGATGGCCTCTATGCCTCCGCCGCCATCGACACCGCCGCACACGAGATCATCCTCAAATTCGTCAACACCACCGCTCAACCGCAGTCCCCCACGATCCGGCTCGCCGGCATTCGCAAATCCAATGCCCCCGCAACAGCCCTTGTCCTCACCGCCGACGGACCCGCCGCCGTCAATAGCCTGGATAACCCAACGGCCATCAGCCCGGCTTCGGCGGCAATGCTCTGTCGGGGCAAAACCATAGCTCCGACCCTCGGTCCCTATAGTTTTTCGGTGATCAGGATCAAGAACTAGGCGATTGATCCATGAAACTAGGTAAAATGGTACGGTAATTGTGGCTGAACGCCTAAGTTTGCATCCTTAAACTGACCCAACATAATTTCCTGTGACGAACCTGTAATAACACATCTGCTCATCTACGCAACTAGTAATGCATTTTTGGGGTAATGTACGGACGACCCACCGGTACGTTACCCTCTTTTTTTGCCCATCTCCGGAGTCGCCGAAGGGGGCCCGGCCGAAGGCCAGACATTAGCGTCTCGCCTCAAACAATGTCCAGGGATACGCCTTCATATCATGTAAATACCTCGACAACCACGCATACTCCGGATGCGCCGTAAAAAAAGGCGCCGCCAAAAAATCCTCGCCGCTCGGATTGCCCATATGCGCCCAGAACTTCAAGTCCTTCGCAAGCGCCGCCGTCGTCACCTTCCCCTGTACCGTCCCCCCGGGAAAATAAGGTCCCCATCCCCATTCCGGACAACCCTTTGGGTCCGTGTCGACCCGGCCCGCGATCACACACCGGCTCGCTTCCTTTGCCCCCGTCAGCTGATTATAAGTGTCGCCCTCGATGATCTTTCCGGTCTCCGCATCGATCTTCCCCTTGTGATCCGCGCTAAGCCGCTCCCAGCGCCGCCTCCGGCTGTTGGGGGAATTCGTGCTGTCCCCCGGATCAAAGGTCGTTTCCTCCTTGATCAATTTCTCATCGGCCGCCCAATTGCTTCCGGTATACATCCCATCCTTCGTCCGCCAGACCGGGTGATTCTTCAAACCCAACTCTACCTTCGCGATCTCGTTGGTTTTCGTATCCCCGACCAGCCAGTCATTCGCATACCCCCCGTTATCTCCCGTCGTCATGATCTGGATAAAATCATCGATACTATTGGCATACTGCGCCGCCTTTCTTGCCCGCACAAATTCGGGAATGCCCTTCTCGTCAAATCCCTTGAATTGGGTGATAGTTGTTTCCGTGATCAGTATGCCCCCACCGGTGACCACGAAATCGTCCCCGCTGTGGATAAAACCCGGCATCATATCCATGAACAGCCGGTTGCCGGTTTGCGGAAGGATATCCGCGATGACATTCCAACGTTCGCCATACACATAGTCCGTCCAGTTATTGTGACCGATCGCGATCTGTCCATTGGCCGTATAGCTGCCCGTTGCGATGAACCCACTGCAGTTTCCCGGCGCCCGGTTATTTGCCGCAGCCGAACCCGGATGCGCCTTCTCCGCCAACGAAGGGACATAATATTGTGAAAGCTCGATATTCCCATTCAGCACGACGATATCATCGACATCATAAGACCGGCCCCTGGCCTTCAACCCCTCCGTGATCCCGGTTATCTCCTCCTGGTACTCGGGATCGATCTTGTCCCAGAACGCCTTCTTCACAAACGCCTTGTAGAAGGCCCAGTCTTTGCCCGACTCACGCGGCAGAACAAGCTTCATCGCCCGGATCAGATCGTCGATCTCCACGGCCAGTAAATAGCCGTTCTGGAACCCGATATTCCTCGGGCTCCCCTCGAGGTGGACATAGATCCATCCATTCCGGTCCTCCCGGCTGGCATTGCCCAGGCGGGGATTCTTCTGTTGGGAAAAAGCGGCGACGGCCAGCAGCAGGGCCGTCAACAGTGCGGGTAATTTTCTCATATCCGGAAGGTACTCAAAATACTTCACCCAGGTTGACAAAAAAGCCACCCGATCCATGGGTGCCCCAGCCATAGTCTACTGCGAGATTGGTGCGCGAGAACTTGTTCAGACTGAGCCGGAGCCCCAGCCCATAACCGGGCTGAATATAGGCAAACTGCCCCGTGGCCATCTCCGAAAAAGACTGGGCGTTGGCGAACACGACTCCCCCCAACAGCCCGTTCGCGCTGATACCAAACCGGTATTCCGACTCCAGGTAAAGCATGTTCCTGCCCCTGTACCGCCCCTGGATATACCCCCGCGCCGAATTGCTGTAGGCATCCCACCCCGTACTGGGTAACAACAGATAAGGCGGCTTGCCATTACCCACCGTAAACCAATCATAGGTCCACAGCGCCAATACATTACGCGTGTTGCCGGGAAAGGGAATGAATTTTCGGGCGTCGACTAACAGGGACTGCCAATTGTCGTCACTACCCAGGAACGTAAAATTCGGCCGCCAGGTCACATTCACATAATTCCCCTTGACGGGATTGATCGGGTTCCGCCGGGAGTCATATTGAACATGCAACGATACCCCCGCCGCCCGCTCCGTATTGGTCAACCCATATCGCTCCAGGTCGGTCGGTTTGCCGAACGGCGGGTCCACCTCCCGGATATTCCAGAAATAATCCAGGTCGACCCCAACCCCCACATACAGGTCCTTCATGACACTGCGCAAAATGGCCTGATGCAGTCGCAAATAGCCATAGTCGATATTGTAACCGCTATCCGCATTTGTATTCCCCCCGAGTCCATACGTCAACGAGGGATACTTGAGGTAGCGCCAGTCGGTCTGTATATTGTACTTGTTTCCCTTCGTCCAGATATTCGCCTGGACCGGGAAGATCACCTGCTTGTACTGGGAATAAGTAATGCTGGTCAGCACATTGGACAGGTTCGCCTGGCTGTGCTCGCTGGTATAAAAGGCAAAATTGCTGCTCAAAACCCCCGCAAACCCGGTCTGCAAAGTATAGCCCGCCACCGGCAACGCCGAGATATGCAGCTTGCCCACCTTCTGCTGAACCGTGTCCACCCGGGTGCTCCGATGTCCCTTCAGGAACGACCGTCCTACATCGACAAGATCTATCTTATTGGAAGACAAAGAGTCCTGCGCCGTCAAGCGCAAAAATGAAAAGAGGCACAGAAAAAGACACAAATATTTTTGTTCAGGCTTCAACAACGGCTTTTAAATCGATTCGACCGGCCTTATGACCGGAATTCCCATACACGGTTTAAACCAATACGTTGGTGTCTACAATAGGTTGCTGAAGAAGAAAGGCTTAACAATAGTACGGCTTTAAGATTAACTCTTCTTTAAATCCCGGAATTCATTCAATTTTTGCAGCTCAAGGATGGTGGTCTTACCATCTTCGCTTTCCCGGTACATCGGGACGAATTTTCCGTCAAACCGGATCTCATGATAGGTATAAGAAGTCCGCTGTTGTACAAAATTGGAATAAACATCGTCAAACCCCCGGATAAGGACATAGATCTCTACATCCGACGCCTCCATATCCTCCTCCGAAAACCCCTGCAACGGACTCTGTTCGTCGATGGGATGCACCACCGTCCAGTTCATCGGCAAACTCTCCACCCTGGTCCGCTCCAGGTTCAGATCGTAATAGACATACTCGGCATTGCCGTCGGGCTGCATCACCTTCAACCCGATGTTCACCCGGATCTGTACGTCCGTCAGTGTATGGTTGTCCTTATAGGGCGCAAACCGGAACATCAGCGCCGTCTTCCCCTTAAAAGGACTGACCAGGGCATATTCACTGAACAACAAAAAGCTCTTGGGTCTCGAGAACCGGCCAAAGATAAGACCCGTGGCCAGCGCAAAGGACAGCCATCCGCTCATCGCCTCGATCGCAGCCACCACATTGGCGCCATCCCCCAGGGGATTCACCCGTCCATAACCCACGGTCGTAAAGGTTTCCGCGCTGAAGAAGAACGCTTCCTTGAACTTACCCCAGGGCGTAGTGGCCACAACCCCCGCCAGCCCGTCGACGCCGACAGCCAGGTAGATCAATGAATAGATCAGGTTGATAAAAAAGTAGAAAAGCACCAGCAGGCCGATGAATTTCCACCGCGACATGGAAAGCATGCTGTGATAAATGCTGAACCGCTCGAAAAAATTGACCCCCTCCTTCCGCAGGTTGAAGGTGCCGTCCCGGTTGATGAACCTGCCCCCATAATTTGCCGCATTCGTCCCAAAACCGGTGTCATTATTGGTCTTGAGCAGCGGATTCATCTTCCTGCTATAAGTAGTCGCCTTCTTATCCTTGGTGTCTGCCATACTTGTTCCACAGCCGGCGCTTCAAAGGAGGCCGGCGGTTCCGCAAATCTACGCTCTCCCGGTCAAATCACCAGCGCCTCGTAAAGCACCTCTACCGGGTGCTTCGCGACTCGACCCGTCCCATCCTTGATCTGGTGCCGGCAACTGGTCCCCGGCGCAGCAATGATCGTCCCCTCTTCCTGTCGCCTCACCGCGGGCAACAGCACCAGCTCCCCGATCTGCTGGGAAATGCCGTAATGCTCCGCCTCATAACCAAAGGACCCCGCCATCCCGCAACAACCCGATGGAACGACACTCACCTTGTAGTTGACCGGTAACGACAGCGCCTTCACACTCCCCGCCACCGACGACAGGGCCTTCTGCTGACAGTGCCCATGCAACAACACCTGCCTCTTCTCCTGCGTGAATGCGTCCGCCCGGATATGCCCGAGTTCGATCTCCCGCGCAAGGAAATCATCTATCAGGTAACTGTTCTTCGCCAGCTCCTGCGTTGCCACCAGCAGCTCATCCGAGACGAGATCGGGGTATTCATCCCGGAAGGTCAGGATAGCCGAGGGCTCGATGCCCACCAGCGGCGTTTCCGCCGATACTATCTCCGCCAGCAGGCTTACATTCCGATCCACGATCTTTTTTGCCTCCCGCACCAGTCCCTTCGACAACCAGGTTCGTCCACTCTCCTCATTTTCCGTAAGCACGACCGAATACCCCAACCGCTCCAGCAACAGTATCGCCTTCTTCCCGATCTCCACATCATTATAATTCGTAAACTCATCGCAGAACAAATAAACCCTCCTTCCTGTCGTCATCGTTCCATCCCATCCATGGTCTGAAACTCTGCGGTGATACCATGTACGCAGTGTCATTTTTGCCAACAACGGCATGCTCCGTTCAGGCGCGAATCCCACCAGTCTCTTCACCCACCGCCGTTGGACAAAAAAATTATACACTCCCGGCGCCAGCATCCCCAGCCTCGCACTCTTCGAGAAGGACGCGATCATCCGGCTTCGCATCGGAACCCCGTTGGCATCATAGTAATGCTGCAGAAACTCCGCCTTCAGCTTCGCGACGTCGACGTTCGATGGACACTCCGACTTACAGCCCTTGCAGCTGAGACAAAGGTCCATAACCTCGTAGATCTCCTTGTTGTCATATCGATTCACTTTGTCGCTCCGGGTCAGCATCTCCCGAAGGATATTGGCCCTCGCCCTCGTCGTATCCTTCTCATTGCGCGTCGCCATGAAAGAAGGACACATCGTCCCTCCCGACAAATGAGTCTTCCGGCAATCCCCGCTGCCATTGCACTGCTCGGCATGTTGCAGGATATCCTGGCCGCGAAACCGGAACAGGGTAGGGAAGGGGGGCGTCTGCTGGCCGGGTTCATATCGCAGCTGCTCGTTCATCGGCGGCGTATCCACGATCTTTCCGGGATTGAAGATATTGGCCGGGTCCCAGTTCTTCTTGATATTCTTAAACAGCTGGTAATTGGCCGGGCCTACCATCTGGGGGATGAACTCTCCCCGCAGCCGGCCGTCCCCATGCTCGCCGCTCAGGGATCCCTGGTATTTCTTCACCAGGGTGGCGATCTCTTCCGCGATGGTCCGGAATAGCCGGTTACCCTCGACGGTCTTCAGATTGATGATCGGCCGCAGATGTATCTCCCCGCTTCCGGCATGCGCGTAGTGAACGGAATAAAGCCCATATTTCTTTAATATCTCGTTGAAGTCCCGGATATAGGCCGGCAGATCGTTCACATCGACCGCCGTATCCTCTATCACCGGCACCGCCTTTTCATCGCCCGGCAGATTGCTCAGCAACCCAAGACCGGCCTTACGAAGCGACCATATCCGGCTGGTATCCGCCCCGAACAACAGGGGGAAATGATAGCCCAGACCCGCGGCCCGCATGTCGGCCTCGACCTTCGCCGCGATAGCGGTGATCTCTTCGCGCGTTTCTTTCTTGAACTCCACGACGAGGATCGCTCCCGGGTCTCCCTGGACGAAGAACCGGTTCTTCCGCTGTTCGATATTGTCCTTGGTACACCCGAGAATATAATGATCGATCAGCTCACTGGCCGTCGGCCCGTATCGAAGCGCGATAAGATTGGCCCGCAGCGACTCGTCGATGGTATTGAAATGTACGCATAACAGCCCGGTCTCCTTCGGCGGCAGCGGCGAAAGGTTCAGCTTCATTTCCGTCAGAAAGGCCAGTGTCCCTTCCGAGCCCGCCAGCAACGTACAGAAATTGAAATCGGGACCGCCGGCCGTGAACGGCGCGGTGTCCACCAGCAGGTCCAACGCATAGCCCGTGTTCCTCCGCTCGATGCTCTGCTTGGGAAACTGCTCGCGGATATCTACCTGGTTCTCATAGTTGCCCAGCATCCGCCGCATCTCGCGATACAGGGAACCCTCGAGGCCCGGACTTTCACATTTCACGTGGAAGGCATCCAGCCCAAGCCGCCCGAACACCACCTCCGACCCGTCGCTCAGTAAGGCCTTGGCCTCCAACAGATGCTCCCGCGTGCTCCGGTAGACCACCGAATTGCTCCCGCAGGAATTGTTGCCCACCATCCCGCCGATCATCGCCCGGTTGGCCGTAGACGTCTCCGGGCCGAAAAGTAACCCGTAGGGCTTCAGAAAAAGGTTCAGATCATCCCGGATAACGCCCGGCTGTACCCGCACCCACCGCTCTTCCACGTTCAGCTCCAGGATCCCGGTAAAATATTTGGAAACATCGACGATTATGCCCTTTCCGACGACCTGACCCGCAAGCGAGGTTCCCGCGGTACGCGGGATCAGCGAGGTCTTCTCTGCCCGGGCGAAGGCGATCAGCTTCCGGATATCATCGACGCTCCCCGGAACCGCCACGGCCTGCGGCATTTCCCGGTAGGCCGACGCATCCGTAGCGTATAAAGTCCTCATTGTCTTATCGTCATAAAGCTCTCCATCCAGTGAGGCTGCCAAGGCCTGCCATTTGTCGTTCATTGTCCAAAGATAAAAAATTACCCCTTATCTTCGGGCCATGTACCGATTACTCTGCCTGCTGACGGCCGCAGGGCTGGCTCTCAATGCCGCCGCGCAAAAAAAAGACCTTCTCCAACCCAAACCCGCCCTCCTGCGTCTGATCGACGGCAACCTCCGCCAGGCCGTCAACCAATACAAAGTGCTGATGGGAAAGGTCCCCGCCGACCGGATGCCAAAGACGTTCTACGCCAATGCAGGCAAGCTCGAGACCAGCGACGCCGGCTGGTGGACCAGCGGCTTCTATCCCGGTACCCTCTTTGAGCTCTATGAGTTCTCGCACGATACCGCCCTCCGCAACGAGGCCCAACGCCGCCTGGCCCTGCTCGAAAAAGAACAATACAACAAAGGCACCCATGACCTCGGGTTCATGATGTATTGCAGCTATGGCACCGGTTTGCGGCTGATCCGGCAAGGCCTCCTCCCCGCGCCCGCCGCCTCACCGACCACCTCACCCGCCGCCGGCTATGACAGCATCCTCCTCACCAGCGCCCGATCCCTCAGCACCCGCTTCCATCCCATCGTCGGCTGCATCAAATCCTGGGACAGCAAACCCTGGCACTATCCCGTCATCATCGATAACATGATGAATCTCGAGCTGCTCTTCTGGGCCACCCACGAAAGCGGCGACAGCAGCTTCTATAAGATTGCCGTCACCCACGCCAACACCACGATGCGCAACCACTATCGCCCCGACTATAGCTCCTTCCACGTCGTCGACTACGATTCTGTTACCGGCGACATCATCGCCAAAAAGACGGCCCAGGGTTTCGCCGACTCCTCCGCCTGGGCCCGCGGCCAGGCCTGGGGCCTCTATGGCTACACCATGGTCTACCGCTCCACCCACGATCCCAAATACCTCGAACACGCCCGCCATATTGCCCATTTCCTGCTCACCAACCCGAACCTCCCCCAGGACAAGATCCCCTACTGGGACTTCAACGCGCCGAATATCCCCAAAGCCGGCACGACAGCCCCGGCAGGCCCTGCTCCGTTGCGCGATGCGAGCGCCGCCGCCATCATAGCCTCCGCTCTCATCGAGCTCAGCCACTACGTCCAACCGGCCGAGGCCCGGCAATACCTCGACGTCGCCGAAACCATCATCGTCGGCCTCTCCGACAACAACTACAAAGCAGTCGTCGGCTCCAACGGCGGATTCCTCCTGCGCCACAGCGTTGGCCATCTCCCCGCGCACTCCGAGGTCGACGTGCCGCTCACCTACGCAGACTATTATTTTGTGGAAGCTATGCTCCGCTACCGCGAGGGGGCGAACCCCCGCAAATAGCAGCGGCTGCGCACAGGGGTAGCCCGGCCGCTAATTCTCCCGCAACACCCTGGCGGGATTGATCCGCAGACTTCGCCGCGTGAAGCGCAACACGACCGATCCGACAAGGACCGCCATCGCAATCAACGCAATGCCCAGGTCCAGGGGACTCGGCGACACATGATACGCAAACTGCCCTAACCACAAGTCCACCCACCACCACGCCAGCGGACCCGCTGTCACCAGCGCGATCCCCAGCAACAAAAGGAATTGCGGGGCAAATAATCCATAGATATCCCGAAATGAAGCGCCGATCACCCGCCGGACGGCAATAGCCGTCCGCGCCATCCGCAACAGGAAACTGATATACGCGACGAGGCCGATACAGCTGATGACGATCATCAGCACCGTCAACGTCATCAGCAAACTCAAAAGATTGTGATCATCCCGGTACTGCTGCGCGATATGCTCGTCGAGAAAAGTGTATACAAACGGCAGATTCGGGAAGGCCTTCCGCCATTCTGCCCCCACCTCTTTGATCAGATCTGCCATCCGGGCCTGGTCCACTCGCAATAACATCTCCACCGGCACCCCCCCTTGCTGGAAAAGAACCAGCGGTTGCATCGCCTGGTGCAGGCTGTTATAGTGAAAATCCGGCACGACGCCGATGACCCGTACCTTCTGGTCCCCTTGTTCGAAGATCTCGCCGAGCGGCTGGGTCCAACCCATCTTACGCGCAAACCCGGCGGTAACGATCGCATAGTTCTTTGCCAGGCTGTCCGGAACATCCGGAAACCCTTCACCCTTGATCACCGGGATATGTAACACTTGCAGATAATGCGCATCCACATCGAGGTGATAGATGGTCTTCTTCACCTTTACCCCGTTTTCCCGGTAACTCCAGACATCGACGTTCTCTCCATAGCCGGGCAGCCCGTTGTCATCACAGGTCGCAAGCTGCAGGACATGACGGTTATGAGCCAGTACATTGCGCAGGTATTTGACCCCCTCGCCCACATCCTCGTATTGTGGAAGATGAACCACCAGCACATTGTCCGGATTGAATCCAAGCGGCACGCTCCGCAGATAACGTACCTGCCGGAACACAGCGATCGCCGCTACCAGCATCCCGATCGTGATAAAGAACTGAAAACCCAGCATCACGCGCGGCAGGACGCGCAATCCCCCGACCCTTCCATTCTTTGCCCGCAACACATCGGCCAATGTCACCTTGTTCAGGTAGACCGCTGTATACACGGCGCCGCCCACACCCAATATCCCGATGCCGGCCGCCATTGCGCCCAACACTTTCCAGTTGACCACATCCGCCACCGACAGCTGCCGGTTCACCATCGCGCCAAACGCAGGTAGCAGCAACCCGACAAGCAGCAACGCCAGCGCCGCGGCTACCCCCGCCGTAACCATCGACTCCCGGACATGCCGCCCGATCAGTCGCAGCCGGCTCGCCCCATAGATCTTTCGGATCGCCACGTCCATCACCCGCGAAAAGGATCGCACGATGCTCAGATTGATGCTGTTGATACAGGCGATGAGCAACACCAGGATCCCCGTGACCAGGAAAGTGTTGACATAAACGGAGTTCCCCTTCGGCGTGTCCCGCAGGCGAAGCTCGCTGAAATGCAGGGTCGTCAGCGGCTGGGCATGGAACTGCACGGTGGTGACGCCATCCGGATCGAGTTGCCGGTTGATGTATCTCTTCGTCAGGGTATCCATCTTCCATTCCCAGGCAGCGATGACACCCGGACGTTTGAAAAGGATATAGCAGATGCACCAATCATTGGCTTCTTCCCGTTTCAGCGTTTTCAGGGAGATCAGCGCATCAAAAGGAAGGTCCGTATTCCCCGGCAGATCGGCCAGCACACCGGTCACCTTTAGCGGCCTGTCCTTCTGTATCAGCGTCTGCCCCAGCGCCGGGGCCTTGCCGAACAGACGCCGCCTTGCACTCTGCGTCAGGACGATTGTGTTCGGGGCCGACAAAGCTGTGCGGGCATCGCCCTCCAACATTGGGTAACAAAAGGTCAAAAAGGCATTCTCATCGGTGTAATATACCTTCTTTAACAGCAGAGGCACATCCTGGGGCTTCCATCGCAGTCCCGTATGCTCATCATCCTCTACGAAACGCACCATCCGCTCGATCTCGGGGAATTCACCGGGCAGCTTCTCACAAAGCTGCCCAAGCGCAAACACCGCCCTGGTCTCCACTCCCCCCGAATGAATATCGGTCACCAACCGCGCGATCCGATCCCGCTTCACGGGGAAGCGATCGAAACTGCGCTCGTAGAAAACATACGATAACGTAAAAAGAAAACAGGCGATGCCAAGCGTCAGCCCGGCCAGGTTCAATAAAAAGGAACCCTTATGACGGAGGATGAGGCGGTTCATAGTACCGTCTTAATGCATTTCCTAACCCATCCGTTGCCCGCTAAAAGAAAATTTCAGCGCTCATTCAAAGGGAAGTTCACGCCCCATAAAATCATACGCCCGCAGGGGAATATCCTCGTCCTCGAATACCTCATACTCGCGCCGGTTCAATGCCCAGACCATCAGGTCCACCAACCTCCCATCCCCATCCGTTGAGTTGCTCCGCAACGTCATCTCATGCCGGAACCCCAACCGCAAAGGGATCCGCCGGCTGAAGACGTTCTCCGGGTCACACCGGATCTCCAGCCGCTGCATCTGCTCGATCTCGAACGCGATCCGCACCAGGGCCCGCACCGCCTCGGTGGCATATCCCTTGTTGGCATGCTTCACGTTGATCCAATAACCTATCTCCCGGGCATCTTTCCCGATCCGGTTATGCAATCCCGTTCCCCCGATCTGCTCGCTCTCGGCCTTATCGAAGATGCCATAGACCGCATCCTGCCCAAGATCGAACTGCCCGCGGAACATCCGGATAAAACCTACCATCCACTCCAGCTCCTTCGGCTCCTGCCGCGCCCAGGGAACCCAGGGCCGCAGATGCTCGAGACTCCCGGTGATGGCCGCATACATCATATGGGCATCGTCCGGCTGGTAACACCGGATCACCAGCCGCTCCGTCTCGATCCGGTAAGTTTTTGCCAGTTCCATTTCGCTCAATTTTTCGCACCGTCTCCGCCAAGGGCGCTCAATATTTTTTTTATCATCCCATCCATCGCCGCATTGTCGATCCAACGCACGACAGCGACCAGCTCGTGCTCCGGGTCGACATAGATGAAATTCGTCCCGTTGCCGATATGAACAAAGGCCGAAGCCGGCGCGCTTGGTAATAGTTTCTTGTCGGTGTTCAAAAACCAGTTCATATATTCGTAACCCGGGTTAGCGGGGGTCGGTGTCAACGCCTGCTTCACCCACTGCTCCGACAACAGCGGCTTCCCGTTCCAGTTTCCGCGATGCAGCGTCAGCAATCCGAACCGCCCCATATCGTATGCGTTGATAAACAGCCCGCCGCCCCAGTGACCACCGCCACTCACCGACTGCACGGGCTGACCATCGAGCACGATCCACGAATTGCGATAGCCGTTCCAACGCCAGGTGGCCGATGCCCCGATCGGGTCCATGATCGTCTCCTTCAACACCTGCGGCAGCGGCCTCCGCCACACACAGGTGGCCGCCAGCGCCAACGCATTCACCCGGACATCATTGTATTTCCACACGGCGCCCGGCGCATTGCGCGCCCGGGTGGTCCACTCCTCCGGCTTACCCTGCGGCCTGTCCGCCCAGTCGGGCTTTCCCCATAACACGCCTTCCCAATCGCTGGTCTGCCGCAGCATTACGTCCCAGGTGAGTAGGCGGTCATGGGCGCTTGCGAAAGGATAGAGCAGATCCATTGCTCCGTAGACCTCCACCGGCGGCACATAGTCTGCCACCGTATCGAGGACGCTGCGGATGAGGCCACGGTCCACCGCAACACCCACCACCGATGACAAAAAGCTCTTTGTCACGCTATGGGTCATGTCCACCCGCTTCGGCTCGCCCCATTCGGCGACAATATATCCCTTGTAAATGATGATCCCCGTCGGCTCCCCCCGTGTCTTCATCGGCCCGACGATGTCGTCAAAAGGCTCGGCCTTGCCAAAACTTTCGGCCTGCGCCAACGCCTGGTCCCGGGGAGCCTTCGACTCATGTTCCCGCGCAAACGCGATCGCAGAAGCCAACGCACCGGAATCCAATTTCAGCGCCGAAGGCGCACGATGCGCCCATTCGCCGCGTGGCGGAAAATACTGCGCAGTAAGGGAAAGGAAAGTAAAAAGCAGCAGGAATAAAAAGAGGGCTCGTCTCATAGCCCTCCGAATATACTACAATTTCTTTCTTAACACGGCGAGATCCACCCGCTTGTCGTACGTCTTCATCGTCCCCGCCAGCTTTACGAGCAGGCTCCGCGCCTTGCCCCAGTCGTCGGATCGGAAAACAGGCGCATTCAGATCCATCACCTGGTCGTAGAATAAAGTGGAGACATATATCTGGCGGCTGATCAACTTCTCATTCTGCGGCGTATCGAAGTACCACACCAGGAATTGCCTTCCCTGCAGGGTCACCCACTCTGTCTGCAGGTTGCTGTACTTTTGTTTCAGCTTCTTCCGGTAATAATCCAGCTCGAACTGCATATACTTCTGCAGCACCTCCCTCTCCCGCACCGACGACATGGAACGAACATCAATGCTCTTGTCCACCGGGATGACCGTCGCCTGCAGGATCTGCTTGTCGATGGTGATAAAACCCGGAACATCCGAAGGCTTGGCGGTATGCACCGGCTCCAGCGTAAAGGAATGGCCCGCACCGGCATAGGCGATCAGCGAGCGCTTCTTTCCGGTCAGCAACCGGGCATGTTGGTCATCGGCCGGCCCGCCTGACTGCGCAGCCGCGGAAAGTGCCCCAACCAGGGCAAGAAAGAGAGGGATAGGTCTCAATTTTTTTATCTTTTTAACGTATTAACAGCCAAAAATCGTATAGTTTTACCCCCCTCATATGAACTTAATCAAGAATGCCATTTGGACGGCGGCGATTGCCGTAGCAACGTTCTCTCCCGCCCTCGCCCAACGCAGACAGCGCCCAACGTCCCCGGCACCCGCCGATACCTCCAAACCCAAGCCCCCCGCCTTTCCCGGCTTTGGCATGCCCAAACAAGGCCCCAAACCCTATAAAGAGGTCATCACCGACAAAGCGATCACCCACCCGGGACTCTTCACCGTCCACAAAGTCGACGAAAAATGGTTCTTCGAGATACCCGACTCCATGCTCGGCCGGGAATTCATGGCCATCACCCGTTTCAGCAAAACGGCCGCCGGCGGCGGCCTCTACGGCGGCGAACTGGCCAACCAGCAAACCCTCCAATGGGAGAAAGGCCCCTCCAACGTCCTGTTCCTGCGTGTAGTCACCCTCGTCAGCATGGCCGACACCACCAATAAGATCTATAAAGCCGTAAAAAGCTCCAGCGTCAACCCCATCGCCGCCGCCTTCGAGATCCGCGCCTATGGCAAGGACTCTACAAGCGTGGTCGTCGACGTGACCGACTTTTTCAAAGGCGATAACCTCATCGTCAGTATCCCGCAGGGCATCAAAAGCCGCATGCGCCTCGGCGGCCTGGCCTCCGACAGAAGCTATATCGAACATATCAACACCTATCCCATCAACACCGAAGTAAGAAGCGTAAAGACCTTCTCCTCCGGTGGAATGGGCCCTTCTTTCGGACTTTCGTTCTCTTCACCCACCGATGCCGCCGGCGCCGTCACGCTCGAGCTGAACACCTCCTTCATCCTCCTGCCCCCGGCCCCGATGCCGAAAAGGCTCTTCGACTCCCGTGTGGGCTATTTCGCGGATGACTATGTCGTCTATAGCGACGAACAGCAGAAAATAGAGAACCAGGAATTCGTCGTTCGCTGGCGCCTCGAGCCCCGCCCCGAAGACCTGGAGAAATGGCATCGCGGGGAAAAGGTCCGCCCCGCCAAACCGATCATTTATTATATCGATCCCGCCACACCCCGCAAATGGGTACCCTATCTCATCCAGGGGGTCAACGACTGGCAGCAGGCCTTCGAGTCCGCAGGCTTCAAAGACGCCATCGAAGCCCGCGAATGGCCGGAGTCGGATACGACGATGAGCCTCGAGGACGCCCGCTATTCCGTCCTTCGCTATTTTGCCTCCGACATAGAAAATGCCTACGGTCCCAATATCCACGATCCCCGCAGCGGCGAGATCATCGAAAGCCATATCGGCTGGTACCACAATATCATGGAGATCCTCCACGACTGGTACATGATCCAGGCCGGCGCGGTAGACCCCCGCGCCCGGGCGATGCACCTCGACGACAGCCTCATGGGCCAGCTCATCCGCTTCGTATCCTCCCATGAAGTGGGCCACACCCTTGGCCTCCGCCATAATATGGGCAGCAGCAGCACCGTCCCCGTGGAAAAATTACGCGACAAGGCCTGGCTCGACGCTCATGGGCATACGCCGTCGATCATGGACTATGCCCGCTTCAACTATGTCGCCCAACCCGGGGACAATATTCCCGAAGCCGACCTTTTCCCGCACATCGGGGAGTACGATCGCTGGGCCATCCGCTGGGGCTATGCCTACGCGGGCGGAAAAGACCCGAAAGAAGAGGCAAAGATGCTCAACAAATGGACCATCGACAGCCTCCACGCCAATCCCCGCCTCTGGTTCGGCGGCGAAGGATTCAACCAGGATCCCCGCTCGCAGACGGAAGACCTTGGGGATAACAGCATAAAAGCGAGTGAATACGGCATCCGCAACCTCCGGCGCATCATCGCCGGGCTGCCCGAGTGGACCAAAGAGGACGGGGATAAATATGAGAACCTCGCCGAAATGTACCGCCAGGCAACCGGCCAGTTCAACCGGTACATGAATCATGTCCTGAAAAATGTAGGCGGCGTCTACGAGACCTTCCGCAGCGTCGAACAACCTGGAGACGTCTATGCGCCCGCCCCACGCGATCGCCAGCATGAAGCGGTTGTTTTCCTCAATACCCAACTCTTCGAAACACCCCACTGGCTGATGGTCGACAGCATATTGAATAAGATCAGCAGCCCCTCCAGCGGAGACCCTGTCTCCCCGATCCAGACCGGGGTCCTCTCCAGCCTTCTGTCGACAAACCGGCTGAACAGCCTCCTGCTATCGGCAAACCGCTATGGTCAAACGAAAGTATACACCGTCGAACGACTGCTCGGTGACGTCGGCAAAGGCATCTGGAGCGAGCTCGGGAGCCACCGGCCGACCGACCCCTGGCGCAGGGCCCTGCAGAAGACCTATGTGGAATCGCTGATCTCCGCCGCCGGCTCGTCCTCCGGCGGCTCATCCGGCAGCTTCCAGGGGCTCGTCATCTTCTTCGGTCCCAACACAAAGAATACCGATCTGCCCTCGATCGCAAAGGCCGAGCTCACAAGACTCCGCCAAAAGCTGCTCACGGCGATCCCGCTGACGACCGATACCCTGACGAAATACCACCTGGAAGATCTCGCACAGCGTATCAGGCTGGCTTTGAACCCGAAGGGATAGTAGCCCGCGTTCGCGTCCTTACCACCGCATCGGCGGGAAGCATGATCTTGATGAACTTTTTTAGTTGATCGTCATAATATTTGCAACGGATCGCTCCCCTGCTCTCATAAACCTCATCGACGATCAGCCTGATATCCAGTAACCCGGGAAAGATGACCTCATCCCCCGCCTTTAAAAATTCATACATAGGCGAGATTTATATAATATAAATATAGCAAAACCATGGCAGATCATTTGCAAAGTCCTGTTTAAAAAGGCTTATGCAAACCCATTCACACACCCGCGGCGACATTGGGGAAGGCCAGCGCATCCTGTCGGCCATCGGCGGCTCTTTACTGGTCTACCTGGTAACAAAAAAACACAAGACCGACTCCCTGCTGCTGGTCGGCGGCGCCTACCTTCTCTATCGCGCCGTCACGGGACATTGCCCCATCAGCGAGTCCTGGAAAACACAGCGACAGCGCCTCCATCCCTCCAACGTCAACGTAAGGACCCAGGTCATCGTCGCCAGGCCCCCCGGGGAGGTATATCCCCTCTGGCGAAGCCTCGAGAACTGGCCCCTCTTCATGCGCCATCTCGCAAATGTAGACGAACTGGACAACTCCACCTCTGCCTGGACAATGACCATGCCAGGCATCGGCGATGTCCGCTGGGAGGCCAACATCGTCCGGGATGAAAAAGACCGCGAACTGTCCATTTCTTCCGCGCCCGGCGCACCCATCGACGTCACCGCAAAGATCAATTTCTCACCCACCCCCGGCAATGCTACCCGCATCGACGTCATGCTTTCCTATCGCGCACCCGCCGGCCCCATCGGCGAACGCATCGCCCGGCTGCTGACCCCCGTTTTCCGCGATAAGATCGAATCCGACATCGCCAACTTTAAGCACTTCATCGAAAACCTGGGAAAAAAAGGGGTAGAGTAAACCATGCGCTATGTGGTATTCGCATCGGACTACGACGGCACGCTCGCCGCACACGGCCAGGTCGACCCGGCCATGGGAGACCGCCTGCGGCAGCTGAAGGCCACCGGCCGCCGCCTGGTCCTCGTCACCGGCCGCGAAATGAGACATCTCGTCCTCGTCTTCCCCGACTATCATCTGTTCGATTACGTCGTTGCGGAGAATGGCGGCCTCATCGTCGACTGTGCTACCGGCGAAGAGATACCGCTGGGCCCATCGCCCGATG
>Ga0105239_10003554_pt1 | contig 19061 bp, 20 predicted proteins | sample KBSC44metaG_FD_92761 | JGI IMG/M metagenome (GOLD analysis project Ga0105239, IMG submission 92761) | Corn rhizosphere microbial communities from Kellogg Biological Station, Michigan, USA - KBS C4-4 metaG | ecosystem: Host-associated > Plants > Roots > Rhizosphere > Soil | place: Michigan, USA...
GGTCTGTAGCGGCAGCACCGCTGCCATAGGATATGTTCACGCTGCCGATAGTTTCGCCGTTTTGCAAACCGGTTGCCGTAAAATCAGTTGAAGCAGCAACATTGGTAAGCGTGTTGCCGTAGGGTTTGCTTACCGGTTTTGCCGTAATGGTTAGCGGCGCAGGTTCCACAACCACGTCGCCCAGTGTATAAACAATGTTATAATTACTGGCTAAAAAACCATCGCGGCCGTCAAAAGCCGACACAACAACAGCATTACTATACGTGCCTGCCGGCGCGGTGGCCGCATAGCCGTCAGTAAACGCAAAATGGAGGGAATAAAATGTGTTGCCATTTTGTAACCCGGGGTCGGCGAAAACAAAACCGGGAGTATTATAATAGAGGGTTGCATCTGCTATTGCTTCGCCATAAATTTTATCAGCACTTCCAAAAATATCTATCTCACGCGGCGATACTATGCTTTCCGCAATGGGGACTTTAACCTCTGCAGCACCAGGACTGGTAAGCACAAAATCGCCCGAATATGTTCCCGCATTGGTGGTGCCAGCCAATCGGACATATATAGTGGTTTCAGCAATATCCCCGGCCGCCCCAATGGTTAAGGTTTTGCTGAAATTAATCCCATCTGTACTGATTTCAAAACCCCCAGGCGGTGTAATGGTAATCCCCTGTGTCATGTCTTTGCCGGATATAACAAAGCTGCTTGTTGGCGACGGCGTGCCATAAGTTGTGGCTGTAGCAGCAGGTGATCCACTGGTGTTAATCACAGGAACAGTTGCGTTAACCGTAATGGTAAATGTTTTAGGTAAGCCACTGCAGCCATTGCCTTTGCTGATAGAAGTATAGCTTAGACGGGGGCCGATGCCTGCCGGAACTTTTGCAACCACGTTATTGGTCGCCGTATTTATAACATACACGATATTCGCGCCACCGTCCGGTACGAATACGCGGCTCCCATCCGGACTCATTATCGGGGCGTATAAAACACCCGAAAGTGATATGGTCGCAATAACTTTATTGGTAGCAGTGCTGATTACGGATACTGTTTCAGAGATACGGCCTGTTGTATAAACATACTTGCGGTCCGGGCTCATAGCCACACCCATGCAATAGTCGCCAACCGGAATAGTTGCAGCCACGGTATTGGTTTTAGTATTTATTGCTGTAACCGTGTTTTGGCCGTTATTTGCTACATATAAATATGTTCCGACTGGATGTACGTCGAGGCACAGGTAGGGGTTATAGCCGGCCGGTATTGATGTTATTACAGTATTATTAACGGTGTTTATCACAAAAACCGTATTTGAAGCCTGGCTGGATGCATACAAACGGCTGCCATCTGCATTTAATGCCATACCGGTAATAAGTGGCATTGAGGCCCTGTAGGCCTCTATAGTATTATTAGCCGTATTGATGACTGATATTCTGTCGTCTGAGGAGCTTGCTATATATAAGTGTGTGCCATCTGCGCTCATTGCAGAACATTGGGGTCGCCCCCCTACCGGAATGGTTGCTGTTATATTGTTGCCCGCTGTATTGATAACTGAAACAGTTGTTTCGCCGGCGTTGCAAACAAACAATTTACTCCCGTCGGGAGTAATCTGCATCGCAAGCGGATTTAAGCCTGCATCAATCGACGTAAGAAATGTGTTGCTCGTCGCATCTATAACTGAAATGGTTTTGCCATTTTCATTGGCAACATACACCCGTGTGCCATCTGGACTCACAAGTGTTTGTATAGGACCACCTCCGGTTGGTATAGTAGCGACCACCTTGTTAGTGCCCGCATTTATTACAGTTACCGACTGTCCATTTTCGTTTGCCGCATACACAAAGCCGGCGGGCTCAGGCGTTACGGTGATATTAGCAACTACCTGTGTGCCGCTGGTGTTTTTGGCGGTAAACGAGGGAATATCACCTGTCCCCGTTGCTGCAAGGCCAATGCTTGGATTATCGTTTGTCCATCGATATAACTGACTCGTGCCGGTAAACTGGGTAAGATTGGTTTTTTCGCCGTTATTTTTTGTTTGACTACCGACGGTATTTACTGTTGGCAAAGCCTTTACAGTGCCGCTAACATCAACGCTTTTTGACACGGCCGGCGCAGATGTCAACACAACTTTATCGGCTATATTGCCCAGGCCTGCTGTGGCAGCCGCGCGGATATACACTATTCCATTTACTTTGCCATTTGTTTGCTGGAGTGTTACATTAGCCGCATAGCCACTATTTTCAGAAAGCGATATCTCAAAATTAGGAGGGGCACTTGCGGTTATACCTATTGTTAAGCCACTACCCTTTACTGTAAATTGCTGAATGTTCGGACTTGATGACGGGCTTCCTAAACAAGCGTAGATAGTACCCGAGGCCGTTCCTTCGGTTATGGTTTGTGCCTTTAACGTAATGTGCAGCAAACAAAAGAATGAAACAAAGCCAAAAACACGTAAAAATCGCCGCATTAGTTAGGGTTTAGGGTAGTCTGAGCTTTGCAAGTCCATCATTTTGTTACGGCTGCAAAGATATACATTAGTATGTATCAAATTAGTTCAGCCTTCAGACTTACATAATTTTTCAATCGGGACGAGAAGGTTCGAACTTCCCCCGGCTCATCGGGTAGTGGTTTCATAAAAAAGCCTCCGGGTTTTCGACTGAAGGCTTTTACTAAAATACTTGGGCTTTAAATTAAAAGCCGCTAACTGTCCTTTATTAATTTTTGAATCTCCGCGTTTAGTTCGCGGTGAGGTGCGCCATACTCTTTCCAGGCAAGCCCCATCTCCATTAAATCAAACGACTTAATTACGGTACCCCCTGGTTTACATACGCTTTTTTCTTTTTCGAAACCTATCACATAGATGAGGTCCGCCAATTCAACCGCCAAATGAATATCGTGGGTGGAGAAAATGATCGTTCCAAGATCGCTCGTTGTCGTAATTTTTTCGAACGTGGTTTTCACATCGTCGATATTCCGTACATCAAGTCCTGAAAACGGCTCATCAAAGATCATGAAGTGGTGCGAACAGATAATTTGCTCAATAATGGCCACCCGCTGTTTTTGACCACCTGAAAGCTGGTTCTTCGACAGATACCGCTGGTCTTTTAAATTCCATGTTTCAAGGTACGAATCAACTACATGCTGCCTTTCATTTTTAGGAATTTTCCCTTGTTTTGCTGCATCATGCAGCATTTCCTGCACAGTTTGGTTTCGTGAAAGCGGGTACGATTGCTGAACAAACCCGATATCGCCCCCTTCAACTTCTTTAAACGAACCGTTATTTTTTTCTTCATCAGGAATAATAATGGTTCCGGTTGTTGGCGGGTAGATGCCGGCTATCATCTTGAACAATGTAGATTTACCGCTACCAGATGCGCCCACAATCGCTACGGTTTGCCCCTGTATGCGATTGGGCCTGTTAATATCATGAATTACGAACGGGCTTTCTTTTGTACCGATGTCCCTCAAAATCAGCTTTCCGTGAATCCTTTTTGAAACCCCCTCGATAGTAAGGAGTGAAGAAACTCTTTTAAACTCTTCCATGATTATTCATATTTTTTGTTTGCAGGAAATGATTTAAAGAGCGATTTCAACGCCTCATCAAGACCGATTCCCAAAATCAGGATGGTAAGTTGCAATGCGAATACTTTTGGGAAATTAAGCCCCCGGTTCGTATCAACCAATAAGGCACCAAGGCCTCCCTGCGATTTGTCCATCGCCTCAACCGAAACGATCATCATAAATGTCATGCTTAGGTTTAATCGTATAACTTCTATCAGATAATCAAGGCGGTCGACGATCACCACCTTCCAAAGAATTTTCCAATTGCTCATCCGCTCAGCTTTTCTCCTGATAATATCTTCTTCCGGTATTTCGTCCAGGATGCTTATCAGTGCGCTGATAAAATAGAACGACATAAAAATAACCAGCAGCGTAACCTGCAGATTTCTGCCTCCGCCGGTAGTCATTGCCAGAAACAGTGTAAAACCCTGGATGGGGTTATAACGCAATTTAGTGAACAAATACCCTATTGGCCTGAAGAATGGTATCCGCGTAGAATAAGCTATAGCGCTTGAAATTACAATACTGATAACGGTTGCAATGCCGCATATGGTGAGCGTGGCAAGGATGTGAAAGAACAGCCCGTGGTTCCACAAGTCGCCCCAGGCCCTAAGTACCTCGCCCAGGGTTGGAAAGAATGACGGCTTTGGCACCAGGTACGCCCAGGTGAATAGCAACACACAAAGCTGAATTGACCCGATAGTCCAGATCATGCTTTTCCGCACTTCAACTAACGGTGTAAAAACTTTTTCAATTGTTTTCAATAGTTTATTTTTTAGTGAAGTAAACAGAGACGCCCTTAAAAAAGGGCGTCTCTCAATTATTAAAATCCCGTTATTCTACAAGGGTGATATCTACCCTCCTGTTTTGTTTCCTGCCTGCCGCAGTTGTATTTGGAACTATTGGCTTGGTATCACCTTCGCCGTCAGTCGAAAACTTCTCAGATGCAAAAGTATTATTTGAGCGTTGTATAAGCCACACTTTTACTGCCCGGGCACGCAATAACGACAGGGAAAGATTGGCGTCGGCATTTCCGGTATTATCGGTATGCCCCACAATTTTCACGTTTGCATTTTGGTCGGCCTGGTTAATCAGGTTAAACAACTCTTCCAGCTGCGAAGTGCCGTCGGCCGTAACCTGCGATTTGCCGCTTTCAAATTCAATGTGCCACGACCGCTTGCCAATTTTCTTACCCGCTATATGTGTATAATCGGCCTTTACGGTCTCACCCGACTCAATATTTACCTGTTTAAGGTAGGATAGATCAACGGCCTCTTCATATGGTGTAACGCTGCCTACATTTGTTTTGAAATCTACCGGGTTAAGATCCTTCAACACGCCGTTGAAATAATCAAACACCGATTTATAGTAATTATTCCCGCCCTTAATACCGAAATATTTCAGGTTATCAGCAAGGTTCGACATTTCTGTACCGCCGACCGCTACCGAAACACCTTCGGAATTTTGCATAGTGGAGCCGCCGGCTTTTGCAAACTTATACCAGTCTTCAGCAGTTTCCGAACAATCTGCCGTTGATGCGCAGAATATTTTTGGTGCCAGCTGGGTCGAATATTTAAACCAGTCATCATATTGTTTAATTTGATTGGTGGCAGTCAAACTTGCACTCAGGAAATTCACTACAGGCTTGCTGTTTTCCTTCATCCATTTATCGCAGCCAACAATAACGCAGGCCATTTGATTTGGATACTGAATTGTTGAAACAACCTTTACCAATCCATGTTTTTGAAATGCCTGGCGGTCGCCCGGGAACCATGTGGCGGCCCCTTCAATTTGCTTCTTTACCACTTCGCCTGTTAAATGCCCTTTATCATCCTTTAATTTCAGGCTAACTTCACGGCCGATATCCTGCGCCGCTTTTAGGAAGTCACCATCAGGTGCGGGGATAAAGTTAACTGCATTAGGATCGTAGGTGGTAGGATCAGGATTGATCTTTATACCATTATCGCCACTTGCAAAACGCACGCCCACTCCCCAGTCACCATCGCCAATAACGGCAGAGATAATGGAGCCTTTCATGGTCTGCGGATCATCCTTCCAGGCCTGCTTGCCCACAATGCAATCCTCACCAAGGCTGAAACCAACGATGCCGATTATTTTCATTTTATATTCGGGACCGTAGCCGGCGCTGGTAATAGCTTTATTAATCGCCGGCAGGTAGTTGGTGGCGCCGTCGCCCATAATGGTAACAAACTGCACGCCCTGCGACGGGTTTCCGCCGCCTTTTGCATAGGCTGCTACGAAGCTCAACTGCTCGCGCTTCATATCATCCGTGCTGTTATTGGTGATCATGCGAACATTTAGCCCAAATTGATCCATTAGCGAACCTTTCATGGTTTTTGTGCCGCCATTTGCTGAAAAGATACCGGCGTTTGCAAACCATACCCAGTTCATCACCCTGATTTCGGGGCGGTTGGCGACATCGGCAAACTCTGATTGCTCAATATCAGGCACCGCTAATTTTTTCGAGGTGGAATTAACGTTTATCTCATCCTTTAGTATAGCTGCTTTTGAAATATTTGTCGACTCGGCACTTTTCATCCCGGGTATTAAACCATGGGTTGCTGCATACCAAACCAGTGCGACTATGGGTGCGGCGATAACGATTGCTTTTACAGGCCACCGCAGACCGCTCCAGAAACTTTGATTTTCCATTTTTTGTTGGGGTTTATTGTTTATGTGAATATGTTTTGGTTGTTGTTTTTAGTCGAGGCTGAAGGTTTTATCAGGACGTTCGTCAGGGGTTAAGTTATGATACGGGCTTGCCACTTCCTGCACATCGAGTTTTTTAATTTCACCCGAGCTGAGCTGCGACACGATGGATTCCAGTTCGTCCTGGGATTTTGTCGCCTCAATATTGTTCAGGCGGCTTTCGCTCAGGAACTCAAGGTTACGCTGGATATTGGCAATATTATCGCCGATTTTCACCTTAACGGCTTCCATTGCTACCTGGAATTTCCATTTATCTTCCACTTCAAAAATATCAGCTAATCCCTCAGTCGCTTCCCTCATTTTAGTGGTGGCATCCAGCTTCTTCGCGATGATGGTGATACTCGATGTGAGTAAATTATCATATATTTTTGCAGCCGACTCATTGTCTTTTAAAACTTCGAGGGCCTTGCCAAACTGGTTTGAGTATTGTGAATACGACTTTGCCAGTTCGAGCGAAGTTACACGTTCGCTATCACGCATGGTGGCGGCTACGCGGGCCTCATTGGCATCCCGTGTAAGCTGCCGGGCCTGCTCATCATTACCGTCGGCTTTGGCGGCAATAGCATCATTGTCGCATTTTTTTGCCTTAGCAGTCAATTTTACTATCTGGCTGGCCTTGGTCTCACTCTCCTGGTTCTGCGCTTCTGCTTCACTTATCATACTTATGCGCACCCCCTCAACCTTGGTAATGCGCTGGCGAACCGCTTCGCGTGTTTTTTTAACATCCTGCAGCAGCAACTGTAAGGTTTCGATACTGAATTTTTCGGCAATGGCTTTATCACTCTTGAAAATCAGTATGCGGCCTAAGGTGCTCAGCGTATTTACAATTTTGGGGAAAAGTAAAATCAACACCACGGCAACTATCGAATAAACAGTGAGCAAAACGCTCATCTTTGCAAATTCTATCAGTGTTGGCAGCGCCTTGAAAAAAGCGTACCCTAATAGTATAAATAGCGCCCAGAAAACAACTTTTGAGATCGTTTTCTTTGCCTCCGGAGTCTTCAATTTATCTGGAAGCTGGTTATTCAGTATTTGAAATACCGGCAATTGTTTCGACACCTCGAATGGAAGCGACGTTTTTGATTCTGGACTGGTTTGCATTTTAATTGTATTTTTTAAAAATGTGCGTTTAGGAAAGTTTAATCTTACTAAATAGGTCAACCGCACCCTGCAACTGGTTTAATACCTGTTCCAAAGCAGCGTTAGCTACATTGATTTTTTGGTCGATGGCCGCTATGGGTGTGGTATAAGTTGAATCGACCTGTGCCAATTTCTGCTGTTTATCTATTAATTCTTTTTGCAGGTCCTGGATTTGCTTAGCCAGTGCATTGGTCTCCACAGTAAGCGATACCTTTTCATTTTGCTGCTGGTCAACGAGTTTTTGCCGGTCATTCTTTTTCTGGATGATTCCGCCTTCTATCTGCTTTTTGAGTTCCGCTATATAATGTTTTCCCGAATCAACAATGCCATCAACGGTGAGCGAGTTCCCTGCGCCTATATTTAATACTTTGTACGCTTGTATAAAGTTTTGTTCGGTAACACCGCCCATTGCCTCAACCGAGTTCCAAAGCTCTAAAAAGTCAATCCCGGGTTGGTTCATATCCTCAAACGCGGCATATATCTTTTTTATCATTGCTTCTACATCTGATCCTGACTGCTGTGGTATGGGTGGGGGAGTTTGTATGGCGCCCGATCCGCTTTTTAATGGTGGGGTAACGTTGTTACTGGCAGGTTCTTCGGCTTCGCTCTCTTCATGTATCTGTTGCAAGTATTCTTCTTTCATGATCACTTTGGTGATGCCGTCGAAAATGCCTCCAAACATAGTTTTCTTCTGAGCTTTTTGGTCGTTTGACATAAAATTATTTTGTTAAATTTATATAAATCTTTGGTTTAGCACTCCTCATTTAATTAAAAATGTGAGCAGCAGCCCTTAAAACACCCAATTACATGGTGAATATAGTAAAAGTTATCAAATAGCGCTATTGCAGGCTGCCGGAGAAGTCGTGATGGAACAATTGTCCCGCGGGCGCATTAATAGATTTGCTGGCGCCCGTAAATGCCGGGGCTAAGGAAGAAAAAGTACAGCACCAGAGGAATATGAAAGTGTCTGCACGGGTAATTTTGTAGTGTTTTGATAAATGTCGTTAAGGCTGATAAACTGATTTTTCAATTTACTTATCAAATTCTCGCCAAAGCTGCGCAAAAGGGCAGCGGCCTGTTTTATAATACCCCGCTCGCGGGATATTTTATAACCTTGTGAATATGTAGTAGTGGTTGGTGACATGATTTTTGTTTTTAGTATCAAAAACTTTCAGGCATTTTATATTTAGACTTTTTTTTTGCAGGTAGTTACAGTTTTTGGTAGATTTTTTTTTATTGACGGTAATGTCTCGGCGGTATGCAGTGATTTATAAACACTTATTTAAAAGCCGGCCTTAATAACCAGGAGGTGGTAGTACCCAACATGGCCCCGCCAACAACATCGCTGGGGTAGTGTACGCCCAGGTACATACGCGAGTAGGCGACCGAACCCGCCCATAAATAAGACGGAGCGATCACGTACCATTTTGGATACGCCCTTGACAAGGCTGTTGCTACCGCAAAGCTTGTTGACGAATGCCCCGAAGGGAACGAAGTGCTCTCGGCATTGTAAACCGCTACGATTTTTAAATTCTGCACAAACGGCCGACGGCGCTTAAATACCGTTTTCATTAACAAGGTAAAACCCAATGTTACGGCGGCGCTGCTGCCCACATATAAGGCGTTCTGCCGCATCTGGCTATCGTTCCGTATAATGCCGCCCGCCATTAGTGCGACGGGTATGCCATAGGAAACATAAGTCAGTGAGTTAGACAACAACAGCATTTTTTTTGTCTCGCTATCATTGCGCTGCAGCGCCAGGTTGATTAAAAACTTGTCATCAAAGCGTTGAACAAAGTTATTTATCTGCGCTGCCTGGACCTTTACTTCTGTAGTGGTTTTTGTTTGCTCCGGGGTCTTCGGTTGCTCTTCTGTTTTTACCTGACCGAAAACATTCCCGGCAAAGGGGACAGTTACCAATAATTGCAGAACAAATAACGTATTGATTAACCTTGTGCCCTTGCCTATTTTCATAACAATATTAGTATGATGATATATTGTGTTTACGCCCGCTTTAAAGATGTTTAACCTTAAAACAACATAGGCTTAACAATAAAGCATTTAAATTGTTAATGTATATATGCTATTAAATTTAAGGCTTCTGATTTAAATAGCCGGGGTGAGAAGATTCAAACTTCCCGCTCTATTCCAGCAGGGTTCAGTTTAGCGTTCCATTTTTCTCAGCGGAACACCCGGAACGCTGTGAAACACGCTCATTATCAGATATTTTTATTTTAGCAAATTCACAAACCGGGATATGATTAGACAAAAAAGCTTAAGACTTACGACTCAAGGCTTTTGACTTTTTTCGTCGGGATGAGAAGATTCGAACTTAACACTTGGATTCAAAACATCTTCAAGACTGCCATCATTTAAAAGGCGCGCGATAGTTTTCTCAATACAGTCCCGCGTCAATTCTTTTACAAAAAGATCAGGCGGGTTGATATATAAATCATTACCCAAGGTCCTTTCTTGAAGTAACGCAGTTTCAAAAAATTTAAACGTCCAAACATTTATCCCGTAATGGCGGCCATCTGGAAAGTCGACGTGAATATTGGCAAAATCATTTTCTGTGTCCCAATTCCCAGGGTCAACTTTTTCAAATTCAAGCCAAAGGGTAAAATGTTGTAATGGTTTCAAGGGGTTATTGAGGGTTTGGAAGAAATGTCAAAAAGTTATGGAGTCATTTCAGAATTCGCAGGGCCTTATACAAGACCCAGCGCTCTTAACTGTCGGGATGAGAAGATTCGAACTTTCGAACTTTCTGCTATAGTTTTATATGCATTGCCTGTCGCTCGTTAAGTCAATCAACTCAATTACACTATTCTCATTAATTCACCATCATCAAATCCTGTAGTAATTATCCTGTTTTTTAATATTTCCAGGTTATCATGGCGTTCAATAATCATTTTTAAAGCAGACTGTACATTAACCAATATTTCGTCCCATTTTATACCCGTTGCCAGGACTTGGGGGATTTCTAAATATTTTAATGACGGATTTGGTTCATAATCAACATCCAATACCCAGTCATCGTCATCTGTGTCATATACTTGCGAACCTGTTAGATACATACTGTAACCCGATTCCGTTTCAAATATCCCGATATTAATAGCTTTGACCTCCATGCCGGGGGGACAATTATCACTAACTTGTTTTATCCAGTTAAACAATAGTTCTTCCATTTTCATAAAGCAATGTATAAAATGACAAAGCGCAATAAAAATAAAAAAAGCCTTAAGACTTTCGACTTAAGGCTTTTGACTTTTTCCGTCGGGATGAGAAGATTCGAACTTCCGACCTCCAGCACCCCATGCTGGCGCGATACCGGGCTACGCTACATCCCGAAGCGTATTATCTTAAAGGGTTACAAATATATATTATCCGGTAGAAATTCCTAAAAATTCATTTAAATCTTTGCCTCCTGTTCTCACCACCCGTTAATTATCTTTTACGAAACGAAGGCTGTAACTAAGTTTTCCGCCAGCCTCGAATGCAGTTGTAGAAGCACCAATCATTGGCGTATGGCCTGTACCTGGCGAAGAATAATACCCGGCGATAGTAAGCACTGTTTGCGTAGTAGGATTGGCTCCGTGAGTTTCGATCGTGCTGCCCCAAAACGTGGCATAGGCATAGGTGTTATTGTATTCGTTGATAAAATAATTGTATTCGCCGGCTGGTTGCGCATTAAAACCAGATGCGTTATCCCCGGGTAATGTCCAGTTAGCCTGTGACCGAAAATGTGCGGACAGTGCAGGATCTATGGATACTGTTCCCAATACAGTATTATCAATAAGCGCCCCCTGCGATTTAAGCAGATTACTAAAATCCTGTTTTGTTGGAAGCCGCCAGCCAGCCGGCAGCGCTATTGCTTGTGCCTCGGGCCATTCATAAAGTTTGCCATATGTGTTTTCATCCACGTCCGGAACGGCAACGCCGCCGGGCCCATCGTAGCTAACAGCTGTCCACGTTTGCCCTCCTAAAACAACAGTGCTATAGGCTTTGCCCTGTATCGTTACTGACTTTGATTTTGTGGGTGTTTCGGACGTTTTTGAGCAGGAACTTAACAGGATTGCACCTGCCACTAATAAAAGAATAAACTTTTTCATATGTGATTATCCGGCGAAAAAATATGGTTTAAGTATACGGTGTTATACGCCAGGAACTGCTAATATAAATAAACGCGGCGTTTTTGAAAAAAAATTTATTTGTTCGAAAGCTTTTTTCTTCTGATTCAACCAACAAGGCTGTAGCTGCCTTAGCCGGCGATTTATTTCTTTTACCCTCCCATGATAATCCCCCCTTCCACCACAAACATTTCTATTGTATATTTGTAAGGTAAGCTTATTAGTTTACCTTACTATTAAATGGACAATCAAACAAACATCCAATTCGCATCCGACCTGCGCACGGCAACAACAAGGCTGATAAAAAAGCTGCGCAAGGAATCGCCAACTGGGCTACAGCTATCGTTAACCGAGCGGTCGACTATGGCGCAGCTTTATCAAAACAAAAGCATGCTGCCGAGCGAGCTTGCGGCAAATGAAATGATTACCAATCAATCCATGTCGCAGGTTTTAAATCATTTGTTTGAGCTGGGGTATATTGTGCGTGTGGCCTCGGAGATGGATAAAAGGAAGGTTAACATTTCCCTATCCGAACATGGTGAGCATACCCTGCTGCAATTCAGGCATGAACGGGATGAATGGCTGGCTGCGGCTATTACTGCGGTGTGTACGCCGGAAGAGCAGGCGGCGCTGAAGGTGGCGATAGGGGCGTTGGTGAAGATTGTGGGGATATGATTTTGATTTGAAAATTTGATGATGCGGCGATTTGAAAATGAATCGCGCAAAACTTGTCGAAATAAAAACGGCATGACGGACGAAAGAGGGAGAGAAATAATTAATGACAACAGAAACACTAACATCATTCAGACTATTCAGGGCTTTTAAGAGCCGCAATTACAGTTTATATTTTGCCGGGCAGTCGGTTTCGTTAATCGGCACGTGGATGCAGCGGACGGCGGTTAGTTGGGTCATCTACTCGCTAACCCATTCAACCTTAATGCTGGGGGTAACGCTTTTCGCCAGCCTTTTTCCTTCTTTTTTATTTTCGCTGATAGGAGGCGTAGTGAGCGACAGGTATAATCGTTACAAGGTACTGCTTATTACACAAATCGCCTCACTGGCGCAGGCTGGCCTGCTGGCCATACTAATATTGCTGAACCATTACCAGGTTTGGGAGATTATCGGCCTCAGCGTTTTGTTGGGAATCATCAATGCGTTTGATGTGCCGGCCCGGCAGTCGCTGGTTTATGAGATGGTCGACGATAAAAAAGATTTGCCAAATGCGCTGGCATTAAATTCCTCGATGGTAAACTTGTCGCGCATTGTTGGCCCGGCACTGGCCGGTTTGGTGCTGGAAGGGCTTGGCGATGGGGTTTGTTTTTTACTAAACGCGCTAAGTTTTGTGGCGGTAATTGCATCACTGTTAATGATGCGCCTACCTAAATACATTAAAAAGGAGCACAAAAAGGATGTGTTCGGCGAATTAAAAGAAGGGTTCGCTTATATAAAACGTACGCCCTCCATTGCGTTTGTACTGGTAACGCTGGCCCTGGTGGGCCTCATGGTTTTGCCATTTAATACATTGATTGCCTATTATGCAAAAGACGTATTTAAAGGTACAGCATCAACATTCGGTGTAATTGACAGTTTTATTGGGCTGGGTGCATTTTCGGGGGCCATATTCCTTGCGTCGCAAAAGGCGGGGGCTAATCTTAAAAAAATATTGTTTATCAATACGCTGGTGTTTGGCGCCGGGCTTATTTTGTTTTCGCATGCACACATTTACGGGCTGGCCCTGGCTTTTGCTACCATTGCCGGCTTTGGGATGATGTCGCAGATTACGGTGAGTAGTACACTGATACAAACCACCGTAGAACCTGATATGCGGGGCCGCGTTATCAGCTTCTATGCCATGGCATTTTTTGGCATGCAGCCTTTGGGAGGGTTGCTGGTGGGCCTGGTGTCCAAATGGATTGGCCCTGCCGATACATTGATGTGCGAAGGTATTGCTGCATTATTGATCGGCCTTTTACACTGGCGCTACTTACGCCGCGAGAAATTGAAACATGCGCAGGATTTGGTGCTGAAGGAAGAGGAGCATCCGTTGCAGGCGGTTTAATTTTCCGCCGCATTAAAATCCGGCGCTACAATATGCCCAGGGAGGTTTTCTAGCTGCTATCAGGGTGTAATGACACCCGCATCAATTTTTAATTGTGAGGCATCGGTAACGTATATGGCGGGCTTGCCTTTATAATCTGCAATTTTACCAGTAAGGCATACATTGCGGCCCTTAAAGTCGCGCTCGGGGTGCCAATTGAATTTGGCATTTTCAGGACCTTTTACCAATGCAGTTAAATATTGACCGGTTTCGCTGCCCAGGTAAAGCAATGTAACATTTTCGCCTTTGGCCACTGCGGTGGCGTAAACTTTATCGCATATCATCAGCGTTTCGCCCGAATGCTTTGAGGCCTCTTTAGCAGCAATCTTTTTTTGTGCCGAACAGCTAAATGCGAGCAATATAAAAGCGGGGATCAGGACTAATGATTTCATTAGATAAAGTTACTAAAATGACTGTACACCTATAAACGCTGTTTGGTAAAAAGAATTGTTTTCAATGCTGCCAAATAAAAAAGCCGCCCTCTGATTTACATAAGGCGGCTTTTTTATTTAAATGAAGCTTACTTCTGGGTTTTCACAAGCGTCGAATCTTTTTTCTTGCTTGTTGAATCCTTCTTCATTGGTTTGGTTTTCTTTTTCTTTGACGTGTCAGTTTGCATTGTGTTTGTTTTGCTTACTGTTGCATGTGCATATACACTTCCGAATGAGATTGCTGCTAAAGCAATCATACTAATTAGTTTTTTCATGGGTTCTTTCAATTTAGTGATAACAGTATATACATAACGGTGCCAAACAGCTAAATTGTTGTCAATTGATTGATTGTTATATTGTTATAAATTAAAGGTTGAAAAAAACATGGGGAGTTTCTCCACAACCTGGCGATGTTTTCAGCAAAAAATGGAGGATTAATGCCAGGTAGCTCAATTTGTCCCGGGCGGCGTAACAAGCCGAGGAAGCGCATAGGTGCGTTGGTTCCGTAAAAAGCGGCGCAGGTTGGCACGTATCATGGCCACAAATTCGTACTCGGTGGCTGTTTTGGTGGTGTAAAAGCCCGGGCGATAGCGTGTCATAAATGCGGTAAGTTTATCGCCTGCCAGGCCGGTAATATGCCCTACATAGGTGCGGCTAAAACGGTAGTCAATGGTGTTTTGTTCAAAGTCGGTTTCGATGGTGTTGCGCAGGCGTTCGGCATTGCGGCCGCTTTTGCTGATGGAGTTCCACAAAGCATCGATGCTTAAGCCTGCGCCACTACCCGGCGAAGTGCTCAAAAAATCATCGTACGCCAGTGATCCATAGGCCTTGCTGAATTGCTGTTTGGTGGCCATCAGCCCGCGCTCAGGACTAAACGCAGTATCGTGTATGGTTACCTCGCGCAGGCGTATAGCCTGTGGGGCCATATAAATGGCCAACGGGGTGTTGTCTTTAATTTTAATAGTATCGGGGTGGTATTCGGCACGGGCAAAAACCAGTTGGTCGCCGGCCTGGGCAGCTATAGTAAATTCGCCTTTTAAATTGTCGTAGGCAACAATACCTGTGGTGATGTTATGGACACTTACCGTTGCAATACGGTCGTGGCTCTCTTTATCGAAAACAATACCCGAAACGGTTTTTCCATCACCGGGCGCAACAACCGCAACTGCTTTATCCTGCGAAAAACATTTGCCGGCAATTATTAAAAAGAAAAAAATTAAACCCCATTTCATTTGCGACACTAAAACTACAGCTTTCAGCTAATCTTACGGATACTATTTAACAATAATTAACAGCATTTTGATGAATTTGGCAGGGGGCTTAAAAAACAATATCGAATGATGAAGCATAGCCACCATTCGATATTCAAGATTTATTGTTTATTTAAAAACCTCTCTTCGTTGTTTTAATGTGCTTCCTTACCGCGTCACCACAATCTTTTGACCAACTTTTACAGTATCACCTGCAATATTGTTAATCGATTTCAAACTGTCGACAGCGATACCAAAACGTTTGGAAATGTTGTATAGTGTGTCGCCGGGTTGTATAATGTATGTTTTAGTAGTTAACGGCAGATTTTGGATAGAGTCTTTCGCCGCCTTATCTTCTTTTTTGTCAATAGTGGTGAATACGCGGTCTACCCGTTTAATTTTAGCTATTTCGCTATCGGGGCTGTCATACTGGTCAAGGTTGTACTTTTCAATAATATTGATCAGCATCTCCGGATATTTGGGATTAGTGGCATAGCCTCCTTTTTTTAACCCATAAGCCCAGCCTTTATAATCATTTTTATCCAGCTCGAACAAATGCGTGTAGTTTTTCTTTTGCAGGAAAAGGGAGTGGTCGCGGAAAGAGTCTTCCGGCTTATCGTAAACCCGGAAAGCATCATTCGCATTATCGTCGTCCTTGTAGTATACTTTACCAGTCCAGTTTGGCGAGGTTTTTATACCGAAATGGTTATTGGCAATACGGGCCAGCGTGCCATTACCACTGCCCGACTCAAACAGGCCCTGCGCCAACGTGATACTTGCAGGAATGCCGTATTGGTTCATCTCCTGAATGGCAATGTCCTTATATCTTTCAATATATTGTAATGATGTTTGCGGCTTGAAATCAGCCGCTGCAGCAGCGCCGCGCTCTTTTTGAATACTCCGGTTATTTTTATGGGCAGCCCTGTTGTTTACGGAACCTTTACGGGCCGAACAGCCTGTTGCAAAAAATAACCCTATAAATAAATATACGATTTTCCTCATCTCAATAATAAATCAATATCATCGGCCTGGTTTGTCCGGGCCCTAATTATGCCTTATAACGGAGTTTGTGGTAAGTAGGTTGCATTACGTGGCAAAAACCGGTATTTTTTACCTGTTTTGCGCTATTTCGGCCTGGTTTGGCTGATTTTCAGCATCATCAGGGTTTTCGTCGAAATTGTAAAGGTGATATTTTTTGATGATGCCCATTACTTGCGATGCCCAGGTATGGCTGCTGCAATAGCCGCGTTTTTGAATGCCGCGCGCCCAGCCTGTATAATCAGTATGGGTAAATTTAGCGGCAAGGCCACTAAACTCGCTGCGCTCAGTCATGATGCGAGCAAAATCCTGGAAGGAATCATAAACCGACTGGTAGCGTTTATATTTTGTTTTTACAACCTTGTTATGCTTTACGAAGGTTGCGCCGCCGCCGCCCTTTACTCCAAACTGGTTGTTAAGGTTTTGCGCCAGGGTACTGTTGCCGCAACCCGACTCGTGCATGGCAACACCTAAAACAATGCTGGCCGGCACGCCGGTTTGGTGCATAATTTTTATGGCATCATCTTTAAACTGATCGATATACGATTTGGGGGTGTTTTTTTGCGCAACGGCCAATAGTGCTGAACACAGCAACATTGTAACTAGTACGAGTTTCTTCATAATTTACTTTTTTCTGATGACCAGCAATCCATCACGCACGGGTAGAATCATTTTTTCTACACGGCTGTCTACGGAAATGCGGTCATTTAGTTCGCGGATGAGCGCTGTGTCGGCGTCATTTTCTTCGCCATACACTTTCCCTTTCCACAAAACATTATCAATTATTATTAATCCTCCGGACCTTACTTTGTTAAATACAAGTTGAAAATAGGTATAATTATTCTTTTTGTCGGCATCAATAAACACCAAATCCCATTTCTTAACGTCTAAAGCGGGAATTATTGCGGTGGCATCGCCAAAATGCTGTTTTATTTTTTTGCTAACATTTGTTAACTTAAAGTGTGAATTGAGCATCGGCTCTAACTCACGGTTAACTTCTATGGTATGGATTACGCCGTCTTCGGTTAAGCCTTCGGCCAGGCAAATAGTGGCATACCCGGTAAATGTGCCCACTTCCAAAATGGCTTCCGGCTGCACCATTTTACTCAAAAAACTGAGTACCCGCCCCTGGTAATGGCCCGACAGCATATGCGGCCGCAACACCTTTAAATAAGTCTCGCGGTTGATAACCTGCAGCGCTTCCGGCTCCGGCTCGCAGTGGTTATCGAGGTACGTTTGGAGGGTGGGATCCAAAATTTCCATGGCGCAAAAATAGGAAATTTATTTTTAATGGAAATTTTACGGCGGGTTCCACTTTATGGATTCGGTATTAAGTCGCTGTGTCTTAATGGATAAGGGGTTTGAAAAAACATTAAAATATTCGCCGGGACATGTATGATTGTAGTAGTATAACTGCCGATATCGTATCCACCAACTCCTTATTTTGCCGGTGCTTTTTGTTCATCCCACTTTGGGCGATAGTGGCTGATGCCATTTTTGAGGTAAACCGTTCGTCGAGCATTTCGACGGGGATTTGGGGGAAGGTTTTGTTGAGCAGGTTTACAAAGCCCTTAACATGTATGGCCGATTGAGAAGGGGTGTTGTCCATCTGTTTGGGTTCGCCAACTATGAAGCGTTCAACAGGTTCGGTTTGGAGGTATTTTTTCAGATAATCGATGATGTGTATGGGGTGCACGGTGTCGAGCCCTGTTGCTATGATCTGCATCGGGTCGGTAACGGCAATGCCGATACGTTTGGTGCCGTAGTCGAAGGCCATTATTCTCATTTGGTTGAAGAGATTAGCGGTTGGAGGTTAGAGATTAGGCTGTACATGGGGCAAAGATAAACCGTTGATTTTTATGATTACGTTGATTGCGCTGATTTTTTTACCGTTGATTTTTGATGATTCTGTTGATTGCGCTGATTTTTTGCGAGATAATCTCGCATCTAGGAGGTAAGAATTTATAAATGAAGGAAAACCACAAAAGCCCCAACGGGGCGCAATCCGTCAGCACAGGTCGCAGGCCTGTGTGAGATGATGGATTAGAATGTTGCCCCCACAAATTTTTTCTTCTTTTCAAATAAAATCCCCTAATTTCAATGTTAATTATAAACAGGCATTTCGTCCATCTTTCCATTCCGCCTGCATTACCGATATAAAACCAATTATCCTAATGAAACCCTATATTGTTGTAGTGGGCAGCTCAAATACCGACATGGTTGTTAAGTCCTCGCGTTTACCAGCACCCGGCGAAACCGTTTTGGGTGGCACCTTTATGATGAATGCCGGCGGCAAAGGCGCCAACCAGGCCGTTGCAGCGGCACGACTGGGCGGCAGTGTTATTTTTATCGCCAAAACAGGCGATGACATTTTTGGAAAACAGGCCGTTGAACTATTTAAGCAGGAAGGCATTGATACCGGCTATATTATCCACGATGCGAAAAATCCGTCGGGGGTGGCGCTGATAACCGTTGATGCAAATGGTGAAAACTGTATCGTGGTGGCCTCGGGAGCCAATGCCGCTTTAAAACCTGCCGATCTGCAACCTGCAGAACACATTATTGAAAACGCCAGCCTTGTATTGGTTCAGCTCGAAATCCCCCTGGAAACGGTTGAATATGTTGTACACCTGGCAGCAGCAAAAAATGTAAAAATTGTGCTGAACCCGGCCCCGGCATGCTTGCTGCCCGACGA
>Ga0105239_10003555_pt1 | contig 19060 bp, 29 predicted proteins | sample KBSC44metaG_FD_92761 | JGI IMG/M metagenome (GOLD analysis project Ga0105239, IMG submission 92761) | Corn rhizosphere microbial communities from Kellogg Biological Station, Michigan, USA - KBS C4-4 metaG | ecosystem: Host-associated > Plants > Roots > Rhizosphere > Soil | place: Michigan, USA...
CCTTTTCCGGACACTCGATATCGAGCATCACTGTGTTTCCGTAAATTTGGATAACCAGATTTACCGGCAAAAAACTTGGAAAAAGAAGCATCAAGGTCTCTTAGAGCTTGGTTTAATCCGGCGGTGTCCGCTTTTTTCAACCATCGCATCTGCTTTCTCATTCGAGTCAGTTCTCGGCACATAGCGGCATGAGAGAATGCGCCGTCAGGGACCGATCCTCCAGCTGATCTGGCCGCCAAAAACATCTCTTCCCGATAACGTAAAAAGTGGTTATAGATCCAGCGGCATGCCTGCGATAGCGCCTCCAATTTTACCTCATGATGGGGTAATGTGGATAATCGAAACCGATAACCGGTATGAACGTGCGTTTTGCCGACGATTGATTTCACGCTCATTGAGAAATTAAATTCCGCACCCCCATGCGGCGACGAAACTCACAGGTTACAGGATCGTAACCTACCCACACGCTAGGCGTGAACACGGGGATGCGGAAAAGTAAAAGGGATAAAAACATTTTGAGTTCGTCGCTCGAACCACACTACGCCCAGAAAACTTTCAGCAGTTCAAGCGCAATCGGGAGTTTTCCCGAAAATATCATCAGCAAAATTCCTATTCGCGCATCGGGGCGGTTCCGCGAGGCTTGATAAAAAATAATTTCACGGCCCATGTTGGCCCCGTGCATTTCGACGAATTATTTCACCGTCACCGCGAAGATCCGGACCGGGCCACGCTGATCCTCGCGCAAACTCAATTGTTGCTGGCCCAGGAAATCAATAAAATCATGACATCCATCGATCGTTTGTCCGCGGCCGTGTCCGCGAATACCACCGCCATCACCGATCTCACCAGCTCCATCGACGCCGCAGTGGCCGACCTCTCGCAGGGCTCCGCCGGCGACGCGGCCCTGGATGCGCTCTCGGGCGCCATCGAAGCCAACAACTCGACCCTCGCAGCGCAGAAGGCCCGACTTGATTCGGCGGTGTCGGCACCCGTGCCTGCGCCCTCACCCGAACCCACGCCAGCATCGTGATGCTCCCCGGCCCCGCTCAGAAATGGGCGGGGTTTTTTATGGTCATCCGCAACCCCTTTTCTTTTGCTCGCCGCACCATGTCGGCGGTCCCCGTGCCGCCCGGAAATGCAATCACCGCGTCGGCGATTTCGGCCATCTCGGCATTGCGGAAAAATCCCGCGAGCTTCCCCCATCGCTTCCAGTCGGCAGGCTTTACCGTCAACGGAATTTTATTCATCCGTGCAAACTTTTCTCCGCCGTAGTCGGCGCCCGTCGCGCCGCCAGAGATGATGGACGTGATCGGCAGCGTGGTGCGCAGTTCATCGAGCCACGCGAAATCATGGACGGTTAAATTGTAGTGACGTCCGCCGCAGATTATGGTGCGCATTCTTTGCCCTCATGGTCTTTTGGGGTGGGCAAAGGCTTTAATAGTAATCCGATTTTAGACCCAACCGGAAACCAGCCCATGCAATTGCTTTCCACGGCTGTCACCGTGCGTTTAACGCCATCCAAGAGTACTTCTTGGCCGATCAAATGCGTGAAGTCCTTGCACTCATAATAAGTCTGGACGAGAGATAGTTCTCCCCGGCCCGTTATATTGAACTTTTCTATGGATGTAAATTGGTTGCTCATTCCCCCTCCTTTGCTGTCTGGGGGATCGGGAGGGAAAGCTCCGCGTCTGCTTTATCTATGGCATTTTTGTAGCAGTAGGCGAAATAATGATCGCCCGCCTGTTGTGCTCGAATCCGTGCCAAATAAAGCTCATTGCGGCACAACATAAGCGCATTTCTCATAGACGGCTCATAGCAAATCGGTTCAGCGAACCGACTATCGAAAGTTTTACTTTGTTCTCTAGTCATGTCGGAAGCGAATACGGGTTTGTTCATCAGTGTTTCCCTCTCTTCTTGCGTTTAGGGGTGGGCATCATCCTGGATTATGAACGTTTGCGTCCCTGATTTTCTTTTTTGAACAAATATCGTCACCCCATCTCGGGTGGAAAGGTGACAATATTGTTTACCAAATCGGCCCGTGGAAATGTGCCCTAGTTCAATAACGGAAAAAGCAATATGCATCGCTTCCCGATCCGAGCGATTGGTGCGATTGTCGATTATGAGCTTCATCCTTATTTCCTCCGTTTGGGTTGTCGTCCGTTCAGGCGGCCACAACTGGCGCTTGTGGATTAGTCCAGCGATACCATGGGAATGTGTAGCCTTGTGATTCCAGCCATAGCGTATTGTTGAGGGCGCGTTGCTGTTTATCCTTTTGCCATTCGCGATCCTTCTTTGCGGCCCACACCTTGAAGCTTTGCTCACGAATCGCGGCGTCTCGAAAGTTTTCGCCTTCCAATTCGATAACGGCATCCAGCCAGCCCTTGTACATTGCTGGATAGCGGCGTCGATTGCGCGAATCGCAATACTCCAGCGTAATTAAAAACGTGATAATGAAAACTAGTATGCTCATGTTATTTGTTCCTTTTCTTCGGTCTGGTTCTGTTCAGGGGGAATTTTCACCGCCGGTAAAATATTCAAAATCCTCTCCTCATAAACCGTGCCCTTCGGCTTGCGGTCGATCAGGCGTTGGAGGGCTTTGAGCGTGTTGGAGCGGCGGATGATGGTGTCGAATTTCGCACGACGCACCCCGCGTTTGGAGGGCCAAAGGCTGCACATCTTTCTATACCATGATGGTGGCACGCTCACGTTTACGCGGATACAGTCGTGCTCATTAACCCGCCGCTTGCTCGGAGCCAGCACCGTGACGAGCGGGTTGGCTTCGAGTTCGGCTTGCATGATTGTCAGTTTGCGCGTCATAGCGTCCATACGGCGTTGGCGAAATCCGCTTTGGTGAGTGCTGGCTGCTCCGCCTCCTCGCGCCCCTTTGAGCGCGGCGCTTTGCCGGACCAGACGAGGTTGATGTAAGTTTGGAGCGCATCCCGATCCCGCTCCGCCTCGGTTTGGTCAACATGACTGAACTGGACATTCGGCAGATCGCCGCCGCGGAAGAGGCGGGGGCCGGCGGGATTACAGACGCCGTGGCTGGTAGCCATCAGAACGTAACGCTCCGTGTCGAAATCAAAGACGGCGGTGACGGTGGGGGCGGTCATTTAGCCAGTGATTTTGGCATGTCATCTTTCTCAATTGTCTTTTTAAAACCCACGAGCGCAGCAGTGTGAAACACCACGACACCCTCTGGTTTCATGAATACGGGTGCAGCTTTGCTTCCGAATGTACGCAGATTTTCTAGACATGCGCGAATTTCCATAGATTCAAATTGCGGGCAGATCATCATGATAGGGACCACATGGCAACAATCAGGGCAATACTCCTGCTTCTCGCCAATCGGCGGAACACACTCTCCCGATTTCTTAACCCACCGAGAAGTATTGAAAAGCGAAAATCGTTTCTCGCCTTTCGCAAGGCCATACCCACGCTGAATCCCCGATCCCCACCACTCCCCAAAGTGCGTGCCAACGCCTAGAGCTAGCAATTTCCCCTTGTTTTCGTTGGCCCATCGGGCGAAGCCAAAGTTATCATCTTCCGGCGTGATCCAGCGCGAGCGCGATCCAGTTAAAAACTGGCCGTCCTCGGTGATGCAGATGCACGCATTTGTGCCGTCGATCTTTTCAGTGATAATAACTTCACGAGACAGTCGAGCCATCTTCGGGAACTCTTTGAATTCAGGTTTTTCGTTCATAAAATTAATCCCAAACTTCAGTCGTCACTTTCTCTGGCATAGATATGCCAGCCTTGCGGGCGTCCTCCAGAGACCAATGCTCAATCTCAAGCTCGGTGGCCATCTTCAGCTCGCAATCCTTGTGCGTGTCGCCAGTGGTGACGCGATCGATGGCGGCACAGAAGCGCGTGCCGTCGGGCAACTGACCGATGGCGAGGTTGTGAGCCGCCAGCCAGATTAACCGAGGCGATGGGTGCTCAACTTCAGAGGATTTGAAGAGTTCACTCACGCTTTGCGTCCTCCGCATCGCACTCTTTATCGAACAGATCGATATTGCGCGGTGTTCGGTTTTCGAGTCGCGCCAGTTGCCATTCCAGAGCGATCCACCTAATACGCCATTTCAGCTCGTAGCGACGGCCCCAGAGTGCGCCCACGCAGAACATTCCGATGGCGGTGGCAACAAGACCGACGGAAATAAGTGATTGGGTATCGATGCTCATGTCAATTTCACCCTATTTGAAATTTCCCGGATCAGCTCGGGCGCTGGCAGTTCGCCGTTGCAGTGTCTCTCGATCAGATGGCGGATGGCGGAGCGTTCGTAAGCAATCCCCTGCGTCCATGCCGTGAACATATTCCAGTTCACGGTGATTTTCCGGTTGTCGTTGAACGCGGCGTGATCCAACTCCTCCTGCGTCGGTTCCTTCACCGTAAACTCAGGCATTGGCATCCAGGCGATGATGCCGGGGTTAAAATTCGTGTGCGTTGGAAGCCCGATACCGGATGATACGCTCGATTCTAGTCCGACGCCGAACGACTGGGGGTGCTTTAAGTCCCACAGGAAAATACACAGTCCTTCCGGCTTACGGTCGCGAATATCGATCCAGTTTTCAGTTTTCATAATTCAGTCTCCGGAATCACATGATAGCACTCTAACGCATCGGAGTATTTAAAAATAAGATACGTTCCAGCGTTTCCATTGTTGCGCAGCCAGCATCTCGAAATAATGCGATGGGCCTGTTCTTTGCAGTCGGTGAATTCAGTTGAGCATCCCTTGAGGAGTAAAATCATGAAACGTTTCGGCATCTGCTGGGGCGCATTCACCGGCAACTCCGGGATTCGTTCCGGACTCGCGTACTCATAGTCGGCTGTATTTAGCGGGGCATTTGTCATCGTGTTGTGAAGTCAGGTGGAAATTATCCGCGAAGTAAAGCGCGAAACTCGCTTGACGCGCATTTTATTTCATGCAGTCATGTTGCCAGTGGAAACTTTACCTCCCCTTAAGAAAAAATATTTCGAGCACGGTCTGGCGCGCAGCAAGGACGCGAAGGCCGCGCTCAAAAACATGGCCATGCAGGTCAAAAAAATCCGCAAGGAAATGGGTCTGACGCAAACCGAGCTGGCGCAAAAAGCCGGTTGCTCCCGCTCGATCGTGGATCATATTGAGCGGGCACTGAACTATCCTTCGCTCCCGGTTTACCTGGCGCTGTGCAAGGCGCTCGGCCAAGAGCAACCGCCGCTGACATGAAAGGTCCGCAAAAATATCACGGAGAATTGAAATGGATAATGAATCCACAGGAAATTCACGATGACTTCGGAGGCTGCCAATACACCATTCATCGACTTTGGAGGCCAATCATGACCGAGCCACGCACATTTCTTTCCCGCGTGTACGATGCGAAGCACCGGTTTTATCGGGACGTCAATATCGAGCCCACTCAACTCTTTCTTGGTCCCGCTGAAATGCTGGAGTTGCACGATTACATCAAGGAGCTTGAGCGCGCTGGACTTTTGACGCCCGAGCCCGCCGTCCGTCATGCCAGCATTCTTTCCGGCATGACTATCATTGGCCTCGCCTCCGATGGCATGCGCGCAGGAATTTCTGCAGAATGAAAACCTCCATCATCTTCCATCTCACCCCCGGCGAAGCCATTGGCATCAGCTTCGCCTGCCTGTTCGTCGGCATTTACATCGGCTCGCTATTTTGCCGGCAGATTACCGGGGCGGCCAAAGAGCAGCCGGATGAGGATGAGCACGATTAAATTTATGTCTGACCACACAAAATATACGCTCGTACTACTATCAATGGTGCTCTTGACCAACGGACTTTTTTTCATGGAAAACCATCACATGCTTCTTGCGGGGCTTAATCTAGGAGGATGGATCTGGTGTGGAATCTTGGTCTGCAAAAAATGAACCCACTCATAAACCTTACGGACAATCAGTGTCCGATCCACATCATAATTTCGCGCCCCGGCGCCATCGCTGGTACGGACGGCCAGCGTGAGGAAATCGCGGCGTCGCTGCCCAAGCCGATGCCGGGAAAGATGTGGGTCTATCAGCCGATTGCCGCGCAGCCGTTGCGCTTTGCGACCGCCGAAAACGCGGACAAGTTCATGCGATCACTTGAAGAGAAGAAGCCGACGGATGAATACTTTGTGCCTCCTATGATCTATAACCAGCGCCGCCAGAAGTGGGGCATAAACCCGGAATGGGGAGCGGCCCTCGGCGAACTCGTGGTGTTTGCGCAGGTGGATGAGGAATTGTCGCCAAAGAACGAGCCGTGTTCGAAATAAATTTATGCCCAACTTAAACAAAGTATCCCTGATGGGAAATCTCACTCGCGACCCCGAGCTTCGCGTCACGCCGAAAGGCACCGCGATCTGTTCATTCAGTCTCGCGATCAATCGCAGATGGAAGGACGACCAAGGGGAGCACGAGGAAGTCGTGTACGTCGATTGCGAAGCATGGGGCAAGGCTGGCGAAAATATTGCCAAGTATGTCACGAAGGGCCGCCCGCTATACGTTGGCGGTCGTCTCAAACTTGAGCAGTGGGAGGACAAGAACACGCGCGAAAAACGCAGCCGAATGAAAGTCGTGGTCGAAGATTTTCAGTTTCTCGGGGATAATCGGGATGCGTCCAAGCCTGCGGAAAGTGACAGCCAAGGTCGCTACTCCACACAGTCAAACGCGGCCCCACGTTCTGCGGCACCGTCCCAGCAAAACCTTGACGAAGACGTACCATTTTAATCCCTTTCCCGCCCCCGTGTCATCATGCCCTCCACGAGTGTGGTTGCGCGGAACAAATTCAAAAGCACGTAGGGGCGGGGATTAATTTCAATGACACCCAACTATCTCATCTCTGAACCGTCGCCTAATCCGCGCCGGCCGAATCTCCTTATTTACTCCTCCTGCCACACCTACGGCATCCTGCGTTATCTCAACGAGCATCGCCCGGAGGTTCGCAGCCAGTACAACGTCACTGCGGTCGTGATCCATCTCGCCGCAAAAGAAGGCGGTGCCCTGAGTGACCCTCGGCTTCGCCAGGCATTTCACCAGGCTGACATCGTGATTGATCATCCGCTGGCATCCGACAAGTGGGCTGGATTCCGCTCTGAGGATATTGGATTAAAACCTGGCGTCACCCGTATCCGCATGGAATCCCCGCACTTCAATTCCGCGTGGCCATTTCATTCCTGCAATTACGAATCTGAATTGCCGGTGCGTCGTATGCTGTTGCAGTGCGGAGATGAGGAAAGCATTCGTCGCGCTTTCGATGCGGGTGAGATGAATTGCATGTTTGAGGAGCGCTTCGAAAAGGACTGCCTGTATCTGCGTGGCCACGAAAAACATTCGGATCTTAAATTCGCTGATTTCGTGATCAATAATTTCAAGCGCCAGAAAATGTTTTTATCCCCCAATCATCCGACGATGGCGGTTTTTGCGCACATGATGGACCAGGCGCTATTCAACCTTGGTCACTACAAGATGGGCGAGCAGCACGCGCTTTCGCTGCCACTGGAGACGGACGCAGGAAATAACCACTATCCGGAGACCGCCTACGAATTTAACTACTTCGGATTCCAGTATCCCCGAAACTACGAGCACAACATGGGCGGCAAAAAGTTCTACCACTCGGAGATTGCGCGGATTTGCGAGGGGTAGTAGCAACGGCCATGGCTAAATCCGAAAAATTCCACGAAATGGTTGCGCGGGTGCATGCGACGCATCCTGCTTTGAAGAAGGCTTCCGAAATTTATATGAAGAGAAACGGCCCACCACCAAAAGCTGCGCCGTCGCCAAAAGTTAAACCGATTATTCCGAGTGCAAAATAAAGAAATCATCTACAAACTGCTCCAGCAAAAGTGCGAGGCGATCAGCGTTCGCGCGCCGAAAGGGAATCACAATTTCACGGGGCTCGTGGCGTTTCAGGACGATCTTCGATTCCCCGTGCCAGAGACCATTTCTGATGCCGCCAAGCTCTTCGATCTCGCGCAGAAGGCAATCGACGCCCGCTTTCGCTTTGCCCGTGAGAATCACCGCCTGCAGCGCGGAGAATCCACGGAATATGCTTGCGAATACGGCATGGCTCCCGATTTCGATCCTCAGACCAAAAAACCAACTGGCGATGTCGTACTGGTGGCCCAATTCGTCCTCCGCGAAATCAATCCTGCATCGTCTCGATCTGCTGGAAATCCCCCCACCCCGAAAGATTCACCGCCGATTCCTGAATCTCCTCATCCTTGAATAGTGGCCCGCGGGGCACCGGGAGCGCGGCGGTGTCGCGGCCTTTGGGGATGAGTCCCGGCGTGGTGATCCGCGCGCAGTGCATCAGCTCAAGAATCGCATCCGCACGATCAGGCGAAGTTTTACCGGTGCGGCTCTTGTAGGAATCCTTCGATTCCACCGAACGCTTTCTTCCTTTTCCGGCTTTACTTGATCCACGCCGGGAAACCAGCTCCTCGATCGCTTCCAATGGCACCCCGCGACCAATGCGCACGCAGTCACATTCGAAAAGCTTGGCACCCGCGTACCACAACTCCGAGGCAATGATGTCGAACATCTCTTTCGGCGTCTCGGTGTCCTCTTCTGCGATTTTGATTTCAGTCGGCGACTCCGCGTAATTGATTCCGCATATTGGCGCGGCGGCATCTTCCGGTAAATTTCCGGTTCCTACTTTTTTTGTCCACTGCCGCCGGATGATGTCGTGCGTGCCAATACCGTTACCCGTACGGTCATGTGCGTAACGCTCGGGCTTGATATTCAACTGTCGCAGTCGGCTCATCACCTCATCAGCCATATCCTGCGTATCGCCGCGGGGAATTGCGCCCACCACGTCGATCTGGAGGGCCATGCGCGGCTCGGCTAACTGATGTCGCTGGCCCTGATAGTCGATCCATGCCACCGCGCGCCCGGTTCGGCCCGTGGCGAGCGCCGGCAAGTCGCCCGTGTACGCAACGTCGAAACCGGCCGCGTTCTCCGCATTGGAGTCGAAAATCCAATCACCTTCGCTGGCGGCTACGTGTGATTTCTGGATGATGGCTGTGAGTGTACCCTGCGGCGGGAACCGGCCATAGACCAGCGTGAACATATCCGGGTGCTGATCGTCGCCGTGACAGCGGCGCAGGAGAACTTGCACGCCCTCGTAAGAAACGAATCCGGGGAACACGGTTTTTTGCTGAACTACGTTCTCGTGCTTCATTGCGTTCAACGAAACGACATCCCAGCCCTCTTCGGATTTCCATGTGTCCTGAGTAGAGGGAATGGATTCAAATCCGCCGGCCGGTTTGCATGCCTTTCCGAATGCGGAAAACTGTTCCTTGGGATTGGCTGTGACGACAAACTTGATGTGATCGACGTCGCCTTTTTGCGCGGTGGCAAAGCGATTTGGAATATCCGAGAAAACATTCTGTGGCACCTCTTGGCCTTCATCAATCAGCATGAACACCCGGGAGCGGCGCTTAAAAATCGGGTGCATGGGCCGAGGCTTCGTGTGCGCACCCTTGATCTTCGCCTTCGCATTCGGGCCGCCGGGGAGAACGATCGTGAAAATGCCCTGTGCGCTCTTTTTATTGATCGAAATGCCGTCGGTATCGACGTTTCCAGGCAGTGGCAGCGCTGCACCGTCATGCAGGCGCACCATGTCGGCGAACAGATTCTTTTTAAGGTGATCCTCTGAGGCCGATGCGATCTGGATGCGGGTCCACTCAGGATCCAGCAGCCACTCGAGCATAAAAAATGCGGATGGGGAGTACGTGTTGTGTGTAACAGTATAATCTCCGAGCAGAAATCGGTGATTTCCGTCGATAACGAATCCGTAGTAATCGCCGTCTCCGATAGACTCAACTTTGAAGCCAGTATTTAGGAGATTTTTTTGCTCATACGGCTCTCTTGGAATCTTTTCTTTAGTTGGAATTTCTTTAATTCCATGACCGGAGATACCCACGTACCGGTACAGAGCAGAAAATCCTCTGGATTTTATTCCGCATCGTTTTTGGTATCTGGTGGCTGAGAATCCCAGCGATCTAGCCAGTCTGAATACTTGTTCGGATAATTTGGCATACTTAGAGACAAAACCAAGGCTGCATTCCGCGTTAACCCACCCGTCGCTATCAATGAGTCCCGCCAAAAGCTTCAGTCTATTTTCTCTGGAATTTATCAAATATTCTTCTCGGATTATTTTTTCTCCATTTTCATTAGACGTCCTGATGAAGTCCGTGAACGGATTTGATCGGTGGTATTCACCCGTGGGTTTTTTGAATCTCGCGCACCACATCGGGCATTTGTCGTGGTATCCTGACGTGACATAGAACCCTGGGAGCGATTCAAAATATTCAACCCACGCTTTGGCCATAGGGCCGTCCGGGGTATGCAGTGCGGGTACATCATAGCCGCCATCTCCAATCCATGATCCATAAATATAGGGATCAAACGGAAGGTCTTTTTCTGGGTAATCAACCCCGACGTGGAATTGTTTGAACGCGTTTTTTTTCTTCTTAGACCAACCAACATACTCGTTCAGCGGAACGTCAACGACGAGTCCCTTGCTCATCTTTTTCGAGATAGACCCATTGCCGCATATCCTATCGATCCCGCATCTCAGGCTCAGTATATGCGCATCATTACACGTCCATTCAGGTCCTCGCTCCGGCGTTATTTTATACATCGGTCCATGCCCCGGATTTGCGGCTAGCACATTCCTTGGCTTGCTGTCGTCACCCATCAGGACGTCACCAACTTTTATTTCTTTTGCAGGTTTAACGCTCCCATCAAACATCAAAACGGGCACATCCGGCCCCAAGCATTTCCCTTGGGCCGATCCACCGATGACCGCAATCATGCGCCCATTGAACAGTGCATTCCAAATCAACTGCACACACCGCGGCTCTGCGTTAAACGTCTCTGTATCCCAGAGGATCATCGACGCCGCGACATAATCCCGGAGCGACAAAAAGTGGTACAGGTAAGCCCACGCCAGTTTCATTAAGTCCGCCGACGTCTCATACGACTTTGGAAGCGATTTATTCGCCGGGATCGTGGCCTTGAAATCCGCATCCAACAGGATCAGCTCACACGCCTCTGCCAGTGTTTTTGCGCTTTCCGACTCTTTGTATTCCCGCAGCAGGGCATTGATCCGGCGCAAAACCGCCTTCTTGGTCGGGTCGGGGATTATCAGTGGCATTCCCGTATTGCATTACCGGAATTTGCCCGATAGGCAATTGCGCAATCAATTGAGCAATGAATTGAAAGTCAGTGATCCGTGCCCCAAACTTGTAGCATTATTGGGCAGCACTGGCGCGTTCAGCAATCGCGAAGCGTTGGGCCAGTTCGTTTACGATAAATTCAGGAGCGAGATGATGAATACTTTTGATGAATCGTATCCCGAGTGGCTATTAGCTGGCGATGAAATGCAGGTTGTTTTCCGTCAAATAGGCGAAGCTCTTTATAAAAAACTTTTGCCCGACGGATTAAAATGAAACTCGGCCGCATCAAACAACCCCCCGGTGGCTGGCATTTTACGGTCGCGCCCGGCGTGGAGCTGCGCGCGATGAACGAGACGCTGCTGATTAACCAGATTCACGAGTACCGGTTGCGAAACAATATACCGCCCGGCGACATCGAACGCGACATCGACACCTATTACTGCACGCAATGGCCCGAAGCATGCCAGAAGGAGGCCGCGGATTACGCGCCGCATCTCGGTCTACCGAAAGACCCGCCGCGCGAGCCGCTGTTAAACCGGGTGACACGCTGGGTGACGACGCTGATCAGCCGGATGCCACGCGGCGGCTATCAGATGGAAAATGCGACCACCACCAACGCAAGAGCCCTGATCTGCGCCGGCTGTCCTGGCAACACGCCATGGCGCACGGGCTGCCTTGGGTGCTCCTCGAATGTGGCGACGCTGCTTTTGCAGGTCCGCGGACTTCGAAAAACACCTCACGACGGATTGCTCTACGCCTGCAATTTTGGCGGATGGGCTAATGAATCAGCGGTGCATCTTTCGGCCAAGGAACTGCCACTAACTGAAGCTCAGAAGGCGGATTTGCCGCAAAGGTGTTGGAGGAAGGCGCTGTGAAAACATCCGTCCTCCTCGCCTCGCCCTTCCGTCTCGCCGCCGCCCTATGGCGCGCCTTTTTATTCTGGGTTCGCGGAAAGCCTGTGATCGCTCCAGAGTCCGTCCGAAGAAAACGACAGTCGATTTGCATTGAGTGTCCGAATAATGAGCACGGGCTTTGCACGATCTGCGGCTGCCTGACTGACGCGAAGGTGATGATTTCCAGTGAAGATTGTCCCGATGATCCTCCTCGTTGGGAACGGCTAGGAATAAACTAATTTCACCATGTCAACTCCTTCCAGTCTCGTTTCACCCGGCGGCGACGGCCCGCAATATGCCAATCCGATGCCCGAAGAGGGCGTTGCCACAATTGACGCACCAGAATTCAACGCGGATCAGACCCAGCTCAAGCTGGAGGCCCGGTCGGTTAAGACGATCGAGCATGCGTGGAATATCTGCAAAGCGCTCGAATCAAACAATCGCACCCGCGCCGCGCGAACGGCCGACATTCAATCCATTCACGACGGCGCTCCACCGCGATCGGGCGAGGCCAACGCGATCAAAGGCAAATCATGGCAATCGAACGCATCGACCAATTGGCTTTCGGGCGTAGTCGGCCGGCAGGCCCAGCGCTTTGTCACGGCGATCACGACCCAGACTTACCTCACATTCTCGCGTCTTCCGACGTCATTCACGGAATCGAAAAAGAAGTCTGATTTGATGCAGTCGAAATTTACTGCGCTGGTTAGGGGGTGGAATGGATACACCGGATTAATAAACTCCATCTCGGTTGAGAATGTGCTGCAGGGCTACACCTACGCGGTTTTTCTTGATCCGTACACATGGAAACCGACGATGTTCAAGCAGGATAAGCTCTATGTTCCGGAGCAGTCAGGGCAGCATGCAAGAGACCTGCAGTTTTGCGTGGCCAAGATGGATTATCGATTGGATGAGTTTCTGGAACTGTTCCGAAATGAGGATGCGGCCAAGGAAATCGGGTACAATCTGGAGAACTGCCTTTTTGCCGCCAACCGTGCCACGATGGAAGATCCGCGCGACGACGCTACGACCACACAATACCGCAATCTGGTGGAGATGATCAACGAGGGCATCATTGGCCTCACCTACACGAGCACGGGTGCCCGCGTGGTTAATTGCTGGCTGTTATTCAATCGGGAGTATGATGGGCAGGTGAGTTTTTGGTTGATCGAGCGTGATACCGGAAAGCTGCTCCGGTTTTCATTCAAGATTTTCAAGAAAATGGAGGACGTGCTGGCGATGTTCTCATTCGAGCCAGGCAATGGCTGTATTCATTCGTCAAAAGGGCTTGGCCGAAAGCTGGCGGCGCTTGCGGTGATGAAAGAACTTTTCCGAAACGGCATCATCGACAATTCCCGACTGTCAGGGCTGATGGTGATCCGTGTCGATCCAAAGGACAGGAACCGTCTTGCGCCGACAATCATGTCCCCGTTCGTGGTGCTGGATAAAACGATCGATATTTCTCAGACCCAATTCAACGTATCCGCCGAATCATATCAGGTTGTTGATAATCTGACCGACTCATGGGCCGAGCAGGCCGTGGGCGCATTCATTTCCCAGCAATTAAACGACAAGGGTAAAGGCGACAAAACGGCGACTGAGGCCACGATTGATGCACGGCGCGAGGCCGAGTCGTCTAACATCCAGATTCGCCGCTGGCTCGATAACTGGGCGACGATGACCCAGATTCAGCAAAAGCGCGCTTTTTCGGATGACAATATCGCGCAGGCTCGCCGGATGGTCGAGGAGATCACGAAAGACCCGACCAAGAACAAGCCCGAGTTCTATGAGGGACACGCGAACATGGATCCGGAGGTATTGCTGGCACTCGTTGAGATCATGATCCAAGGCCAGATCACGGATGATGAGATCAAGGTATGGCGTGACACTCCTGCATCGATTTACGCTCACGTCTCTGAAGCCGCAATTCAGCAGGGAATAGCGCTGGTGATTCAGAAATATGGAAATAATCCAAATCTGGATCAGTCACGCGCCATTGCGCTGGATATTGAAAATACGGTGGGTGCCGAAGTGGCAAAGGAGTTGATCGTGCCCGGCGGGGATCCGACGCTCGTTGCCGAACAGACCCGTGCCCAGCTAATCGAATCTTCGACCATGTATGATACCGGACTTCCGATTCCGGTTTCACCGCGCGACAACCATATCATCCACGGCATCACGGTTCAAACTGTTCTGACCAAGATCGCGGCACCTGTCCTTTCGGCTAATCCGAATCCGCCGCCGCAGATCATGAAGGCGGTGGAGTTGAACATCAATCACCTTGGCGAGCACTTGGATCAGGCAGTGAAAATGCAGCAGAATAACACTCCGCAATTCGGTGAACTGGACAAGTTCTACAAGAGCTTTAAAAAGCAGATTGAGGAAGTGGTTCAAATTCAAGCGCAGGCTCAAGCTGCGCAGGCCGCGGTGATCGCGAAAGGAAGGCAGGACATGGGACTGGCCCCCGCGAACACCGCACCAACCGCCGAGCCCGCTGCCACCGGTCCTGGGGCTCAGCCGGCTCCCCTTGATGCGCCGGTTAATCTGCCAGGCCCGCAGCTCGCTCCCAAGCCGGGGGAGCTGCAGAACGCCGGCGTCGCCCCTTAATTTATGTCGTCCACCCAACCCTACATCCAAAAAGAAAACATCAACGCGGCGGCGAATTTCGTCGGCGGTCCATTGTGGGCCGACTTCAAGCGCTGCCTTTTGCAGAGAAAGCCGGAATCCCCGGCGATCGGCGATGAACCCAATACCGCAGCCGCCAAGGGCCATCAGCGCACGGGATTTGAAAAGTGCATTGAAGAAATGGAGCGCCTTCCCTTCGAGGCTCCGCAGGAAATCGTCAATCCCATGGATCGCCCTGCAATTCAGGAAACCGCTGACTAAATAATTTATGTCCACCGAAAAAGAATCACCATTCGCGGGGCTGGAGGATGCGTTCCGCCAAACCATCCAAAAAGAAGCGCCGCAAGTTTTCACCTCCGATCCGGAAGAGAATCAAACTCCGCCTGTAGCTGAGCCGCCGCCAACGCCAGAGGAAACAGCCGAGCCCTCTGCGGAGCCGGGTGAGACGGTAACGCCACCCCCCGAAGAAAATCAATCGCTGGAAGACACTCTATCCGCTGCCACAAAAAACGCGGAAGAAGAGGCGGCTGACGCAAAGAAGGCTGCTGACGCTGCAGAGGCGGCCAAAAAAGCCGCGCCGGTGGCCAGCGACAAGCCTGTTCACCAGGACTTGGAGGATGAGGTTAAAAAGCTCGATCCCCACACCAAGCCAAAAACTCGTCAGATCATCGAGGGCATCAAAGCCAAGGTGATCACCGAGCGGGAGCGCGCGATTGCTGCCGAAAAGGCCCGCGCCGATGCCGAGCAGCGAGCGAAAGATTTGGAGGCGCAGGTCGCCACCGGCAAGCCATCGAAGGCACTGGAGGATGAACTGACCACGCTCCGCGAGCGAGTGCGCGAACTGGATGCGACGAAAGATCCGGAGATCGAATCCAAGTACGACAAGCCGATTTCATCCAATACGGAGGCGGCGATCAGCTTACTTGGCGATCTCGGGCTATTTACCGTCAAAGAGAAGGACGCAGCCGGAAAGGACATTATTCGTCCAATGACCGACAAGGAAAAGGCCGTTGTCGTAAACAACGTGAAGACGGCGGGTGTGAGCCTCCGCACGATGGCTCAGCACATCAAGGCACTGGAAGGAGCCGGGCTCGTCGAGGAGGCGGAGCAGCTTCGTGATTACGCCCGCGAGAATGATCGCATGGCGCGGGAAAAGGCCGCGGCCATTCAGGGCATCAAATCAAATCTTGAGGGCCGGGTTCAGGCGCGCACCCAAGCGCAGATGGCAGAGCAGGAGCAGATCAATAAAATCGCAGCCTCCACCAGCGAGAATGCGCTGAAGACAAATCTTGCCGAGATCGCAAAATCGTTCCCCCAGATCAACCGTCCGCCTGAACCAGTGGCAACTGACGCCGCTCCGGTAGTTGCGGCCAAGAAGGCGGCAATTGCCGAGTTTGATAAGGCCGCGAGTCAAATCGCGGAGTCTGTGAAGGTATTTCAAACGGATGGCCTTCCTCCCCCGAAGGCAGCCGAGGCGCGCGGCCGAATGGCCGCCGCCGCAGTCGAGTCAGTGATTTTGAAGAATCACGTTCTGCCGGCGATGGCGAAGGACAACACCGCACTCCAAGCTCGGGTGAAAGAGCTGGAGGCCCAGGTGGCATCATTCCGTAAAGCTGGAACGGTCAATCGTGCGCATGCGGCGGCAATCACCGCGGGAGCTAATGGTGGCGCACCAGCGAACGTGCCAGCCAATGCAAGCTTCGCAGATTCACTGGCGGCCCAATTGAGGGCGCGCGGCGTGGATATTAATTCCTGACCATGCTCGACCTTCGCTCGCTGCCCCAACGCTACCTCACGGAGCTTGGGGCTGATAAAGTCGCGGACATTACCGGCGCCACAAAGTCGGTTATGGCCATGTGGATTTCGCGGGATAAGTTTCCGTTGGAAGCTGTTCAGAAGTTACTGGAGTTCGATCCGACGCCGATTCACGAGATCAAGCCGCTCTACACGGTGCCAGAAAAGCCAACCCGCCTCGCCGTGCTGCTCTGCACGAACAGACCGGTCTGTTCAGCGACCTACGACACGTTGCTGGCGATGAAGGGACCGGAGATGCAGTTTCGGCGTTTCAACTTCAATAGCATCTACCATGTACGCAATATGGCGGCGCACTGGTTCCTGCACAAATCAAACTGCGAGTGGGCGTACTTTTCGGATGACGACATGATTCATCCGTGCCAGGATGCGGAACTGTTCTACGAATTGATGGCCGAATACACGGCGGCGAGTACGCCCTATCCAAAGACGTTCGCCGCCGCGCATTCGATTTATCGTCTCCGATTCCACGAAAAGAAAATGATCGGTGCTTGCTATTTTGGGCGCAAGCAGGGCGTGCCCGGGCAGTTCGCTGGTGCCGGTGCTCAAGTGATGCGGGAAATTCTTCGGCGCGGCCCGCGCAACGAAATCATGCCCGTGGACTGGTTGGGCTTCGGCTCGATCCTGATTCATCGTGACGTGTTCGCCGACATCATCAAAACGCAGGGAGAAAAAATCCGAGTGACGAATGAGGGCATCCGACAGAAATTGGGTTACGATTATTCGTTTTTCATGCCGATTTCCCAGGATTTCGGCGACGACATCAGCTTTTGCGCGCGGGCGCGTGAAGCGGGCCACCAGCCATTTGTCGATTTCTCGCTCATGCCCGCGCACGTCGGGATGAAGGCGTTCACGTTCATTGACCAATGAGCGTAGAACGAGCTTGACGAAAATACCAAAAATATCCTCTCTTTATCCATGCTCCCCCAAGTCCAACCAACCACCCGTATGGCCGATGGCCGCGTGGTTCCCGCACAGGCCGATTTCGGAAAAGGTCCGCCCGAGAATCAGAAATTTCTGATCGTCCTCCAGTATTACGATGGTGACGTGAACGACATGGAGGAAGTGGCGAACATCATCGCTGATCTCGAGCGCGTGCGCAATCACGAGGCCGACATCATGCTTTTTGCCCGACACGACGCGAAGCCGTTCCCGTCACACACGCGCTCCAAGCTTGAATCAAAATTCGACAAAGTTCACGCAGTCACCTGCCGCAACCGCGACGGAAATTCGTATCCGTTTGCATCGAACGGCATGTTCTACGATTTGGTTACGCTGCTTGGTCAATACCCGCAGTGGAATCAGCCTTATTTTGCCTTCATCAACTTGGAGTCGGATTGCGTTCCCCTTCATCCCGGATGGATTCGCGAACTGATCAACGAATTTCGACAGGCACAGGCCCGAGGAAAGCACGCGGCTGGCCACTTCCACAATGGGAAAGAGGCTCCGGTACACATGAACGGTGTCGCGGTTTACGCGATCGATATGTTCTTTAAGGTGCCTGGCGGAAAACTTCAGGGTGGGCGCCCGAACGTCGCTTATGATCTCGACCAAGCGCAAAATATTCTGCCCTACGCCTACGACACCCCTTATATTGCGATGGAGTACCGTCGCCCAACAATCACTGCAGCGGACCTCTTCCGGGGCCACAAGGCCGCAGTCGAGCCCGCGATATTCCATGGAGTCAAAGACTCCTCTGCTCGCGAGGCAGTGAAAGCCAAGCACATCACATTCAGCGACACGGCCGACCTCTCGCGCAAGACTGTGTTCACGTACTATGATTCGGCTCACGACATCGGCCACGGTCAATCGAACGAGGAGCTGGATTTGTGGCGATTGGGCTGGCAGAGCCGGGGGTGGAATCCGGTAGTACTTCGGCTAATGGACGCTTCCCGCAATCCCCGTTTCTCTGAAGTCGAGGCTGCGATCCAACGTCTGCCGTATGCGGGAGATCGGCGTATCCAGCGCGGCGAATTTTTGCGCTGGCTGGCGCTCGACACGGTTGGTGGCGGTCTATTGGTGAATGCGGACCAGCAGCCAAATGCGTTCACGCCCTCAAAGCTCAAGGATCACATGCAGGTTTTCCGGCCGGCGCTGAAAGACTTTTTTGACCGGCTGATGAATTACGCGCCATTGCCTACGGACGTGCGCGGCGGGATGCCGCATGTGAGCGACGAGACGCTGGGCGAGTTTAAAGCCAGCCTGAATGAATGGATCAAGGTGGCGGACGTCGGCGGAGAGAATTTCAAGTCCGCCGATCTGGTGGATTTCTCGGATCGCGCGCTCTCTGACAGCAAATACCGCGGGCAACGGAAAACGGATGTTATTCGGGAGTATTTGGGAGGCAGATTGTGACTGAAAACGAAACAGCCGGATTAAAGGACTGTTCTGCAGCGATTCAATTCGCCATGGAGGAAGCCGTGGCGAACGAGCGAGCCACCATAGCCGCCATGCTCAAAAAACTTGAAGGATGCTTCTGGTACCCCATGGCCGCGCCAAGCCTCAAGGAAATTAGGGAGAGAGTGGGGCTGTGAAGCTGCTCAAGCACTATCGTCTGATGAATCTCGGCG
>Ga0105239_10003558_pt1 | contig 19045 bp, 19 predicted proteins | sample KBSC44metaG_FD_92761 | JGI IMG/M metagenome (GOLD analysis project Ga0105239, IMG submission 92761) | Corn rhizosphere microbial communities from Kellogg Biological Station, Michigan, USA - KBS C4-4 metaG | ecosystem: Host-associated > Plants > Roots > Rhizosphere > Soil | place: Michigan, USA...
GCGCAGGGTTGTCGACGATCTCACTGGTCGCGGTGCGCACCCCCGCGGCGGTCATCACGTCCTTGGCGAAGGCCTTCGATCCCTCGATCCGCGCCGCGTCCCGAGATGGCCCGAAGCAGGCGACGCCCGCGGCCCGGATGGCATCGGCGACGCCGAGCACCAACGGCACCTCGGGCCCGATCACCACGAGGTCCGTGCCGAGGCGGCGTGCCAACGCGACGACGGCATCGCCGGAGGTGATGTCGACGTCGTACTGGTCGGCGATGATCGCGGTGCCGGCATTACCCGGCGCTACCGCCAGCTCCTCGACCTCGGGGTCCTTGCGGAGCGCCAACAGCAGCGCATGTTCACGGGCTCCGGATCCAATGACGAGGACGCGCACGGTTGCCAACCTTAGTGGCAGGCCGGACGGCGGGATCGGGATGGCAGCGATGGGGAGGATTTTGGCGGCCATACACTTGACTCAGCAGTGTATGGTCGTAGATAAAAGTGCTCTGGCTCACACGAGGAGAAGACTCATGACGACCGCGGAGACCGGCTGCCCCTTCCTCCCCCCGGGGTTCGACTTCGTCGACCCCGACGTGCTGCTCAACGGCATTCCGGTGAACGAGTTCGCCCAGCTGCGCAAGACCGCACCGGTCTGGTGGAACGAACAGAGTGAGTCGATCTTCGACGACGGCGGCTACTGGGTGATCAGCCGTCACGAGGACGTCAAGTCCATCTCGAAGAACAGCGAGCTGTGGTCAACCAACCGCAAGGGTGCGGTGATGCGGCTGCCCGACGGGGTCACCAGCGAACAGTTGGATCTGACCAAGGCGCTGTTGATCAACCACGACGCACCCGAACACACACGGCTGCGCAAGATCGTGTCGCGGCTGTTCACGCCGCGGGCGGTGGCGTCACTCGAAGAGAAGTTGGCGGTCGCCGCTCGGGACATCGTCGCCGCGGCGGCCGAGAAGGACAGCGGCGACTTCGTCGACGACGTCGCGATGAGCCTGCCGCTGCTGGCGATCGCCGATCTGATCGGCGTTCCGGAGGCCGACCGGGAGAAGTTGTTCCACTGGACCAACAACATCATGAACACCGACGACCCCGACTTCGACGCCGATCCGACGGTCGCCAACGCGGAGTTGATGGGCTATGCGTACAACATGGCCGAGGAGCGCCGCCGCTGCCCCGCCGACGACATCGTCACCCGCCTCGTTCAGGCCGACATGGGAGGAGTAGGCGGCGAGACTGGAGAGCCCTTGACCGACGTCGAGTTCGCGTTCTTCGTCATCCTGCTCGCCGTGGCAGGCAACGAGACCACCCGCAACGCCATGACTCACGGCATGAACGCGTTCTTCGAGAACCCGGATCAGTGGGAGCTCTTCAAGCGCGAGCGCCCCGCCACCGCGGTCGACGAGATCGTCCGCTGGGCCACCCCCGTGCACTGCTTCCAGCGCACCGCGCTGACCGATGTCGAGCTGGGCGGGGTGACCATTCGCGAGGGCCAGCGCGCCGGTCTGTTCTACAGCTCCGCCAACTACGACGATTCCGTCTTCGACGAGCCATTCCAGTTCAACGTGATGCGGAATCCCAACCCGCACTTGAGCTTCGGCGGCAACGGCGCACACTTCTGCATCGGGGCAAACCTGGCCAGGATGGAGATCAAGCTGATCTTCAACGAGCTCGCCAACCAGGTGCCCAACATCTCCAAACTCGCCGAGCCGCAACGCCTTCGGTCGGGCTGGATCAACGGGGTCAAGAAGCTGCAGGTCTCCTACCACGGCTGATGCCGGGATCCAGCAGTTAGGATCTGCGGGTGCGCACCCACGGCTGGTCGGGATCGGCCCCCGCCTCGGACGACGAGGCCATCGCCAGGATCCTGGACGCCGCGGGCAAGGCCATCGACGAGCGCGGCGCCGACTTCAGCATCGCCGACGTCGCCCGCACGCTGGGCGTCACGCGCCAGACCGTATACCGGTACTTCCCAAGCACCGACGCCCTGCTGGTGGCCGCCGCGGTGCACGCCGCCGACGACTTCCAGCGCCGGATGGCCGAGCATCTGCGGGGCATCACCGATCCGGTCGAGGCCGTCGCCGAGGCCATCGCCACCGCGCTCGAATGGCTACCCAAGGACAAGCACATCGGCCTCCTCGTCGTGCCCGGTCGGGTCACCGCGCACACCGAGGGGGTGACGTCGGACGTGGCGCTGCAGTTCGCGAATGCGCTCCTGCGCCGCTTCGACGTCGACTGGGCCGCAATCGGATTCAGCGACGACGATCTCGATGAACTCGCCGAGCATCTGCTGCGGATCATCCAGTCGTTCATCCTCGATCCAGGCCGTCCGCCGCGGACGGGTGAGGACCTGCGCGACTACCTGCGGCGCTGGGTGGGTTCTGCGGTCACGGCGAGGTCCAGCCGTCCGGCCTGACCGGCTGGGTGTGCTCGGGCCGGATCTGGACACCGTCCGGCGTCTCGTATCGCAGTCGGGGAAGCGAGCCGCCGGTGCGCGCATCGACGTAGGTGCTGCGCGGCTCGTCCTGCTCGTCGAAGCCGTTGTCCGTGCCCCACTCGCGTAGCGCGACCATCAGATGGAAGAGGGACTCGCCCTTCGCGGTGAGCACGTATTCGTTGTAGGCCGAGCCGCCCGCGTCGGGCCGCACCGCCAGCACGCCCGCCTCGACCAGCTGGTGCAACCGCCCCGACAGGATGTTCTTCGCCACGCCGAGGCTGCGCTGGAACTGCGTGAATCGGGTCAGTCCCTCGAACGCGTCCCGCAGGATCATCAGCGTCCACTTGTCGCCGACGACGTCGACCGTGCGCGCCACCGGGCACGTGGATCGACCAAGCGGAGTGCTCACGTCGATGACACCTCCTCCATGACCTGGTTGCGTTTTGCAACCACTACGCCTAGGGTTTGGTTTCAATCTAGTACCACTTTGTGTCACGTCCAAGGAAATGAGCCGATCAGATGACCTGCACGGCCGACGTCGCCAGCCGGGCGCCCCAGACCATCGGTTCACGGATGGCCCTTCTGCTGGCGTTCGTCAGTGGCGCCGCGGTGGCCAACGTCTACTACGCCCAGCCGCTGCTCGACGACCTCGGCTCGCAACTGCACATGTCCGCGGCCGCCCTCGGCTGGGTGACCACCGCCACGCAGGGTGGCTACCTCGTCGGCCTCGTGATGGTGGTGCCGCTGGGCGACCGGTTCGACCGGCGTCGAATCATCATCGCCCAGTTGGTCCTCACCGCCGTCGGGCTGTTCGGCGCGGCCGCGGCGCCGAACGCGTGGACGTTCCTGGCCTTCTCCGCGTTCTTTGGTGCCGCATCGACGGTGGTTCAGGTGATCACCGCGTTCGCCGCGGCGGCCAGTCCGCCCGGCAGGCGCGGACGCACCGTCGGCGTGGTGACCAGCGGCGTGGTCCTCGGCATCCTGTTGGCGCGCACCATCTCCGGGTACATCGCCGACCTCTGGGACTGGCGTGCGGTCTTCGGCGTCGCCGCGGTGGTCATGCTCGGCGTCGCCGCGTGGCTGGCGTTCGTACTCCCCCGCGACACCATCGCCAAGGAGGTCGTGCCGTACCGCCAATCCCTGGCGTCGGTCGTCACTCTGACCATGCGGGACAGGACGTTCCGGGTGCGGAGCCTCATCGGCGGGCTGATGTTCGCCAGCTTCGGCGCGGCATGGGGATCGATGGCGCTACCGCTGGCCACGACGCCGTGGCACCTGACGACGGCACAGATCGGGCTCTTCGGAATCGTCGGCGCCGCCGGGGCACTCGGCGCATCCGGCGCGGGCAGATGGGCCGACCGGGGCCGCGCCGAGGTCGCCACCGGCGCCATGCTCGTCGCGTTCCTCGCGTCGTGGGTGGCGATCGCCCAAACCCCAAGCTCGCTGCTGCTTCTCGCGATCGGACTCGTCGTCCTGGACTTTGCAGGCGAGGCCATTCACGTCATCAACCAACACCTCATCGTGGAATCCGATCCCGTGGCGACCACCCGCCTCATCGGCGGCTACATGGTCTACTACTCGATCGGCACCGGAGCGGGCGCCATCGCGGCCACCGTCGCATACGCCCATGGCGGCTGGACGCAGGCAAGCGTCGTCGGAGCCGCGTTCGCCGTGGCCGCCCTCGCCGTCTGGGCCGGCGATCGGTTGATCAAACGACCGTCAGTGGCAACGACTTTCGCTCCTCGAACACCCACGACGCTCCCCCGCTGATCTTGGCCACCGCGACTTCGTCGAATTCCCTGGCCGCGGTGTCGGTCTCGACCACCCGCACCGTCCAGTCGGACGCGGTGCCGGACAGCTCCGCGCGCAGGTGTGGGTCGACGGCGGCGACGATGGCCTGCAGCGGTTGGTCGGCGATCGGCGAGCACAACGAGATCCAGGCTCCGTCGCCGTAGGCGGGCGAGCGCCGCACGTGCACGGAATCCTTCGCGATGTCGACCGAGACATACGCCGCCGGGTTCAACAGCGGGTGCAGCTCGAGGACCCGCAACGCACCCGCGACGCCGCCCGGCAGGTCCAGCGCCCGATGGATCCGGCCCGAGGCAACGCCCGCGATGCCGATGAGCTGCTTGGTACAGATCGAATCGGCAAGGGCGGTATCGCTTCCCGCTCTGGCGCTCACTGCGATCTTGAAGGACAGGTACAGCAGGTGCATCTGCAGGCAGACCTCGTCGGCCATCCGGACCAGTGCCGAGTGGGAGAAGGCGCCGAAGTCGACGTCCGAAAGCAGCGGCCCGGAGTAGTCGGCCAGACCCTCGTCGGACGGATCGATCGGGTCGAGTTCGATGTGCGCGGCGCGCGAGGCGCCGACCACCTCGAGTGCGGGGATGCCGGACACCTCCGGGTAGGACTCGTCGATGATCACCGTCCACGCGCAGTGCGGCTGCCGGTCCGACGGCGTTCGCGGCGGGCGGTGAATGGGCCGGATCTGTGCCTTCGCGTTGGTGGCGACGGCGGTCGCGTCGAACGTCGGGTCCTCGATGTCGTGGCACATGCCGCGCACGTAGTCCTCGCCCATCGGCTCGACGTCGAGAAGCGCGCCGCAGTGGTCGAGGTGGAACTCGCCGTGCCAGCGGTCGTGCACGGTGTAGCGGAAGTCCATGAACTGCGGTGGGGCGCCGATGTCGAGCTGCAGGCCCTTGAAGATCGTGACGACGTCGACGCCCTCGTACTTGAGCGCCTTCTGCATGCGCTTGGTGTAGAGGGGGCTGGCGCCCATCCACTCCTCGATCGCGATCTGCAGCATCTCCTCGCGCCCGAATTCCGAGATGCACCACGCCATTCCGGACCTGTCGATGAGCTGACCGATCAGCAGCAGTTCGGGGAGCAGCACCGCCAACTCGTCGCGGGTGAGCGCGGCATACCTGCTATTCATCGAGGGTGCGTCCCGTGCTCATCTTGACGGCCGCGTTGACGTTGGCTCGCTTCTTCTCGGCCGTGTCTTCGCCTGAACCCTTCTTCTTGCGCTTGCCCGAGACACGACTCACCACGCCGTTGAGTCCCGACGCGAGTGGGAAGCCGACATACTGGGTGAGGAAGATCGCCATCTCCTTCAGCTCTTCCTCGGTGAGCTCGTCGTTCTCCAACGCGGCATTGACCTGTACCTCGGTAAGGTCCTGCAGGCCGAGCGCGGTCACCACCGACAGCGTCATCAATCGCTTGTCGCGCATCGACAATCCCGGCCTGCTCCAGATGTTGCCGAACAGGTGGTCGACGGTGAGCGCGAAGAAGTCATCGCCTTCGATGTTGGGCATGTCCCAGGCGTAGACCTCGTTCATCTTGTCGAGGCCCTTGCGGCGTTGTTCGTCCATGCGGTTACTCCTTCTCTACCGGATATGGCACGCCGAGGCCCGCGGCCAAATCCCTCAGTGCGATCTCGGCAAGCGGCAGGTCCACTCCAGTGGCCTGCCCGAGCTCCAAGGCCAACCGCAGGTCCTTGTCGGCCAGCCCACGCGTGTGAACGAACATGTCGTACACGAAGTGGTCGGGCTCAAGGGGTTTGGTGTCGTCGCGGACCATGATGGCTCCTGGCCCGCCGCTCTGCGCGTCGCTGTGTCGCACGACCCGCCCCAGCTTCTGCAGGTCGATGCCCGCCGCTTCGGCGAGCTTCTGCGCCTCGCACGCGGCAGCGAACCCGATGAAGGTCAGCATGTTGCGGGCCAGCTTCATCCGCGTGCCAGCTCCCGGCTCGCCGGCGCGGACCACCAGCGAGGCCCACTTCTTGAACACCGGCTTGACCAAGGCGTACGCGTCGTCGTCTGCCCCGACCATGACGGCCAGCTCGCCCTTGCTCGCAGCACCGGCGCCGCCGCTGACCGGAGCGTCGACGACGTGAATTCCCCTGGGGCGCAGCTGCTCAGCGAGCTCACCAGCCGTATCGGGCTCGATCGTCGAGTGGATCGCGATCACAGTGCCTGGCTTCGCGTGTGCGCCCAGTTCGCAGACCACGGTGCGGACCTGCTCGTCGGTGAGCACTGTCACGCTGATCACGTCGGCAACGGCGACGTCCGTGACGCTGTCTGCGAGGGTGGCGCCGGCTTCGGCGAGCGGTGTCATCGACTCGGCGCGCACGTCGAAGACGATCAGGCCGCCAGGCCAGTCCACCAGGCGCTTCGCCATCGGTGCGCCCTGGTTCCCAAGGCCGATGTACCCGAGCTTGAAGGCTTCTGGCGCACTCATGAACCCAGCCCTCTGCTCTTCGCGCAAGCGCTCATCGGAAGATCTGTCCGCCATCGACGTTGAAGATCTGTCCTGTGATCCACTTGGCCTGGTCCGACAGCAGGAACAGGCACATGCCGACCAGATCCTCGGGCTGGCCCATCCGCGACAGCGGGATGCCCTTCACGATGTCGGCGACCATCTCCTGCGGCGTCGTGGTCCGGTTGGCCTCGGTGTCGATGGGCCCAGGTGCGATCGCGTTGATCCGGATGTTCTGGCCGCCCAACTCCGTTGCGAGCTGCTGGGTCAGGCCGTTGATGCCGACCTTGGCCAGCCCGTAGAAGTTCGAGTACATCCACGCCGCGGTCGACGACTGGTTGATGATCGCCCCACCGCCCCGCTTGGCCATCTTGCGATAGACCGCCCGCGTACACAGCAGCGCACCGTCGAGGTTCACGCTCATGAACTTCTTGTAGTACTCCCAGTCGACCGACACCAGGAAGTCGAGTTTCATCCCGCCGAAGATCGCGGCGTTGTTGACCAGGTAGTCGATGCCGCCGAACTCCGAAAGCGTTTGGGCGGCCATCTCCTTCGCGGAGTCGGGGTCCGACACGTCGACCCTCAAAGCCAGCGCATTGCCGCCTTCGCCCTTGATTCCGTCGGCCACCTTCTGCGCGCCCTCGACGTTGATGTCGGCGACCACGACGGCCGCACCCTCGCGGGCCAGCGACTCGGCGTAAGCCTGCCCGATGCCACCACCGGCGCCGGTGACGATGGCCACCTTGTCCTTGAACTGATCTCCGTACAGTCCCATGTGAAAAACCCTCGTTCCTTAATTCGCCGCCGTGGCAATGAGTTTCGTCTCGAGGTACTCCTCGAAACCGGGTATGCCCATCTCCCGGCCGATGCCGGACTGCTTGTAACCACCGAACGCCGCGTCCGCGGAGTACCAGACGCCGCCGTTGACGTTGACCGTCCCGACCCGCATCCGCGCCGCCACGGACTGGGCGCGGTCGTCGTCCGCGCTGAACACCGTGCCCGACAACCCGTATGGCGAGTCGTTGGCGATGCGCACGGCGTCGTCGTCGCCGTCGTGGGCGATGACGGTCAGCACTGGGCCGAAGATCTCCTCCCTGGCCACCCGCGCGTCGTTGGTCAGCCCGGAGATGACGGTGGGCTCGATGAAGAATCCGGTGTCGCGGTCGGCGGGTCGTCCACCGCCGCAGGCGAACTTGCCGCCCTCCTCGAGCGCCAAGTCGAGGTAGCCCTGCACGCGGTCGCGTTGCCGCGCCGAGATGACCGGGCCGCAGACGGTCCGCTTGCTTGTCGGATCGCCGGGCTTGATCGAGCCCATGGTGGCCGCGGCGGCCTCGACGGCTTCCTCGTAGCGGCCTCGCGGCACCACCAGGCGCGTGGTGATGGCGCAGCCCTGCCCGGCGTGCATGGCGGCGGTGAACGCCGACATCGAGCACGCCCCAGCCAGATCGGCGTCGTCGAGCACCAGGAACGCCGACTTGCCGCCGAGTTCCAGGAACACCTTCTTGATGGTCGCCGCGGCGTCGGTCATCACGGCGCGACCGGTCACCGTCGAGCCGGTGAACGACACCATGTCGACGCGCGGATCCTTGGACAGCAGCGCGCCGACCCCATGGTCGCTCGAGGTGACGATGTTGATGACGCCTGCGGGAAAGTCGGTGTGCTCGGTGATGAGCTCGCCGAGCACGGCAGCACACCACGGGGTGTCGGGAGCGGGCTTGAGTACCAACGTGTTTCCGGCCGCCAGTGCGGGCCCGACCTTGGCGAGGTTGATCTGGTGCGGGAAGTTCCACGGCGTGATGGCGCCGACGACACCGACGGCCTCGCGCGCCAGGGTGCGCTTGGTGGGGATGCCCTGCGGCGTCGCATGACCGAGATCGACCCGCCACGGGTAGGTCTCAGCCGTGTCGGCGGCGAAGCTCAGGTCCTCGACGGGGCCTTCGAGATGTGCCCCCGCCGTCAGCATCCGCGGCGCCCCGACCTCGGCGATCGTCAGGTCCCGCAACTCCTCCGCGTGCTCGCGCATGGCCTGCTGCAGCTGCCGAATGCAGCGCACCCGCAGTTCGGTGTTGTTGGCCCAGTCGGTGTCGTCGAACGCCGTGCGTGCCGCCCCGATCGCCGCGCCCATGTCGTCGATGCTCGCGTCGGCCGCGACGCCGAGCACCTCCTCGGTGGCGGGGTTGACGGTCGTGAACGTGCCTCCCCCACCCGCCACCAATTTGCCGTCGATGAGCAGTCGACTCTCGCGATCGCTCAGTAGCGCCATCGGAACTCCCGTGTGCCAAGTTTCGGTATGAGAAGCCTGGACAACTGTCCGGCCGCGTTCAGTCGAACCATAACCTCAGGCGCGGCCGGGTGGCAAGGGCACACCGCCTTACCGACTTTGGATGTTCATGTTCTCCCACGTCGTACTTCATTTTTCCCGACATGCTTGCCTCGGCGCGCCATCGTCGGATAACTTGGACATGTGTCCAGCGATGCAGTGACTGCCCTCACGGGGGGCGCAGAGTCTTCCGGGGCGGGGCCTGCCGACCCGCCCCGCAACCGGCGGCAGGAGGAGACCTTCCGCAAGGTGCTCACCGCGGGCATGGAGATGCTGCGGGAGTCGTCCTACTCCGATCTGACGGTCCGGGCGGTCGCCGCCCGAGCGAAGGTGGCGCCCGCGACCGCCTACACCTACTTCTCGTCGAAGAACCATCTGATCGCCGAGGTCTATCTCGACCTGATTCGACAGGTGCCGTACTTCACCGACGTCAACGAGCCGATGTCCAACCGCGTCGAGAAGGCCTTGCGAAATCTCGCACTGGTGGTCGCCGACGAGCCCGAGGTCGCAGCGGCCTGCACGACCGCGCTGATGTCAGGCGCCGACCCGACCGTGCGACGGGTCCGCGATCTCATCGGTGCCGAGATCCACCGCCGCATCAAGTCCGCCGCCGGCCCCGAGTGTGACCCGCGCACGGTGGCCGCGCTCGAGATGACGTTCTTCGGTGCCCTGGTCAATGCCGGCAGCGGCGTCTTCACCTACCACCAGATCGCCGATCGACTGACCTACGCGGTCAGCCTCATCTTGGGAGACAACCCGTGACCGTCAAAAGCCCTGACGTTCTACTCGACCCGTACGACTACGACTTCCACGAGGATCCGTATCCGTACTACAAGCGACTGCGCGACGAGGCGCCGCTGTACCACAACGAGGAACTGAAATTCTGGGCGCTGTCGCGGCACACGGACGTCGTGCAGGGCTTCCGCAACAGCACGTCGCTTTCCAACAGGCACGGCGTAGCGCTCGACCCGATCTCGCGCAACGACGAAGCCCACAGGGTGATGTCGTTCCTTGCGCTCGACGACCCCGGCCACCTCCGGTTGCGCACCCTGGTATCAAAGGGCTTCACCCCAAGGCGAATTCGTGAGTTAGAGGGCCGCGTCGTCGAGATCGCCGTCCAGCATCTCGACGTCGCACTCCAGTCCGACACATTCGATTTTGTCGATGACTTCGCGGGCAAGCTGCCCATGGACGTCATCTCCGACCTCATGGGTGTCCCCGACGAGGACCGGGTCCGAATCCGCGCGCTGGCAGACGGTGTCATGCATCGCGAGGACGGCGTATCCGACGTACCCGCCGAGGCCATGCAGGCATCCGGCGAGCTGCTGGTCTACTACGCCGACATGGTGAAGGAACGGCGCAAGAAGCCGTCGGACGACCTGACATCGGCCCTCGTCGAAGCGGAGATCGATGGCGACCGCCTCACCGACGAAGAGATCATGGCGTTTCTCTTCCTGATGGTCGTCGCGGGCAACGAGACGACCACGAAACTGCTTGCCAACGCCGCATATTGGGGCTTCAAGAATCCCGATCAGCTGGCCCCTGTGTTCGACGATCATTCGCTGGTCAAGCCATGGGTCGAGGAGACGCTTCGCTACGACGCATCAAGTCAGATCCTGGCACGCTTGGTATCGGCCGACATCGCGATGTACGACACCACGATTCCCGAAGGTGACGTCCTGCTGCTGCTCCCCGGATCGGGCAACCGCGACGAGCGGGCCTTCGAGGACCCCGACAGCTACTGCATCGGCCGCGACATCGGCTCGAAGCTGCTGAGCTTCGGCAGCGGCGCACACTTCTGCCTCGGCGCCCACCTGGCGAGAATGGAAGCCCAGGTGGCGCTCACCGAATTGTTCAAGCGGATCAGCGGTTACGACGTGGACGAGACGAATTCCGTTCGCGTCCACTCGAGCAGCGTCCGCGGTTTCGCCCATCTCCCCACCACCGTGAAGGCTCGATAGATGCCCCGCTTCTCACCACTCCCCGACCGTCGACCCGCCATCGTCGCTGGCGCATCGGCCGGCATCGGCGAGGCCACCGCCATCGAGCTCGCGTCCCGCGGCTTTCCCGTGGCACTCGGCGCCCGCCGGGTCGAGAAGCTCGACGACATCGTCGGCAAGATCAACGCCGAAGGCGGCGAGGCCGTCGGTTTCCATCTCGACGTCACGGATCCGAACTCGGTCAAGTCGTTCGTGGCCAACGCCGTTGACGCCCTCGGCGAGATCGAGCTGCTCGTCGCGGGTGCGGGTGACACCTACTTCGGCAAGCTCGCCGAGATCAGCAGCGACGACTTCAACTCACAACTACAGATCCACCTGGTCGGCGCCAACCGCCTTGCCACTGCAGTTCTGCCGGGCATGATCGAACGCCAGCGCGGCGACCTCATCTTCGTCGGCTCCGACGTCGCGTTGCGCCAGCGGCCGCACATGGGCGCGTACGGGGCAGCCAAGGCGGCCTTGGTGGCGATGGTCACCAACTTCCAGATGGAGCTGGAGGGCACCGGAGTTCGCGCGTCGATCGTGCACCCGGGCCCGACGAAGACCTCGATGGGATGGAGCCTGCCCGCCGAACTCATCGGTCCGGCCCTCGAAGACTGGGCCAAGTGGGGTCAGGCCCGCCACGACTACTTCCTGCGCGCCTCGGATTTGGCACGCGCCATCACATTCGTTGCGCAGACCCCACGCGGCGGCTTCATCGCGAACATGGAACTCCAGCCAGAAGCACCCTTGGCCAGCGATCCCGCCGACCGCCAGAAGCTCATTCTGAACGAGGAGAACCTTTCGTCATGACCACAGCGATCGTGCCCCGCGTTTCCGGCGGCGAGGAAGAATACGGGCACCTCGAAGAGTTCCGCACCGATCCCATCGGTTTGATGAACCGCATCCGCGAGGAGTGTGGTGACGTCGGCTGGTTCCAACTCGTCGACAAGCACGTCATCTTCCTGTCCGGTGCGGAGGCCAACGAATTCTTCTTCCGCTCCAGCGACGCCGAGCTCAACCAGGCCGAGGCCTACCCGTTCATGACGCCGATCTTCGGCGAGGGCGTGGTGTTCGACGCCGACCCCGAGCGTCGGGCCGAGATGCTGCACAACACCGCTTTACGCGGCGAGCAGATGAAGGGCCATGCGGCGACCATCGAGAACGAGGTCAAGAAGATCATCGCCAACTGGGGCGACGATGGCGAGATCGAACTGCTCGACTTCTTCTCCGAGCTGACGATCTACACCTCGACGGCGTGCCTGATCGGGCTGAAGTTCCGCGAGCAGCTCGACCATCGGTTCGCTCACTACTACCACCAGTTGGAGCGCGGCACCGACCCACTCTGCTACGTCGATCCCCATCTCGACATCGAGAGCTTCCGCATCCGCGACGAGTCGCGCGTGAAACTCGTCAGTCTGGTGCAGGAGATCATGGACGGTCGCATCGCCAACCCGCCAACGGGCAAGGAGGATCGCGACCTGCTTGACGTGCTGGTGTCGATCAAGGACGACAAGGGCAACCCCCGCTTCACGGCCAACGAGGTCACCGGCATGTTCATCTCACTGATGTTCGCGGGTCACCACACCAGCTCGGGTACGTCGGCGTGGACGCTCATCGAACTGATTCGCCACGCCGACACCTACGCCGACGTGCGTTCCGAGCTCGACGAGCTCTACGCCGACGGTCAGGAAGTGAGCTTCCATGCGCTGCGCCAGATTCCGAAACTCGACAACGTGGTCAAGGAGACGTTGCGCCTGCATCCGCCGCTCATCATCCTGATGCGCGTAGCGCAGGACGAGTTCGAGGTACAGGGCTTGCCGATTCACAAGGGTGACTTCGTCGCCGCGTCGCCGGCGATCTCCAACCGGATCGCAGACGACTTCCCCGACCCCGACGCATTCCTCCCGGATCGGTACAACAAGCCCGAGCAGGCAGACATCGCCAACCGGTGGACGTGGATTCCCTTCGGTGCGGGCAAGCATCGCTGCGTAGGTGCGGCGTTCGCGCAGATGCAGATCAAGGCGATCTTCTCGGTCCTGTTGCGCGAGTACGAGTTCGAAATGGCACAGCCCGCCGAGAGTTATCACAACGATCACTCGAAGATGGTCGTGCAGCTGGCCCAGCCTGCGAAGGTCCGCTACCGCAAGCGAGTGAAGTAAGCACCGCTATGGGCTGCTACCGCGTGGTGCTCGACCAGGACCTCTGCCAAGGCCACGCCATGTGCGAGCTGGAGGCCCCGGACGTGTTCGCCGTGCCCAAACGCGGCGTCGTCGAGATCCTCGATGCAGAGCCACCCGACGACATCCGCGAGGGCGTCGAACGGGCGATCGAAATGTGCCCCACCCGAGCAATATCCATGAGCGAAAAAGGAGACTGACTGTGTCTGATTCGATGGCGTCACGAGAAGATTTGGACAACTGGGTCGAGCGCTGGCTGCAGGCCAACAAGGACTCGGAGGCTGCTGGCGATTGGAAGAACCTTGCCGACTTCTACACCGACGATGCCACCTACGGCTGGAACATCGGGCCGAAGGAAGACGTCATGTGCGTCGGCAAAGACGAGATCCGGGACGTGGCACTGGGTTTGGAGATGCAGGGCCTGGAGAACTGGGTCTACGAGTATCAGAAGGTCCTGGTAGACGACAAGCAGAGCGAAATCGTCGGGTTCTGGAAGCAGATCGTCAACAAGTCCGACGGCACCCAGGGCGAGATCTATGGCATCGGGGGCAGCTGGTTCAGGCTGACCGCGCAAGGACAAGACGGAGCTCTGCTGATCGAGTGGCAGCGTGACTTCTTCGACTTCGGGCACGTCGCCTACATGTTCGGTCAGCTCATCGAGTCCGGCGATCTCTCCGAGGGTATGCAGAAGCGCATCGAGCGGGCCGTGGCCGGCGAGAAGGTGCCCGGCTACTACCCGCTCGGCCAGGCACCGGTTCCGATCTGGTGACGCCCGGCCAAGCGATTGCTTGGGGGTGGGTGTGACGCATCTAACTAATGGCTCTAGTCTGGCCTCATTGGCTCTAGCGGAAGGCACGTGCGGATGAAGACAAAAGGTGCTCTCATCTGGGAGTTCAACCAGCCGTGGTCGATCGAGGAGATCGAGATCGGCGACCCGGTGAAGGACGAGGTCAAGATCCAGATGGAGGCCGCGGGCATGTGCCACTCCGATCACCATCTGGTGACCGGGGGCATCCCGATGGCGGGCTTCCCGGTGCTCGGCGGCCACGAGGGCGCTGGCATCGTCACCGAGGTCGGCCCCGGCGTCGAGGGCCTCGAGCCCGGCGATCACGTCGTGCTCTCGTTCATCCCGTCGTGCGGCACCTGTCCGTCGTGTCAGGCCGGCATGCGCAACCTGTGCGACATCGGTGCGCTCCTGCTCAGTGGTACGGCGGTCTCCGACGGCACCAACCGCATCCACGCCAAGGGCCAGCCCGTCTACCCGATGACGCTGCTCGGCACGTTCAGCCCCTACATGGTGGTGCACAAGAGCTCGGTGGTGAAGATCGACAAGTCGATCCCGTTCGAGGTGGCCTGCCTGGTGGGCTGCGGCGTGACGACCGGCTACGGCTCGGCCGTCCGGACCGCCGACGTCCGCCCCGGCGACGACGTCGCGGTGATCGGTGTCGGCGGCGTCGGCATGTCGGCGCTGCAGGGTGCGGTCGCCGCCGGCGCAAGGAACGTCTTCGTCATCGAGCCGGTGGAGTGGAAGCGCGACGCCGCACTGAAGTTCGGTGCCACGCACGCCTACCCGGACATCGGGTCCGCGTTCGGCGGTGTCGCCGAGGTGACGCAGGGCCTGATGGCCAAGAAGGTCATCGTGACCGTTGGCGAACTCGACGGCAAGGACATCGACAACTACGTCAACCTGACGTCCAAGGGCGGCACCTGCGTCGTGACCGCGATCGGCAGCATGCTCGACACCAACGTCACGTTGAACCTCGCGATGCTCACGCTGATGCAGAAGAACCTGCAGGGCACCATCTTCGGCGGTGGCAACCCGCACTACGACATCCCGCAGCTGCTGTCGATGTACAAGGCGGGCAAGCTCAACCTCGACGACATGATCACCAGGCAGTACAAACTGGAGCAGATCAACGACGGTTACACCGACATGCTCGAGGGCCGCAACATCCGCGGTGTCATCCGCTACACCGACGCCGACAGGTAGGGGCCGACGGTGTCACAGGAGACCGCTCAGCACTCACCCGCCCTCATCGCGTCGCAGGCCTCCTGGCGCTGCGTGCAAGCCCACGATCGCGAGGGCTGGCTGGCGTTGATGGCCGACGACGTCGTCGTCGAGGATCCGATCGGCCCTTCGGTCACCAACCCCGACGGCACCGGTGTGCGCGGCAAGGAGGCCATGGCCGCGTTCTACGACACGAACATCGCGGCCAACCAGCTCAAGATCACGTGCGAGGAGACCTTCCCCTCCAGCTCACCCAACGAGGTGGCACACATCCTGGTGCTGCGCAGCAGGTTCGAGGGCGGCTTCACCAGCACCGTGCGCGGCGTGTTCACCTACCGCGTCGACGACGCAGGCCTGATCGCCAACATGCGCGGCTACTGGAACCTGGACGTCATGCAGTTCGGCCAGGAAGAGCAGAGCTGACGGGTCCTCTGGAGGGCCGCGCGGCCGTCGTCGTCGGCGGCTCGCGCGGTATCGGGCTTGCGGTGGCCGAATTGTTGGCCGCCCTCGGTGCCGGTGTCGTCGTCAACGGCCGCGACGACACTGCGGTGTCAGAAGCCGTCGACCGAATCGGTGGCAGCGCAACGGGATTCACGGGATCACCCGCGGACCCGGAAACAGCCGACGCGCTGATCGCCTGCTGCGTAGCCGAATACGGTGGCATCGACATCCTGATCAACTGCGCGGGCACGGCAGAACCTGCCGGTTCGTCGATCCTGAACGTCACCTCTGCGCAGTTTCGCGAGCTGCTCGACGCCCATCTCGGCACGGTGTTCGAAACGTGCAGGGCGGCGGCGCCGAAGCTGATCGAATGCGGCGGCGGCGCCATCGTCAACACCAGCTCGTTCGCGTTCCTCGGCGATTACGGCGGCACCGGATACCCGGCGGGCAAGGGCGGGGTCAACGGCCTGACGCTGGCGATCGCCGCCGAACTCAAGACGCACGGCGTGCGGGCGAACGTGGTGTGCCCCGGCGCGAAGACGCGGCTGTCCACCGGTCCCGACTACGAAGCGCACATCGGTGAGCTCAATCGCCGTGGCCTCCTCGACGACATCAGCGCGCAGGGCGCGCTCGATGCGGCGCCGCCCGAGTACGTCGCCCCCACGTACGCGTATCTGGTCAGCGACTTGGCCAAGGACATCACCGGCCAGATCTTCATCGCCGCAGGTGGTTTCGTCGGCCGCTTCGACCGTGCGACGCCCGGGATTCTGGCTTACCGCGATCACCACGACTCACCGCCGTGGTCCATCGACGAACTGGGTCAGTTCGTCGGTCGCGCGGTCAGGTCGTAGATCGTCACGCCGCCCATCACGATCGGCGCGAAGTGCATCTGCACCCACTGCTGAATCTTGCCGCTGTCGAGCAGATGCTGACCAAGGCGGTAGTCGGTGCGGTGGTCCCCCGTCATCGCGATGAAGTAGTGGATGGCGTGGGCTGCGACCAGTTGTTCGAACCGCTTTCGCGTCGGTGAGGGGTCAGAGCCATTGAAGCCGCCGAGTGACATCACAGGCTTCTGCGTCGCCAGTTGATAACCCGCCGCGCACGTCGAGCCCACCGTCGCCGCCACCCAGGTGAAGCGGTCGGCATCCACCCCGAGGCGAGCGACGACGTCGGCAGGCGGCGTACCGACCGTCAACAGGCTGCACCCTCCCTCGACGATCGGAGGCGCTCCTGGCCCGTCCCGCTTGCGCTCCGCCATGGCCGAGTGCGCTGCGGCCAGGACCGACGGCGGGCCCGCAGCGGGCAATGCCCCGGACGCACGAAGTGACACCGTGGTCACCGCATAGGCCAGCGGCCCCGCCAGTCCCAACGCGACGAGTGCCACCCACACGACGGCATGCACTCCACGCCGTCGCGTCCACTCCGCGTCGACCTGCACCAGCCACGCCAGAACCACGACGACCGCGGCCACCAGCACCCAGCGCAGCCACGGCTGATAGTGCGGAACATGCTGCAACACGGCGTATCCCGTGGCTGCCGTCGCGGCTCCTGCCGCGGCCAGGGTCGCCCGCGCCCATACCTGGACGCGGCGCTCCCAGCACACCGTCACACCGATCCCGACCAGCGCCGCGATCGGCGGGCTGAGAATCACCGTGTAGTACGCGTGGAAGATCCCGGCCATGAAGCTCAGCACCCCGGCGGCGGCGACCAACCACAGCCCCCAGCCGAGCAGCGACGCCCGCGCGGCGTCACGGCGCGGCGCGCGCCATCGCCATGCCAGCAGCGCGACCAAGAACACCGTCGCCGCGGGCAGCAGCCACGCGATCTGCCCGATCTGCGCCTCTTGGAACAGCCTGCCGAATCCCGGGCCGTCGGCGCCGTGCGCCAGCGGCGCGGTGGTGTCCAGCGGCACGCCGACGGCGCCGACCTCGTGGCCGTTGAGCCTGCCGAAGCCGTTGTAACCGAACGTCAATTCCAGTTCCGAATTGTGTTGCGAGCCACCGATCCACGGCCGGTCGTCGGCGGGCCACAGCTGCACCAGCGCCACCCACCAGCCGCTCGCCACCACAGCCGCCGCGACGGCAAGCGTGACCTGCCACAGCCGCCGCACCCACGACGGCGGGCCCGCAACGAGGTACGGGATGAACAGCGCAGGCAGCATCAGAACGACCACCAGTTGCTTGGTCAGGTAGCCGCAGCCAACCAGCGCCCCGCACAGCACCAGCCAACGCGTACGTCCGTCGTCCACGGCCCGCAGCGCCGCCCACAGCGCGGCCACCAACAACAGCACCAACAACGCGTCGGGATTGTTGTGCCGGAAGATCACCACCGCCACCGGCGTGAGGGCCAGCACCACACCCGCGATCAGTGCGGCAGTCTCGCCGAACCTGCGGCGCACGGCATCCCACACCAGCGCCACGGAGGCCACGCCGGCGAGTGCCTGCGGCACCAGGATGCTCCATGGGCTGAGCCCGAACACCCGCACCGACAACGCCATGGGCCACAGCGACAGCGGCGGCTTGTCCACCGTGATGGAGTTCGCCGCGTCCGACGATCCGAACAGGAATGCCTTCCACGACTGCGAACCGGCCTGGGCGGCAGCCGAATAGAACGCATTGGCCCAACCCTGCGCGCCGAGGTCCCACATATACAACACCGCGCTGCCGATCAGCAGCGCGGTGAGTGACCAGCGACTACGACTCACATGCGGTGCACCCCGAACACCCGCCGCAACGCGACGAACCGGACCAGTGTGGCAACCAGGTTGGCCACGACCAAGATCGACAACTCGACCACCTTGCCGACGGTCGGGTCGAAACGGTGCAGCACGTAGAGCGACCCGCTGGTGATTGCCAGCCCGAACGCGAACACGGCGAGCCCATGCATCTGATGGCGGGCGACGCCGCCGCGGCCGCGGATGCCAAACGTGAACGCCCGGTTGGCTGCGGTATTGGCGATGGCGGTGATCAGCAGCGCCGTCAGGTTGGCGGCCTGCGCACCCATCGTCGAATGCAGCAGCAGGTACAGGAGGGCGTAGGCCAACGTGCATGCAATGCCGACGATCCCGAACCGCACCAGTTGTCCGACCATGCCGTGCGGTACTCCGGGGATCAACGGTTCGCGGCCCAGGCTTGCCTGTAGCTCGCGCACCGGCAGCGCCCCGGTGGCGAGCGCACGGCCAACCCGCCAGCACCCCTTGAGGTCGTTGATCGCGGTGTGCAACACGTCGACCCGGGAGTCGGGATCGTCGATCCAGTCGACGGGCACCTCGTGGATCCGCAGCCCCGCCCGCTCAGCGATGACGAGGAGCTCGGTGTCGAAGAACCATCCGGTGTCGGCGACCAACGGCAGCAGCTGGTGCGCGACGTCGGCGCGGACCGCCTTGAACCCGCACTGCGCGTCCGAGAAGCGCGCACCCAGTGCACC
>Ga0105239_10003559_pt1 | contig 19044 bp, 21 predicted proteins | sample KBSC44metaG_FD_92761 | JGI IMG/M metagenome (GOLD analysis project Ga0105239, IMG submission 92761) | Corn rhizosphere microbial communities from Kellogg Biological Station, Michigan, USA - KBS C4-4 metaG | ecosystem: Host-associated > Plants > Roots > Rhizosphere > Soil | place: Michigan, USA...
TACTGTCCTGGAGGATCCTGCAGACGATAACACCCCGGTGGAGAAGAGCGCGCCCCACGGCGGTGAACGAGAAAGCCTGATCCAATTTGACCAGAAGAAAGGCACACTCACAGCGCATGTCACGGGCCGATCATGGAGCTTCCGCTTCCTCACGCTCAGCTCGATCCCGCAAGCCTTCAAAGTCGCCATCAACGACAAAGACGCCACTCGACAAACATTGCCAACCACACGCGTCGAAACATTCCCGGACACGCCTTCCCTGGTCGTGCAAGTGGCCCTGGCCCCCACGCCAGAGCCAGACAACACGACGAAATCCACAATCATCACCATCTCGCTGGGCCCCGACCCGCAACTCGGCGTGCACGACCACAAGCCGCGCATCGAGCGGCTCCTGCTGGATTACCAGACCGAGTTTGACATCAAAGACCGGATCTGGAGCATCGTGGACGATCGCAAGGGCGCGATCAATGTCAAGATGGGCAAGCTGATGAGCTTGAGCGTCGACGAGCGCTTCACGGAGCCCATTGCCGAGCTGATTCTTTCGGATCATCGGGGGATGCATTTGTAATTCATTGTACAGACAGACTTACTTGCTTGCGGTACTTGCGTACTGGTTAGTATTTATGGAGGCATTCGGTTCGCCTTTTTGACGTCTAGAAGGAATTGATTGATTATTATTTGTGACGTACGGAGTATATAGTACTTGGAATGCTCCTCCTTCTAAGCATGCATGCATGCATACATACATGCAGGTCTGTCAGCTGCGAATAAACCATTGTAACTCAGCTGTGGCAGCGCAGGGTCTATATTTTTCCGATCCCGATCTGCCAAGGAAGGGGATCGATCGATATTAATAGAGGGTCTCCACCCTCGACAGACGGAGAGCTGAACCTCCTTTTTCCACACATTCTTCACTTCTTTACTTCTTCTCACTTTCTCACTTTCTGAGGGAATGAATGCTGCAATAAAAAGACCTTGACGACGATTAAAGTGCAATGCGACCTCGACAATCGCCGAAGGGTAGAGAGAATATCGATCGATAGGGTATGTATGAATGAAGGTGACAATAGGAGGGAGGAAATGGTAAAGAAAATAATGAATGAACCACCTCCATCCAAGGTAGGTAAGAAGAGGGAAGGAAGACCATGCATGCACAGGATCTCCACTATAGCAGAAGAGGGCTTTGTAGCTCGGTCTGCTACGTGTGATGTGATGCAGCCAGCGATGGATGCAGTTATCCGTCTGCTCGGCTGAGTTAGCAAGGAGTCATTGCTGTGGGTAGCCACCTACGCACCCACCCACCCACCTACACACATACATACACATCCCCAGCGCGAGGTCGACTCACACAAAAATATGATCAAAAATGGCTGGCTGGGCTGCGCGCGCACCTCGAAAAATCGAAAAAAAAGAAAAGAAAATAAATGCCAGCGCTCGGATTTGAACCGAGGTCTCTTCGGAACAGGGATTTAACTCGGGGCTCATCATCCTCTTGCTTGGAGAGATACATAACAGGGTGTATCTCTCCAAGCAAGAGGATGATCACTACCGGCAACCACAACGAAACGTGCTGACCACTGCACTACGCTAGCTAGCTGGGATTGTTGGGCGAGAACGTGGCAGTCGATGAAATAAAGGTATCATATACAAGGGGAAGTATTACGTCGAATCAGTGAATGAATGCAATGAATGCGGTGTTTGTTTTACGCGACAAAAAAGCCTTTTTCCTCTTTGTTGACAATTCACAATGGGGGAGGGAGGGGGCTCCACCCGCAGCCTCGTCGAATCACGCGCTAACCAAAAGAGGTGTTATATTCACATATTACGGTATAGCAGTACTATACGTCCGTCAACATGGAGTTGTGAATTGAATGAATGGGCGGGCTTACACTTCACTGCGTCGTGAATAACAACAATAACAATCACAACCAAACAGGCAGGCACTAGTGAATTAACCAAGCAGTCGCCCAACAATGGAAGGTGAAGCCGTTGTCTGAATTGAGAACCACACACACACACGTTTTGCTGCCTCCTACTTACAGCCGTTTTCCTCTGCCTCGAGTCTTTTCCTTCCTCTACCCACAAACACAACCTGTACTTTGTCCCTTTGCTCTTATGCAACCGCACACTCGTACAGATTCTCGATCTCATTCTCATACGTTGAATTTCTCCTGCCTTTTCCTCCCATCAGAGTACTTGGGCTTGTTGCTTTGCTCGCCCGCAACTGCACACTCATACTGATACTCGATCTTGATCTCGATCTCATTCTCATTCTCACTCTCATACACACGGAAGTCTTCTGCCTTTTCCTCTTTATCAGAGTACCTGTACCTGTTCCTCTGGTCATAAAAAACCGCAGACTCGTACTCGATCTCGATCTCGATCTCATACACAAACACAAACAAAAGATTCTCCTGCTTTTCTCTAAGCACCTTTATCTCCCGCAAACATGCCTCTCGAAGACTACTACCGCGATCGTGTTCACTGCGACCATGAAGTCTGGACGCGCGGCCACAAACTGCTCGTGGAACCTTTGCTCTGGGAGACATTCGGCATCCACCCTTGCGACCAAGGCGAGCTCTACGAAGTCATCATGTTCCCGATCTGTATCCTCTTTGTCATCTTGGGCTACTTCTGCCTCATCCGTTGGGCTCAATCAGTTCAGGACAACGGCTATGACTTCGTTTGCTGCTGCTTCGACACTCTTGGATACTTCATATACGATCTCAGCCTCTTCCTGGTCGGTCTCGCTGTCAAAGCCATCATTGTGTTGATCTGGATTGTCTTTTGTCTCCCGCAGATTGTGCGCGAGCGATGGGATGTCAATTGGAAAGAATGGATGGACGTGAAGATTCCTGGTGCTCCTCAAGCTCCTTCTCCTGCTCCTGAATCTACGCCTGATCCTCAGACTGGTACTGAACCTGAACCTGAACCTGAACTTGGAACTGAAGCTACACCTATACCTACACCTTTCCCGGTACCTTCTTCTGGTTCTAGACATACACATACACGTGGATCTGGCCTTGTTTCTTCACCTGTGCCTTCAGCTGCGCCTTTGGGACCGACTCCAACTCCTCCCATATCACCACCTCCTTCTGGCTCCTCTCAGTCTCAAGATGACTCTGGTTCTTCTTCTTCGTCGTCTGATGATGATGACGATGCGCCTCATGACCCCATCCTTACTTCCACAAGTCGCTCTCATCCGCTTCCTCTTTGGCTCTATACCAGCGATAATAACATTGGAATCATCGATCACCGCAGACCTTTGCCAATTGCAACTCGCCCAGCCACAATCCCAGTTCTCACGATCCCTCGTCCTCCTAGAGCCTCCCTGGTCAATCGCCCAACTCCAGCACCACAGTCTTCAGCTGAAGTGCCCTCCCTATCAAGAGAAGAGCAGAGTCGACGGCGAAATGTCCAAGAAAAGAAAGAACATGTTCCAAAGGGCACTTTTACCCTCATGGACAACCAAATTGCAGCCCAAGCGGCCGAGCTGAGATTGAACCGATCCCGCATTGAAGCTCTCAAGAGACAACTCGCTTCTGCACTCGCAGCACCCCCCCCTCCCCAACAGCCACAACCAAAGGACGTGCTCTCCGATGACAAAGTGGCCATTGAACGCTCGAGAAGACAGCAAGCCGAGCAGCAGGCGCGGGCTACCGAGGTGGCTCTCAAGAAGCAGATTCTTGAAAAGGATGACGCTCTCGAGAAAGCCACCTCCGAGAACGCCGCCCTCAAGGATGTCGCTGCCGAGAAGGACGCCGCCATCAAGAATGCCTCCGAAGAGAATGCCGCGCTCCAGAAAGCCTCTGGCGAGAAGGATGCCGCCATGCAGAAAATCTCCGACGAGAACGCTGCGCTCCTGAAACAAGTCATGATCGAAAAAGATGCCCAGATCCTCGATCTCGACAGTCAATTGAAAGCTGCCATCGCAGCCAAGGATGCCGCAGAGGCAGACGCCGCAGGGAAGAAGACCTCGGCGGAAGGCGAGAAAAAGGGGCTGGAGGCCTCGTCCGAAGCGCTCAGAAACGAGCTGCTGGACAGCCAAAGGACGAGGGAAAGACTCGAGCAAGAAGCCGAGGCCCTGCGTCAAGAGAATGAGAGCCTGAGGAAGCGTACAGGAGACTCTGAAAAGAGCAAAGACGCCCTCGCTCTCGAAAACAAGGAGAACTGCGCCCGTGCCGCAAAGCTCGAGGCTGATGTCGAAGCCACCAAGGCCACTGCTGAGGCTCTCCATGGCGAGAAGATGGCTCCCATGGAGAAGGAGAGAACCGAGCTGCTTCAGCGCTTGGAAAAGGCAGAAAAAGCCCTCCTAGACTCCCAGCAGAGATGCGAGAGTCTGCAAGCAGAAGGCCAGAAGGTCCAGAACGAGCGCGATGCAGCCAGGACTCAAATCCAGGCGCAACAAGCTCCTTCTGGTCCTGACTCGGCCCAACTTCGACAAGAACTCGGCAACCTGCAAGCACGGTTTAACACCGGTGCTGCACAGTACAATCGGCTGACCGAGGAGTATAAGCGTCTGCAAGCCCATCTTGGAGAGATGGACAAGACCCACATGGCAGAACAGCGCCAGAAGGCCTCTCAGAGCGAGCGAATGGAGAGTCTCACAAGAACCAACCAAGACCTCAACAACCAGGTCGCCACGTTGCGTTCGATCTCCCAGCAAGCCGTCCGAGAGGCCGTGGCAGATGCCAACAAGGAGATCAGACAGCTGCGAGCACAGCTGAAAGAGGCAGCCAACGGCGCCGGCGCAGCACCTCCTCAGACGCCGATGCGAACTCCAGCTAACGGCGTGGTCAACCGCTCGACTCCTTCGTCCACCAAGTCCTTCGACGCTTCTCTCTTCTCTGCTGGTCCGCGAAAGATCGCGCTCTCCCCGAACGCAATGGGAGAAGCTGCAAGAGCCGCCCTGGCCAACCAGCGAGACAAGCAAATGGCCTCGATGTCTGTCCAACTGCAGAACTATGCACGGGACAACGAGGCCATGGAGAACGAGAGAGACGCAGCGCTGGACAAGATCGACGAGCAGGCCGAAGAGCTCGCAGCCTTAAGGCGCGAGCTTGACGCCACCAAGCAGGCGACGCAGGAGCAATTGGACGATCTGGAAGAGACGATCGCCATGTACGAGGCCGGGTTCGAGAACGACCAGGAGAAGGACGCGCTGGACAAGCAAGAGCAAGCGCGCGAGCTCCAGAACGTTCGCGACCAGCTCAACGCTACCAAGTCCGTCCTCGCAGACCAGAGTGCTCGCCTCCAAGGTGGAACCCAAGGTACCAAGCGCGTTCCCAGTACGAACCTCACTCGTACTGACTCGCAGCTCAAGAAAACCAAGACGGTGGCCGAATCTCTCCTCCAGCGCGATCTTCCGGGCGGCTACGACCGCATCTCGACCTCCGGCGAAGGCCTGCTCTGCGGCATCCGCGCGATCATCGCCAGCGTCGCCGCACAGCACCCGGACATCCCGCAGCCAACGGAGAAAGAGCTGGTCGAGATCGTGAACAGCCAGCACTATAGGGACGAGGCGAGACAATTTGGCGGCGCTGCGCGAAGCAACTTCCGCGCAGACCAGCTGGACGGCTTCGTCCACTGGTACTACGACTCGTTTGACTACAATGTCAGCGTTGGCGTGGTCGCTCAAGGCCAAGCGCCCTTCCTCCCTGGCGGCGACTCCGACGAGCAGGGCGACCGCCTGCTCGTCTGGATCCACAACGACAATGCCGTGGACAGAACGGGCGCCGCGTTCAACCACTGGGAAGGCCTCGCTCCTCGCCGACCCGCCGCGCAACCAGCCCCGTTCCCCGCCGTGCTGCCCGCCCCTGCTCCTGCGCCTGCTCGCGACGCCGTCGCCCGCATCGACAACGCGCCCGCTCTGAAGCGGACGACTCGCTCTCCAGAAGCGAGCGACGCTGATGCAGCGATGTCGCCGCCGCCCAGCCCAACGCGCCGCATTGCCAAGTGTCGCGCACCGCACACCAATGCGGCGCCGTTGCGGATTGAGGCGAGCCCGTTCCAGGCCCAGATGCGGCTGATTCAAGAGGAGCACCAGAAGCAACAGAAGAAGGACAAGGAGGAGGAGGTGGTGGTGGTGGTCTCCGAGGAGGAATGAGTGAATGATTGGTTGGTGGGAAAGGCCGAGGGGTCGCCGCTGTGGCGCGACGAAGGCATGAATATAATTGTATGAATAATGGTTGGGGGGAGGGGAGGAATGGACATCATGAAATCAAATGGGATGAAACAAGGCCGATGGGTTGCTGCCGCGGCGCGACGAAGGCATAAAAAAAATCAATGAGGATCAATCATCATGACATTTGGCAAGCGCCCTGAATAGAAAAGACGTGCTAGAAGAGGCTCGATGAAAACCACTGTTCTTACACGTAAAGAATAGCCCCTTTCCCTTCCCTGCCTTCCACCACTACCTAGAGTAGATACAGTACCGAGTGCTCGCTCACTCGCCCCGTCCAACCCGCTCGAGGTTCAATGCAGCAGAGACATAGGCGAGATGGCTGAATGCCTGGGGCGTATTGCCTAGCTGAGCGCCGCCGAGCGAGATCTCTTCAGACAGCATGCCGAGGTGGTTGCGGAAGTTGGTCACGGTCTCGAACATGGTGGTCGCGGTCACCAGGTACTTCTTGCTGTATTTCCCCGCGCGCACCAGCGCCTCAATCAGCCAGAGCGTGCACATCACGAATGTTCCTTCCCGACCGCCGACGCCTGTGATGTGGGATGGGAGGTTTGGTCAGATTACAGATGAATTTTTAGGGAAGGGCGGAAGAAGGGAGGGGGAGGAAATGAAATGGAAATTGAAATGAAATAAATAGTACGAACCATCGTCGGTCTTTTCGTGGTCATATCGGAAGACAAAGCCAGCTGACGTGAGGCCGCCCTTCTCAGGACTCCTCAGGATTCGCCGATGAACTGGGGGTCATTTGGAGACATGAAGAAGACAAGAGGGGCTATCAGAACGGCCGAGTCGAGCGTGGTCCCAGACTCGTAGCTCTGAACGAAACAGTTCAAATCATGGTTGAAACCACGCTGCATCACCTGTTCGTAGATGGTGTCACGGGCCTCGAGCCACTTGAGACGATTCGGACAAGGGAAGTTCCGTTTCTCGGACAGACGAATCGCGCGGTCCACGGCGACCCAGAGCATCATTTTGGAGTAGACAAAGTTCTGCTTCTGGCCTCGGACCTCCCAGATGGACATGTCCGGCTGGTCCCACACTTTGCAGACAAAATCCGTGATGTAGCGGACATCGAGCCATTGTGCGTAGGAGACCGGTTTGCCGTGCTTGTTGTACAGATAGATTGCATCCATGAGCTCGCCGTAGATGTCCAGCTGCACGTGGTCTGTCGCTGCATTGCCAATGCGAACCGGGCGTGAGTCCTGGTAGCCGGACAGGTGGTCGAGTGTCATTTCCGGCAGGTCCGTGGCGCCGTCAATGCTGAACATCAATGGCAGATGATGATGGGTCGTTGTCGCCGCTTCGGCAACTTGACGCCATTCCGCGATGCGTGCGAAGATGAAGTTGATGTATGCTTCGGCTTCGGTCGGGAACCCCATCTTGAGGAAGACGTCTAAGCGAGCATGTCAGTGGCAGAGAAAAGAGGATCGTGGGTGGTCATAGTGTGGTTTAGTCCCTCTGGAGTAGTCTTACAAATTGTGAAGCTGGAATCACGCACCCAGGAATACCGATAGTCCCAGTTTCGTGGACCGCCGATTGCTTCAGGAAGGGAAAAGGTCGGTGCAGCGACAATTGCGCCGGTGGCATCGTAGGTGAGGAGTTTCAGAATCAGCATGCTGCGTTCGACTTCTTGCTGGAATCGCCCACGATAGTGGCATGCTCGAATCCAATTCGTCCAGTACTTGTAAGTGTCGGCTTCGAGGACCATGAAGAGATCCTTGTTGAGATATGGCGTAAGTTCTTTGTTGTGCATGACCATGATGATTCGTTGGCCCTCTTGAAGTTCAAAGTGGGCATGAAGCGTGTCGTTTTTGGAACCTTCGATTCGAAACAATGGAGGGGCCGCTTTCAAGGGGCGATCGTGGGTGCAGTAGCTGATGAAGAATTTAGGGACATCGTCAGACTCGTGCTGGTTGGCTGGGACCCATGAAAGGGATTGACGATATGTGTCTCCTTCTGTATCGACTTGGGAGAGTTGCATTGAGCCATTGGATCGAGCATAGCCGGGTTTGGGACAAAGTTCAATATCGATTGACATAGAACCACGGACACAGTCAAGTTTTCTGACGAGGGTAGAGCCGCTCCCTTGCAAGGCCTTGTTGTATTTGGACAGAGCGAAGAAGTCAGTCAGGTCGACAACACCATCTTCGTCGATCCATTTGGTCTGTAGGATATTGGAAGAGGCACGGTAATTCTGCTTGCAAATGGCGCTGTTGTGGGGACTGATACTCCAGTGGCCGCCGCCTCCTTGACTGGTATCGAGGATTCTGCAGAAGGTTGATGGGGAGTCGAATTTGGGCCAACACATGTAGTCAATGCTGCCATTCTTGCCAACCAACGCGCAGGTGCGCATGTCCCCAATTAGACCATAGTCCTCGATCTGCGGCGGCAGAGAGGTGAGATTGACCTCACCCATGTTTGCACTTGCTGCGAGTATAAGGCTGCGAGGCAAGCGATAATTGAAAGCTGAAGCACTGCTTGAACGATGCCAGTGTATAGCAGGTCAATGTCTCGTATGAAAGGAGAAAGGGACAGAAGAGAAGCCCAAACTCGTAGTCACAGCCCAGCAAGGGCCCAATCTGTGCGACTCTGGTTGAGTCTTGTGAGACCTGAGGTCCCAAAGGGGAATGCACGGGTGTCACGAGGACTGGGGGAACAGCGATGACTAAGGGAGGAATACGAGGACGGAAGCAACTTCTGTAAGGGGCTGACGAGGGACTGGAGAGGGACCCCTTGGTTGGACCGGGAGGTTCAAATAATGTAGTCATACTTTTATAGGGTGCGTGTGGCATATCTAGGAACTGAGATGTTTGCAGTTGGTCGTGTTGGAGATAATACATTTCTCGAACTCTTCGACGAGATGAGGGTGATTGATGAGCTCAAGTATCATCATTCCAGGCTGAGTAAGGATGGGGGTACGCTCACGAGCCTTCGGTTGGCTGTCTGGCTTGAAGTACCCGGACTCATCGTTACTGGTGATCAGTAGCTTCTCGTTGGAAGTCATGACTGAAGAATCTGTTGGTGAATCCGGTAAGCTTATCTAGATGACAAGGCTGTTGAATTTCAGCCTTGCCAGTCACGTGCAAAGGTTTTCATCGGATCACTAAGCCAGAAAAGCGCCAGTGCCCAATCAGGATTAGCAAAGTCTTGGCGCGCGCCCCAGGCGAAATCTCCTCCTCGTCCTCTTTCGTGCCTCGTGAAGCCCTCGCATCAGGGAACCACCCACCATCAAGTTGCCGACTCTTTCATCTCCATCTCCATTCCTGGCCATCATCGTCGACATTAACATCGAGTTGTGTCGTCGCAGCAGTCGCTTCATGTCAATCCACTGATTGCAGTCTGTTCAACTTCACACACTCGTTTTGGCATCTGTCAATTGTCAATTTCCCCTGCAAAACTGGGTCCTATCCTTCTCCTTGTACTTTCCCCTTCTCCAGAACTACTTCCACCTCGGTTCGCCTCTCCAACTTCATCTTCTTCCTCCTCCTTCTTTCCCTCACTTGCCTCTGTGGACTGCGCGTGAGCTTGCGCCTGCGCCTGCGCCAGTTCCAGTTCCTCTCCCTGGGGGTATTCTTCTGAGTTAAGTACGCGACTCGTTCTGGGAACCAGAGTCAGGATCATTATTGGCACCACCACGAGTTGCTTAAAGTCATCGTTGTTCTTTTCAACCTCACCTGACTCATCCATCTCCTCCATCTACCTCTTCAAGCCTCATCCATCCATTCCTGCACTCCTCCGGCATCCTCAGAGCACATACCATCATCCAACCCGCCTCACCTGTCGACCCTAAATCCGAGTTCTCCATCCTCGTACTCATACCCACCCACACCCACCCTCATCTCACAATCACAATCCTCCCTCGCGTTTGGTCACTCCGAAACCCTCAAACCTCCATCCTCCACACCTCCTGCACCAACACCTTTCCTTTGGGGTCTTCCCCTGGTGTACATATTACTCGAGAAAAAGAATATATCACGTTTGAATCCAATCCAATCCACACTTGCTAGTGTCCCACCCCCTCTTCCTGGTCACGCGACATGTCTGCGTCACCCTCGTCTACTACTGCAATGGCCTCAGCGAAAAGACCATTGGAAGATCCTTCCTCCCCCTCCGCCCCAACTGACCTTCCAGAGGCCAAACGTCCAGCGCTGGACAAGCTGGTCAAAGATGAACCCTCCTCAGATGGAATAGGCTCTGGATCCAGCGCAGCTATCGATGGTTCCAAAGCTATCCCAGAACACGCCTTACCCGCTGTGCCTGTTGCCAATGGTACGGTGGAGTCTCATGCTGATGCGCCTGCCCCAGCTGGAACCAATGGCACTTTACCCGCACCACCCTCAGATGCCCAACCAATTCAATCTACAGCATCCCAAAACGAACGCATCGTCCCAGAGACACAAGCGCTCCCAACACAAGACGAAACGAACTGGATTCATATCAGAGCAGTGATTTCTAGTGCTGAAGCTGCGACGTGTATTGGCAAAGGCGGAGAGAATGTGACCCAAATTCGGAAGTTGTCTGGAGCAAAATGCACCGTGAGCGACTACTCACGTGGTGCCGTCGAACGTATTTTGACCGTCAGTGGTGCCCAGGATGCTGTGGCCAAGGTAGGATCCCTTGAATCTCATTTTCCAGTCTACCTGCTAACATTCTCAAGGCCTTTGGTTTGATTATTCGAACTCTCAACAATGAGCCTCTGGAAGCTCCGTCCACCGCTCAGTCCAAGACGTATCCACTACGACTACTTATTCCTCACATTCTCATAGGATCCATCATCGGCAAATCCGGTGTTCGTATCCGCGAAATCCAAGAAGCTTCTGGCGCTCGTCTTAATGCTTCTGACTCATGCCTACCCCTTTCAACTGAACGTTCACTGGTCGTGCTCGGAGTAGCCGATGCTGTGCATATTGCTACCTACTATGTGGCCGTCACTCTTGTTGAACAACTCACCGAGCGCTTTGGCGGTCCGGCAGCATCTGCATACGCCACCAGAAGTGGAGGTCCAGCTGGTGTTGTTCCCGGTGGCATGCAGGTTGTGCCGTATGTCCCGCAACCAGCTGGTGGTCAATTCGGTCATCCGGAATCATACAAGAAACACAACACACATCCCCCTCAACGTATGCCTCCCCAGCCATATGGCGCTCCCCAGCTCCCTGTTCCAGTGCATCCAGCATATCCACAACATGCTCAACCTTATGCAGCCGCTGCGCCAACACCACGTACTCCAAGCTATGGCGGTGCACCTCAACATGCAGCGCCTTATGGACAGATGCCTCCTCAACCGGGGCCACATGGCCAGCCCGCGCAGCCTCCACACGCGATGCCAGGACAACCCATCACTCAACAAATTTACATTCCAAACGATATGGTGGGGGCAATTATTGGTAAGGGCGGTGCCAAGATCAACGAGATTCGACACCTCAGCGGCAGCGTCATCAAGATTAATGAACCGCAAGACAACAGCAATGAACGACTAGTGACCATCACAGGCACTCAGGAGTGCAACCAGATGGCATTATACATGCTATACTCTAGGCTAGGTCAGTAATTACTTCTGTGACCTGGAACATGAAGTTTGCTAACGTCGATACAGAGAGCGAAAAACACCGCATCTAATTGCCGTTCGTGTCTAGCCTTTATGTTGAAGGCATTGCCGACCTCGCAGATCGATTTGATATTTCTCAATTTGTACCCTGCAAATGCATGGTGGGTTCTGAATGGTGCCGCCATGAAATATTTGTGTATTTCCATCCTCATTATCGGCATCAGGACCTACGGCGTCTTTCAACGGACGGCGCTGATAGTCTTGGTGGGTCTGAACGTGGCATGGATTTCTAGCAGTTGTGTTGCTACAGAGTGCAACAACGAATGCATTCGAAACTGAAACATCCATCTGGCTTGGTGTCACTGAAAATTGAACAGAAAAGGACCAAGCAAGTCAAAGTGGAGCTGCATAGATTCCCTAAGGTAGTCTAGTTCCTTAATAATACCACGTATCACAATAGAAAGTATCAGGGAATTTTCCTTGGAATTGACCGTGCACCATGGCTGCAAGGTAGATCTCAAAAGGGCAATGCAATGTATTTTCAATGCGGCGGGGCCAGGCCAAAATGTGGTGGGGCAGTTCCCAGTTGATGATCTCTCACTGGCAGTCAGAGGGTACTTGGCCCATTCCAAGCGAAGTCTCTGTCGCACAATATTAGCAAAGAGACTGAATTCATCTCAGATCTGGATCTAGGGGTAAGATATACATTATATAACGCACATTTCCGAATATGGCTGGTCGTCCCTTACACCATCAGCCCCCTTTTCGGGCCGAGCATATGGGCTCGCTGCTTCGACCACAAGATTTACTTGACGTGAGAGCCAAAATCCGAGATGAAAATCTTTCACCTGAACAAGCGGGGCTACCAGCGGTCGAGAAGAAGGCTGTCGGACAAATCGTGAAGACCCAACTCGATCTTGGCTACAAGGGCGTCTCCAGTGGGGAGTACAACCGTACACGCTTCTGGGGTCTCTTTTGGGATGAACTCGGTGGCACAATTCGCCTTCAGGATGCAGAGGCTAGTATGTTCCGCCTCTACCACCCTGATGTGGTGAGCCTTATCGAAAAAGACCGAAAGGTCATGCCTGGTGACTCTGTCATTGCTGGCGGTAAAATCCAACATAAAGGCACCGAATCCAATCTACATGAGCTTCGTCTGGTCCAATCCTTCGTACCCAAAGAGGACTGGGGGAACATCAAACTCACGATGATAACGCCGGCGGTGAGTTTGCAATGCAACGGTGCCCATCCATTCACTCGAAAGACCGAACATCATGTTACCCTCCAGGAGGTAGCGCGTTTGAGCTTGGCACTGAACTAACATTTGGTTGCAGTGGTTTCATATGAGATACAAGCAGGGCCGAGCATATACTCCTGAGGCATATTCCAATGATGCTGATTACTTCAAAGATGTGGCGAAGGCATATGCCAGGGAGTTGGAGGTACTATATGAAGCGGGACTAAGAAACGTTCAATTTGACGACCCCGGACTTGCCTGTGAGTAGGCCTGACCAACATTGCCGTTTGTGCGTATCCGCGCTGATGTCTTTCCTACAAGATTTCTGTTCAAATCAGTTCCGAGATGGCTGGGCTGCCGACAAGGACAACATCGGCACAGTCGATGACCTTCTCGACGCGTACATCGGCCTGTACAATGATTGCTTGGTCAATATCCCCAAAGATCTGCACACCGGTGTGCACCTCTGCAGGGGTAACTTCATTGGCGGAAGACACTTCGCGGAGGGGGCGTACGATATTATCGCTAGCAAACTCTTCCAGAACCTCAACGTCGACACGTTCTATCTAGAATATGATACCGAACGTGCAGGAGGGTTTGAGCCACTCAAGTATCTCCCCAAGAACAAGAACGTGATCATCGGCGCGATCAGCACCAAAGTACGACAGTTGGAGGATAAGGAAGAAGTAAAGAACAGGATCCACAAGGCTGCCGATTTTGTGGCAGAGGGATCTGGTCAGACGCGGGAAGAGGCCCTCAAACAAATCGGTCTCAGTCCACAGTGTGGCTTCAGCACTCACGAGTCGGGCTATCCTCTCAGTGATGATGACCAATCCGCCAAGCTAGCGCTGATTAGGGAGATCGCAAACGAGATCTGGGGCGAACCATGAGTTGCGAGCGACCCACGGTGTTTTACAAGCAAGGGCGCATAGATATCAGCCCATCATGCGGGAGAGGCGACAACGAACGCTTCGACAGAACATTGAGCATGGACATGAACAAAGATTCGCATGAGACAGATATTCGAGTATTCACCAACATTCTTCAACACGTTGGTAGACAAAAGGACCGATACGAGCTACAGATTCAACATGATAGTGATACCAAAAAGCATGGAGCGCACGTACCACGTTGGAAATAAATATATAAACAAATATACACATTCGGACTGCCGGTGTCAGTAGACACTACGCAGTCCCCTACGGGGGCCTGGAGATCTCAATTATTTGCTTCCTATAGCCGAGGTATTTTGGAAGTCTTAGGTCGGCTTTCGAACTGAAGCTCTATCTACCTACCACTAACTGGTAAGAGACTCCCGCAAGCATCTTGGAGACCTTGAGGAGGAAGATCGCTCGACATTCCCCCGACCTTTTCTAGTGGCGTTATTAGTGGCTTGGCAGCGGAGCTTAGAGGAGGTTGATATGACTTCCCCTCATCTCCTCCCGCACACCCCCATGCAATTGTGGCCCCCACATCCACCCCCACCTCGCCCTTCATCCCCCATGGTTACCCCAGACTTCGAGCGCTCTCACAATCTTTGAAGCTGCTACAAAAGGGCATATGTCATCTGCCTTCTCCGCTAAGTTGTGCTTCTCCTCCGCCATCACGCATGACGGTAACAGGGCGTCCATTAGCCGCCGATCCTGGCAAGTTCGGGATCACCACCGGCTTGCCGTATGCAGTCAAGGGGGTGCCGTCATAGCCGGCAGCTATTCGAGAGGTGAGTACAGACAGAACCGGGTAAGAGAACATGACAAGTCATCAGACTCTATCAAATGAGGTGTCTAGTTGAACCACAGCTTCGCTACACATTCCACCGGTATTGGGGCAAGATTGCCTACCGAGGTCCCTATAGCCTTTCAACAACGTGGTCTGTGGAATCAGAACGGTTGTCAAACGCCGGCAATGAGACCGATGGAGATCCCACGGCCTGGTGATGATCATTGCCTTTTATCAGTACCTGAGATGGCGGCCTTCTGCACGTCTTCTGACGTTCTCACTCATGCTGCTATCTTTTCACTACTGACCACTTCCTCCTTCCTCCGCATACTGTTGCATTGTCGAGATTCGAGAGAACCGTGTGACTGAGTGAGCACTAAGCACAGCAACAACATGGGTGGCGCAGGAATGTATACCTTGGGCGTGTCCCTATTTGCGGCCATTGGCACCTTCCTTTTCGTGAGTATACAGGGACCCAAGGAGATCTTTCATACTGATGTGTTCTCCAACTAGGGTTTTGACACTGGCATAGCTACCACAAGTTAGTTCGCGCATGCAATCCATCTCACCAATCCTGACAAGGTTCTAGCGATCGCACATCAGTCATGGATAGATTACATGGACCATCCGTCAAAAGGGCTGACCGGAGCTGTAAGTCTGGTTCCTGTTCAATTCGTCTATGATGCTGACCCACATATATAGGTTGTAGCCATCTATATCGCTGGCGAGGCGGTTGGCGCGCTTCTACAAACCGCGATTGGAGATCAGCTAGGCCGAATTCGATTCATGCAGCTGATGTGTGTTATTGTCACCATCGGTACCGCTATCCAGACAGGCTCCATTAACATTGGCATGTTTCTCGCTGGTCGTTTCATTGCGGGTTTTGCGGTTGGGTAAGGTTTCATTTGCTTCCCACACGCCATTCTCCCTTGCGAGGCCCTCGCTAACTCCGGCTCAGCGGAATGGTTGCAACTGTTCCCATTTATCTTAGTGAGATCTCTGCTCCAGGTAGCCGTGGCTTGATTGGTGGTATCTCAGGATGCGGCATCAGCTTGGGCACCATGACCTCCAACTGGGTTGGATTCGCATGCAGCTACGCCCCATATGGAGCTGTCCAATGGCGTCTCCCACTCGCCATCCAGGTCCCATGGGGAATCATCCTTTTCATCGGTCTCGCCACCTTCATGCCAGACAGTCCGCGTATGTTGATTCGTAAGGACAAGGTCGAGGAGGCCCGGGTTCAGTTCCTCAACATCCGCCGGGATCTCAATTCTCACGAGGCTCAAGAAGAGTTCGCCCTCATGCATGCGCAGATCGAGTTTGAGAGGAAGAGAGAGATTAAATCTCTTGGTGAAATCTTCAAGCTGTTCAGACATCGTGCTCTCGTGTAAGTTGCTGCCTACTTACGGGTGAAGAATATATTACGCTGACTATATGAATAGCTCCATTGCCGTTCAAACTATGACCAGTCTCACTGGTGTCAACGTCATCCAGTATTATCAGAGTAATCACACCCACATACTGTGAAATGAGGCACCTGCTAACCCTACCTAAAGCCATTCTGTACAAGTCGCTCGGCATCAACTCCCATATGATTCTGGCCTTGGCTTCGATCTATGGCACCTGCGCGTTCGTATCAAATGTTCTCACCACGAGATATATCCTCGATTGGTGGGGTCGCCGACCGTGAGTACTATCATTATCGCCCTTAAGTTTCCTGCTTGGCCACAACGAGCTGACGAAATTCTTAGAATGATCCTGACCGGTCTGGCGTCGATTGTTCTCATCGAGATCTACGCCGCGGTGATGCAACGCGAGTTTCAGAACACGGACAATAAACTTGGTAAAGGCTTTGCCGTCCTCGGTATCTACCTTTTTGTCTGCTTCTACTGTAAGAACTAATATCATGGATCAACCTCATACCCTGATTGCTAAACCAAAATTCGCAGATGGAATGCTGAACAGTACAACTTGGCTCTACGGTGCTGAAGTCCTACCCATTGCACTTCGCTCGAAAGTCATGGGCCTGGCTGCGGCCTCGCACTTTGTGGTCAACGTCGGAAGTAAGTTTTGTCTCTAGCCTTTCCTTCTCCAAACGCACATGTGTCCAAGGGATATATATCTCTGTTCGCCCTTGGCAAAATGAAGAGCTAACGCAAGCCACAGTTACGGAAGCCGGCCCCAGTGCCTTCGCCAACATCCACGAGAACTACTACTACGTCTTCGTGACATGCTCATTCTTCTTCCTCGTCATCGCATATTTCTACTTCCCGTAAGTTTTCTCCTTTTCTCAGAGCCTCAAGTCATAGATCTTCCGTCCCGTCATCATGGTGACACAAGGCTGACGATGCTTTCCCCTCCTTTTTTATAGTGAGACCAAACAAAAGACTCTCGAGGAAATCGCAGCTGCGTTCGGCGATAAAGTCGTCTTACTCACAGAGAACGATGTCGCTGCTGAAGGCGCCGTTCTCGGCGATAAGCTTGAGGCGTTGCAGGTCGAGGACGCGGATAAGCGACGCGTGTGAGCTGAGAGGTTTAGTCAGCCGGCGTCTGGGATGAGAGAGCTCAGAGGCGCTAGAATTGCAGTGCATTTCATCCCATTTCATCGCTAAGGGGCCAGTTTTCTGCTGCCTACACAAATCCGATTGGCCCGACCTGTCCGATCTGTCTTTGGGCTGCAGATGGCCTTGGTAGGTGCCTGCGTAAGTTGAGCGCCACATTACCTAAGTAGATGCGAAGGGCTCGAGAGACGCTGAAAAAGCAGTGAAGGCCCTGTAATGGTCGGAAACAAATCAAAATAAATGAAAACAAGGCTGGAATCAATGGCTCAAGCCTCAAGGTGTTGATTCGGATCGGATCAGAGAAACGCTCAGCTTTTACCTGACGCCTCGCGTTGACGAAGCCCGACGAAGCCCTCGCAACACAGAGACTTTTGGGGTTTTAGATTCGCCCCGGATATATCTCGCAAGTGATGAATAGCAGGTGGTGGTCTACCAGCCAGAAGGTCGATGGATATGAGGTGGTAGAAACTAATCAATCAATAACTGAACCCCCTGTTCCTCTCATCACTAGTTATATTATGTCCCGTGCCTCAAATCCCCGCAATAAACCGCAACATCTCCCGAGCGGCAACCTCCGGCTGTTCCTCGAGGACATAGTGCCCACAGTCCTCGATCGCCACGTACCTGGACTCCTCCACCCTCGCGGTCAGCTCCAACGTCGACCTCATAATCTCACCCGCGGCCTGCGCGCCCCCGATCGCCAGCACGGGCACCTCCAGCTTCCTCGCGGCCGCGACCTGCCGATTCTGCGCCATGCTCTCCGGAATGGCGCGGTAGTACGCGAAGCCGGCCGCCATGCCGCCGGGGCGGGCGTAGCACGCGACGTAGCGATCGCGCTTGGCGCGCGTGATGCGCTCCGGGTGCGCGGATTTGCGGTCGAACAGCCAGTCTAGCAGCTCGCGCTCGCGGCCCTGCGTGAGGAGCTCGGGCAGGTCGGGGAGGCGGTTGAAGCTGAACTGCCACAGCTTGATGTTCGGCGCGTCCGGGAGTGGGTATTCCGGCAGCGTGGCGAGGCCTGGGATCACGGAGTCGATCAGCGTCACGCTCAGCAGCGATGGTCCATGCGTCTGCGAGGCCGCCCATGAATACGCGACCCACGCCCCGACATCGTGCCCCACGAGGTGGTATTGAGTCGAGGCGCCGAGTTCGGAGGATACGGCGTCCGCGAGGAGAGTGCTGATCGCCAGTGTCGAGTAGCCTTGCGAGCTGGGCGCTGAGGCGCCGAGCCCCGGGAGGTCGAGCACGAGCACGCGGTGCGACGCGCCGAGCAAGGGGAGGACCTCGAGGAATGCTTCGGCTGTTTGCGGCCAGCCGGACATGCAGACGATGGGGGCCCCGTCGTTGCTGTTGCCGCCGACGAGGGCGTGGATGCCGTTGCGCAGCGTCTTGGCCGTGTATGGTGCTCCTGCCATGGTGGGTTGAGGTGCTTTGAGCTCCTCCATCGTATCGTTTTTGAAGTGACAAGGTAGTAAGTAAGTAGTAGTTGCCGTTGTGACTATGTCCGAAACCGCCAGGGCGAAAATCTCAAGCCTTACCGGATCATTGATATATAGACTGTGCTTCCAGGTGACTGTGACTCAGAGGCTCGAGAACTCGATGGCGATCCACTAGAGCCAGCCACAAGAACAACGATTGAATTACTATAGTAGCACAAGAGCCAAGTACGAGGGTCAACAAACAGCACGAACCTTAGTAATGGAGGGCGTATGCTCGGGGGTGCGACGTACGAAGTCGCGGGGAGCCTTGCAGATCAGGCCTCGGCTCGACGAATCAGAGCCTTGTACGAGATCGGCATAGTGCA
>Ga0105239_10003560_pt1 | contig 19042 bp, 20 predicted proteins | sample KBSC44metaG_FD_92761 | JGI IMG/M metagenome (GOLD analysis project Ga0105239, IMG submission 92761) | Corn rhizosphere microbial communities from Kellogg Biological Station, Michigan, USA - KBS C4-4 metaG | ecosystem: Host-associated > Plants > Roots > Rhizosphere > Soil | place: Michigan, USA...
CGTGAGGTGGATGTTTTTGATCAGAGTTCCGCGTTTCAGGGTGACGGACGTGCCCTTGACCTTGAGATCCTTGATGAGCGTGACGGAATCCCCTTCGCTCAGCGGCGTGCCGTTGCTGTCTTTGGCCTTCATGATTTCGCTTCCTGCTTTTGTGCATCCAGCCCGTTGAGGAGATCGGCAAGTTCCTCGGCATCGTGCTGGTTCATTCCAACAATGGTTCGGCTGCCCATCTCGGCAGGCCGCCCGGTCCAGGCATCGTTGACAGCCCAGGTGTCTGTCGGCTCCTGAAAGGGTTTGTAGCGTTGAGTCATGCGGATACGATAATCGCCGAGGTTCCCTGTGCCAAGGGTGGTTCAATATTTTTTCACTTTGTATTGATGTTTCATACGTCAGTGATACCATGAAGAATATCATTTCTCATATTCAAACGCTGATGCCTCAATGATCACTGCTTCCCAGCTTCGTGCTGCCCGCGCCCTTCTCAACATCGACCAGAAAACCCTAGCGGAAATGGCGGGCGTCTCGCTGCCGACGATCCAACGAATGGAAGCCAGCCAGGGCAATGTGCGAGGCGTTGTCGACAGTTTGATGAAAGTGATCAACGCGCTGAGCCGCGCCGGCGTCGAACTTCTCAGCGAACATGTGCGTAGCGACGATGGCGGCCGTGGCGTCAGGTTCCGCCATCCGGACACGCTGCTTGGCAGGCCAAACTAGGCCGTACAAAAGCATACCCTCGGCGCCACGCATTCACCGCCCTCGCCTTTGTCTTCCCTGCTCAAGAAACACAATGAGTCTTTCCCGGCACGTCAGCTTGCGGTCCCGCCTTTCCACGTGGAAAGGCGAGGTTTGCCCATGATCCTATATCTGCGCCGGTTGACTGGCAGGGAACGAAGCGAAAGAACGGATCGGCATCTCGCCCGTTTCCTGACGTTCATAGCAGGAGCTGCCAACGCTGGCGGCTTCCTGGCAGTTCAGCAGTACACTTCCCACATGTCCGGCATCGTTTCGTCGATGGCCGACCACCTGGCACTGGGCAATGTCGGACTGGCACTTTCCGGATTGGGGGCCTTGTTGTCATTTGTCACAGGTGCTGCCTGTTCGGCAGTCCTGGTCAACTGGGGACGGCGGCAGGGTCTGCAGAGCGAATACGCGTTCCCGCTTGTCCTGGAAGCGATCCTGCTGATGTGTTTCGGTCTGCTCGGCAGCCATCTTGCACGTCACGAAGCGCTGTTCGTGCCAATGACGGTGATGCTGCTTTGCTTCATCATGGGGCTGCAGAACGCCATCATAACCAAACTGTCGGAAGCCAGAATCCGGACGACGCATGTCACGGGCCTGGTGACCGATATGGGCATCGAACTTGGCAAGCTGCTTTATTGGAACATCTCAGGCAATGACTCGGACAGACTCTTCGTAAGAGCAGACCGGAGAAAGCTGAGACTGCTTGCGTCGCTTGTAGCATTGTTCTTTGTCGGCGGCGTCATCGGCGCTGTGGGTTTCAAACACATTGGCTTTGCAGCGACGTTGTTTCTCGCGGCCATTCTCCTTGTGCTGGCCTCAATGCCAGTCTTGGAGGATCTCTCCATTCGCATGAGGCGGCTCTGGCAGTAGCTCGACAAAGCTGTGCCACATTCCGGATTTGGCGCCACATTCGCGAAGGCGCTGCTCTTAAATTTCGGCAGCTATCCTGAAGCACGAACACGATAAGACCGGCTCCGACGGCAAGAGCGAGCGAACTCGGCCATACCCACTCCTCACGTAGAGTGAGATCGAAGAGATAGCCGCCCGCTAACGCGCCAGCTGCGGCTCCAACGGTCAGAGCTGCCGTGTCCGGTCAGGGGCTCGCGTTTCTGCGCAATGTCTATGCTGACGATGACCTGCGTGCGAACCGGTTGGTGCGGGCGATTGCCGTTCGATGGCCAACACGGTTCGCCTAATATCCCGTTGCCCCCTCCGACGCGTTGCAGCGGCCCGCGGTGCGCCACCTTCGCAACTGGCTCGTGACAGAAGCAATCGAGAGCCCTCTATGAACTTGGCGTTCTGCTCAGCCTTGTCAGTGGCGCCGCACCTTAGGCAGCCCGTCGCGGTCCGCGCCACGGCCTGAATGCCAGCAAGCCGAGCTCATGTTCGATCTCGTCGGCTCCGACCGACGGCGGTATCAGCAGCACCGGCTGGACGAGATCCCGCACCTTGCCTGCCATGACGAGTGCGTTGCGATCCGGAATGCCGCGGATATCGAGCAGTCTCACATCCGTCCAGATATTGGCGAGCTTTGCGGCAACGCGATCCGGCATGATGTCGAGGTCGTGACGAGCATGAACGTTGCCGATCAGAATACCGGAAGAATCCTGGAGACGCGTCTGCGCCAAGCCGAAGAATGTCTCGGCGCACAAGTGATCTGGGATGCGCCCCCCGGAATATGCGTCCATAACGATCGCGTCGTAGCGGTGACGGCCGGCGCGCAAAAAGTCCCGCCCATCGGAGATGCAGCAGTGAACGCCAAGAGGTAGCCCGAAATATTTCCGGGCGATTTGGAAAGCCTTGGGATTGATGTCGACGATCGTAACACGCACACCAACCCTATCCAGCATCGTGCCCAGGCTGCCACCTCCACAGCCGATCATCAGAACATCAGACACCTGCGCCTGTGCGAGAAGACAAAAGATCGCGTGGATGTAGGGCACAACGCTGATGCCGCTCGGATCGCACTCGCTTTGATAGCAGCCACCCTGACGATAGATGAACGAACCGGAGTCCTTGCTCCGCAGAACCTCGATATTGCCGAAATCGGTATGATATTTCGCAACCCGGATCATGACTTTGTCATCACAGCCAATTCCTAAGTCCGCCGCTCGGCTGGTTTCCGTTTGTCAGACCCGTCCAGCGGAGCCGCGGGAGGCCTCCGGCAGCAGGCTCCGCTTCGCAGTTGCAGGACAACTGCTCGGCGAGGCCCAGAGCCTCCCGGCTCGTGTCACTCAGTTTTCTACAACTTCAAGACAGATGCGTCACGCATCATTAATTGAATGCCCGGCATTTTAATATATGCTGCAGCGCGTAGAGATAATATCTCAAAGCTGATCAAAAAGGGAATGCGACCGTGATAACCGCTCCACAGTTGCGTGCCGCGAGGGCGCTCCTTGGTATCGACCAGCGCAGGCTTGCCGAATTGTCTGGCCTTTCCGTGCCGACGATACAGCGTATGGAAGCCAGCGAGTCGATTATCCGGGGCAATGTAGATTCTCTAATGAAGCTGATCGGGGCGCTTGACCTAGCCGGCGTCGAATTGATTGCTGAAGGCGCCTCCAGCCAAATCGGCGGGCGCGGCGTGCGGCTGAAAGCAGATTTTGATCCCGCCAAGATTCTAGGAGGGGTCGAGGCGGACGCCAAAACCCCCGTGAGGAGTGTGGCGTGATTTCGGGAGCCGCAGTTCTCCTGTGGGGCGTTGCCGCGCTCCTGGGGACTGCGGTGATTGCGACTGCGGGAAGCCGTAGATCGGACGCAGGAACGCGCCTGATCTATAGCCTGACGCTAGGCATATCGGCGGCCGTGCTCCTGGTTCTCGCCAGCCGCATCGCCGACGATCCCGTGACTCCGTCGACTGCCGCGCTGCCGCTTGGGCTGCCATGGATTGGCGCCCATTTCCGTCTGGACGCGCTCTCGACCTTCTTCCTCGTCGTCGTGAACTTCGGCGGCACCATGGCCAGTCTTTACGGCCTCGGCTACGGCAGACATGAGTCTGCGCCGCATCGGGTGCTGCCGTTCTTCCCTGCCTTCCTAGCCGGGATGAATCTGGTCGTGCTGGCGGACGACGCCTTCACTTTCCTGCTTTCCTGGGAATTCATGTCGCTTGCCTCCTGGGCGCTCGTCATGGCGCACCATCGCGAGCAGGACAATGCGCGGGCGGGCTACATCTATCTAGTGATGGCGAGCTTCGGCACGCTCGCGTTGCTGCTTGCCTTCGGCCTGCTGGCTGGCCCGAGCGGAAACTACACGTTCGAAGCGATGCGTGCCGCCTCCTCTACTCCGCCCGTCGCGGTTTTCGTCCTGGCTCTGATGTTGCTGGGCGCCGGCTCCAAGGCTGGCCTGGTACCGCTGCACGTATGGCTGCCACTCGCTCACCCGGCCGCGCCAAGCCACGTCTCGGCCCTGATGAGCGGCGTTATGACCAAGGTCGCTATCTACGGCTTCATACGCGTTATTTTCGACCTGCTCGGCGAGCCGGCATGGTGGTCGGGCGTTGTCGTGCTTTTCCTGGGCGGCCTGACGGCGGTTCTCGGCATTCTTCACGCCTTGATGGAAAAGGACCTGAAGCGGCTTCTTGCCTATAGCACCATCGAAAACGTCGGTGTCATCTTCGTGAGCCTTGGCCTTGCGCTGGCCTTCAGGGCAAATGCGATGCCATCGGCCGCAGCGCTGGCGCTCACCGCCGCGCTATTCCACGTCCTCAATCATTCCTTTTTCAAGAGCCTGCTGTTTTTCGGCGCGGGTGCGGTGCTGACCGCAACCGGCGAACGGGACATGGAGAAGCTGGGCGGTCTTATCCATAGGATGCCGCAGACCAGCTTCGTCTTTCTCGTTGGCTGCGTGGCGATCTCCTCACTTCCGCCCTTCAACGGCTTCGTCTCCGAATGGCTGGCTTTCCAGGCTGTCTTGCAAAGCCCGGATCTGCCGCAATGGGCCCTGAAGGTGATGGTGCCCGCGGTCGGCGGCCTGCTGGCGCTGTCGGCGGCGCTGGCCGCGGCCTGCTTCGTAAAGGCCTTCGGAATTACGTTTCTGGGCCGACCACGGACCTCGGCGGTGGAACACGCGCACGAAGCCGACCGCTACTCGTTGGCGGCAATGTTCATCCTTGCCGCGCTCTGTCTGCTTGCCGGCATTCTGCCGGGCTTTGTCATAGATGGCCTTTCCCCCGTGACGCTTTCGCTCATCGGCAGCCGCATGCCGGTGCAGATGGCGCAACCTTGGCTTTCGATCGCGCCAATCGCCGAGAGCCGCAGTTCCTACAACGGCCTGCTGGTGTTTGTATTCATCGCCATTTCCGCATCCGCCGCGGTCTATGTCATCCATCGCTTCGCCTCGCACGCACTCCGTCGCGGTCCCGCCTGGGGTTGTGGCTTCGCCGATGCCGTCCCGGGCTCGCAGTACACGGGCGTCAGCTTCGCACAGCCTATCCGCCGGGTCTTCGGCACATTCGTGTTCCGCGCGACTGAAAGGGTCGAAATGCCGGCACCCGGCGATACCGGTCCGGCCCGCTTCAATCTGGAAATCCATGACGCGATCTGGGAGACGCTGTATCTGCCCATTGGCAAGGCCCTCGACTTTGCGACCGACCACCTGAATCATCTGCAGTTCCTGACGATCAGGCGCTACCTGACCCTTGTATTTCTCTTTCTCATTGTCCTGCTTTTGGTGCTCGCACTATGGCCCTGATCCTTGAGTTGGCCGTTCAGGGCGCGCAGATGTTGCTGGTGCTTTTGCTGGCACCGCTCCTGACCGGCTTCGTCCGCAAGGTGAAGGCAAGGCTGTTGCGGCGCCAGGGCCCTCCTCTCATCCAGCCCTATCGCGATCTCTTGCGGCTCATGCGCAAGGAGGTCGTTCTGGCCGACAATGCATCCTGGCTGTTTCGCGTCATACCCTATCTGATTTTCGCCTTCACCTGGGTCGCCGCCGCGCTCATCCCGACATTCGCCACCGGCCTCGAGTTCAGTTGGACCGCCGATCTCATAGCGATCGTGGCGCTGCTTGGAAGCGCACGGTTCTTCCTTGCGCTGGCGGCGATGGACGTCGGCACGAGCTTTGGCGGCATCGGCGCCAGCCGCGAGGTGATGATCGCTTCCCTGGCCGAGCCCGCCATGCTCCTGATCGTGTTCAGCCTGGCACTCGTTGCCGGAGCGACGCAACTGTCCACGGTGGCGGCTTTCATGGGCTCGCCGCAGGTTGGCCTGCGGGTATCGCTCGGAATGTCACTGATCGCTCTCGTCATGGTGGCAATCGCGGAAAATGCCCGTGTGCCGGTGGACAACCCGGCGACGCATCTGGAGCTGACCATGATCCACGAGGCGATGGTCCTGGAATATTCCGGTCGCCATCTGGCGATGATCGATTTCGCGGCCTTCCTGAAGCTTCTGCTCTACGTCTCGCTGATTTCCTGTGTCTTCGTTCCCTGGGGGCTCGTGACCACCGGGGCCGGGCCCTGGGCCTATGTTCTGGGCGTCATTTTCTACATCTGCAAGCTTGCCGCGAGCGGCGTTCTCCTCGCCTTGTTCGAGACTGCCATCGCCAAGATGCGTGTCTTCCGCGTCCCGGATTTCCTCGGGGCAGCGCTCATGCTGGCCCTGCTTGCCACGCTCCTGCGGTTCGTCTCGAGGAGCCTCTGATGAACGGCCTCACCTTCGACATCGCTCATCTGCTGGCCGGTGGCCTGGTGCTGGTCAGTTTCATGATGCTGTACCAGGATCGCCTCTTTGCACTGATCAACGTTTTTGCGGTTCATGCCATCGTCCTCGCCCTGTCGGTGGCTTGGCAGGCCTACATCCAGGACGCGCATCATCTCTACGTCACGGCGGCGATTGCCCTCATTTTCAAGGCGATCATCATTCCCGTCGGGCTTCATCGCATCATTCAGCGGCTCGGCATCCATCGCGATATCGAGACGGCGGTCGGGATCGGTTCGACCATGCTCGCGGGAATAGGGCTGGTGACCCTGTCCATGGTCCTGATGCTGAGGGTCACCCCCTACGCCGCCCCCCTCGCCCGCGAGGACCTGGCCTTCGCGCTGTCCATAATACTGCTGGGCCTGCTGGTGATGGTCACCCGCCGCAACGCCGTCAGCCAGGTTGTCGGATTCATGTCGCTCGAGAACGGCCTGGTCCTTGCCGCCACGGGGGCCAAGGGCATGCCGCTGGTCGTCGAGATCAGTGTCGCCTTCTCGATCCTCATCGCCTTCATCGTCATCGGTGTCTTCCTGTTCCGCATCCGCGAGAGGTTCGACTCGGTCGATGTCGGCGCGCTCGACGACTACAGGGGAGAACACCGTTGACCGCGTTTTCCCTCGATGCGGTGGCCGCCATTTTGCTGATACCAGTCGTCGCGGCCGCGCTTCTGGCGGCGCTGCCGAATTATCGGCTGGCGGCTGGCCTCAATGTCGCCGCGAGCTTGCTGACCTTGCTCGCCGCAATATCGCTTTTCGTCACGGTTCGGCCACCGCCCGGTCAATACCTGCTCGTCGACGATCTCAATATCGTTTTCATCGTGCTCAACACGTTCGTCGGCTTCACGACCAGTGTGTTCAGCGCCTCCTACATTGCGCATGAGCTGGACACCGGACGGCTGACCGCGCCGAACCTCCGTTTCTACCACGCGATGTACCAGATCATGATGTTCGGCATGAACCTGGCGTTCGTGTCGAACAATATCGGCTTGATGTGGGTGGCGGTGGAGCTTGCCACGCTGACCACCGTGCTCATGGTCGGCATCTACCGCACGCACGAGGCGCTGGAGGCGGCCTGGAAGTATTTCATACTCGGCAGCGTCGGCATTGCGCTTGCCCTCTTCGGCACTATCCTCGTCTACATGGCCGCACAGCCGGTCGTTGGCGAAGGCACGAATGCCATGGTCTGGACAGTGCTTATCGAGCACGCAGCGCGCTTCGACCCGGCTTTGCTCGACGTTGCCTTCGTCTTCCTGCTGCTCGGCTACGGCACGAAGGTTGGCCTTGCACCCTTGCATGCCTGGCTGCCCGACGCGCACGCGGAAGGCCCTACGCCGATTTCCGCGGTGCTGTCGGGCTTGCTGTTGAACGTCGCGCTCTATGCCGTGCTGCGCTTCAAGCTGTTGCTTGCCGCAAGCCCGGAGGCGATCTCGCCCGGGCCATTGATGATCACGATGGGGCTGACGTCGCTTGTTTTCGCAGCTTTCATGCTTTACCGCCGCCGCGACATCAAACGTCTGTTCGCATATTCCTCCATCGAGCACATGGGCATCATCGTGTTCGCTTTCGGCATGGGTGGCCCGCTCGCCAATTTTGCCGGACTGCTGCACATGGTCATGCACAGCCTGACCAAGTCGGCGATCTTTTTTACGGTCGGCCACATCGCTCAGATCAAGGGAACACAGAACATTGCCGAGATCCGGGGGTTGACGGAAACGCATCCGGGGCTTGGCTGGGCGCTCGTCATCGGCGTCGTTGCCATTGCCGGCCTCCCTCCGCTCGGCATCTTCATGAGCGAATTCCTGGTCGTGAGTTCGACATTTGCAAGGCACCCCCTTTTGGCGATGCCGCTGGTGTTCGGGATTTTGCTCGCTTTCGGCGCCCTGCTGCTTCGGTTGACCGGCATCGCATTCGGCGAACCGCGCGGCAGCACCGCGCCCGCCGAGGCCTCCTACGTTCCGATGTATTCCCACTTGGCGCTGGTATTTGCCGCCGGCATCTATCTGCCACCACCGCTGGTCATATGGTTCCAGCATGTCGCCAACCTGCTAGGATGACGCGGACGGAAGAAAAGACATGCCCGCATTGATCGATCTCATCCTTACTGGCAAACGTGTGGACAACCATTTCCCATGGTCGCGCGCAGTGGTAACCCCGAAAAAATGGAGCTTTGCCGTCGAGCAGCTGGCTGAGGGTCACTGGAGTTTGCTCGGTCTCTGGGGCGAGCCAGGCACCGTCCACATGGCACTCCTCGACGAGGCCGCCGGGGACATCGGCGTTGTCAGCCTGGTATGTCCCGATGGACGTTACCCGTCGGTCGGCCGGCTGCATTCGCCCGCATTGCGCCTCGAACGTGCGGCCGCGGACCTGTTCGGGCTCTTGCCACAAGGCGCGCCCGATACCCGGCCGTGGCTTGATCATGGCCATTGGGGCGTCAGCTATCCGTTGAGTGCACGCGTCCGGACGTCTGCTGCGACGGCGACCCCCTACCATTTCCTGCCTGTCGAGGGGGAAAGCCTGCATCAGATTCCGGTCGGGCCCGTGCATGCCGGCATCATCGAGCCAGGGCATTTTCGGTTTACAGCGAGCGGCGAAACGATCGTCCGGCTGGAGGAACGCCTCGGATACACGCACAAGGGCATAGAAGGCCTGATGGCGGGGTCCGATATCGACCGAGCCGCCAAACTGGCGGGCAGAATCTCCGGTGACAGTACCGTAGCGTATTCGCTGGCATTTGCACGTGCGGTCGAAGCGGCGCTGAGCGTCGAGGCTCCGCCGCGCGCGGTCTGGCTGCGAGCGCTCATGGCTGAGCTGGAGCGTCTGGCCAACCATCTGGGCGATATCGGCGCCATCTGCAATGATGCTGCCTTCGCGCTCATGCATGCCCACTGTGGTGTGCTGCGCGAGCGCGTATTGCGGGCAAGCGATGCTGCCTTCGGCCATCGTTTGATGCGCGACCGCATCGTGCCTGGAGGAGTGGCAACCTACCTGACCGACGAGGGGACGACAGCCGTTTGGTCTCTCGTCGCAGAGATCAGGCAGCGGTTTCCTGCACTTGTCGAGCTCTACGACAACACCGCGTCGCTGCAGGATCGGACAGTCGCAACTGGGCGGCTGAAGGTGGAACTCGCTCGACAATATCGCGCCGGGGGGTATGTCGGCCGAGCCTCCGGTCGGGACTTCGATGCGCGCCGGAGTCTGGCCTATCCTCCCTATGACGCGCTCACCTTCAATGTGCCTCTCCTCCAGGAAGGCGACGTGAACGCCCGTGTCTGGATTCGCATTCACGAAGTCGAGCAAAGCCTGTCCTTGGTCGAGCAAATCCTGCGACAGCTGCCGGGCGGACCGATCCGTGTCGACTTTGCGCAGAGAAGCGGCCCGCACGAAGGCATGGCGCTCGTCGAAGGTTTCCGGGGCGACATTCTGGCCTGGCTGCGTATTGGCAAAAGCGGCCTGGTCGAGCGCTGTCACCTGCGTGATCCGTCATGGTTTCAATGGCCCCTCCTTGAGGCGGCGATCGAGGGGAACATCGTCGCCGACTTCCCGCTGTGCAACAAATCGTTCAATTGCTCTTATTCGGGCCATGATCTTTGAAGGCACGCCGTCATGCGCAAGCTTCTTTTTGAAAGCCTGATACGCCCCGCTCTCACCGAGCGTCCGCCGTTGGCTAGCAACGCCGCGGTCGACGAACTTGCACGCGCCCTCGATGGGGCTGCTCGCAAGCGATTGGGGCGAAGCCTGGCGATCCGGGCGGTCGACGCCGGTTCCTGCAACGGCTGCGAACTTGAGATGAACGCGCTCAACAACGCTTTCTACGATATCGAGCGTTTTGGAATCCGGTTCGTCGCCTCGCCGCGCCATGCCGATGTACTGCTTGTCACCGGCCCGGTCACAAAAAACATGCGCGAGGCATTGAAGCGGACCTACGACGCAACGCCCAACCCCAAATGGGTTGTCGCACTCGGAGATTGCGCCAGGGACGGCGGCTGTTTCGCTGGCAGCTATGCCGTGGTGTGCGGAGTGTCGGAGGTGGTGCCCGTCGACCTGCACATTCCAGGCTGCCCGCCGCCGCCAATCGAAATTCTGAGGGGCTTGCTCGCCTTACTTGAGCGAGTGAATTCAAGGGCTGGCGTTGCTCAAGGCTGAATATCGACGTTGAGGCTTTTCGGGGGCCACTTTGTTGATGCAGCCAAGCGGCTAGGGACTACCAGCCGCGCGCAGATAGCTTCCGCTGCTCCTCACCGAACCGATGCGTTCCGCAGTGAACCCTAGTGAACACGTCAGCGAGATAGCCCCGGCAGTCTCTGGTGCGGCCGAGCGAGATCTATGAGCTCGCCGATCATCTGAAACCACAGGGCGCAATAGGCGCGCGGTCAGCCTGTGTCCATGTGGTTCGAAGCCCATGCGGCATCATGCTAGGTAGTGGATATCTAGGCGTTGAACCATCGAGTATCATGTATTATACATTATCATTAATGGACAAAGGAAGCGATAGATTTGCACGGCCGACCCTGCCAGTCGCCCTTTCACGAGGCTTGGTGGGCCGATGCCCAAATTGTGGTCAGGGGAAATTTTATCGCACCTACCCGAAGCAGGTGGAGCATTGCGCGGTTTGTGGAGAACGCTTTGGTGACATAGAATCTGATGACGCGGCGCCTTGGTTCACTGTCCTCATAGCGGGCGTCTTTGCAGCGCCCCTGTATTTCTTGTTCCAAGAGCTTCTTCTGTTATACTTCGCCGTCACAATGATATTGATCTCTCTTATCATTGTAGCGCTGATACTGCTTTTGTTACCCCGCATAAAAGGTGCTTTGATCAGCGCATTCTGGTTTTCGCGGCTTGAAAACGACGAGCCGAGATGAACACTTTACTGATCACAATTGCGCGTTTCCACAGGCTGTCGCGCTGGTCGATGACTGTTGCAGTGCAGAGCAGTCGTAATTAGGAGACCGAAATGTGATTAGCGCTTCGCAGATTCGCGCAGCCCGGGCATTGCTTGGAATTGACCAGAAAAGCCTGGCTGAGCGTGCCGGCATTTCGCTGTCAGCCATCCAACGAATGGAAGCCGGCGAGAGCGATCTACCGGGCGCGTTCGACATGCAGAAGAATGTCGTAATCGCCCTCAGGGCAGCAGGGATCGAGCTGATTGGCGATCATGAGCGCAGTGGCGGCGGAGGCCGAGGTGTGCGCCTGGCGCATCCTGTCGGTATGGCAGGCCGGACACATTGATGTCAGCTCCAAATCCGATCGTCACCCTTCCAGCGCTATAGCATGAGGAACGCGAATGCAGCCCTTGTGTCCGACCAAGGACGAACCTGATAGGCGTGTAGCTCCGGATAATCTCGCGATCGACCCAAGCCGGACTGGGCTTCGCTGCGACTCTTAGCGATAATGGAATCACTGTGATCCTATCTATGTCCGCTTTTGATAAATAAAACCATTGATTGGAATGCCGGATATTGGCCCTAATCGAGGATCTGCTGTACCGAATTTGGTGTGCCGTTTCGAGGTCTATGCCTCCGAAAATATCTTGCAAGAAGTGATTTCTGCTCTACTCAGTGGCGGTCAGCTGATTTGTGCACGCGCACGGCAACTGCGAGCGAGGCATCACCTACCAACACAGCAGCCGAACCAAGACGATGTGAGCCACGCCAATTCTGCACCACGCTGTGTTTTGGGGGTCTGAAATGCATATTGCTCATCTGGAAATCGCCAATTTTCGCAAATTACTTTCGGTGCGGATCGACCTGGCCGATAAGACCACGCTTTTTGTCGGCGCAAACAACAATGGCAAGACCTCGGCCATGCTGGCGCTCCGGCGCTTCCTTGCCAAACGCGGCAGGACTTTCGCGAAGCATGACCTGACATTGTGCCACTGGGCCGGCATCAACGCCCTTGGACAAACCTGGATGACCCAGAGAGAGAGAGAGAGAGAGAGAGAGAACGCCAGGACGGAACGTAGCTCGCAACTACGCGGGCCATGTTGCGTGCCGGCCGTTCGGTCTAGGGCTCGCTCACGCCGGCTTCGTCAACCTCCGCTTCTATCTGATCACCGACAGCCTTGGCCTTGCCGGCGCCGGAGAGCGTTTTCCCTCTGGCGGAAGTGCCGCCTGGAGACCACCAGCGGGTCATATCCCAGGCGATCATGTGCAAAGAGGGAGAGGACTGGGAGCGGGATCCCGATCGCCAGAAACCCCAGCCAGGCGGCGAAGGTATATGGGACCAGTAGGCGAGTAACCGTTGAACGGCCGTTCTTGCCGTGTGTATGCGCTTCGCCCATGCGTCATCCTTCGGGTGCATCGGCGGGTATTCGCGCGCCCCATGTCCCTGTCTTCGGTTATCAGTCGAGATCGGATGGAAAGGGGATGGTGGTGATTTCCGCACAGCGGTTGAGAAGCTGTTACTGAAGAGCGGGATCACGGGTCTCCGGGTTCGGGCTCCGGCGCTCCATATGGTAGAAATATTCGCCTGAAATCCCCGCCGAGGCCTCGTCGGCGGCCAGCCAGGCCTGGGTAAGGTGGGCTTGCTCCAAGTCGTCGGTAGCGCTTGGGCCGCCCATCCGCGTTTGCACCCACCCGAGGGCCTCGACGGCTGTCCGGAAGCTGGAGGAAGATGTGGGTGTCAGGCTCCTGCACCGGACGACGCGCAGCGTGCAGCTGACGGAGGACGGACGCGCATTTCATGCCCGTGCCCGTGATCGAACCGGCCGACATCGTGGAGGTACGTTGGAGCGGGATTGATGCGTATCAAAGCCGACTGAACTCATCCCTGTTAGCCAAGACGCATGATAGCTCGGAGACGGTCATGGCTCACAAACAGGTGTTGTTTCGCTCAGCGGCGCGCGAAAAGATTCTGCGTGGCGCAACCCAGCTCGCCGACGCCGTGCGCGTGACGCTCGGGCCGCGCTCGAAATCGGTTTTGATCGAAAAGAAGTGGGGCGCTCCCATCGTCTGCAATGACGGGGTGACCATCGCCAAGGAATTCGACCTGAAGGATCCCGAGGAGAACCTTGGCGCGCGGATGCTCAGGCAGGCGGCCGAGAAGACCGGGGACATGGTCGGTGATGGCACCAGCACGTCGACCATTCTGGCCCATGCGATGTTCGCTGACGGGGTGCGCAATGTCGTCGCTGGCGCCAGCGCGATCGACATCAAGAAGGGTCTCGATCGCGCAACAAAACGCGCGATCGACACGCTCAAGCAGATATCCCGTCCGGTCTCGACCCGTCGCGAAAAAGAACAGGTGGCAACGATCTCCGCGCACAACGATCCTCTCATCGGCCAGCTGGTCGGCGAGGCAATGGAGAAGGTTGGCGGCGAAGGCGTCATCACGGTCGAAGAGTCGAAGACCACCGAGACCGTTCTGGACGTCGTCGAAGGCATGCAGTTCGATCGCGGATTCCTGTCACCGTATTTCGTGACCGATCCCGAGAAGATGGAAGCGGTCCTGGAAGACGCGCTCGTGCTCATCGTCGAAAAGAAGATCGCTTCGCTGAATGATCTGATCAAGCTGCTCGAGGCTGTAGCAAAGTCGGGAGCGCCCCTGCTCGTGATCGCCGAAGAAGTCGAAGGCGAGGCACTGGCGACGCTCATCGTCAATCAGATCCGGGGCACCTTCAAGAACTGTGCCGTAAAGGCGCCTGGCTTCGGCGATCGCCGCAAGGCCATGTTGCAGGACATCGCCATCCTGACCGGCGGACAGGTCATCTCCGAGGACCTCGGGCTCAAACTGGAAAATGTCACGATGGAACAGCTGGGCCGGGCCAAGCGCATGGTCGTCGACAAGGACAATACGACGATCATCGGTGGCAGCGGAGACCCGAAGGCAATCAAGGGCCGTGTCGAACAGATTCGGCGCGAGATCGACAATACGACGAGCGACTATGATCGCGAAAAGCTGCAGGAGCGGCTGGCCAAGCTTGCGGGTGGTGTCGCCGTCATCAAGGTCGGCGCGCCGACCGAGGCTGAAATGAAGTCGAAAAAGGAAGCTCTCGACGATGCCATCAGCGCCACCAAGGCTGCGGTCGCCGAAGGCATCGTGCCAGGCGGCGGGCTTGCCCTCTTGCGATGCATCACGACCGTGGCTGACGAGGAACAACACTGCGAAGGTGACGAGCGGACCGGCGTGCAGATCCTCAGGCGGGCTCTCGAAGCGCCGGTCAGGCAGATCGCCGAGAACTCCGCCGTCGACGGTGGCGTTGTTATTGCCAAGATGCTCGAAGGCACCGGCAATTTCGGCTTCGATGCGGGAAGGAAGGAATATGTCGACTTGGTTGAAGCCGGCATCATCGATCCGACCAAGGTCGTTCGCATCGCGCTGGAGAACGCAGTCTCGGTGGCGAGCGTTCTGCTCTTGACCGAAGCGACCATGACCGAAATTCCGGAACCGACGAAAGAACGCACCTTCGAACCAGAGATGGCGATGTAGGCGGCGAGTTCCGGAGCACCGATTTGGATTGGAGGCGAAAGGCGCGAACCGCCGAGGCTGGCAGGCTTTGATGCGCATCAAGGCGCACGATCGGACCTCAGGTGATCCTGCGACAAATCTCATCGGAGGGCGCCAAAATGATCTTCAACACCATCATGGTTCAACTCGATGTCGATTCTCCGGCAGCGCCGCGAACGAACTATGCGCTGGAGTTGGCGCGACGCTTCGAAGCCACACTGATCGGTTTTGCCGCGGCCGATTCATATGTCTTTGTCCCCGGTGACGATGGCGGGATGGCGGCGGCGGAAATCATGCGTGAGCGCCGGATCGAGATCGAGGATCGCCTGAAGATCCTGAAGGAGGAATTCCTGGGCCTCGTCGGAGATGACGCCACCTGGCGTGAAGAGATCGGGGACCCGACACGCCTGCTCGCGAAACATGCCCGCGCCGCCGATCTCGTCGTGACGGGAACGCCGGTCTCCGGCGCTGATCACCATCGGGTGGTCGATATCGGAACATCGGTGCTGTCGGCCGGACGGCCCGTGCTGATTGCGGCCGACCGGCTTGTTCCGCCCGACCCCAAGAAGGTTCTGGTCGCGTGGAAGGATACCCGCGAGGCTCGGAGAGCAGTCACGGATGCACTGCCGTTCCTGACCGGCGCACAAGATGTGCTCGTGGCGACGATCGAAGAACAAAACCAGAGGGATGCGCGCGAAAGTGTCAGCGACGTCGTCCGGTTTATGATGAGGCATGGCATCAAGGCGAGTTCGGAAATCCTGGACTCGGATCGTGGGGATGCTTGCGAAACCATTATCGGACTCGCCCACGGCATGGGTGCCGACCTTGTCGTTGCCGGCGGCTACGGGCATAGCCGGCTGTTTGAATGGGCCTTTGGAGGCATGACCCGCTCCCTGCTCAGCAATGGCTCCGTCAACCGCTTGTTCTCGAACTGACGCACTGAATGCAGGCCGTTCGCCCGGTGACGGCCGGCTTGCGCTTGCCAATATAGAATACAACGGAGGGTGCGAAGATGAAGGAACTGCCGCTTGCCGAGGTCTATCGGCTGATCGAACCGGGTCCAGTCGTTCTGCTGACAACGAGGGCGAGAGGCCGCGCCAATGTCATGACCATGTCGTGGCACATGATGGTGGAGTTTACACCGCCGACGATTGCCTGTGTCGTGTCGAGTGGCGATTTCTCGTTTGCCGCGTTGCGCGACACCAAGGAGTGCGTGATCGCGATTCCTGCCGTGGGACTGGCGGACAAGGTCGTGGCGGTCGGCAACTGCTCAGGCCGGGACAAAGACAAGTTCGCGACGACTTGGCTGACGCCGCTGGCCGCCGAGCATGTCGCCGCGCCCTTGGTCGCCGAATGCTTTGCCAATCTCGAATGCCGCGTGGTCGATACCCGGCTCGTCAACAAATACAATCTTTTCGTCCTCGAGGTCGTGAAGGCCTGGGTTGACCCGGGGCAGCCAAGGCCAAAGACCATGCACCATATCGGAAAGGGTACCTTCGTGGTGGACGGAGAGACCATCCATTTCGAGTCGCATATGCCCTGAGGTTGCAACTTGATCGGCATCAAGGATCGCAATGCATGGGACGGCTAGTCTCAGCTGGTCCGACGATATCGAAGAAGAGCGTGAGCGATGAGTTACAAATCCATTCTGCTGAATGTGGGCATAGACGGCCCGATCGCGCCCGTCACCAAGATTGCCATCGATCTTGCCAGGCGCTCCAAGGCTCGGTTGATCGGCTTCTGTGCGGCCGATGCGCCCTTGCCGGTCACGATGGCACCCGAGGGGGCCGCGATAGCCGCCGAGGTCTGGCAGCAATTGAGGGATGACATCAAGAAGCGCTTCGAGGACCTCCACGTCGAGTTTGACAGCCTGGTTGCTGGTTCGGTGGCGACGGAATGGCGCAACACGCTCGACAATCCCAACCATGCCTTGGTCGCGACATCGAGGAGCGCGGATCTCATCATCACCGGAGCTCCGGAAGGGGCTTCCTCCGGCGATTCCTATCGGACTGTCGATCCCGGCAGCCTCGCGCTGCGTGCCGGCAGGCCGGTGTTGATCTCGTCGGCCGGCGCGGAGCAGGCACCGACAGGCAGGATCGTGGTCGCCTGGAAGGATACGCGCGAAGCCAGGCGGGCGGTGGCCGATGCCGTGCCGCTGATGGCGATGGCGGACGATGTGATCGTGGTCACGATCGATTCCGAGCCGGGTGACCGAACGACAGCCGGCATAAAGGATGTCGCGACCTTCCTGGCCGAGCATGGCATCAAGGCGCGCACCGAAGTGCTGAAGGCCGACAACGAGAGCGACAAGCTGATCGACTTCCTGAGTTCCGCCAAGGCCGATCTGATCGTGTCAGGCGCTTATGGACACAGCCGCATCATGGAATGGGTGTTCGGCGGCGTTACCCGCTCGCTGCTCGACGACGTCCAGCTCTGCCGCTTCATGTCAAACTGATCACCCGCCCCTCGACATGCCTTGGCGTGTTCGCCAGCGACTACGGCTATTGGCACCGGTGGGGCTTGGAAGGGAGGATGGCAAATGCCTTATGCGACCGAGGAAGATCTTCCATCGCCCATCAGGACGCATTTGCCCACGCATGCCCAGGAGATCTTTCGCGCTGCCTTCAACAGCGCTTGGGACGAATATGTCGACCAAGGCGAAAAGCGTGAAGAAACAGCCCATCGCGTCGCGTGGGCTGCCGTGAAGCGCCACTATCGCAAGGCAGGCAGGGATTGGGTGCCCATCCGACCAAGCCGTGTAATTTGATCGAGATCAAGACCGTCTCCGCTGCGTTCATTCATAAGATTTGGGATCGGGCACTTAGGCAATGTGGTTTCAATGACGGACAGCGTTACGGGGCTTCTCAATGCGTGCAAAGCGGAGAAGAGCAAAGGGGCGGATTTTCCGACGATCTGGAAAGAGATCCTGAAGGTGCACCCTTGTGTCACGGGATCACCGATTCAGGACAGCAGCGACGACGGTCCGGTGCTGCGAATTCCTTTGATCACAGGGCAATTTCTCGTCTTCCTGGGCTCGGACTTCTCGCTCGTTTAGCGGCAATGGCTGACAGCTATCGGTTGTGCAGGAGCCCTCCGGAGATTCTTGGCTGGGGATTTGCGGCGGACGCCACTGGCGAAAAACACTGCCGCCAGCGATGCCATCCCAATCGTAAGTGCGTGAGGCCAACATCCCGTGATACCAGGCCGCGACGGTCGTCGATATCAGCCTGGTTGTGGGCTGTGCGGGCTACTCAAGCCGCTGCCAACGTGTTCTCGATGGCTTCGACTGAGTGCTTCACGAGATCTTTGCCGAGTTCGCCCGCCAGTTTCGCCTTCAGCGAAGGCTCGACATGCTTGCGCAGTTCGCCGAGCGTCCGCGGATCAGCAACCACGACTACATGCTCGAACGCTTCCGCGAGGGCCTCGCGATTGAGATACTCGGCAACGGCAGCGGCAAAATCGTCTTCCCGCAGGCGAGAGTCGTCGGGATTGGCGGTGGAACTGCGGTGGCGACCACCCGAGCCGGTGTTGGCCGCTTGAAGCGTCGGCTCGCCCAATTCAACCAGATCGATCCGGGGCTCGTGACCCTTGTTGCGAAACAGGCGCAATTTCTCGCCGTCGGTTACCGCGACCAGCGTGCCAGTCGTCATAATCATGCTGTTACTCCTTGACATAGATTGAAGGTGTTGCTCGCCATCATTGGCCGCGATCTTCACCGCCAGCTTCGCGGTGCGCGTGCCTCGGGACTATCGGCGCGGCGGCCGCTTGAGCCGCCGCGTCAACCGGGTCGAACCATCAGACAATCGCAATCCGGTCTTCCACCATCCGGACGCCCGGCGTCGACCAGGCGGCGCGTTCCGCCGCTTGGCGCTCGGACCAGGCCTTGACCTTGCCTTCAAGCGTCACCCTGCCATCCTGCACGTTGACGCGGATCGCCTGGGCTTCGATTTCGGCGTCACGTTTCAGCGCATCCTCGATGCGCTTCTTGACGTCGGGTACCGAGGCACGTGGGGTGATTTCGATCTGATTGGCCACGCCAACGACACCGGCCAGCCCGCGCACAGCCTCGGCCGCCGCGTTCTTCTGGTATTGCCATTCAACTTTCCCGGTCAGCGTGATCCAGCCGTCCTGGACCTTGACCTGCACCTTGTCCCTCGGGATGGAGAC
>Ga0105239_10003561_pt1 | contig 19042 bp, 16 predicted proteins | sample KBSC44metaG_FD_92761 | JGI IMG/M metagenome (GOLD analysis project Ga0105239, IMG submission 92761) | Corn rhizosphere microbial communities from Kellogg Biological Station, Michigan, USA - KBS C4-4 metaG | ecosystem: Host-associated > Plants > Roots > Rhizosphere > Soil | place: Michigan, USA...
ATCGCCAAGGCTACCTGTTAAGGTTAATTTGCCTTTACCGGGGCTTAAACTGGCTTCAATGAACAGTATATCGCCGCCAACCGATGTCCAGGCCAGGCCGGTTACCACACCGGCAACATCGTTACCTTCATAAAGGTCTTTATCAAATATTGGCGCGCCGAGTATTTTTTCGACTTCCTTTTTGTTTACAGTCGGGTTATAAGGTTCTTCCATGGCAATATTTTTTGCCACGCCACGCACCAGCGAACCGATCTTTTTCTCCAACGAACGCACTCCTGATTCACGTGTGTAATCGACGATCAATTTCTCAATAATCTCCGGCTTAACCACAACGTCCTTCGCTTTTAAGCCATGTGCCTCGCGTTGTTTCGGCACGAGGTGTTGTTTGGCTATTTCAATCTTTTCCTCAATAGTGTAGCCGTTCACCTCTATAATCTCCATACGGTCCAGCAGTGCCGGTTGCACGGTGCTTAATGAATTTGCTGTCGCGATAAACATCACATTCGAGAGGTCGAAGTCCATCTCGACATAATGGTCATAAAACGTGCTGTTCTGTTCAGGGTCAAGCACTTCGAGCAATGCTGACGATGGGTCTCCCCTGAAGTCGTTACCAACCTTGTCAATCTCATCCAAAATAAAAACGGGATTGGCTGCACCGGCTTTCTTTACCGATTGAATGATTCGGCCCGGCATTGCGCCGATATATGTTTTGCGGTGCCCTCTTATCTCGGCTTCGTCACGGATACCACCTAAAGCCATCCGCACATATTTACGGCCTAATGCCTTAGCTATAGATTTGCCAAGTGATGTTTTACCAACTCCCGGAGGACCTACTAAGCAAAGAATAGGCGCCTTCATGTCGTGCTTCAACTTAAGCACGGCCAGGTATTCAATAATACGTTGTTTTACTTTATCAAGGCCAAAATGATCCTTGTCCAGCACTTTTTGGGCACGCTTCAGGTCGAAATTATCTTTGGTAAATTCGTTCCAGGGCAGATCAAGCAAAAGCTCAAGGTAATTTATCTGTACGGAGTAATCAGCCGCTGCTGGATTGGTACGTACAAGTTTTTCAAGTTCTTTATTAAAATGATCTTTAACATCCTTACCCCACTTCTTCTTTGAAGCGCGCAGTTTCAAGCTGTCAATCTCCAGGTCGGGCGATGAGCCGCCTAATTCTTCCTGTATGGTCTTTAGCTGCTGGTTCAAAAAGTAATCGCGCTGCTGTTTATCCAAATCAACCCTAACCTTGCTTTGGATCTGGTTTTTTAGTTCCAGCATCTGCAGGTCTAACGTTAAATGCTCCAATACCAGGTTTGCCCGGTTGCGCAGGTTGGGCTCTTCCAGCAATTGCTGTTTTGCCAGCATGTCGGCATTCATGTTTGATGATATGAAATTTATCAAAAATGAAGTACTTTCAATATTACGGATTGCGATGCCGGCTTCGCTGGGGATATTTGGCGACAGCTGGATAATGCTCATGGCCATATCCTTTATCGACGAAACCATCGCCTTAAACTCTTTATCCTCCTTATGTTTCGACTCTTTAAAAGGTTCGATCGTAGCTTTTATATATGGAACGCTCTGAACTTCGTCCTTTAGAACAAAGCGTTTTTTGCCCTGCAGTATAACGGTGGTGTTGCCATCAGGCATTTGCAGCATTTTTACGATGAGTGCAATGGTGCCTGTTTTGTTTAACTGGGAAAAAGAGGGGTCCTCAATCGCCACATCTTGTTGAGCAACTACCCCAATCATCCGGCTGCCTTTATTTGCATCGCGGATAAGTTTGATTGATTTATCGCGACCAACGGTTATCGGGATAACGACACCGGGGAACAATACGGTATTGCGCAGCGGTAGTATGGATAATATGTCCGGCAATGCCTCATTGTTCATTTCCTCTTCGTCTTCGGTCGACATCAGCGGAAAAAACTCTGAATCTTCATTTATTACCGGTAAAGCACTTTTAAAATCAAATGGATCAAAATTCATCAACTACCTTTTATGTTTTGTTTAAAAACGTCATATTGTCAGCCCGCAAAGATACGGGCAATTTTGCACAGGTTAAATAACAATTATTCCAGTGGTATTTCTATGGTTCAAGAGGTGTGCCAATAAATAGCAATAATCACCCACAATTGCTTTTATACCATAAAACACTGATAACATGTGTATTACAAACACTGTGAGTTACAACCTAAAAAAATAAAATTATTGATAAAGATGAAAAAAAGTCATATCATCGTGGCCTGTTTGATAAATTATTAGTACTACCAACACAAAAAAAGCTGTAATGGCATAATATTTTCTTGCTATAACAGTTTACATATATACTGTTTTGATAATCACAAATAGCCCTGGATGAAGATTTCGGTAATTATTTCTTTTTTAATTATTTCTTCTGTTGAAAACCTGGTCGCTCAAAATTCCTATATCAAATTAGGCCAGCAGGCTTTAATGGACGGGGATTTTAAAGTTGCTGTGGCACAGCTTGAACGGGCATGCTTAATTGATTCAACCAATTCTACCGCTTTGCTAATGCTGGGGTATTCCTACTACCACAGCGAGAATTATAAAAAATCTATTGCCGCTTATACAAAAGAAATTGCAATAAACCCAACTGATGCAACCGCCTACTACTACAGGGCAAGGGCAAAAGGCTATTTGGGCAAGGATAACCAAACCAGCCCCGCTGATAAAGAAAAATATTTGTTAGGGGCGATATTCGATCTTACCAAAGCAATTGCTATTGATCCCGATGACACCCGGAACAAATATTACCAGGTGCGCGGTATTGCCTACCGCGAGTATGGTGTATTTAAACTACAAGCCACCGGACACGCCTATGATAAAGTAAGGGCCATTAATTCATTAAAAGCATCGGTTACCGACCTGGAGAAAGTTTTGGCTGATAACCCGGGACGGATGGATATTTCAGCTTTAATCGACCTATCAAAACAAAAACTCGCCGAAGCACAGGCGCATAAGTAAGTCAAAAGTCTGTGGTTGTTAGTCTGAAGTCTTCAATAATAATTTCGGTTAAATATAGAAGGCCTGACAATCAGCGTGTTTCATAGCGTTCCGGGTGTTCCGTGTGGAAAAATGGAACGCTTTCGGTGATTGTCCCGCGATAGCTACCGTACGATGGCGTTTGCAAGAAAGTGATTCCCCGATTATGACGAACTCTCCGACTTAAGGCAAAGACTTTATTGTTGAATCACCCCCTGTATCCTATAATGATTATTGCCCATCAGTTTAACATGCTGGTCTTTTTCAATCAAGTATAGCGAGTCGGGGTAGTAGCTTAACTTTTCAACGTCTTTGTAAAGCATGTTTTCGGTTTTTATATAAATAACCATCCACTTTACTTTGTCGTTTTCTTTTTTGATTATGATCTCACGAACCTTAAGTTCAGGCGTTTTGGCTTTGTACAGCAGCAAGCTGTCGCCGGTGGCTATGGTATAACTATTTTTCCACGCGGGCCGGTTAATATCGGCACCTATAAAGGTGTCCAGTTCCTGGCCCCAGTTTTCAATCTTTACCTTTTTTGTTTCGGTTACACCGTTATGTTTTACAGTTTTCAAAACATAGGGGTTCAGCTTTTTAAGGCGGGCGGTGTCGGCGGTAAAATAGCCTTTAATATCAAAGTATTGCGCGGAGCCGCCGGTTTCGGCAGGCTTGCAAGCCAGGCTGCCTGTTAACAGGCAACCGGCCAAAGCAGTAACGGCAAGTAATTTTAACCTACACCAATACATTGCCGCCCATTTGTTCAGGAATTGCTATCCCTAAAATTTTCAATATGGTAGGTGCAATATCGCCCAGTTTGCCATCCTTAACCTGTTTTACGTCGTCATCAATCACAATGCAGGGCACCAGGTTGGTGGTGTGGGCAGTATTTGGCGTACCATCGTCGTTTATCATGTAATCGGCATTACCATGGTCGGCTATTATTATAAACGAATAGCCATTGGCGATTCCAGTTTCAACAACATCTCGGGTGCAGGCATCGGCAGTTTCGGCGGCCTTAACCACCGCGCTAAAAACCCCTGTATGGCCCACCATATCGGTATTGGCAAAGTTTAAAACAATAAAGTCAGCCCATCCGCTTTTTAATTCGGGGATAATGGCATCGCGTATCCCTTCGGCGCTCATTTCCGGCTGTAAGTCGTACGTCGCAACTTTTGGCGAAGGCACTAACAGACGCTTTTCGTTTATAAATTCCTTTTCGCGTCCGCCTGAAAAAAAGAACGTAACGTGCGGGTATTTCTCAGTTTCAGCAATACGTATCTGGTTCTTTCCGGCGTCTTCCAAAACTTCACCAAGGGTTTTTGACAAGTCATCCTTGGTAAACACCACCTTTACATTTTTAAATGTTTCATCATACGTGGTCATGGTGATATACTCCAGGTTCAGCGGGTGCATATTATACTCGGGGAACGCCTTTTGCGTTAACGCAAGCGTGATCTCGCGCCCTCTGTCGGTCCGGAAGTTGAAGCAAAGTACCACATCACCTTCTTTAATTACCGCCAGCGGCTGTCCGTCTGCGCCGGTCTTTACAATCGGCTTAATAAATTCATCGGTAACACCCTGCAGGTACGATCCTTTTATGGCCTGGATAACGTCATTGGTACGTTGGCCTTCGCCGTTCACCATCAGGTCGTAGGCCAGTTTTACGCGTTCCCAACGGTTGTCGCGGTCCATGGCGTAATACCTGCCAATTGCCGAGGCTAGCTTAACATTAGTATTTTCAATATAATCCTCAAGCTCTGTAATAAAGCCTTCGCCCGATTTTGGATCGGTATCCCTGCCATCTAAAAAAGCATGGATAAATACTTTATCTAAACCATAGGCACCGGCGGCATCGCACAATCCTTTTACATGTTTTATATGCGAGTGTACGCCACCATCAGATACCAGGCCGATGAAATGTACGTCTTTATTATTTTGTTTTGCGTATTCAAAAGCTTCCTTTATAACCGGATTGGTCGGAAACTCGTTGTCGTCGACAGCCTTGTGTATACGGCCAAGCTCCTGGTAAACAACCCGACCAGCGCCAAGGTTCATGTGCCCAACTTCGGAGTTGCCCATCTGCCCGGCGGGTAACCCAACAGCCACACCCGATGCTTCCAATTTGGAGTTTGGATATTTTTTTAACATTGAATCGAAAAAAGGCGTGTTAGCCGCCACGATAGCATTCGATGCGTCATTACGGCCGTAACCCCAGCCGTCGAGAATTATTAGAGCGATTTTTTTTTGTTTTTCCACAATGCAAATATAAAGGCAACGTTGTTAGTTATATAATATTTTTTGGTTGATTGGGTTGATTAAGTGGAGTGGTTGATTAAGTTATGACGTTCGCCTCAGGAAACTTATCAACGTAATCCAACTTATTCAACTACTTAACTTGAAGTACCATGAAACTACTTTATCTGCCGTTGCTTGTTATTTTTTATGTGATACCAACTGCAGCCGGGCCAATCGAAAAGGTCGCGGAATTAATACGCCAGGGGAACGTGAGCGAACTATCTAAATTGTTTGCCGCTAACGTTGAGATAAGCATACAAAATGAGGACAACGTTTATTCAAAAGTTCAGGCAGGGCTTATACTCGATAAATTCTTCAGCCAAAATAAACCCATATCGGTAAAAATATTTCATAAAGTAAACTCCAACCCTAAATACCAGTTTGCCGTTGTTATCCTTAACACACAAAAAGGACCTTTCCGCATAACCTATACATTGAAAGATACAGACGGCTCTCTTGTGTTGATTGAACTGCGCATAGAGCCGGAAAAGGCTCGATAGTCCATGTACCATGGACCATGGTTGTTGAAAAATTCATTTTAGTTAGCCGCAATTCTGTTCTTAAAAACTATGGTCCATCGTCTATGGACTATGGACTCCCCAAAACTATTCTTACTTTTGCCCCATAAACAAAGCACACAGGTTTGGACAAACTACTTATTGATAAATTTATTTCCGACTCATTAAATGAGGATGTTGGCGATGGAGACCATACCTCGTTAGCCACTATACCGGCAGGCAAACAAGGCAAAGCAAAACTTTTAGTAAAAGATGAAGGCATTTTGGCGGGAGTTGAACTTGCGCTCGAAATATTTCACATCGTTGATGCCGGCCTTAAAGTAACCGTATTTTTAAACGACGGGGCAAAGATAAAACCAAAAGATGTGGCCTTTGAAGTTGAAGGCGACGCCCGTAGTATTTTAACAGCAGAACGCCTGGTGCTTAACTGCATGCAGCGCATGAGCGGCATAGCCACCAAAACCCGCGAAATAGTGGATCTGTTGGAAGGCACCAATACCAAAGTATTAGATACCCGGAAAACTACCCCCGGTATGCGCTATCTTGAAAAATGGGCCGTACGGATAGGTGGTGGCGTAAACCACCGGTTTGGATTGTACGACATGATATTGATAAAGGATAATCATGTTGATTATTCGGGCGGGATACGGCAGGCTATAGAAAATACGCAACAATATCTCATTAATCAAAACAAAAAGCTGGCAATTGAGATTGAAGTAAGAAACATTGAAGAATTACAGCAGGTTTTAGAAACCGGCGGTGTTAACCGTATACTGCTGGATAACTTTAATTTTGATACGCTGCGCGAAGCGGTTAAGATTATCAACGGGAGATTTATCACGGAAGCATCAGGCGGCATAACAATCGACAACATACGGGAATATGCCGCTTGCGGGGTTGATTATATTTCCGTGGGCGCTTTAACCCATTCAGTAAAAAGCTTAGATTTGAGCCTGAAGGCAGTTGATTAGTGGTCAGGGATTGGAGATAAGATATTCGTTGAAAAATCCTGCCGGATAGTAACTGATGTACGAAAAAATGAATGAAGAGCTGTGCGCTTTATTTTTTCTTTCGGACTTCCGGACTTTCCCGACTTTCGGACTTAATTTATTAATATTGCCGTGAAATGATAACTGGCTACTCTGTTTCAGCACTTATTCTGGCTTATTTTTGCGGCTCCATCCCCACGGCTGTTTGGATTGGTCAGGCCTTTTACGGAGTTGACGTGCGCGAGTACGGCAGCGGTAACGCCGGGGCAACCAACACATTCAGAGTGTTAGGCAAAAAAGCAGGTATCCCGGTAATGCTAATCGACATTTTAAAGGGATGGACTGCTACAAGCCTGGCCTATTTTATAGGCGTTTCAACCACGGGCGGGCCGCATTCAAATTATATCAGTTATCAGCTGGCCCTGGGTATTGCTGCAGTGATGGGTCATTTATTCCCGGTATTTGCAGGTTTTAGGGGCGGCAAAGGCATAGCAACTTTATTCGGCATGGTATTGGCTGTAAATCTTGATGCAGCTCTATTTTGTGTATCTGTATTTATTGTAGTTTTATTAGTTACACGTTACGTGTCGCTCAGCTCAATAACGGCAGGCTTTGCTTACCTGGTAGGTGTTACGTTTATTTTTAATAAATATACAAGTAACCTGGTAGTAATTTTCGGTATGCTAATTTGCCTGCTGATACTGGTTACCCACCAAAAAAATATTGAGCGGCTGTTAAAAGGGAAAGAATCAAGAGTAAATCTATTTAAGAAAAAAACTGCCGTATGAAAAAGAAACTTATACTTGGTGCCATTTTATTGGCTATTTATTCATGTGCTACAGTCCCGCTAACCGGGCGTAAGCAATTATCGCTGGTTGATGATACCCAAATAAATCAGTCGGCAGCCCAAAGCTATAGCCAATTGCTGTCAGACCCAAAAACGGTAGTTGTAAGCAGCGGTACCGATGCTCAACGGGTAAAGCGCGTGGGCGGCCAGCTTGCTACAGCTATAGAAGGATATTTAAAAACGAACGGATTTGGCGACCAGTACAGTTTTAAGTGGGAATTTAACCTCATAAAAAGTTCCGAAGTAAATGCTTGGTGCATGCCGGGCGGCAAGGTTGCGGTTTACAGCGGGCTTATGCCACTGGCTAAAACCGATGCCGAACTCGCCACCGTTATGGGCCACGAAATTGGCCACGCCATAGCCCGTCATTCTGCCGAGCGCGTTTCGCAGCAGATGGCTGTGCAGGGTATCGGCGGCGCGGTTAGTGTTGCATCGTCGACAAAAAGCGCGGGCACTCAAAATATTATCAATTCGTTATACGGCGTTGGCGGACAGCTGGCACTATTAAAATATTCGCGCGACCAGGAATCGGAAGCCGACCGTTTGGGCCTGACGTTTATGGCCCTGGCAGGCTATGACCCGCATGCGGCACTGAGCTTTTGGCAAAATATGGCAGCACAAAATAAAAGTGGCGCTCCACCCGAGTTGCTAAGCACCCACCCTGCCGATGCAACCAGGATTGCAGATATCCAGAAAAGGATACCGGAAGCCATGAAATATTACAAACACTAAAATTCGTCCCGCTTTATGCGGGATTTTTTATTTATGGAAAAACGTAAATTTTTAGAGGCTCACTGGAACAACCTGTTAATGCTTAACTACGAGGTTACCCCAGAGGTGTTAACCCCCTATTTGCCGCCATATACAGTGCTCGACCTGTGGGAAGGCAAAGCGTTGGTGAGCATGGTTGGCTTTATGTTTTACGATACCCGCGTTCTTGGCGTTAAATGGCCGTTCCACGTAAATTTTGAAGAAGTTAACCTGCGTTTTTACGTAAAACATTTTGATGGCAAGCAATGGAAAAGAGGAGCAGTTTTTATCAGCGAAATTGTGCCAAAAAGCATAATTGTACTAATGGCCAATAATTTATATAAAGAACATTACCGTGCATTGCCCATGAGGCATTCCGAATTACCTGCCGGGGATAACGCTACCAAATTTTCATATGAATGGAAGTTAAAAGGCAGGTGGAATAAGCTTGGTGCAACCGTAAGTAATCATTTTGTTAATATAAAGCCCGGCAGTCCCGAAGAGTTTATTTTTGAGCACTACTGGGGATATAACAAGCTAACAGATACCAAAACCATGCAATACCAGGTGGAACACATATCGTGGCAGGTGGCTGAGGTTACCAACCCTGTTTTTGATGCTGATATTGCTGAATTGTACGGCAAAGAGTTTGTGCCTTTTTTAAGCAAAAATCCATTTTCGGCGTTTTTTGCAAATGGCTCTGAAGTTAATGTGCGGATTGGGGAGAAGATTGTTTGTGACCTAACACTTGCAGTATCGCCTGCGCTTTAAGCAAACACTCCTCATATTCTTTTTCGGCATCAGCATAGTAGGTTATGGCGCTGCCTGCGTGAAACGAAAGGTATTTGTTAGTTTCGTTATAAAGCAGTGTCCGTATAACCACGTTAAAATCAAAATCGCCGTCAGGACTAAAGTAACCTATTGCACCGGAGTAAACCCCGCGCCGGCTTTGTTCATATTGCTCCATTAGCCGCATAGCATTTATTTTGGGTGCTCCGGTCATGCTGCCCATCGGGAAAGAGTTTTTGATAGCCTGTACGGCGCCAACATTTTCTGCAAGCTCGCACACTACAGTCGATATCATTTGATGCACGTGGGCAAAGCTATAAATACCATACAGTTCTTCAGTTTTAACAGTTCCGGGTTTAGCTGATAGGGTGAGATCATTACGTACAAGATCTACTATCATAACGTTTTCCTGCAGTTCTTTTGTGTGGGTCCTGAGCTCGTTAATCAACGCTTCATCTTCTGCTGCCGTGGCACCGCGTTTTGCTGTGCCTTTAATAGGTTGCGATATTAATTTGTTGCCCCTTTTTGCCAGGAATCGTTCTGGTGTGGCACATAGCACGTATTTATCCCTCAGCTTAAGAAAGGCAGAAAACGGATTTGGCGATACTTCGTTGAGTTTAACAAAAACCGACAGCGGGTCAATAACAGTATTCTCCGCAAAAAATTCCTGGCAAAAATTAGTTACGTAAATATCACCCCGGTTTATGTGCCCTTGTATTTTTTCGACGGCTTTAATATAACCCGCTTTGCTTAAACGCGACCGGATATCCAACATCGCTTCGCCCGATTCGCGGGAAAGCACCTGCCCTGCGATACTTTTGAAAACGCCGGCCGGGTCATCGGCTATTATCTCAACTTTATTTTTTTGAAAGATCAGCAGGTACCGCGGCACAAAAAAGTACAAACCAGGGAATCCAAGGCTGTCCTGGTTTTCAGACGTTAAATCTTCAATTTCGTTTTTTAGATCGTAGGTAAAAAAGCCGGTCATCCACCCCGGGTGTTGGTCTCTGAAACGCTGCAATTGCTCAAACGCCGAACCAGTTTCTGCGGTAATTTCGGCTTTAACGCCAACGGCAATCAACGCATCAAATTTACCGTAGCTATCGTCAAAGTTATTCGAATCCAGGTAGCAGCACACATCAAAACCCGAAGCCCATTGCAACGCTTTGCTCTTATATTCCGCCGGACTTGAAAGGTATTGAATCACACCGCAAAAATAGAATCAAAAAATGAAAAGGCCCCATTTAGGAGCCTGTATCTTATTTTAAAAATTATCGCTTATAGGTGCAAAGTCAACGTTTGCTTCCTGTCGGGCCCCACCGATAAGTATTTAATCGGCACTTCCAGTTCTTTTTCCAGGTAGTCGATATACGATTGTAGTTTGGCCGGTATTTCAGATAGTTCAGTTATCCCGGTCAAATCTTCATTCCATCCGTCAATTTCCTTTAAAACAGGAACGGCCTCAACACAGCAAATATCGTAAGGCATGTAATCTATCTTCTCGCCTAAATAATTATAATGTGTACAAGCGTATATTTTGTCGAAACCGCTTAACACGTCAGCTTTCGTCATTACCATTTGGGTAACGCCATTAAGCATAATAGCATATTTTAAAGCTGGCAGGTCAATCCAGCCGGTACGACGTGGCCTGCCGGTAGTGGCGCCAAATTCGTGACCAATACGGCGTAATTCTTCACCTGTTTCATCATTCAGTTCAGTTGGGAAAGGGCCGCCGCCTACTCGTGTGCAGTAAGCTTTAAAAATGCCTATCACCTCTCCTATTTTATTTGGTGCAATACCCAGGCCTGTGCAGGCACCTGCTGTAGTGGTGTTTGATGAAGTTACAAATGGATACGAGCCAAAGTCAATATCGAGCATAGTGCCTTGTGCGCCCTCTGCCAAAACTTTTTTCCCTGCCTTCAGGTAGCTGTTCACCAGATGCTCTGAATCAACCAGTTGGAATTTGTTGATCAGTTCAACCGCTTCAAAGAAAGCAGCTTCACGTTCCGAAAAATCGGCTACTTCGCCATAAAGCGATGTAAGCATCGATACGTGTTTATCAACCAGTTTTTGGTAGCGTTCTTTAAAATCAGGCAGCGTAGTATCACCAACACGCAAACCATTACGACCGGTTTTGTCCATATAGGTCGGCCCAATACCTTTTAATGTCGAACCGATTTTGCCTTCGCCCATTCTTTTTTCAGAAGCAGCGTCGAGCAATTGGTGAGTTGGCAATATCAGGTGTGCCTTTTTGGCTATCATCAGGTTGCCTTTGGCTAATAAATCGTGCCCGGCATCTTTCAATTTGTCAATTTCCCTTTTAAGGGTTATTGGGTCGATCACAACACCATTACCAATCAGGTTCATGGTATTTTCAAAAAATATACCCGAAGGTATCGTGTTCAGTACGAATTTTTTGCCATCAAACTCCAGTGTATGACCAGCATTCGGCCCACCCTGGAAACGCGCAATAAGGTCGTAACCTGCGCTCAATACATCAACAATTTTTCCTTTTCCTTCATCGCCCCATTGGAGGCCTAATAATACGTCAACAGCCATTAATTTCTTTTTATCGTTTCTATAATAATCGTCAAAATGCTAAGCCAAATAAACAAACCCCGCAAAGGTATCATCATAAGCATGTTATAATGATAATGCTAAAAAGTTTTTTACTGGGCTTTTCGGTCGCAAAAACCTGCACGCAGTTTTTCGCAGTTACCATATAGGTTAAGTGAGTGGTGTTTTATCTCAAATTTTAGCAAGCCGCCCATCATGCTTTGTATTTGCTGTATGCGCGGGTCGCAAAATTCAACAACCTTGCCACAATCAATACAAATAATATGATCGTGCTGTTTATAGCCGTACGATTTTTCGAACTGGGCCATATTTTTGCCGAACTGGTGTTTGGTCACCAAATCGCACGATACCAGCAGTTCAAGGGTATTGTAAACAGTTGCCCGGCTAACGCGGTACTTTTTGTTTTTCATGTGGATGTATAACGATTCCACATCAAAATGATCCGAGCGTGAGTATATTTCTTCAAGTATTGCAAAACGCTCGGGGGTTTTCCTGAGGTTTTTATTTTCAAGGTAGGCCTCGAAAATCTTTTTAACCATGGCTATGGTTTCCTGTTGAGACATTTTTATCTATTAAAGGACAAAGTTATAAAAAAGAACCAAGATACAAGAATTAAGAACCAAGAGTCAAGAACCAAGAATCAAGAAATAATAAACCAAAAATAGGAATAGCCTGAGAGATCGAAAATCATTTTCATTCTTGGTTCTTGACTCTTGGTTCTTGATTCTAACCTCACGATGCTTTTTCAATCACCGAATCGAAGCGGTTTACCCCGGTTATGCCCTTAACTGTTTTTAGCTTCCTTATCAGGTTTTCAAGGTGATCGGTATCATTTACATAAACCATAATCTGGCCTTCAAAAATTCCGTTATCACTATCCACTGTAATCGAGCGGATATTTACCTTGAAGTCGGTCGATATCACAGTAGTTAATTGGTTTATTAACCCAACTTCGTCAATACCGGTAATTCTCAATCCAGTTAAAAATGCGAGTTCCTGCTGGTTTGTCCATTTGGCTTTTACAATGCGGTAGCCATAGTTGGCCATTAGTTTGGCAGCATTGGGGCAATTGGTCCGGTGTATTTTTATGCCGTCGCTAACGGTAACAAAGCCAAACACATCATCGCCTGGTATGGGGTTACAGCAATTGGCCAGCTTGTAATCAATCTTCTGCATATCCTCGCCAATAAGCAGCATATCGCTGTCTTTGGCTTTGATACTGCGCAGCAAACCTGCTACCTGTTCCGCCTCTATCTTATCCTGTGGTTTATTTTCAATTACTTTTTCCGATGCCTGGTATTCTTTCAGGTCCTTCATATCAATAATACCTTTGGCAATATTGTAAAACAGGTCCTGCGTTGAGGGCAGCTTAAAAAAGTAACTCAGCTTATGTATATTTTCGGAGTTGTAAGTAATTTTTAATGATTTCATCTTACGCTCCAATATTTCCTTCCCGTCCTCGGCTATCTTGCGTTTTTCCTCTTTTAGGGCCGACTTTATTTTTGCCTTTGCCTTAGCCGTAACAACAATATTCAACCAGTCTTCTTTGGGAGTCTGCTTGCTCGATGTAATAATCTCCACCTGGTCGCCGTTTTGCAGCTTGTGGCTCAGCGGAACCAGCTTATGGTTCACCTTCGCACCAATACAGCTGGCGCCAACGTCAGTATGTATTTCAAATGCAAAATCGAGTGCTGTAGCGCTTAGCGGGAGTTGTATTAATGCGCCTTTGGGTGTAAAAATGAAAATCTCGTCGCTAAACAGGTTCATTTTAAAATCATCCAAAAAGTCGAGCGCGTTTGAGTCGGGGTTTTTAAGCATGTCCCTAACCTTTTGCACCCACAGATCAAGTCCGCTATCTGTTGATGATTCTTTGTATTTCCAATGCGCAGCAAAACCCTTTTCGGCAATTTCGTTCATCCGCTTGGTACGTATCTGCACTTCAACCCACTGCCCGCGCGGCCCCATCACAGTAGTATGCAGCGACTCATAACCATTTGCCTTCGGCGATGATATCCAATCGCGCAGTCTGTCGGGGTTAGGCCGGTATAGGTCGGTAACTATCGAGTACGCTTTCCAGCAATCTGCTTTTTCACTTTCAGGAGTGCTGTCTAAAATTATCCTGATGGCAAAAAGGTCATACACTTCTTCGAAAGGAATGGCCTTCTTTTTCATTTTATTCCAGATGGAATGGATTGACTTGGGCCTGCCGAACAAATCGGCATGCAAATCCTGCCCTTCCAATACTTTTTTCACCGGCTCGATAAAATCCCTGATGAATTTCTCCCGTTCCGCTTTTTTCTCGTTCAGTTTGTTTTTAATAAACTGGTAGGTTTCCCGTTCCATGTATTTCATGGATAGGTCTTCCAACTCCGATTTTATAGCATAAAGCCCCAAACGGTGCGCAAGCGGCGCATATAAATAAACAGTTTCTGATGATAGCTTTAGCTGCTTGTCGCGCGGCATAAACTCCATGGTACGCATGTTATGCAGACGATCGGCAAGTTTTATCAAAATCACCCTAACATCATCGGCCAGGGTTAGCAGCATTTTACGGAAGTTTTCAGCTTGTAACGAGCTATTGGTATCAAATACTCCTGATATTTTGGTAAGGCCGTCAATTATCATGGCCACCTTTTTACCAAATTCCCTTTCAATATCATCAAGGGTCATATCGGTATCTTCCACAACATCGTGCAGCAAAGCGCAAACTATCGAGGTTGTACCAAGTCCAATTTCTTCGGCGGCTATCTGCGCCACAGCTATCGGGTGATAGATATAAGGCTCGCCCGACTTGCGGCGCATGTCCTTATGGCTCTCCAGTGCCATTTCAAAAGCCTTGCGTATCATCCGTTTATCACCCTTCTGCAGGGTCGATTTTGAGGCACGCAGCAAAGCACGGTATCTTTTTAGTATCTCGGTCTTCTCGGTTTCCAGGTCTATCACTAAGTCTTTCATTATCGTGCTTTGTTCTTTATCGCTCTAAATATCATAAACTTGCAATAAAAATTATAATTGCATGTTATAATAATTACCCAAAAAAATTGCGTTATTTTTGTACTACGTAAAATTATGAAATTTATTGGCTTCTTGTTGCTGTTTTGTTGCGTAATGGGTATAGCCAATGCCCAAACGAAAGCGCCTGCGCCATTAATTTTAGGCAAAAATGATACCATCCGCACTTATTTGACTGTCGATAGCGGCAAAATGATGCCATGGATCGTATTAAACGAAATTAAAATTAGCGATACCCGCATTTTTAAAAGCCAGGCCGACCTTGACAACTATAGGCGCTTACGTTATAATGTGCTTAAAGTATTGCCTTATGTACGTTTTGCCGGCGCACGGTACCGCCAGTTACAGCGCGACCTTGCCTTAACAGGCGACAGGCACAAGCAGAAGGAATTAATAGGCACTTGCGAAACGGAAATAAAAACCTTGTTTAATAAAGAAATTAAAGACCTGACAATTAGTCAGGGCGAGGTGCTTATTAAGCTCATTAACCGCGAAACAGGTAATACCAGCTACGCTATGGTGAAAGAATTAAAGGGTGGCTTTAAGGCCTTCCTGTTTCAATCAGCCGCGCGCATTTTTGGGCACGACCTGAAAGAAACTTACGACCCTGAAGAACAAAAAGATATTGAAGCTATCCTGAATCAAGCGGGATACGTTTCATCTAACAATTGATAATGGTTGATAAAAGTATTTACCAGTTTAACGTACAACAGTTAAACGGTGAGGAATTAAGCTTATCTGAATATAAGGATAAAGTTCTGTTAATAGTAAATACCGCTTCTCAATGCGGTTTCACTCCGCAACTTAAAGAACTGGCACAATTACGAAAAGATTTCCCGGGTAACGATTTCGAGATTCTGGCTTTCCCGTCAAATGACTTTGGCGGGCAGGAACCACTGGAAGGAAAAGGAATTGCCGATTTTTGCGAAATACAGGAAGTAAACTACCCGGTATTTGAAAAGATAAGAGTACGCGGCCCTTATGCACATCCGTTGTATAACTTTTTTGCCGATAAAAAACAAAATGGCAAGGTCGGCTCCGTTCCACGCTGGAATTTTCATAAATTTTTAATTGATAAATCGGGCCTGGTTACTGATTTCTTCTACCCCTTCACTAAACCAACCTCTTCAAAAATTAAGAAGCAGATAGGGCGGTTGCTTGGAAAGGGAAAATGAGAGCCAAGAGCTAAGAACCAAGAGTCAAGATAGAAGAAAGTATGACGGTAGAAGAATTGTCATAAAAGATTTTTTTAAATTTTGTTCTGATTAAATTTTCAACATTTGCTTTTTGTCTTGGCTCTTGGTTCTCGACGCTGCAATTTTAAAGCTATGCTTAAATTAGATATTTTAGTTTTATCCGTTCACCCGGACGATGCCGAACTTGGCTGCGCCGGCACCATACTTAAACATATTGCCTTAGGCAAAAAAGCCGGCATTGTCGACCTTACCCGCGGCGAATTGGGCACCCGCGGCTCCGCCGAAATAAGGGATAAAGAAGCTGCAGAATCGGGCCGTATCCTTGGGCTGTCCGTAAGGGAAAACCTGGGCATCCCTGATGGCTTTTTTGAAAACACTAAAGAATACCAGCTAAAGATTATCGCGGCCATACGCAAATATCAACCCGAAATATTAATTACCAACGCCTACCACGACAGGCATCCAGACCATGGCCGCGCAAATAAGCTGGTTGAAGATGCTGCGTTTTTAGCCGGACTACGGAAAGTTGAAACACAGGACGCCGAAGGTAATTTACAAGCTGCGTGGCGGCCCAAACAGGTGCTGCATTTTATACAGGACAATTATATACAACCGGATATTTTAATTGATGTAACCGATTTTTGGGATAAAAAGGTGGAGAGCATCCGTGCTTTTGGCTCACAATTTTATAACCCCGAGTGGGCAGATGAACCTCAAACCTACATTTCGTCGCCTGAATTTATACAGGTTGTTGAAGCCCGCGCACGCGAATTCGGCAAAAGCATCCAGGTAAAATACGCGGAAGGCTTCACATCAAGAAAAATTTTGGGAGTGGATAGTTTGTTTGAACTGAGGTAGTCCGAAAAGTCGGGAAAGTCAGTAAAGTCCGAAAGATTAAAACACAAGAAAAACAGGAAAGAAGTCCTAAAGACAAAAGCTTCTCAGCACTTATCTTTCGGACTTCCTTTTTGTCTTTCGGACTTTTCGGTCTTTACTGACTTTCCGGACTAAGGCTAAGCTTTCACATACTCAAACCTGTTGTTCTCGTTGCTTCTTTCTCTTTTTAACTTGTTTTCGTTAGCAAGCTTCAAAAGTATGCCTGATAGCTCCGAAGTCTTGAAATCTGAATCGAAATTCTCCTTACAATAATCGGCAATCGACGCAATGGAATGGCGCGTGTTAAAGAAATCAGTAGACAGCAACTGGTTTAAAACCTTAGTTGCGCCCGGCTTTTTTGCACCTCTCATAGGGGTGTAATGCTCGCCGTTCTCTCGGGGCTTGTAGTTCCTTTTGGTAAATATCTCGGTTGGGTCAACCTCTCCTTTTTCCATCTCAATCATCACATCCAACAACCTGTCAACTACCCTTACCTGAACCGCTTCAGACTGGAACGAATTAACAACTTCGGAAATCTCTACCAGCTGTTTTTTTAACTTTTCAATTTGCTTACTCATGTTACTGTTACCCTGTTAAATATTAACTGTGCAATCTAAAATTTCACTACTGCGCAATACCCCGATAATATGCCAGTATAGTGAAAAAATAGTAAATGTTGACCGATTAATAGCTTATTAACGTCGGTTAATCATTTTATTGCTGAAATCAGTGGAAATATGCTCAATTTCCATCAAAAACAGGTTTCTGTATCAATTGTTTTACATAAAAGTTACAAAGAGGCACATATTTTTTCAAGTATTTCGAGTCCGTTATCGATATGTTTTTGTTCAATAATAAGCGCCGGCCTAAAACGGATACTTTGATCGCCGCAGCCCAGGAACATTACATTTTGCTCCATCCCCCTGGAAATGAACTTATTCCTGATAGTTGTATCAGGAAAATCGAAGGCGGTTAACAACCCTTTGCCGCGTACATTACTTATGATTGGTAACCTTTCAGAAATTTCGGCCAATCTGCTTTGAAGGTACTCGCCCATTTGCGCGGCGTTATCGCAAAGATTGTCCTCGTCAATAATTTCCATAATTTTTGACGAGCGTACCATATCAACCAAACTGCCACCCCATGTCGAGTTTATGCGGCTCGGCACGCGGAACACGTTATTTTCGACTTCATCTACCTTTCGTCCGGCTAATATGCCACATACCTGCATTTTTTTACCAAAGGCCAATATATCCGGCCTGGCTTTTTCGCCAAAATGCTCATGGCACCAAAATTTGCCGGTTAGGCCAACACCGGTTTGCACCTCGTCGTACACCAGCATGGCTTCGTTTTCGTCGGCTAAATCACGTAGTTTTTCTAAAAACTCCTTGCGAACATGGTTATCGCCGCCCTCCGATTGTATTGGCTCGATAATGATTGCACAAACGTCATCTTTATTCTCCTCAAACGCTTTCTTTATCTGGGCGATCGATAGTTCCTCGCGCCTTAACAAATCCTCATGGTTAGCATCTGTGTAGGGGAATTTAATTTTGGGCAGCGATACCCTTGGCCAGTCGAACTTAGCGTACCATTTTGTTTTATTAGGCTGGGTATTGGTAAGGCTTAATGTGTAACCCGACCGGCCATGAAATGCATGCTCAAAGTGGATCACTTTAAAACCAAGCTCTTTTGTGTAGCCTTTGGCAAAGTTCTTCTGCACCTTCCAGTCCATCGCTACTTTAAGCGCATTCTCAATAGCCAGCGAGCCGCCTGCGATAAAAAAGGCATGCGGCAGGTATTCCGGGATACCTATGCGGGCGAAAGTCTCTACAAACTCCGCATATTGGGTGGTGTATATGTCAGAGTTTGATGGGTTGGTCAACGCCGCCAACATCAGGTTTTTCTTAAACGCCTCGTCGTTCACCATTTTAGGGTGATTATAGCCCAAAGGCACCGATGCAAAGCAGGTAAAAAAGTCGAGCAGGGTGCGGTTATACTTAGCATCGTAAATATAAACCCCTTTGCTTTTTTCCATATCAAACGTTAAATCGAAGCCATCGGCTAATACATGCTTCTGCAACGAAGCCTGTACATCTTGGGGTGAAACTAGCAGGTTGTACATATAATTTGGTTTGTACAAATTTACTAAAAACCCCTCAGAATGCAAATTTAAGCGGTTTTTGAACC
>Ga0105239_10003563_pt1 | contig 19039 bp, 12 predicted proteins | sample KBSC44metaG_FD_92761 | JGI IMG/M metagenome (GOLD analysis project Ga0105239, IMG submission 92761) | Corn rhizosphere microbial communities from Kellogg Biological Station, Michigan, USA - KBS C4-4 metaG | ecosystem: Host-associated > Plants > Roots > Rhizosphere > Soil | place: Michigan, USA...
GATTGTCATTGAGCTTAGAATTTCTTTCAACATCATCCTGATTGTTGTTAATGTTTTTGGAAAGCGCTCAAAATCAAAAATTATTGGAGAGAATTTTTTTCATCACATTTTTTTCAATTGTTGTTTTCCTTTACTTTTGCCTTCCCAAAAAAATGGGTGCTGACTTGTTTTGTCTCTGACCTAACAAACTGATTCAAAAGTTCTTTAAAAAGTGCAGACATGTGAAAATGCCGATTCAGATTTCCACATCGTCACATTACCTGCCACTTTAGCTCAGCCGGTAGAGCAACTGATTTGTAATCAGTAGGTCGTTGGTTCGATTCCGACAAGTGGCTCAATACTAGTTGAGCATGGTGGAAACGCCATTTTAATAGTAGGGCAGGTTCCAGAGCGGCCAAATGGGGCGGACTGTAAATCCGCTGTCTTTCGACTTCAGTGGTTCGAATCCACTCCTGCCCACATCGCCCGCCAAAGCTTTAGCGAAGGCGGGCAATATAGTATAAGGTTCTTTGTAAAATTATTATTCCTGCCTGCACTGGCAGGTAAATGCGGAAGTAGCTCAGTTGGTAGAGCGACAGCCTTCCAAGCTGTAGGTCGCGGGTTCGAACCTCGTCTTCCGCTCTCATTCACCGAAGCTTTGGCCCAGGTGAATTAAAAGTTCTTTAAGTAATGTTGAATGTGAGAGTTACTCACAACTTTACCGCCGTTGTAGCTCAGTGGTAGAGCACTTCCTTGGTAGGGAAGAGGTCGTGAGTTCGATTCTCACTAACGGCTCAAAAAGTGAGTTCGTTTCCGCGCAGGTGGAACACCAGTAACTCAAAAAATTTATTCGGCTGCTTTTACCGGATTGTGGGACGGGATAATTAAGCCGAATACAGATGTAAAAGCTGAAGTGTGCGACGCAACAGGAGCTTCATCGGCTTACTGATGCTGGTTACATAAATCCTTTGTTTCCAAATGTGGTTATAAAGGAATAGTATTTAATTATTTGTAAAACCACAACTAAAAACAGATAACGATGTCAAAAGAGACTTTCAAGAGGGATAAACCTCACGTTAACGTTGGTACCATTGGTCATATTGACCACGGCAAAACCACTTTAACTGCCGCCATCACCACCATTTTGTCTTCAAAAGGTTTGGCGCAGGCAAAAAAATATGACGAAATCGATGCAGCACCTGAGGAAAAAGAGCGTGGTATCACAATCAATACCGCTCACGTGGAGTATCAGACTGCTAATCGTCACTATGCACACGTGGATTGCCCCGGTCACGCTGACTACGTGAAGAACATGATTACCGGTGCTGCCCAAATGGATGGTGCTATTCTGGTTGTGGCTGCTACTGATGGTCCTATGCCCCAAACAAAAGAACACATTCTGCTTGCTCGTCAGGTAGGTGTTCCCCGTATGGTGGTTTTCATGAATAAAGTTGACCTGGTTGATGATCCGGAATTACTGGAACTGGTTGAAATGGAGATCCGTGAGCTGTTGACCTTCTACGGTTTCGATGGCGATAACACTCCTATTATCAAAGGTTCTGCTACCGGCGCTCTGGCTGGCGAAGCAAAATGGGTTAAAGCTGTTGAAGAACTGATGGATGCTGTGGATACTTACATTCCTCTGCCTCCCCGTCCAGTTGATCAGCCATTCCTGATGTCTGTTGAAGACGTATTCTCTATCACTGGTCGTGGTACAGTTGCTACCGGTCGTATCGAGAGAGGTCGTGTTAAAGTAGGTGAAGGTGTTGAAATCGTAGGTCTGGTTGAAAAACCACTTACTTCTACTGTAACAGGTGTTGAAATGTTCCGCAAATTGCTGGATGAAGGTGAAGCTGGTGATAACGCTGGTCTGCTGTTGCGCGGTATTGAAAAGAAAGATATCCGCCGTGGTATGGTTATCGTAAAACCCGGTTCTATCACTCCTCACACAGAGTTCAAAGGCGAAGTATACGTACTGAGCAAAGAAGAAGGTGGACGTCACACTCCATTCTTTAACAAATACCGTCCTCAGTTCTATTTCCGTACAACTGACGTAACTGGTGAAGTTGAGTTACCAGGTGGTACTGAAATGGTTATGCCTGGTGATAATACCACGCTGCAGGTTAAACTGATCCAACCGATCGCGATGGAAAAAGGTTTGAAATTCGCGATTCGCGAAGGTGGTCGTACAGTAGGTGCAGGACAGGTTACTGAAATCCTGAAATAACACGCCGCCCCCTTTGTGTCCTAAAGGGCCAACAGGAGTGCGATACGTTTAGTATATTTGCAAAGTACCTGGGCTTTTAATGTTCAGGTACTTTGTTTTCTTAAGCTGAACGCATAATGCTTAAAGCTGAACGCCTCGGGCGTTTTGCATTGTGCCTTAAGCGTTTAGCTTAAAATACGGGCATAGTTCAATGGTAGAATAGAGGTCTCCAAAACCTTCGATCTGGGTTCGAATCCTAGTGCCCGTGCTCAATAATTTGAAAATAAGCTAATTTGAAAATTTGAAAATGAAGTTTTCAGGTTTTGATTAGCTCGTTTTAAATACATTCCGGAATCGTTTTGAAAGTGTGAGAATTTGAATAAGAGTCGATTCATTTTCAAATTTGCATATTTTCAAATTTTCAAATTGTATTCATGAACAAAGTAACAACATACCTCAGGGAATCATACAGGGAACTGGTAGAAAAGGTGACCTGGCCTACATGGCTGCAGCTTCAGCAGTCAACCATTATCGTATTGGTAGCTACCCTGCTCATTACAGGAGTGGTTTGGGTTATGGACCTGGTTTCCCAATCTGCCCTTCATTTCATTTATTCACTTATTTCATAATGGAAAATCAAGCTACTCAACAACAAGAAACTAAATGGTATGTGCTACGGGTGGTGAGCGGTAAAGAACGTAAGGTAAAAGAATACCTTGATAAGGAGATCTCCCGTGGCGGATGGGGCGAAGTGGTAAAGCAAGTGTTTCTGCCTGTGGAAAAGGTATATAAAGTGCAGAATGGTAAAAAAGTAATGCGTGAAAGAAACTATTACCCGGGCTATGTAATGATTGAAGTGCTCGAAAATAAACTGAGTGACGATTTACGCGAAGCCATTAAAAATACTACCAACGTTATTCACTTCCTGGGTAAGGAAAATCCCATTGCCCTCCGTAAAGCCGAAGTAAATAAAATGCTCGGTAAAATGGATGAAATGGCCGAAACCGGCGGTGTAAGCATGAGTGAGCCATTTATCGTTGGTGAAACCATTAAGATCATTGAAGGACCTTTTAATGACTTTAACGGTATCATCGAAGAAGTAAACGACGAAAAGAAAAAACTAAAGGTTACCGTAAAAATATTCGGGCGATCTACACCGGTAGAGCTGAACTATATGCAGGTAGAGAAACTGAGTTAATCTTCCCTGGCATACGGCCCCCAAAAATACTATAAAACATCTGCCTCCCGGCGGATGTTTTTTTTATGCCCAAACATAAAAAAACCTTTCCGCATTGAGGGAAAGGTTAATTCTTTGTTGCAGCAAATCCCAGGGATTGCTTACATCTCATTATCATCATCTTCCATGTCGTCTTCGGCCACATCACCGTCAGCGGGCTCTTCGATGGTATCGGTATCTTCAGTGTCCGTATCAACATCATCAGTATCTGTATCCTCTGGCATATCCGTATCTTCAGATACAGTAGTCTCCATCAGATCCTGTTCAGGCATAGCTGGCTCTGCTACTGGTTTTGAAACCGCTCTTTTCTTTTTGGGAGCTTTTTTAGCGGCTTTCTTTACAGCTTTCTTAGCTGCTTTTTTAGCGGGAGATTTTTTTACTGCTTTCTTAGGCGACGCTTTCTTGGCAGCTTTTTTCGCAGCTTTCTTAGCCGCTTTTTTGGGGGCTTTTTTGGCAGCCTTCTTAGGAGCTTTTTTCGCAGCTTTCTTGGCGGCTTTCTTAGCTGCTTTTTTCGCAGGTGATTTCTTCTTCGCTGCCTTTTTAGGAGCAGCTTTTTTTGCTGATTTTTTCTTTGCTTTGGCCATAGTGTTGATGTGTTTTTTTGTTGTTGGTTAAGTACTATCGAAGAAGCGATATATAATTAAACGCAAAAGCTACGCATAAAAATTCAAAAAATAAAAAACTACTATCATTTTGCTAACAGTCATCATGCCTATGTGTGCATAACCGGGCTGTTATATGATGCTGTTCCTGCAAAATTCCGGCCATCATTTGTATGTTTATAGCATCAACTATTGGTATAAAGCAACGATTCAACTTGTTCATCAGGCATCGATAAGCATATAAAGATTGATTCTTTTAAAACCCTTATCTGTAAAGGGTTTCAGGCGAAATGACTTATGCGGGAAATGGCTCTTTACGGCCCGATTGAACGGTTTATTTTGCTTTATAAAAACAACGAAGGTAATCGTATATCATGTTCTTCCACTGTATCTCACTATATCAATCATCATCATAAAGCGGTTAACCGGCAATCATAAAGTTTGTTGAATAAAAGTATGGTGATATAAGCATTCGTTCTTCTGGTATGAACATGTTTTAACGGGTATGAAGGTGTTGGCAACCTGTTAAATCATCTGCATGTTTGTTAAAGGATGCCTTTCCTTTGAACCGTCATTGATATGCTTAATTGGTTTTAGAAGGTAAATGAATAATGATGCGGGTAGGGTAATACCTTTGGAGTGATATTCCGGTCGCGGTTAAAAGCTATGGAACCGACCCGCAGCGTGAATTACAGGCCATTTTTAGACCGAAGAAAAAGTTTTCCGTTATCGAATTTTTACTATCTTTGCGACCCCAAAAGAAAGTTCTTTATAGTTCCCGCTGAATCGGGAGCAGAGGAATTTGGGAGATCAAGTAATCCCGCCACTGGCAGATGAAAGATCGTTTGAACCAATAAATCAGTAAAAATGGCAAAAGAAATTACCGGCTTCGTAAAGCTACAGGTAAAAGGCGGCCAGGCCAATCCGGCTCCTCCTGTAGGTCCTGCACTGGGTTCCAAGGGTATCAATATCATGGAATTCTGCAAACAATTCAACGCCCGTACGCAGGACAAAATGGGCAAAGTACTCCCAGTTGTAATTACAGTTTATTCCGACAAGTCTTTTGAGTTTGTAATTAAAACTCCCCCGGCAGCCGTTCAGTTGCTGGAAGCTGCTAAACTCCAGAGCGGCTCCAAAGAGCCCAACCGTAACAAGGTTGGTAAAGTGAACTGGACCCAGGTAGAGGCTATTGCAAAAGACAAAATGCCCGACCTGAATTGTTTCACCATCGAAAGTGCTATGCGCATGGTGGCTGGTACAGCCCGCAGCATGGGTCTCACTGTAGACGGTAAAGCTCCCTGGGAAAATTAATTGTTCATTTCCCGGCTTGCTCGGGATTATTAAAACTGAATGACAATGGGAAGAATTTCCAAAAAAAGAAAAGCAGCAGAAACTAAAGTTGATAAAAATAAAGTGTATTCACTGAAAGAGGCTTCCTCTATCGTGAAAACAATAAATACAACCAAATTCGATGCGTCGGTAGATTTACACATCCGTTTGGGCGTAGATCCTAAAAAGGCCGACCAGGCTATCCGCGGTACAGTTACCCTGCCTCATGGCACTGGTAAAACCAAAAGAGTGCTGGTATTATGTACGCCTGATAAAGAAAATGATGCAAAAGCAGCCGGCGCTGATTATGTAGGCCTGGATGAGTTTGTTCAGAAAATTGAAGGTGGCTGGGTTGATGTAGATGTAATCATCGCTACACCCTCTGTAATGCCTAAAATTGGTAAACTCGGTAAAATATTAGGTCCCCGTAACCTGATGCCGAACCCCAAAACAGGTACAGTTACCAATGATGTAGCTGCAGCTGTAAATGAGGTTAAAGGTGGTAAAATCGCTTTCAAGGTTGATAAAGCTGGTATCATCCACGCTTCTATCGGTCGCGTAAGCTTTACTCCTGAAAAGATTGCCGAAAACAGCCATCAGCTGATTGACGCAATTATCAAGGCTAAACCCTCTTCGGCAAAAGGTACTTACCTGAAAAGCATATTCATGGCCAGTTCCATGAGTCCGGCTATTGCTGTAGAAACCAAATCTTTAATGAACTAAACTTTAATAACGCGACTATGTAGTCCTTCCTCCGGGCAGTGATTATGAGCGAAAACAATAAAAAATTAGCGTTATGACAAAACAGGAAAAAAATGAAGTAATTGAAGTATTGAAAGAGAAATTTTCTCAATACAACAATTTCTACGTTACCAATACAGAATCTTTAAGCGTTGAGCAGGTTGGAAAGCTGCGCCGCGTATGCTTCAACAAACAGGTTGAAATGAAGGTTGCTAAAAACACCCTCATCCGCAAAGCACTGGAAGCTCTCGATGAAAACAGATATAAAGGCATGTTCGAATCACTGAACGGCGTTACCGCCATCATGTTCAGCGAAAACGCCAAAGAACCGGCTCTTATCATCAGTGAGTTTCGTACCGCCAATACAAAAGGTAAAGATGTCTTTACGAAACCCGTATTGAAAGCTGCCTTCATCGATGGTGATGTATTCGCCGGCGACGAACAACTGAAAACCCTTATCACGCTTAAAAGCAAACAGGACCTCATTGGCGAGATCATCGGTTTACTGCAGTCTCCTGCCAAGAATGTTATCAGCGGCCTGAACGCCGGCAACAAACTGGCAAGCCTGGTAAAAGCCCTGGAAGACAGAGCACAGTAAAATTGTTGATGTTGAGATTTGGTGATTTCGAAATTTAGATCCAAAATCACTAAATCCCAAAATCTCAAAATAACTAACCCACGCCTGGAGGGTTATTCAACACAAATTTTTTTAAACATCCGCCGGAGCACAGGCAATGAAGGCGGTAAAAATTTACAACAATGGCAGATTTAAAAGCATTTGCAGAACAGTTAGTAAGCCTGACTGTAAAAGAAGTTAACGAGTTAGCAAAAATCCTGAAAGAAGAATACGGCATTGAGCCTGCAGCTGCTGCTGTAGCTGTTGCTGCTGGTCCTGCAGCTGGTCCTGCTGCTGCCGCTGAAGAAAAAACTGCTTTCGACGTTATCCTGAAAAACGGTGGCGCTAACAAACTGAACGTAGTTAAAGTGGTTAAAGAATTAACTGGTCTTGGTCTGAAAGAAGCTAAAGACTTAGTTGATGGCGCTCCTAAAGCAGTTAAAGAAGGTATCAGCAAAGCTGATGCTGACGCTCTGGTTGCTAAGCTGAAAGAAGCTGGCGCTGAAGTAGAAGTTAAGTAAAAAAAGCCCAAATTTGGCAATATTACCCCCGCAGATCTGCGGGGGTTTTTTTATTATATCAGGAAATCCCATTGTTATAAGGTTTAATTTCATAGTTTAGTAGTCATCTTTATATAACATATAATCAAATATGAAACGGGTTTCCCTTAAAGATATAGCGCGCATTGCCGGTGTATCACCCTCTACCGTATCGTTTGTGCTAAACGGCAAAGCCAAACAAATGCGTATCAGCGAAGCGCTCGCTGGTAAAATAATGGAGGTGGCAAAAAAAGAAGGCTATCATCCCAACCCGGTAGCAGTAAGCCTGCGAACCGGTAAATCACAAATACTCGGACTTATTGTAGAAACCATATCAGGGAACTTCTTTGCTTCCCTGGCAAGGATCATTGAAGATGAAGCTGCCCGTTTTGGCTATAAAGTCGTGTATACAAGTACTGAAAATAACAGGCAGAAGGGAAAAGAACTGATCGGAATGCTGTCGCAGCGCCAGGTAGACGGTTACATTATAACGCCCACGCCCGGTATGGAGCAGGACGTTAAAGAACTGATTGCCGATAATAAGCCTGTGGTATTAATGGATAGCTACTTTCCCGGTCTGGACGTGCCTCACGTGCTGGTAAATAACTACGAAGGCGTAATGAAAGGGATGGAGCATGTGATCGAAAAAGGATATCGCCGTATTGGTTTTGTTACCGTAGATCTCGAGCTCGTGCAAATGGAAGAAAGATTGAGAGCCTACCATGATAGCATGCAAAAGCACCAGCTTGATGTCGATAGTCTGGTACTTTCCCTTCGCTACGATGAAGAGAAAGAGCAGGGCATTCAACAGATAACCGACTTTATAAAAAATACACCCGACCTCGAAGGCGTGTTTTTCGCCACCAACTACCTCGGACTACTGGGGTTGGAGAGCATTCATCGCCTTGGCTTAAAACTGCCCGATGATCTGGCCATGATCTGTTTTGATGACCATGATGTATTCCGTTTATATCCTCCGGGTATTACATGCATCCGTCAGCCGGCAGAAGAAATTGCCAAAACAGCGCTGGAACTGTTGATGGACCAGCTCGGTAAATCAAATACAATGGAGAACACAAAAATTGAAGTTTCTCCTAACCTGGTTGTACGTGGCACCACTGCATATATGCCCAGGGTTAAAAACAAACAGCATTAATAACAAATCTTCACATCATATATTCTTTCCCGATCGCCTAAACGAAAACAATTTGCATTGCGATACGCGATAAGTGACGTTATTTTCGTCCATAAAAAACTTATCAAGATGGGCGCATAATCCTGTAATTTCTTCAGCATTAAAATTGTTGAAACAGTATCTGCGAAATTTTTTGCAAAATCGTTTTAGAATTTCTAATTTTATCCTGTAAACCAAAATATTATTGAGAAAACGTTTTCCTGCAATAACCTACTTGTATAGTTAGCAAACAGTCTCTTGTTTTTTGCCTGGTTTCAGTGTTAAGGAATAAAAGCAAAATAAAAAGCCGGTGCTTTGTTTAATTAAACATAACCGGAATACATGTAATGATCGCTTTATTTCTTGCGTAATAATTCGGCCCCTTCAGAAAGCGGTTAATGATATAGTGCAACCTACCATGGTATTGGGTTGCATAAAGAAGGTTTTTCCCATTCTTTATAACCCCTTGTATGTAATAGTGCAGTGTACTTCCGTATCTGCAGGTAAAATCCCCTTGCTTATTAGTTCCGGCGCGGCCGGAAAATCGTAGTTCACGGTAAACTATCAGTATTTGACGAATTAAAAAATGAAAATGATTTAGACGGCTTATTTGCCATAATTGCTAAAACGATATTGTCACTATTTAAAAACCAAAACTTGCGTATGAAAAAGCAGTTTTACTTTGTCGGAAGGGCAGGTATACTATGTTTTCTTGCCTTATGTTTTTCGCTATTTGCCTTCTCTCAAAACCGGATCATTTCCGGAAGAGTTACTGACTCAAAAGATGGTTCGCCGCTGCCGGGCGTATCGGTTCAGGTAAAAGGTAAACAAACCGGAGTTACCACCGATACCAGCGGTGCTTTTAGTATTAATGCTACCGAGGGTGCGACACTTATTTTTTCGCATACCGGTTATGAAAACCATCAGGCGAAAGTAGGGGCTTCACCAACAGTGAATGTTCAGATGCAGTTCAGCTCAAATGCACTGGGTGAGGTTGTTGTTATTGGTTATGGAACCGTAAAGAAAAAAGACCTTACCGGTTCAGTAGGTTCTGTAAAGGCTACACAATTGCAGGAGCGTCCTGCAGCTTCGGTGAACGAAGCATTGTCGGGCCGTATTGCCGGTGTTCAGGTGAATACCAACTCGGGCCGTCCGGGTGGACAAACATCGATACGCATACGTGGATTTAGTTCTATCAACTCTTCGAATAACCCGTTGTATGTGGTAGACGGTGTGTACCTGCCTATTGGTAACCAAACGCAAAACAGTAACTCCATTGACTATATCAATCCAAATGATATAGCCTCGGTTGAAGTACTGAAAGATGCGTCTGCTACAGCCATCTATGGCGCCCGTGGCGCCAATGGTGTTGTGCTGATCACCACCAAACGCGGAGACAATGGCCCTACCCGTGTTTCTTATAATGGTGATTACAGCATACCCACGATCGGGCCGCACAGAGTGCACATGCTGAATGCACAGCAATACCTCGATCTTGAAAATCTGGCCTATGATAATATAAAAGTGTACGACCCTGCAGGCTGGGCCGCAGGCAACTATTCTTCAGTAGTTGATCCGCGTGTAAAAAGAAAAAGCCTGCCCAATCTGTTCGATGCGAATGGCAATCCTTATTACAATACTGACTGGCTCAAAGAATCTACACAAAACAAGCTGTCACAAAACCATCAGTTAGGAATTACCGGTGGAAATGAGAATCAAACCTTTGGTCTTTTTCTGGGATATCGTGATGAGAACGGCTTATTGCTGAACTCTTACCTGAAACGCTATTCAGGCAGATTTGTAATGGATATAAAGGCAAAAGACTGGTTGAAAATAGGAGGTAGCCTGGCTTACAACAGTCAGGAAGAAAATCTGGTTGATCAGGGAACCGGTGGTTTGAACTCGGTGCGTATGATCACAGAAGCATTTCCTTTTATGCCGGTAAAATTTGCTGATGGAAGCTGGGGTGATAATTATCTCTATCCCGGTGCAGAAGGTGGTTCTAATCCGGTGCACATTATGACCGACAGAAAGTATATCGTTAATGTACAGAACACGTTAGGTCATGCGTATGTAAGTCTTTTACTTGGACACGGTTTTGATATCAAAAGCCAGGTAGGTGTGAACGTGGTACAAAGACAGGAAAATCAGTACAGCGGTCGCTCGCTTGACCAGATCTCACGTGATCAGAATGGTACGGCCAGCATTTTGGATAACAGGGAAATATACTGGGCTTCTGAAACCTATCTGAACTACAACAAAACCTTTCATCAGGACCATGCAGTGACTGGTTTGTTAGGTCTTTCATGGCAGGGAACCAATTATAACAGTGTAGGTGCAAGCGCTCAAAACTTCTCTACGGATGTATTTCAGTGGTATAACCTGGGAGCGGGCAGTGTACAAAATGCTTCCACTTCCAATAAAAGCGCCTTTGCCTTTAACTCTTACTTTGGCAGGTTGAATTATACCTTCAAGGGAAAATACTATGCAACGTTCACTGGTCGTGTGGATGGAAGTTCAAAATTTGGCGACAATCATAAGTTTGCCTTTTTCCCTTCTGCAGCATTGGGCTGGAAAGTATCTGATGAAGAATTCCTGAAAAACAGCAATGTAATTTCCAATCTTAAGATCAGGACCAGCTGGGGCTTAACCGGTAACTCAGAAATTGCGCCCTATTCTTCTGATCCTTTATTGGGTTCCTATGCTGGTATCATCAACAATGCACGATTCAGCGGTATTGGAACCAACAGGCTAGGCAACCCCGATCTGAAATGGGAAAAAACAGCTCAGAACGATGTTGGTATCGAAGCTGGATTTCTTGATAACAGAATTAACATCGAGGCTGATGCATACTATCGCAAAACAACCGACATGTTGCTGAATGCGCCATTGCCGCAGGCAACGGGTTACTCTTCTATCTTCAGGAACGTGGGCAGCATGGAAAATAAAGGGTTGGAATTTACTTTGAACACGGTGAACGTTAGAACGAAAGACTTTACCTGGAGCACCACCTTTAATATTTCCATGAACCGCAATAAAGTGCTTTCACTGGCAACACCTGCGCCCATATACTCAGGTAACCCCAACTTCCTGTCGAACACTGGTATCATTGAAGTAGGGCAGCCTGTTGGTTCTTTCTGGGGCCTTGTTCGTTTGGGTGTATGGACAGAATCAGAAAGGGCAGAAGCTGCGAAGTTTGCCAGCTACCGCGGTGGTAAACCCATTCTTCCCGGCGACTTAAAATACCTCGATGTAAACGGTGATTACCAAATCAACGACCTCGACAGGGTGATCATTGGTCATGGAAGTCCCAAAGGATGGGGTTCGTTTGTAAACAATTTCCATTACAAGCAATTCGACCTCTTGCTGGAAATCGCTTACATGTATGGAAATGACGTGCTGAACCAAACCCACCACTCAGGTGAAGACAGAACCGGTATTGCCAACAGCTTTAGCTCAGTACTTGATCACTGGGAACCGAGCAAGAATAATAACAATACTATGATTGCCGCCACCCGCGATACAAGAGCTGGTTATGTAACGAATGTAGATACCCGTTGGGTAGAAGACGGTTCCTTTATTCGTGGAAAGAACCTGTCGCTGAGCTATACTTTCCCTACCAGTATGGTGCAAACTTTAAAACTGAACAGGCTGCGTATGTATGTTTCGGTTCAGAACTTCTTCCTGAAAACGAAGTTCTCAGGTAATGATCCTGAAGTAACCACATACAGCAACGCCTTTGCACAGGGACAAACCTTTTTCGATTATCCCAAGCCTACTATATACATGCTGGGAGTAAATGTTGGCTTATAATTCTAACCATAAAGACTTTCATATGAAAATATATAAAATAAACTGGCTGTACATTCTTCTTATAAGTGCTGTTGGTTTGGCCGGAACAGGATGTAAAAAATGGCTGGTAAAAACTGATAACGATCCTTCCAATCTTTCGCCCAATAACTATTATACATTACCGGGCCATGCTGATGCGGCCATTGCTGCAGCTTATGCTCAAACCCGCTTTATTGGAAATGGCGCCGGCATATTCGCCAATAACTTTTCCATGCTGGAAATGCCAACCGGTACGGCCAAAACAGAAACCGGTCAGAATACCGATCTGAATAATCTGCTTGGTCTTAGTTACAATGGTGACAATGTATTTGTAAACAACTGGTGGAATGGTTTGTACAGTGTGATCGCACAGGCCAATCTGGTGCTGGATAAAGTGCCCGGTATTACGATGGATGATGCCGCAAAGAAAAAAGTGTTGGGTGAGGCACAGTTCCTTCGTGCCTGGTCATATTTTTATCTGGTACGTTTGTATGGTGATGTGCCTTTATACACTACTTCTATTTTATCTGCCTCTGACCCCAGAGTATTTGCTAACAGAACAACAAAAGACTCTATTTACCTGCAGGTAGTAACTGATCTGAAGGCTGCTGAAGCTTCGGGTTTAGCCTGGACAGATGCCAGTGGTCGTGCATCTCTGGGAGCAGTGAAATCGTTACTGGCGGAAGTATATCTTACTATGGCCGGTGCTCCCATGAACAAGGGTGCTGCTTATTACCAACTCGCTGCAGATAAAGCCAATGAGGTGATCACCAGCGGTAATTTCAGTTTGTTTGCTGATTATATGAGTCTCCACGACGAATCGAAAGAAAACGTGGGCGAGCAGATCTTTGAAATACAATACCTGGCTGGCGTAGCAGATAATCCTAATCAGGGTGTATTGTTACCCAACTTTAAAGAAGTATCTGCTTACGGTACCGAAATCGGTTCTACCGTACCTACTACCCAGTTCTATAATTCATTTGAACCGGGTGATCGCAGAGCAGTTGACCGTCAGGGCTTCTTCTATACCCACTATTATGATGGTGGCAGTGGTCCTTTGAAAGATCTGGGAGCGCCTTATATTTTTAAACATTTCGATATTAATGCCAACGGTACAGCAGGTAGTCCGGGAACTGCCAAAAGCGGCTTGAACTGGATGAATCTGCGGTATGCCCAGGTGCTGCTAACTTATGCCGAAGCGCAGAATGAAGTATCAGGTCCCACACAGCCGGCTCTGGACGCCCTGAAAAAGATACGTGACCGGGCCGGATTGACTACTCCTGCACTCGGCGCTTTAACCCAAAGTACTTTCAGGGAAACTATATGGCGCGAGCGCTGGCACGAGCTGTGCTACGAGGGCGTTACCTGGTTCGACATGGTGCGGCTGAAAAAGGCTTATAATGAATCAACAAACAGCTTTGAAAATTTCGTGGGCCACAAATTACCCGAGAGTGGGGCAGTGCTGGCCGACAAACACCTGCTTTTCCCGTTGCCTACACTGGAAATGCAAAACAACCCGAACCTGAGGCCACAAAACCCTGGTTATCCGGGCGTGTAGAAAAAGGGGAGTGTTTATAATTATTTACGCCGCAAAGCTGGAAAGCTTTGCGGTTTTTTTTATCTTCGCACTCGCTTCCGCTTAGGAGTATAAAACTTATCCAAACCTCTTAATCTCATCATTCCGGGCACTGCTAATCAATTTTGCAAGGACTTTTTTCCGGTCCGTTTTTTGTTATTTATTTCTTGTTTTTTAAGGTATATTACTTACCTTTGCCCTCCATTTTTCACAAAAGCTAATTAGCAGAGGTACGTTGATTACATGGCCAACTTTACATAACTGCCTCATTTGTAATTCTTTGGGAATTTAACCTTTAATGTTCAACCAAACAGAAAAAGGATAGGAATTCTCAAGGAAAATTTTTTGTCTATAGATGTTTTGACGTTCGAACAACTAAAAAAACCGGTTTTAAGCAATATGTCTTCAACAAAATTGTCAAACAGGGTAAACTTCGGTAAAATCAAAAATTTAGCTGAAGCTCCTGACTTACTGGAAGTACAAATCCAATCGTTTAAAGAATTTTTTCAATTAGAAACCACTCCCGACAAGCGTAATATTGAAGGGCTGTTTAAGGTATTCAAGGAAAACTTTCCGATTACCGACACCCGTAACATATTCGTGCTGGAGTTTTTGGATTATTTCATTGACCCGCCCCGCTACACCATTGAAGAGTGTATGGAGCGTGGATTAACATATGCCGTTCCCCTCAAGGCAAAACTGAGGCTGAGCTGTAACGACGAAGAGCACGTTGACTTCCAAACCATCGTGCAGGACGTGTTCCTGGGGAACATTCCTTACATGACTCCCCGCGGTACCTTCGTGATCAACGGAGCTGAGCGTGTGGTAGTATCGCAGCTGCACCGTTCACCCGGTGTATTCTTCGGTCAGTCAATTCACCCCAACGGTACAAAAATCTACTCTGCCCGTGTAATTCCTTTCAAAGGTGCATGGATGGAGTTTGCTACCGATATCAATAACGTGATGTATGCCTACATCGACCGTAAGAAGAAATTCCCGGTAACTACGTTATTGCGCTCCATCGGCTACGAAACAGATAAAGACATTCTGGAACTGTTCGGAATGGCCGATGAAGTAAAAGGCGACAAAAAATCACTGCAGAAATATCTTGGCAAACGCCTCGCAGCCCGTGTATTAAGAACATGGGTTGAAGACTTTGTGGATGAAGATACCGGTGAAGTAGTATCTATCGAAAGAAACGAAGTAGTGCTGGAACGCGATACCGTTTTGGACGAAGAAGCAGTTGACATGATCGCCGACATGGACGTGAAGAGCGTGTTTGTGCAGAAAGAAGATGTGGGTGGCGATTATGCAATCATCTACAATACACTGAATAAAGATACGTCGAACAGTGAGCTGGAAGCCGTTCAGCACATCTACCGCCAGTTGCGCGGTGCCGATGCGCCGGATGATGAAACAGCCCGCGGTATCATTGATAAATTGTTCTTCAGTGATAAACGTTACGACCTCGGAGAAGTAGGCCGTTACAAGATCAACCGCAAGCTGAACCTGAATCAGCCGCTCGATCAGAAAACATTAACCAAGGAAGATATTATCGAGATCATTAAATACCTGGTTCGTTTAACCAATGGTAAAGCCGAAATCGATGATATCGATCACCTGAGCAACCGTCGTGTACGTACCGTGGGTGAGCAGTTATATGCTCAGTTCGGTGTTGGTTTGGCCCGTATGGCCCGTACCATTCGTGAAAGAATGAACGTACGCGATAACGAAGTATTTACTCCGGTTGACCTGATCAATGCAAGAACGCTGTCATCTGTGATCAACTCCTTCTTTGGAACATCGCAGCTGTCTCAGTTCCTTGACCAGACCAACCCGTTGAGTGAAATCACACACAAACGTCGTATTTCAGCCCTCGGACCCGGTGGTTTAAGCCGTGAAAGAGCAGGCTTTGAGGTTCGTGACGTACACTACAGCCACTATGGCCGTTTGTGTACCATTGAAACTCCTGAAGGTCCGAACATCGGTTTGATCTCTACGCTGTGCGTACACGCCAAGATCAACGAAATGGGCTTTATCGAAACGCCTTATCATAAAGTAGATAACGGAAAGGTTGATCTCAAAAAGCTCACCTTCCTGAGTGCCGAAGAAGAAGATAATGCCAAGATCGCCCAGGCAAGTTCGCCGCTCGATGAAAAAGGAAACTTCGTAGAAGAAAAGATCGTTAGCCGTCAAACCGGTGACTTCCCGATCCTTGAAAAAGGTGAAGTGGAATTCATGGACGTAGCGCCTAACCAGATCGTAGGTTTGAGTGCTTCACTGATCCCGTTCCTTGAGCATGATGACGCCAACCGTGCGCTGATGGGATCGAACATGCAACGTCAGGCTGTTCCGCTCATTCGCCCTGAAAACCCGATCGTGGGTACAGGTCTGGAAGGAAAAGCTGCCCGTGATGCACGCGTTCAGATCCTCGCAGAAGGTGAAGGTGTGGTAGAATACGTTGACGGTAGCGAAATACATGTTCGTTACGACCGTACAGAAGCTGATCGTTTGGTGAGCTTCGAAGATGACCTGAAGATTTACAGACTGACCAAATTCATAAAAACCAACCAGGAAACCTGTATCAACCACAAACCTGCTGTTAGAAAAGGACAGCGTTTGAAAAAAGGTGATTTCCTTACCGAAGGTTATGCAGTACAGGCAGGTGAACTGGCGCTGGGCCGTAACCTGAAAGTGGCCTTCATGCCATGGAAAGGTTACAACTTCGAGGATGCCATTGTAATCAGCGAAAGAGTAGCTAAAGAAGACCTGTTTACTTCTATCCATATTTCTGAATATGAACTGGAAGTACGCGATACCAAGCTGGGTGAAGAAGAACTGACCCCGGATATTCCAAACGTATCGGAAGAAGCTACCAAAGACCTCGATGAAAATGGTATCATCCGCCTGGGTGCAGCCATTAAAGAAGGCGACATCCTGATCGGTAAGATCACTCCGAAAGGAGAAAGCGATCCTACTCCCGAAGAAAAACTGTTACGCGCCATCTTCGGTGATAAAGCCGGTGATGCCAAGGATGCTTCATTAAAAGCTCCGAACGGTGTTGAAGGGGTAGTGATCGGTAAAAAACTGTTCCAGCGCGCCAAGAAAGATAAGAATGCTAAGATCCGTGAGAAAGCAGCTCTTGAAAAACTGGAGAAAGTTCACGAGAAGAATGTAGAAGAACTGAAAGAAGAGCTGTTGAATAAACTGCAGACTTTATTAAAAGATAAAGCTTCTGCCGGTGTAAACAACAACTTCGGTGAAGTTCAGATCGGTAAAGGCGCCAGGTTCAATGTAAAGAACCTGGGTTCTATCGATTACCAGAACGTGAACCCGCTGGGATGGACTGGTGATGCATCAATCGATGATGCCATCAACACCCTGTTGCATAACTACAACATCAAGTACAACGAAGAGCTGGGTAGATATAAGAGAGAGAAGTTCAACATTTCAATCGGTGACGAATTACCTGCCGGTGTGTTGAAACTGGCTAAAGTATATCTCGCTGTTAAGCGTAAGCTGAAAGTGGGTGATAAAATGGCCGGTCGCCACGGTAACAAAGGTATCGTAGCAAAGATCGTTCGTGCTGAAGATATGCCGTTCCTCGAAGACGGAACGCCGGTTGATATCGTATTGAACCCGCTCGGTGTGCCTTCACGTATGAACCTGGGCCAGATCTACGAAACCGTACTGGGCTGGGCCGGTTTGAAACTGGGTGTTAAGTTCGCAACCCCCATCTTCGATGGAGCTACTACCGAAGAAATTGCTGAGTTCATTAATAAAGCAAGTTTACCAAGCTTTGGTCATACTTACTTGTATGACGGTGAAACCGGAGATCGTTTCCACCAGAAAGCTACCGTGGGTGTAATTTATATGATTAAACTGCACCACATGGTTGATGATAAGATGCACGCCAGAAGCATTGGACCCTACAGTCTTATTACACAGCAGCCGCTGGGTGGTAAAGCACAGTTCGGTGGTCAGCGTTTTGGTGAAATGGAAGTTTGGGCGCTTGAAGCCTATGGTGCATCGAACATTCTGCAGGAATTGCTCACCATTAAATCGGATGATATTATTGGCCGTGCAAAAACCTACGAGGCTATTGTTAAAGGCGATAATATTCCAAGAGCTGGTATTCCTGAATCGTTCAACGTATTGGTGCATGAATTGAGAGGCCTTGGCCTTGACCTGAAGTTCGAATAGCAGAGCGCTGAATGTTGAAGGGTTAAACAAAATTTTAAATCGAAATCAGAAATCAAAATATGGCTATCAAAAAAGATAATCGTCCCAGAGCCACATTTTCCAAAATAACTATCGGTCTGGCTTCACCGGACTCCATTTTGGAACGTAGCTATGGTGAAGTGTTGAAGCCCGAAACAATAAACTACCGTACTTACAAACCTGAGCGCGATGGTTTATTCTGCGAGCGTATTTTCGGACCGGTAAAGGATTATGAGTGCGCCTGCGGAAAGTACAAGCGTATTCGTTATAAAGGGATCGTGTGCGACCGTTGTGGTGTTGAAGTAACCGAAAAGAAAGTTCGCCGCGAACGCATGGGCCACATTAAACTGGTAGTGCCTGTAGTTCATATCTGGTATTTCAAAAGCTTACCTAATAAAATTGGTTACCTGCTGGGTGTTAGCTCTAAAAAGCTCGAAAGCATTGTTTACTACGAGCGTTTTGTAGTAATTCAGCCTGGTATCCGTGAAGATCGCAGTTTAAAAACCGGCGATCTGTTAACTGAAGAAGAATATCTGGAAATACTGGAAAACCTGCCAAAGGAAAACCAGTATCTGCCTGATGATGATCCGCAGAAGTTCATTGCCAAGATGGGTGCAGAAGCTGTACACGATCTGCTGCAAAGAATTGAGCTGGATACTTTGTCGTTCGATCTGCGTAATGCTGCTGCTACTGAAACTTCACAGCAACGTAAAGCCGATGCTTTGAAACGTTTGAGTGTGGTAGAAGCTTTCCGCGAAGCCAACGGCCGCATCACCAACCGCCCCGAGTGGATGGTAATGCAGTACATTCCGGTTATTCCTCCGGAATTACGTCCGCTGGTACCGTTAGATGGTGGCCGTTTCGCCTCTTCTGACCTGAACGATCTGTACCGCCGCGTGATCATTCGTAACAACCGTTTGAAAAGATTATTAGAGATCAAAGCCCCTGAGGTGATCTTACGTAACGAAAAACGTATGCTTCAGGAAGC